>Ga0111539_10001220_pt1 | contig 34222 bp, 25 predicted proteins | sample RhiMethybrSRZTD1_FD_79667 | JGI IMG/M metagenome (GOLD analysis project Ga0111539, IMG submission 79667) | Populus rhizosphere microbial communities from Tennessee, USA - Rhizosphere MetaG P. TD hybrid SRZTD1 (version 2) (version 2) | ecosystem: Host-associated > Plants > Roots > Rhizosphere >...
TCGGCGCGATTGCCGGCCAGGTGCTGGGCGCGATCATCGGCGGCCGTACGGGCGCGGTTGTCTCGCAGGGCTCGCAGGTCGGCCTCGGCACATGGTTCCTCAAGTACAGCCGTGAGTACGAGCGCGAGGCAGACTTGCTCGGCGCGCAGCTGATGGCTCGTGCGGGCTACGATCCGCGTGCCATGGCGAGTATGTTCCAGACCATCGAACGCCAGGGCGGCGGTGGGGGACCGGAGTTCCTGAGCGATCACCCGAACCCCGGCAACCGTGTCGAGGCGATCAATCGCGAAGCGGCCATGCTGCGCGTCCAGGGAAACCGCAACGACGCCGGTGAAATTCAGGCGATTCACGCGCGGTTGCGTGGACTGCCAAAGGCGCCGACCTCCGCGGAGGTTGCGAAGTCGCGGCAGGGAGCGCAGATCCCCGAGCGCGGGCCGGTGGGTACGAGCGGCCGCGACGTGCGCGTGGAACCCCCGTCCGGCGACTGGCGCACCTATCAGCCGGGCGACTTCCTCCGGATCAGCGTGCCCGCGAACTGGGCGCAGGTGAGTGGTGGCAACACGGTCATGTTCGCTCCGCGTGGCGGCTACCTGCAGGCGGAAAACGGGCAGTCGGCGTTCACGCATGGCATCGAAGTCGGCGTGACCCGCGGCAGCGGCAATAGCCTGCAGCAGCAGACCGAACAGCTGCTTCAAAGCTTCGCTCAGTCGAACCCTCAGCTTCGCCGCCAGGGCGGCTATGCACGGACCAACGTCGGCGGCCGGCAGGGACTGACCACGACATTGAGCAACGTGTCGGAAGTGACCGGCGAGAACGAGGCCGTCAGCGTATCGACCGTCCAGCTCCGCGACGGCAGCGTGCTGTTCCTGATTGGCGTGGCCCCGACGGACGAGGCGCGCACGTATCTGAACACGTTCAGCCGGATTCGTCAGAACGTGGAGCTCGCGGACAACCGCTAGGGAAGGCAAAGGGCAAAAAGGCAAAAGGCAAAAGGCTGCCTTCTGCCTTCTGCCTTAACGACCCCCATTCCGTAATCCCGATCACAATCTCGCCACGCGCAGACAGCTGTGCGGTTCAGAAGCCGCTTCGTAACTCTTTCACGCCAGTAGGCTTACTTCGAGGCCCTTCGGGGGCACATGCCTTGCCCATCTCCTGTGCTTGGAGATTCCACGGGAGGCTTTGTCAATGTCAGCGGGACGTACTATCGGGGCCGCAATCGGTCTGGTGCTTTTCATCCTGTTCTTCGCAACGCTCGCAAGCCGGCTCGCCAACCCGGTCTCCGCGGCGGAGCTCAAGCCGGCGGCAACGCTGGTTCCTTAATCGCCAACCTGCTTCCGCCCAGCGGATATCATGAGGCGTGGATCACCTCGCCTCGCTCGAGCAGCAAGCCATCGATTTCGCGAAGCGTGGGGATTTCGGTCCTGACGCACGTTCCGTCAACGAGGAAATCACCACGCTGTCGCCTTCGAATCAGGGCGCATGGACGCGCCTTGGGCGATGCTGCCTCGAGCTCGGACAACTGGACGACGCGACGGCAGCGCTCGACCGGGCGCTCCAGTTGAACCCGCAGAACACCATTGCCAGGAACCTGCACATCGAGGTGAGCCGGCGTCGGGCGGGGCCCGTGGCAGTCGCTGCGCCACGCAGACGAGTGAGCCCGGCCTCGCGATCTGCGGGTGCCGAAAGCGCCCCGGCGCGCCGCTCGAGCAGGAGCGGTGCGGCCACGCTGTCGCTTGGCGGTGTCGGCCGCGCGGAATTCACCGCCCTCGGACATCTCTCACCACAGGCGGCGGCCGAGTCGCTGACCACTCGAATCGAGCCGTTGCTGATGGTGTTGAACGACCGGCCGTTCGCGGCGAGGGTCGTGGAATCCCGGAACCGCGCGGGACACGCCGGCGTGCGGCTGTTCAGGCGTGGCAGCATCGGGCCCGGATCCGCTGGGCACATTCATGTATTCCAGCAGGGGGGCCGTTGGGAGCCGCAGTTGGGCATCGGCCTCTTTGCCGCCTCGCAGTGGCGTCGCGACGCTCTGTCCGCCGGCATCGGCTTCGATCTCTCGCCGGCCGGCGAGGATGACAAGTCGGATGCTGGCCGCGAGCGCGTGTTCGAGTACTTCGCCGCGTTCCAGCAGCTGCTCGCGACGACCTGGCGCCAGCATTTGGCCGAATGGCTGCGGACGAACGGTGGCTTCGTCCAGCTTGGCCAACAGCCGCCGGCAACCGACGTGCTGCCCGACGACGCGGTTCGCACGCTGATCGACGCCGACACCCCGGCCGAACACGCCTGGATCTTCTGCGGCCGATGGCTCTTCCTCGATCGCGGCGAGGACGCCGGCATCCTCGCCGACGCGCCGCGGCTGCTGCGCTGGCTCGAGCAGACGTTTACAGACCTGTTACCGCTATGGAGCTCGGTTTATCGGGACGCTTATCGCTCATAGCTCCGTGACGCTGCCAGCCTGGGCGCCCCGCCCCGGAACCAGACCGGCCAATCTCACGTAATCGTTGTCTAATGCCAACGGATCGGGGAGTTGATCCGTCAAAGGTCAGAGGGAGGGTTGCTGATGTCCCTGCTGGACAAATTGTTCGGAAAGAAAGCCCAGCCGCGCCAGCGGATTCGAATCTGCGTCGAGTGCGGCATGCCGGTGGCGGATCACAAGGACTGGTGCAGCATCTTCCGCACGCAGCAGGAGATCGATCGCAAGGCCAGCACCGCCGCAGCCGCAGCCGAAGCCAAGTAAGGTCGCTTCCAGCCTTCATTCACCCCGTTTGCTTTCCAGGAGCGTGACGATATAGTCCGCTCCTGCGAATGTCCGCCGGCGCGTCCCCGCCACGTTCCCCTCAGTCCGCGCGTCCTCTGACATTCTGGATGGCGGTCGCCCTGGTCATGGGCAACATGATCGGGTCCGGCATCTTCCTGCTTCCCGCCTCCCTTGCCCGATTCGGTGGCGTCAGCCTGATCGGCTGGCTGGTATCGACCGCCGGAGCGCTGATGCTTGCGCTCGTGTTCGCTCGGCTGGCGAGGATCGATCCGGCGGCCGGCGGGCCCTACGCGTATACCCGGCGCGCATTCGGCGACCTCGCGGCGTTTCTCGTGGCCTGGGGCTACTGGATTTCGATGTGGACGAGCCTCGGCGCGCTGGCGGTGGCACTCGTCGGCTATCTCGCCGCCCTCGTTCCGCAGATCAATGCGACGCCCGCAGTCGCCGCCGGCGCGGCACTGATCGCCGTGTGGACCCTGGTAGCGGTCAACGTAATCGGCGCCCGTGCAGCGGGATGGGTACAGGTGGTGACGACAGTCCTCAAGCTGCTTCCGCTCGTGCTCGTCACCGCGGTCGGGCTCGCTCACTTCGACCCATTGCATTTCGAGATCGCCGATGCGAGCGTCCGGACGCTCGCTACCAGCGTGCCAGCCGCAGCAACGTTGACGCTCTGGGCGTTCCTCGGGCTGGAGTCCGCCACGGTTCCGGCGGAAAGCATCGAACGTCCCGACATCTCGATTCCGCGTGCGACGCTGGTCGGAACTGTGCTGGTCGCTGTCGTCTATATCGCGAGCACGATCGGCGTGATGAGCCTGCTGCCGCGCGAGACGCTCAGCATCTCCACGGCTCCTTTCGTCGACGCCGTGTCCGCACAGGTCGGTCCGTGGGCCGCAGGGGTAGTCGCCGCCGGTGCGGCGCTCTCGTGCTTCGGCGCGCTGAACGGCTGGACACTGCTGGTCGGACAACTGCCATTGGCGGTTGCGCGCGACGGACTGTTCCCCCGAATCTTCGCGAGAATCTCCCGCCGCGGCACGCCCGCGGCCGGGCTGATGATCGCCGGCGTGCTGACCACGGCGCTGGTGCTCCTGAACTACACGCGCGGGCTGGTCGAGCTCTTCACGTTCTTCATCCTCCTGTCCACGCTGAACACGCTCATTCCGTACGTCTTCTCGTCGCTCGCGCTGTTCCTGCTGCCCGAGCGAGGCCACGCCGCGCTGCCGCGAGGTATCGCCGCAGCTGCGGTCATGGCGTTTGCATATTCGATCTGGGCCATGGCGGGCGCTGGTGCGGAGACCATCTATTGGGGCTTCCTGCTGTTGATTGGCGGATTGCCGGTGTACGTGTTCCTGGTGCGGAGATCGTCCGGGTGAAGATGGAAACGGCGCAGGGACACCAGTGATGCCAGAGCCTGCCTCGCCGAAGCGCGAAGCGCGAAGGCGGGTCTCCCCCCGCTTACAATGATTTCAACAATGGGACTGGCCGAAGCGCTGGCGCGTGACGTCTCCGAGCGCACGCGAACCAGGGGCAACCGGTACTTTCTCGGCGGCGCGGTCAGGGCGATAGAAGGATCGGGATCTGAAGTCGTGGCCACCGTGCGCGGATCCGAGTGGTACCGCGTGCGGTTGTCCCGCGAGAGCGAGGCGTTCCTCGCCTCCTGCCAATGTCCCTACTTCGCCGATCGCCAGGATTTCTGCAAACACATCTGGGCCGTCATTCTCGCGGCCGACGCGGAAGGCTTCCTGCTCGATGAGCCGATCACCGATGACGCGTACCTCGAGCCGCGGAGGGATGACGCGCCGGCGATGCCACGGACCGGGACGGCCGCACCACCGCCGCCGCGCGAAGCGTGGCAGCGCTTCCTTCAATCGGTCCAGGAACGGTCTGCGTCCCAGATGCTGGCTTATGCGAGCCGTTACTCGCAGGGCGAGCTTCTCTATGTCGTCGATCGGCAGTCGCCGCATGGGGAGCTCGTGCCGACGGTCCAGGTGCACTGGCGCACCCGGAGGAAGAACGGCGAATGGGGCAAGCCGCAGCCCGCGGCGCTCGCGGTCGCCGACGTGCCCCACCTCGCCGATCCGGACGATCGCGAGATCGTCTCGATGTTGCTGGGCGCGATCGATCCACAGGCGGCCGGCATGCAGTACGTCAGCGTTGCGACACGCGCGTCCTTTCGGATCACCGGTCCCCTGATCGACCGGGTCCTGCCGTTGATCGCGCGATCAGGACGGCTCTTCATGCGCGACAACGGTCCGCGCTCGCTGGATTTCACGCCGCTGGTCTGGGACGACGGTCCGCCCTGGGTGTTCCGGCTCGACGTATCCCTGCTGCCGGACGAACGGTTGGCAGTCGACGGCGCCCTGGTTCGGGGCGACCTCCGGGTTGCGGTCACCGAGCCGGCGGTTCTACTGTCCCCGGACTTCCTGGTCCTCCACGACACTGTCGCGCGCCTCGATCATTGCGGGGCGCTCTCGTGGTTGATCGAGCTGCGCCGCTCCAGCCGCACGGTCCTGCCGGCGAAGGCCACTCCGGCTCTCGTCGAGGCACTCGCCCGCTCCGACATCGATCCGCTGCAGCTGCCGGAGGCCCTCCGTTACGACGTCGTATCGGCGACGCCGCAGCCGCGTGTCCGCCTCGCGCGTTCGAGCCGGCCACAGGGGCACGGCACGCGGGACGAGCTCGACGCCGCGGTCGAATTCGATTACGCAGGCACCATCGTCCCCGCTCGCCCCGAATCCAGCGGCTACGATCCGGAACGCCGCCGCATCGTCCGGCGCCAGGCGGTCCGGGAACGCGAGGCGCTCCAGCGGCTGGAAGAGATCGGATTCCATCGGCCGTGGTACTTCGACACGAAGGCAGGAACACTGGCGATCGCGGTGGAGCGGTTCCCGGCGGCGGTCCGAACGCTGGTCGAGGAAGGATGGCACGTCGAGGCCGAGGGACGGGTCTTCCGCGCCGCCCGTGGAGTTCAGCTCCAGGTCAAGTCCGGCGTCGACTGGTTCGAGCTGCACGGGCAGGTCGACTTCGACGAGGGCCGCTCGGTGAAGATCGCCGATCTGCTCGCGGCGCTTCGCCGCGGCGAAGCCACCGTGATTCTCGACGACGGCACACGGGGGATGGTGCCGGAGGAATGGCTGCGGCGCTACGCCCGGATCGCGGCATTCGGTGAGACGAAGGACGATCACGTCCGCTATCGACCGTCACAGACCGCGCTTCTCGACGCGCTGCTCGAAGCGCAGCCCGCGGTGCGCATCGACGACGCGTTCGCGCGGGCCCGCGCGGAGCTGGCGCAGTTCAACGGCATTGGCCCCATGGCCCCGCCGCCTTCGTTTCGCGGGCGCCTGCGCGACTATCAGCAATTCGCGCTCGGGTGGTTTACGTTCCTCCGCCGGTTTGGATTCGGAGGATGCCTGGCCGATGACATGGGCCTCGGCAAGACCGTTATGGTGCTGGCCCTGCTCGAGGACCGCCGCGTGTCGCGAGAATCGAATGCGCCGCGAACATCGGTTGCTGTCGTTCCCCGGTCGCTGGTCTACAACTGGATGGACGAGGCGGCGCGGTTCGCACCCGGCCTGCGCGTACTCGACTACACCGGCGAGGCGCGAACGTCTGCTTCGGTCGGCGACTACGACCTCGTCCTCACCACGTACGGAACGCTGAGGCGCGATGCGGCGCGTCTCGCCGAGCACGAGTTCGACTACGTGATCCTGGATGAAGCCCAGGCGATAAAGAACGCGACGACCGCGTCGGCCAAAGCGGCGCGCGTTCTGCGCGGCCGTCATCGCCTCGCGCTGACCGGTACACCAATCGAGAACCACCTCGGCGAGATCTGGAGCCTGTTCGAGTTTCTCAACCCCGGCTTCCTCGGGCCTGCGACGGCGTTCGGCCGGACAATCGGACCTGGCCGTACCGATCGGCTCCAGCTCGATCTGCTCGCCCGCGCGCTGCGCCCGTTCATTCTCAGGCGCACCAAGGACCAGGTCGCGCCGGAGCTGCCGGACAAGTTCGAACAGACGATTCACTGTGATCTGGAGCCGCTGCAGCGCCGGTTCTACGACGAGCTCCGGGATCACTACCGTCACAGCCTGCTCAAGACCGTGGCCAAGCGAGGCCTGGCGCGGTCGAAGATGCAAGTGCTCGAGGCGCTGCTTCGGCTTCGACAGGCGGCCTCACATCCCGCCCTGGTGGACGCCGCCCGCAGCGCCGAGGCTTCGGCGAAACTCGACATCCTCCTGCCGCGCCTCCGCGAGCTCGCGGACGAAGGGCACAAGGCACTGGTCTTCTCGCAATTCACGACGCTGCTGGGCCTCCTGCGCGGCCGGCTCGACGACGGGGGCATCGTCTACGAGTACCTGGACGGCAGGACGCGGGACCGGGCCGAACGCGTCGCGAGGTTCGAGAGCGACGCTGGATGTCCGGTCTTCCTGATCAGCTTGAAGGCTGGCGGGGTGGGCCTCAACCTGACGGCTGCGGACTACGTGTTCCTGCTCGATCCCTGGTGGAACCCCGCCGTCGAAGCGCAGGCCATCGATCGCGCGCACCGGATCGGGCAGACTCGTCACGTCTTCGCGTATCGATTGATTGCACGCGACACCGTCGAAGAAAAGATTGCCGACCTCCAGGCTACCAAGCGCGAGCTGGCTGACGCTCTGCTCAGCGAAGACGCTGGTCTCCTGCGGACCCTGCAGACCGAGGACCTGGAATGGCTGCTGTCGTGACCGGATAGGGCCATCGGCTGCATAGGTTCGGTCCCCCGGATTCCCACAGTGGCAGGCAGCTACCGTTCCCGGTGGCGCGGTCGACGATTTTTGCCGTTTTCGCGCGAGCGCTTCCGTCGTTCACCCGTGCAGCACTGGCAGGAGTTTTGGAGCACAGCCGCGCGGCTGGAGTTCCAGCCGTACGGACTCAATGGGTATTCGGTCGTCGCTCGTTCCACTACTTACGCTGAACCTGGCGATCCTGGCCGGGGCAGCCGGATGCGGCTCCTCGGCCACAACGACGACGGCGACGGGTCCCTCGCCAATCTCCCGCTGCTCAGTCGCGGTCAACGGCGACGGTCAGGTTCCGGCCCAGGGCGGCAACCGGACATTCAGCGTCTCGGCCGCCCGCGAGTGCGCCTGGTCCGCATCTGTCGAGGGGCAGTGGCTGGCCATCAAGGCCGGGACCTCTGGCCAGGGTGACGGCAGCATCGAAGTGACGGCCGCCGCCAACCCCGATCCCCAGGTCCGCCGCGGCAACATCGTTCTGAACGAACAACGACGCGAGATCACCCAGGCCGCCGGCGAGTGCAGCTACACGCTCTCGGATCCGTCGAGGAGCTTCGGCGAGGCGGGCGGATCCGGAGCGTTCGACGTGCGGGCCTCGAGCACGCTGTGCACCTGGACGTCATCGTCCGATTCGCCCTGGATCACTATCCGATCCGGCGCTTCAGGAAAGGGCACGGCTGCCGTCGAGTTCGGTGTGGAGGCAGCCACTGGCGCGGCGCGCACCGGCATCATCGCGGCCGCCGGACTCCGGTATACGGTGACGCAGGCGGCGGCAGCGCCATCACCATCGCCCACACCAACCCCACCGCCACCATCACCCCCGGCGCCGCCACCGCCGTTGCCCCCACCGCCGGCACCACCACCGCCTCCTCCATCGCCACCGGCGTGTTCGTACCGCGTGGACCCGATGGAGCTGAAGGTGAATGAGGACGGTCGACTCCGGAAGATCGACGTCAAGACCGCTGATGAATGCGCCTGGACTGCCTCGAGCAACGCTGACTGGATGCACATCGCCCGTGGCGCCAGCGGCAGCGGCGAAGGGGAGGTCTGGATCCTGATCGAGGCAAACCGGGGAGAGGAACGGGTCGGGACCCTGACCGTCGCGGGGCAGACCGTAACGATCACTCAGCGCCGATGATCTTCCCGCCTTCGCGCTTCGCGCTTCGGCGAGGCAGGCTGGGTCCAAGAATCACTTGATGTCGATCAGTTCGACGTCGAACACCAGCATGCCCCGGGGCTGACCCGGCTGGCCTTGATACGCGAGCGCCTCTGGAATCCACAGGCGCCGCTTCTCCCCTTCGACCATCATCTGCAGCCCTTCCGTCCAGCCGCGGATCACCCCGTTCACCTGAAACTCCGCTGGCTGGCCCCTCTGGACCGAGCTGTCGAACATCTTGCCGTCCGTTGTCCAGCCGCTGTAGTGGACGACGACCGTGTCGCTCGTGCGGGGATGGCGCTGGCCGGTCCCGGGTTGCAGCACGCGTGTCGACAGACCTGACGGAGCTTTCAGGGAATCCGGCGGGGGAGCCGCCACATCGGGTGGCGGCGGCAGCCCCGGCTTGTCGGCGGGTGTGGATCTGCCCTGGCAGCCTGCCAGCATCAGCACCAGCAGGATTGGGAACCATCGCAAAGACATCGCAACCCCTAGAGTATTCTTGCCGTCCAATCCCCCATGCACGACATCCGATACGCGATTAGAGCCCTGCGCAAGCAGCCGCTCTTCACCCTCGTCGCCGTGCTGACCCTCACGCTGGGTATCGGTGCGAACACCGCGATTTTCAGCCTGCTCTACCAGGTGCTGCTGCGTCCGCTGCCGTATCCGGACGCCGATCGGCTGGTGTTCGTCTGGAACATGTATCCGTTGATGGGATTGCCGCAGGCCAGCGTTTCCATCCCCGATTACATCGACCGCAAGACCCAGGCCCCGGCGATCGAGGATGCGACGCTCTTCAGCGGGGTCAGCGCGAACCTCGCAGACGGCGGTCAACCGGAGCAGGTGCGCGCGCTCATGGTGACCCCGTCCTTTTTCACGACCCTGCGGCGCCAACCGTTTCTCGGCCGGGGCTTCACCGAGGACGAGGCGCGGCCGGATGCCGATAACTTCGTGATTCTGTCCTATGGCCTGTGGCAATCCCGCTTCGGCGGCGATCGCTCGCTGGTCGGCCGCGACATCCGGATGAACGGCGAGGCCTACCGTGTCGTCGGCGTGATGGGCGCCGACTTCCGGTTGACCAACGACGTCGGAGTCTACGTGCCGTTCGCGTTCACCCCCCAGCAGATGTCGGATCAGGCGCGAGGCAACGAGTTCAGCCAGATGATTGCCCGCCTGAAGCCGGGCGCGACGATCGATCAGCTCAACGGCCAGATGAAGATGATCGTCGAACGCAACCTGGAGCGGCTCCCGCAGCGCCAGGCCTTCGCCCGTTCGAGCGGGTTCGGCGGCTTCGCGGTGGATATCCGCCAGCAACTGGTCGGGGAGGCGCGCACACCGCTCTATGCGCTGCAGGGCGTCGTGCTCGCGGTCCTGTTGATCGCGTGCGCCAACGTCGCGAACCTGCTGCTCATGCGCGCGACCGGCCGCTATCGCGAACTGGCAATCCGCACGACCCTCGGGGCGGGTCACTGGCGACTCGTGCGGCAGATGATCACCGAAGGTCTGGTCCTGTCACTGCTTGGAGCGGTGGGCGGTCTCGCCCTCGGATGGATCGGCGTCAGGACGCTGGTCGCGCTCAGTTCGCGCCAGCTGCCGGGTATCGCCGACACGGCGCTGAACCCGGTCGTCCTGCTCTTCACCCTCGCGATCGCCGTCCTCACCGGCCTGGTGTTCGGCGTCGTGCCCGCGGTGTCGGTGATCCGCGGCAATGCGTCGTCACTGCTCAAGGACGACGCGACCCGCGGCTCCGCGAGCCGGACCACGACGTTCGTGCGCAGCACGCTCGTGATCGTCGAAACCGCGCTGGCGCTGATGCTGCTGGTCGGCGCGGGCCTGCTGATCAAGAGCTTTGCGCACTTACAGGACGTGAACCCGGGATTCTCGCCGGAGCGGGTCCTGACGACGCAGATCTCGCTGCCGGCGAGCCGCTATGCCGACGCGGCGGCGCGGCGCGCATTCTGGGAGCGATTGCTCGGGAAGGCAAAGGGAATACCCGGAGTGACCGCCGCCGGGCTGACGTCCAACGTGCCGTTCAATGGCAACGTCAGCTCGGGGTCGTATTCGATCGTCGGCTACACCCCTGGACCGTCTGAAGCGCAGCCGCACGGCCGGCAGGAGGTCGTCGGCGGCGATTACTTCCGGGCGATGCAGATCCCCGTCCTCCAGGGCCGCCCCTTCACGGAGGGAGACACGACCGATAGCCCGCGGGTCGTGGTGATCGATCAATACCTCGCGAGCCGGTACTTCGCGAACCGCAGTCCTCTCGGTCAGGAAATCCAGCGCGGCCAGGGACCGCAGGGACGCTTCACCATCGTCGGCGTCGTCGGCACGATCAACAGCATCGATCTCGCGCAGCCTGTCACGAAGGAGCGGCTCTATTATCCGATTGCCCAGCAGCCCCGGGCGGGCATGGCGCTCGTACTCAAGAGCGCCATGGATCCGGCGCAGCTCGTGGCCCAGGTGCGCGGGGCCGTGCAGTCGCTGGATCCCGAGCAGCCGATTGCGGATGTGCGGACGATGGATGACTGGATGAACCGATCGCTCGAGGGCCGGCGCACACCAATGGTGCTGTTCGTGCTCTTCGGCGTTGTCGCGCTGCTCCTGTCTGCGATCGGCATCTACGGTGTGCTGGCGTTCAACGTCGCGCAGCGCGTTCGCGAGTTCGGCATTCGGCAGGCGCTCGGCGCGAACAGCCAGTCGATCCTCTCGCTGGTCTTCAAGCAGGGGCTCACCACCGCCGGGGCCGGTCTCATCATCGGCCTCGCGGCATCGTATGGCCTGAGCCGGTACCTGGAAACGCTGCTCTTCGGAGTGCAGGCCCGGGATTGGGTGGTCTTCTCGATCGTGACCGTGCTGCTGCTGGCGGTCGCGCTCCTGGCCTGCTACATCCCGGCACGGCGCGCGACGCGAATTGATCCGATCGTGGCGTTACGAGTCTGACTACCGAAGTTCGACTCTCCTTATCGCCGCCCCTTCGGGCGTGTTCGCTACGTAGTACGCCGCGTCTCGCGAGATCGTGAGGGCGGTGCCGACGCTTTGCAGGTCCCCGTCGAGAGGTTCAACGGCGGTCGCCCTTCGGCCGTTGGCGCTGAGGCGGATCCTCACCAGGCGTGAACCGGTGCCCTCGCCCTGGATCCCGACGAGTCCTCCACGGCTCCATCGGATTCGGCGCAGGGTCGACAGCGACAGGCCCTTGGCCGGTTGAATTCTGGTCTTTTTGTTTAAGGCTGCATCGACCACCGAGAGCCCATCCGCATGCGCAACGTAGGCCACGCCGTTGGTGGGAGCGACGCTCAGTGGAGTCGAGACGTGAAGAGCGAGTGGCCGCTCGAATCGGCCGGCCGTAGACTTCACGCGGAGAAGCCGCGCCTCCCGCGAGTCGACGAGCACCAGCGTGCCGTCGTCGATCACCGCGAAATCACTGATCACGATCGGCTGGAGCTCTGAAGGGACCGCGATCTGCGAGAGCACACGCCCCGAGACCAGCTGGAGCTTGTGGATCGACGCGGCCCCATTGCCGTCGCTGCTCGTGACCCACAGATCTCCTCGGCGGGTATCGATCTCGACGGCGCTCAGGCGCGCGAACCCTGCCGACGCCGAGCTGATCAGATCGTTGACGTGATCGAAGACCTCGTCGGCAACCATCAGCTTGTTGCCGTCGCCGTCACCCACCACGAACCGGCGCGAGGCGCTGTCATACGCCAGGCCCACCGGATTCATCGTCGTCGTGGTGAGCCGCATGGCGTTCTCTGTTCCCCGGCGGCCCGCCGGGGCGGCGCTGTAGGACGGAGTTGCCGCGGCCGCGGACTTCGCTTTCGGACCGGCAGGCGCTGCGGCGGACGCCGGCGGCGCACTCGGAGCGCTCAGTAGTGGAGCCGTCGATGATGACCCTTCGAGCAGGGCCTCGAGCTCCGGCCAGCCGGGGAGTCGCCGAACTCGCTCGAAGTCCGCGTTGTCGCGAGCATCAGTACGCACGCCCATTTGAGCCAGACGGCGGAGCATGACGAGCGCATCGCCGGGCCGGCCGCTCAGGCTCTGCGCCCGCGCGAGCAGATACATGAGCTCGGGATCGTTCGGACGCCCCTTTTGCGCAGCGCGCCAGGCCATGTCGTGGAACGTCTCGAAATCGCCCCTGCCGGCGGCCTCGACCGCAGCCTGGCGGCAGGCACCAACGTCGGCGCATTGCGTGGGTTGGGAGAGCGAGAGGAGCAACAGGGGAACGACCGCGATCGTGACGAGCACGAGGCGATAGTACAACGAGGTCCTGCATGGCTGCCGTCGTCCCTCGACGGTGCTCGGAACGACCCTGAGCGAGTCGAAAGGCATTGTGGTAATCAAACATGACGGCGATGTCGAACGCGACTCCCCAGACCCCGCAGCCCGTTCGGCCGATCACCGCCACCCTCACGCGCTTCGCCCCTGCGCCGACCGGATTGCTGCATCTCGGCCACGTGCTCAACGCGCTGTATGTGTGGAATACGGCACGCCTGATCGGTTGCCGGGTGATGCTCCGCATCGAGGACCACGATCGCGAGCGCAGCCGGCCTGAGTTCGAGCGGGCGATCCTCGACGATCTCGACTGGCTCGGATTCGTGGCCGATGTCCATCCGACCGCGGCGTTTCGGAGGGGGCGATGCGAAGGCCGTCAGAGCGACCGCGAAGAGGTCTATCGTTCGGCGCTCCAGCAGCTGGTTCGCGCGAATGTGGTGTACGCGTGCGAGTGCACACGCCGGGCGCTGACGGGCGCCCCCGGCCCGGAGCCGGGGCGCGAAATGCGGTATCCCGGCAACTGCCGGGACAAGCGCTTGCCGCTCATCGACGGACACGGATGGCGCGTCCGCCTCGACGACTCCGTCGAGAGATTCGATGACGCACTGCTCGGGCCACAGTCACAATGGCCGGCCGCGCAGTGCGGCGACCTGCTGATCCGCGATCGACTGGGAAACTGGACCTACCAGTTTTCGGCAGCGGTCGACGATCTCTGGCAGGGAGTCGACCTGGTGATTCGCGGCATCGACCTGCTGGAATCGACGGGCCGTCAGATTCAGCTTGCCAGGCTGCTCGGACGAACTGTCCCCGCCACATTCATGCATCATCCGCTGATCATGAAGACCCGCGACCAGAAGCTGAGCAAGTCCGACGGAGACACGGGCGTCCGGGCGCTTGCAGCCGCAGGATGGACGCGCGATCGCATCCTTGCCGAAGCCGTGCGTCTTCCCGTAGTGCAGGTTGGCTCCGAAACCGATCCACAATAATGGGTTCACCCACCTCCGCTCACGCTTGCCAGCTCGTGAGCTCCGGCGGGCAGGCTCTGAGAGGAACGATTTTGAAACTCGAGGGTGTGTATTCGGTTCTCCCGACACCATTCGGGGAGAACGGGGACGTCGACGAAGCGAGCCTGCGCCGCGTCGTCGAGCTCTTCATCGCGGCGGGCGTCAACGGAGTGACCGCGCTGGGCGTGACCGGTGAAGTCGCGCGGCTCGACGACGGCGAGCGGACGAGAGTGCTCGACGTCGTCCTCGATCAAGTCGCTGGCCGGATCGGCGTCGTGGCCGGCACCAGTGCTGACGGCACACGGACGTGCATCCAGTACAGCGCGCAGGCCAGAGCCGCCGGCGCCACGGCGGTGATGGTGAGTCCGCCGCGCATGCCGAAGCTGAACTCCGAGGCCATTGTCAGGCACTTCACTGCGCTTGCCGAAGCCGTCGACGTCGAAATCGTCGTCCAGGATTACCCGCCGATCTCCGGGTACACGATGGAACCGGCGCTCCTCGCGCGAATTGCGCGCGAGATTCCCCGGGCCCGCACGATCAAGCTGGAGGACCCGCCCACGCCGTTCAAGACATCCCGTATCCTCGAGCAGGCAGGCGACCTGGAAGTGCGGATCTTCGGCGGTCTCGGCGGCGTGTTCCTGCTCGAGGAGCTGATGGCCGGCGCAACCGGTGCGATGACCGGTTTTGCATTCCCGGAACTGCTCGTCAAGATCGTCGCGCAGTATCGTGCCGGCGACATTGATACTGCCGCCGACGTGTTCTACCGCGCAGTGCCGCTGATGCGCTTCGAGTTCCAGGAGGGAATCGGGATGGCGATTCGCAAGGAGATCCTGCGGCGCCGAGGGGCTCTGTCGAACGCCGCCACCCGCTCGCCTGCCGCAGGGCTGGACGACACGACACGCGCGGCGCTGGATCGGGTCATGGCCTGGGTCGATCCGATGAAGCAGTAATCAACGATGTTCGCTGTCACGCCGCGATCATGAGCCTCCTGTGAGGTTTGTGGCCGCAGTGGAGGAGACGACGCCTGTGGATCTCGTGTTGAAGGACAAAATAGCGATGGTGGCGGGCGCCAGCCGCGGACTTGGCTACGCCGTCGCCGAGGCGCTCGCGCGCGAAGGGGCGCGAGTGTCGATTGCGTCGCGTGACGAGCAGGCCATCAAGGCGGCTGCCGACCGCATCGGCGGCGACGTGCTGGCAGTGCCTGTAGAAGTGCGATCGGCGGATGCAATCCGACAGTGGACTGCCGAGACCGAGAAGCGGTTCGGCGGTGTCGATCTCCTGTTCACGAACTCCGGTGGTCCTCCTGCCGGTGCGGCGATCTCCTTCGACGACGCGGCGTGGCAGGATGCCGCGGAGTTGCTGCTGTTCAGCACGTTGAGGATGGTCAGGGCGGCGGTTCCCCTGATGCAGGCCCGCGGCGGCGGCGCAATCCTGATGTCGACCTCGTCGTCGGTCAAGGAGCCAATCCAGAACCTCGGGCTGTCCACGGTGCTGCGGGCGTCGGTGTCGGCCCTGGCGAAGACCCTGGCGATCGAGCTCGCGCCCTCGAAGATCCGCGTCAATCAGATCATCCCGGGCCGCGTCGATACGGACCGGGTCCGCCAGCTCGATCAAATTTCCGCGACCAGGCAAGGGATCACGCCGGAACAGGCCAAGCAGAAATCGATTGCGGCAATCCCGCTCGGCCGCTACGGCGTCACTGATGAGTACGGCAAGGCCGCCGCGTTTCTCCTCTCGGATGCCGCCAGTTATATAACCGGCGCCACGCTGCAGGTAGATGGCGGATTGATCAAGAGCGTGGTGTGAGAGCCGGTAGGCCGGTATGCCGGGATCCGGTAGTCCGGTAGTCCGGGATCCGGTAGCCCGGACCCCGGCCCCCCGGATCCCGGACTCCGGATCCCGGATCCCGACAAGGATCGGAACAAATGAGTTTGATGCGGAAAGTCCTGCTCGCGAGTTCCACCAATGCCTGGCTTCGTGAGCGGGCGACGAAGGCCCCCTTCGTGCGGCGGTCCGTCCGGAAGTTCTGGCCGGGTGAGCGAGTCGAGGATGCGCAGGCGGCGGCGCGGCAGCTGCAACCGCTCGGGATCACGACGATCCTGACGGCGCTCGGCGAGAACCTGACGAAGGCGGAGGAAGCCGAGGAGGTCACGCAGCACTACCTCGAGGTCTTCGACAAGGTGGCCGCGGCGGGGCTCGACGCGCACGTGTCGGTGAAGCCGACGCAGCTCGGGCTCGATCTCGATCGGACGATGTGCGAGCGGAACCTCGATCGGCTGCTGGACCGTGCCGACCACCGGAACAACTTCCTGTGGATCGACATGGAGTATTCCCGCTACGTCGATCCCACGCTGGAGCTGTACCGGCGCGCCAGGGCGAGGTCCTCGCGCGTCGGTGTCGCGCTGCAGGCGTATCTCTACCGCACCGCAAAGGACGTCGAGTCGCTGATCCCACTCGGTCCGGCCGTGCGGATCGTGAAGGGCGCGTACCTGGAGCCGCCGGATGTGGCCTATCCGAAGAAGTCGGATGTCGACGAGAACTTCTACAAGCTCTGCGTGCGGCTGATGGCGCCCGATGCTCAGCGCGCCGGCACGCTCCTGCACATTGCCACCCATGACCTCCCGCTGGCCGACCGCCTCGACGCGTACGCCCGCGATCACCAGGTCCCGAAGTCGGCTTACGAGTTCGCGATGCTCTACGGGATCGGCGTCTCGGCGCAGAAGCGCATGGCCGCCGAAGGCAAGCGGCTGCGCGTGTTGATCAGCTACGGCGATTACTGGTTCCCGTGGTACATGCGGCGGCTCGCGGAGCGACCTGCGAATGTGTGGTTCGTGGTGAAAAACCTGCTCGGGTGACTACTGATCCGACTCTCAAAAGGTAAACCCCGAAGACAAGTGAACTTTGGTATCCCCCGTCTTCAAGCCACGCGCGATATCGAGGTTGATTCGGACGATCGACGCAATCAGGAACAGCCCGCCGCCGACGCCACGGTGCCACTCGGCCTGATCCATCGAGCTGCCGACGTCCCAGGCCTTCCCGGCGTCCGTAAACACCGTTATCCCGAGCTTCGCTCCGTTCAGCACCGAGGTGAGCGGCACACGCACTTCGGCTGACGTCGAGAGCATGCGATCGCCGGCGAAGGCGCCGGTGTCGAAGCCGCGGAGCGTCGACGAGCCGCCGAGCAGCAGACGTTCGTAGGGCGGAAGACTGGCGTCGGTCCCGGTGTAGGACGCGCGTCCGGCGACCACGATCTGCCTGAACACGCGCAGGTACCCGCGGGCATCGCCGGTGAGGCGGTTGACGCGATCCGGGATCGTGCGGAAGTGCATGCCGGTCCAGCCGCCCGTGACGAACAGGGCGTTGGCGGGGAAGGCCGGATCGAGACGGGTATCAACCCTCAGCGAGGTCCCAATCGTCCACAGGTCATCGTCCAGGATGCCGAAGCTGATGGTGCTGCGGCTGGCATCGACGCCGGCGCGGAGCACGTCGGCGAAAACGCGCTCGGCGCGGCCGTTCAGCTCGACGCGCTGATCGCGAATTTCGAAACGCGGATTCTCCCGGTTCCAGACGCCGAAGCTCGACTCGATGCGGGTCAGCGGCCCTGTTTTGAAGACCCTTTCGAACTCGAGCGCGGCACGGCGGGTCCCGCCCCAGGTCAAGGGTACCGAGAGCCGTTCATCGATGCCGAGCAGGTCCACCGTGCTGACCCGACCGCCATAAGTGAAGCCGTATCCGTCCGCGTAGCTGATGATCGGCAGGAACATCAGCTTGCTGCGGAGCCGCCCGACCGGACGCGCGACGGCGCCCGGGACGCCGGGGATGTCCACGCCGCCGATCGCCGAGCGCACGCCCGGCTTTTCGTGCACGACAAGTACGAGGGCGACATCCGTCGTGTCCGTGAGCGAGCGATACCGCTTCCTGACCTCGACGCTCTCGAATCGATCGCTGTCCTTCAGGCGCTTCGTGATCGCCTCGATCCCGTCAGCCGGCAGCAACTGCCCGACGGCGATCCCGGCGAAATCGAGCACTTCCTTGTCGGACAGGAACGCATTGCCGTGGATGCGAATCTCGCCGATGACTTCCGGTTGCGAGTCGGCGCCGGCGGCAACTTGTGCGACTGTCCGTTCAGTGGCGGGGGCGGCGGCAACTCGACGTTCCGAGTCACCGCCGCGGACGAAAGGGCCATGGCCGGGCTCCTCCGGCTCCGGGTCTTCCTTTTTCGGGATCCGCATCTTCGTGGCGACTTCGGCCAGGCGGTACTCTTCGAACTTCCGCTCGTAGCCCCCCTCGTACGATCCGTTCGCGAGCGTAATGCCCGAATGGATGTTGAGCTCCCGGGGCAGCCAGACGCCGGGAAAAGGCTGCCCCATGGTCATCGACGCCCGGATGTCGTCGATCTTCACCAGCCAGCCCGCGGGAAGGAAATCGAGCCAGACGTTGTCGAACGTGTACTTGACGATCTGGTGCTCGGCCGGATCGACCCAGAGCGTGATGAGTGCCGTCTTGTTCATCCGGCGCTCGATCTCGTTTTCGACCTGCTTCCGCTGGCGATCCCGCTTTTCGTCTTTCGGATCCGGCTTGGGGGCCGGCTTCTGGTTTCCGTCCTCCTGTTCCTCAGAGCGCGACTCCCGCCTCTCGTCGTCGCCGAACATCTTCGTCGGGTAGTACTCGATCTTCAGCACCTCGTGTCCTTCGAGCCGTTCGCGTCCGGCCAGGTAGTAGTTGCCGGCCTCGAACTTGAAGTCCATGAAATAGGCTTCCGAGACGAACCGGGGCTCGGTCGGCATCGGGGTCCCGCCGACGTTCACCTGCACGCCTTCGGTGGTGATGGACACGTCGGAGGATTCCTTGTCGTCCTTCCCATCCTTGTCGTTCTTGGCCTTCCGCTCCTGACGTTCCCGCTCGCGCCGGATCCACCTGGCCTCGTACCGCTCGCGTGCGTCTTCGGCGATCTTGACCCCGTTGAATCGCACCGGGCTCCGGACGTGCATCCCGTCGCGCACGTACCAGGTGTAGTCGCGCTTGGTGCGATAGAGAGGCCAGCGGCCGGGGCCGAGGATTTCGAACGATTCGGTTTCGTCGAGGATGTACTGCTCGAGCGTCTTCCGGTTGACTTCCCGGCGGGCAAGGACCTTCTGCATGAAGACGTCCAGCTCGTTGGTTGCCGGCCTGCTGCCGGAGGCAGGTGCCGAATTCTGAGCCAAGGCATCCAGGGAGGCCAGCACCAGCGCACAGCAGAGCGCACAGGCTCGGGCGAGGGTGACGGAACAACGTTTCACGGGACCTCCGGGAGGGAGCGGCTGGGTCAGATCTTAGACGACAGTCGCATGCGGCAGGCTGGCTGGGGTCTTAGACGAGAGGCCGAGGGATGGTGTTCGGCGCGGGGCGCGATACACTCACTTTTTTATGCAGAAACGACTCTGTCTCGCCCTCGCCGCCATCGTCGCTACCGTTGCCCTCGGTGCCCAGCAGCGGGCGCCGCAGTATCGGGTGCCGCCGCTCACGGATCTCTCGGGCGCTCCCGGGCTGTCGCTGGCGCTGCGGAAGCTCAACACCATCGGCACACTGATGCACGCGACCGCGCATCCCGACGACGAGAACAACGCAATGCTGGCGTTGTACGCGCGGCATCTCGGGATGCGGGTGGCTCTCGTCTCCGCGACGCGGGGAGATGGCGGCCAGAACGAAATCGGTCCGGAGCTCTTTGACGCGCTCGGGATCCTCCGCACCGAAGAGTTGCTGGCGGCACACCAGTTCGACGGGGCCGAACAGTACTTCACGCGCGCCGTCGATTTCGGCTACTCGTTCAGCCCGGAAGAGACCTTCGAGAAATGGGGGCGGCAGGAGATCCTTGGCGACTTCGTCCGGCATATCCGCACGCTCCGCCCCGACGTGATGGTGACCCTCGGGGTGGACGGGACCGGCGGCGGGCAGCATCACCAGGCGTCTGGAGTCATCGCTGCCGAAGCCTACAAGGCAGCGGCGGATCCCGCTCAATTCCCTGAGCAGATCAAAGCCGGGCTCCGTCCGTGGCAGGTTCGCAAGCTGTATCGCGTCGCGGGCGGTTTCGGCCGCGGCCGCGGGGGGCCGCCGCCGGGTGGGCGTGGCGCTGCAAATGTCCCGGCGCAGGGCAGGGGCGATCTGCCCGCGGTGGCACCGATTGCCCCCGGCGCCGGCGCGGCGGATCCGGCGGCGAGGTACGCCACCATCGATACCAGCGTCTACGAGCCGCTGCTCGGTTGCACGATCGGCGAGGTTGGCGGCGTCGCGTCAGGCATGCACATGTGCCAAGGACGAGCGCCGCTCGTGCCGCCCCCTGCTGCATCCGGTGCTCGCTACCGGCTGGTCGAGACCGTGCTGGCGAGTCAGCGGGACAAGGACGAGAGCTCGCTGTTCGAGGGGATCGACACATCGTTGATGGGGCTCACACGGTTTGCGGGGTCGCGTCAATCGGATGCGCTGGTGCGTGGCCTCGCGATCGCCTCCGCGCACGTGGCCAACGCGATCCAGGCACTCGGTACCGGCGGTCCGTCGGCCACCGTCCAGCCGCTCGTGTACGGTCTGTCGGCGATCCGGGAGCTGCGCTCGAATCTCGCGACTGCCGTGGAGTCAGATGAAGGCCGCTACGAGATCGACTTCAGACTGGCGCAGAAAGAGGAGCAGTTCCAGGACGCACTCGTCCTCGCACAATCCCTGCGGATCGACGCCATCGCGAACGACGGCCTGATCGTGCCGGGCCAGCCGCTCTCGGTCACGGTGGCTATCGGGAATCGCGGCGCTGCCGATCTTCCGGTCGCCACGATCTCGCTCCTCGGCCTCGACGGACAGTCGGGCTGCGCCGCTCAGACGGTCGCGCCGAAGGTGCCCTTCTCCTGCACCGCCAGCGCCCGCGTGCCGGCGAACGCGACCCTGACGGGTCCGTACTGGGAACGGCCGGAAGATGCCGGCCGTGCGACGTTCGCTTCCGACGCGCCGTTCGGTTTGCCGTTCCGCCCGACTCCCTTCAAGGTGCGAATCGAGATGGGCATCGGTGGCATCGCCGTCACCCGCGAAGTTCCCATCCGGTTCCGTTATGAAGGTCCCGGTCTCGTCGGCGAAAAGCGGATGGAGCTCGACGTCGTTCCCGCGTTCGCCGTCGAAGTCTCGCCGAAGATTGTGGTCGTCCCGCTCCGGTCTGCGGGAGCCAACGGGAATGGAGCACGCACGCGCGAGGTTCGCGTCACGGTCGTCAACGGCAACAAGGGCGAGTCCAAGGCCAGTGTCCGGCTGAAGGCGCCTGAGGGCTGGACAATCTCACCCGCGTCGGCGCCGGTCGCATTCACTCGCGAAGACGAGGCCGTGACCACCCGCTTCATGCTGTCGCCGCCCCCCAAAGTTGCCGCGGGCCAGGTCGGCATCACCGCCGAAGTGCGGGCTGACGGCGCCAGTGCCGCACCGGTCTTCAGCACGGGATACCAGGTGATCGAGTACCCCCACACACAGCGCCGTCACAAGCTGACTCCGGCCACCGCAACGGTGAAGACGATCGACGTGCAGGTCGCGCCGTCACTCTCGGTGGGGTACATCATGGGCGTCGGCGATCAGGTGCCGGCGGCGCTGCAGCAGCTCGGCGTCAACCTGACGCTGATCGATCCCGACGAGCTCGCCTGGGGCGATCTCTCCAAATATCGGACCATCGTCACCGGCGTGCGTGCCTACGAGCGGCGGGCGGATCTGCGGGCGAACAATCACCGCCTGCTGCGGTATGTCGAGAATGGCGGCACCGCGATCGTTCAGTACAACAAGATGGAGTTCAATCAGGCGCAGTACGGACCCTACCCCGCACAGGTGAGCTCGAACCGCGTCACCGACGAACGCGCGCCGGTGAAAGTGCTGGCGCCCGCGCACCAGGTGTTCACCTGGCCCAACCGCATCGACGCCGCAGCGTGGCAGGGATGGGTTCAGGAGCGCGGGCTGTATTTCCTTGGCGACAAGGACGCGAAGTACACCGATCTGGTCGAGATGGAAGATCCGTTCGAGTACAACCAGGGCGCCAAGCGCGGCGCCCTGGTCGAGGCCGCATACGGCAAGGGACGCTGGCTGTATGTCGGCCTCGGACTATGGCGTCAGCTGCCGGCTGGCACCGACGGCGCGTACGAGCTGATGGCCAATCTCGTGAGCCTCGGGTCTCGGCCGCGTAATTAACGTACTCACGATGCCGCTGGCGCGGCAGGCACGTCGTTCAGCCGCGTCAGCGGCAGCGTGTCAGCGTGAGGCGCCCGACTCACTTCTCCAGCAGAATCTTTCCTCTCAATAACATGTCGAGCGTATCGTTCAGCTCCTTGGCATTGGCCGCCGACAGTACCAGTCCACCCGCGTCGCGGACGCCGTTGAAGCGGCGCGCCTCGATGTCGAAGGCGACGAAATAGATCGAAGGCTTCTCGCTCTCAGGGCGCTTCGCAATCGCGGATGCGACATCCTCGGGCCGGAATCCGTCCGTATTCTCACCGTCGGAGACGACCAGCAGGTGCCGGCGCGAGAGTCCCGTCGCGTCCAGCGCCAGCTTTGCGGCGACCATCGCCTGGCCGATCGGGGTGCCTCCCTCGGGATCGAGGCGGGCCAGCGCGGCGTCGGCCTGCGCGAGATCAGGCGGACCCATCGGAATGATCGGCCGGCAATCAGGCTGGTTGTCACGCCGGCTGAACTCGAAGATACCGAGACTGACCGGTTCATCCTGATGCTCGCTGGCATAGGTCGCGAACTGCGCCACCAGCTCGCGCGCCGCCCGCCGCGCCACGTCGATCTTCCGCGCCCGCCGTCCGTCTTCGCCGGTCACGCGATCGTCCATGCTGCCGGACACATCGATCGCGATCGCCGCCGCGAGCCCTTCCCGCGATTGAGCCGGTTTGGCTGGTTCGAGAGCCTGCTCGATCTCCCGTGTATCGCGTTTCGGCGCTTCGGCGACGCGTCCGACCGAAGACCCGGATGACGAGCTGGAGTTGTCGCGGCAGCGGCCTGCGGCAATCAGGAGCAGGCCGATGACGATCCAGGATCGATTGTGGGAACAGTGGCGCATGTTTGCCTAAGCCGCACTCTTCTTGAGAATCCCGTCCCTCTCCGCGACTCGCTTGGCGGCCGCGGCCCCTGAATTGAGCGCCCCTTCCATGTAGCCCATGAACGCGTAGCTGGTGTACTCGCCGGCGAAGTGCAGCCGGCCGATCCCTTCGCGCAGCGTCGGACCCTGCGAGGTGACCTGTCCGGGCGCAGGGAACGAGTACGACGCCTTGGCCCACGGATCCGAGGGCCAGTCCATGAACCGGGCGCGGACGAAGCTGGCGGTGATGCCGCGGTACACCTTGTTCAGTTCGGCGAGGTAGTTGCGGTCGCGAGTGGCGGCCGTCCACTCGCGGCACTGGTCGGCCGCCGGCCCGCCCGAAAACGCCGTCAGTGCTTCGCCGGCGCCCTTTTGTCCGTCGGTCGCGTGCCAGGTCATGGATACCGGACCGTCGGAGAGCATCTCCGGTGCGAGCTCGGTGCGCCGCCAGACCGGCGATTTGAGCGACATCAGGTACTTGACGTTGGTCCCCATTTGCGGCGCCAGTGACGGCGGCAGCACCGGCTCGATCGCGATCTTGTTCCACACGCTCGGGGGCGCGGTCAGCAGCACGTGCTCGGCCTCCAGGACCTTGCCCGATCCGAGCGTGACCCGCCCGCCCTTGTCGGTCAGCGCGATCGCGCGCACCGGCGTTCGCGTCAACACCCGGGCGGCGCCGATGGCGGCGACAAGCTTCGCGGCCAGTTGCTGGTTGCCGCCCTTGCAGCGATAGACTTCGGACTCGGTCCAGTACTTCTCGAGCCCGCCGCCCTTCACCATCGCCAGATTCCCGAGATAGCTCTGCCACTCAGGCACGACCCCGTTGTCGGCCGTCATCATCGTGTAGAGGGCGGACTTGCAGAGCTGAGAGCCACTCGTCTTGCTGATCCAGTCGGCCAGCGTGCGCTTGTCCAATGCCTCGGCGCCGGCAGCTTTCCACGGCTCGTCGGCGTCGACTTTCGCGGCATCCACGACGATGGTGTTGAAGACTTTCTCCATCTCCTCCCAGAGCTGCTCCGATTGCTCAGCGGTCAGCTTTTTGCCGTTGAGGACGATCGGCGCCTCGAGGTCCTCCTCGCCGACGTCGAGGAAGGACAAACCGAACTGCTTCGCATAAGCGACCCAGGCGGGATGATTCGATCCGATCAGCTCACCGCCACCCTCGACGTTCCTGCCCGGCACGAAATCCGAGAAGGAGAGCACGCGCCCGCCGACGCGATTCCGTGCTTCGACAACCGTGACCTCATACCCGGCGCGCTGCAGCTCGTAGGCGGCGGCGAGGCCGCTGAAGCCCGCGCCGACGACGACCACCCGGCCGGCACCGGCCAGGAGCGGCCCGCTGAACCGCTCGGAGATGAGGAGCGCGGCGCCAGCCGCGAACGACCGCTGCAGCATCTCGCGGCGCGTGAGCCCGCTCGGCTTGCCGAAGCGACGGTTGAGGGTCATGTAGAAGTTAGGCATCGTCTAAATCTCAAGCTCCAACTCACTCAACAGTGAACCATTGCACTTCTACCCTGCGATTCAGATCGGAATTAGGTCCCGCCGGTTCTTCCCAGCCTCGGCCGACGATGTCGATGCGTTTCGGATCGATGGTGTAGCGATCGATCAGCAGCTTGCGGATCTCGGCTGCGCGGTCCTTGCTGAGGGCCATCGCGCGCAGCGCCTGCGTTCTGACGTAGGCGTCGCCGCCCTGTTTCCGGAATTCCTCCACCTTGGCGTTGTCCACGTGACCGCGGAGCAGCAGCGTCGATCCCGGGCTGACCTGGAGCAGGCGCTTGATGGCGTCGAGGTTCTTCGTGTTGTCCTGGTTCGCCTGATCGAGCGCCGCGGAATTCGGCTCGAACAGGAACCGGATGTCCTTGCTGAGCAGCGGGTCGGCTTCGACCGATCCGGTGGCGCTCGTCCGAATCGGCGCAATCGCGACCTTCTGCTCCTTGAAGATCCCCAGCTTGTCGATGGCCTGCAGTGCGGCCGTATCCGCGAACCTGCTCGGGTCCGGCGGATCCTTGATCACCTCGCTGCCGTAGGCGAGCACCGCCGACTGGTAGATCCCGCCGAAGCTGCCGGCCGCGTCGATGGCGCCGGAGAAAAACGCCAGGTTCTCGGGCAGGTTGGAGAGATGCACGTTCTTCAGCTCCTGCGCCGCCTTGTCCCGGTTCCACTTGAACCCGCGCGCGACGACGTCGATGTTCTGATCCGGCTTGTCACGCATCAGGCGGTTGCCCTCGAGCAGTCCCTGGACAAGACCCTGCACGATCTTCGGCTGCTCCTGTGCGAAGCCGCGGTGCACGATCAGTACGTCGGCCACGATCAGCAGGTTGCGATTCGTGGTCAGGACGTGCGCCTGCCCGCCGCTGCCGCTGACGACCTCCGAGACCTTGGGCTCCCAGGTGACGCAGCCGGCGAGCCGGTTCTTGCCCGACTTGACGTCGCTCAGGAACAGATCACCGGCTTCGAACCCGTCCTCCGTGTAGACCACGTTCAACCGATCAGGATTGGGCGTGGCGTCGAGGCTGCCGAGCGGGTTGACCTGCAACCCGGCTTCCTGCGCGAGGTAGCGGATGAAGAAGTCGACCTCGGTGAACTGTGCCGACGCGATGGTCTTGCCCTTGAGCTGGTTGATGCGCTTGACGTCGGTGCGCACCACGACGCCGTCGGCGCCGCGCGAGAACCCGATCTGGACAGGCACCACGGCGTGGAGCTGCCGGCCATACGCGGCGAGCACATCGACGGTGGTCACCGATGCCGCAATCTTCCCCTCGTTCAGCTCGGACCAGCTTTCGTCCTCGCTGATCGTCAGCTTCACCTTGAAGCCGTGGTTCTTGAAGAACAGCGAGTTCTCGGTCGGATCCATCCCGCCGTTGGCCGCGATCAGGCCGGCATAGCCGGCGTACTCGCTGATCTCGATCGGGACGATGTTGTCCTTGAACTGGAACGCCGCGGGCGGCGACAGTTTCGGGACCTCGACCTTGACTTCCTGAACTTCAGGAGCGCCCCCGGCGTCGGCGGATTCGGTCGCACCACCGCCTGGAGCCGTCCCACGGTTCCCCATGCGGTTCCAGACCATGTAGCCGCCGAGACCGATGAGGCCCGCCACGAGGACGAGCGAAACGAGCCTGCCGAGCGCGGTGAAGCGAGGTTGTTCGTTCATCGTTCGGGTCCGATTTCTTTCGACGCGACCGGCGTGGTCTGACCGGCCTCAGGCGTCGACTGAATGCCCTGGCTCGCCAGGAATTCGGCCAGAGCCACCTGCTCGAGCGCCTTGCGCTCGTTCTCCTTTTCCTGGACGCCCTCCATGTCGACCATGTCCTTGGCCACGCGTGCCTTGCCGGCGGACACCTCGTAGCGCTTCTGCAGGACTTCTTCGGCGCGCTTCATCGTGTCGCCGAGGTCGCCAACCTTGAACGCGACGCTGGACAGCGCGGACGCCGCCTCGGCCTGCGCTTCCTTGATCTTGACCTGCGAAAGCTGCTTCTCCAGGCGCCGTACCTTGTCCTCGAACTCGCGCTGCGCGAGCTTGGCCTGCCGCATGTTGGCGTCGTAGGCCTCTTCCGTCTCCTTGAGCTCCGCCGTGTCGGTCTGCAGGTCGGCCTTCAGCTCCTGCAGCTCCCGCGCGAGCGTGCCCGCGAGATCGAGATTCCCCGCCCGGTGGTTCGCCAGGATGCGCCGCTCCAGCTCGGTCGCGCGACTGGTCTTGCCGGAGACCTGCGTCTTGAGCCGCTCCGCGACGCCCGCCATCCGGGCGAGCGCGAGGTTGTACTGCGTCATGCGCGCCCGGAACTCCTGGCGCGCCGCCTCCATCAAGGCCTCCGGATTCGCTTCTTCGATCCCGCTGATGAACAACCCGAGAAAGCCCCGGAACAGCCGTCCGATGCGCCCAAACATTCCAACCTCCTCGAAGTCGGTGAAAAGGGGAATCTTATCTGTTCCGCGGGCTCGCGGGGTCGCGGGCTCGCGGGTTCGTTTCGGGGCAATCAGGCCGCCTTTACCTGAAGTCGTGACGAGAGAAGCCCGAAGCTCTTCGAACCGCGAACCGCGAGCCCGCGAACCCCCGGCTCTAAACGAACCGTCTGAGCGCGTCGATGCGCGTCTCGAGCTCCTCGGGGGTCAACTCGCGGTACTTGGGTGGGAGGAACCGGACGTCGGTGCATTCCTTGACCGCGACCAGGTCCATGTATTCGAGCTTGCGGGTATGCGGGTTGGGGCGCACTTCCTTGATGACCTCCGCGAGCACCTCACGCAGCGGCTTCCGCGGCTCGGGGCTCAGCTCGTGTACTCTTAGCGCTCTGACGAGGACGCCTTCGAGCTCGTTCCCCCCCAGGGTCACGTCGTCGGTGAACGGCGGCAGATCGTCGGCCGTCAGCGGCAGCTTGAGCTTCTTCGCGATCGCCAGGAGCAGCGCCTCGCGCTCCGCTGCGGTTTCCGGCGGGAAGAGCGGGATGTGGACGTCGAGCCGGCCCTGCCGCTTGAGGTCCACTTCCAGCAGATCCGGTCGGGACGTGGCGAACACCCACAGGATGCGGCCGCGATTGCGGGTGTCGGACATCTCTTTCGCCAGCATCGAGTAGACGCGGCCCGACAGCCCGCTGTCGCCGTCGCCGCCCTCGCGCCGGCCGGAGGCCTGGTCGGCCTCGTCCACGAAGACGACCACCTGGCCCAACGCGCGCAAAATGGCAAAAATCTTCTCGAGGTTCGATTCGGTCGCTCCGACCCAGCGATCCCGGAAGTTCTTGAAGACGACACAAGGGATGCCGAGCTCGCCCGCCCAGCACTGAACCAAAAATGTTTTCCCCGTCCCAATTCTCCCGGCAATCAGGTAACCCATGGGGAGGGCACGAAGCGAGCCGCGCTTCAGCAGCTCGGCGTCCTCCCGGAGCCAGGCCTTCACGGCGTCGTGGCCGGCGACATTGTCGAGCGTGAACGACGACTCGACGAAGTCGAGCAGGCCCTGGCCTTCGCGCTCGATCAGGTCCTTCTTGATCGAGCCGAGCCACGCCGCCGTGATGCGCCGGTCGTTGCCCATCGCCAGGGCGACCGCGGTGCGTGCACCGACGCGGCTGAGTCCGGTCAGCCGCCTGGCAATCGTGTCGAGCGGCACGTCGGAGCGCCCTGCCAGTTCCGGGAACTGCGCGGACGCGAGCGTCCGGATGTAGGCGATCATCTCGTCTTCATCCGGCAGCGGCAGGTGGAGCGACGCGGCATGCGGATTCTCGACGACCAGCTCGCTGAGATCGTGCAGGCCTTCGCTGATCAGCGTGGTCACGATGTTCGAGTGGACGATCGCGGGGTCGTTGGCCCAGCCGAGGACCTTCACCGTGTTGGCGGCGAACGGGCCGCCGAGGTGTGCGGCGTCCCCGCGCGGCACGACGAATTCCGCGAACTCGATGATCACCGCGATGCGTCTGGGCGCCGTCGCGCCGGGCAGGCCCTGCAGGTTGAGCGTGCGCAGCAGGTAGCGATCGATGAGCTCCAGCGCGGCGCCGGGTTCGCGCGTGAGCGACAGCGTCGATGCTTCTTTGCCGAGTGCCCCCTGCAGCCAGTCGCCCCAGTCGTCGGCACCCCGGGTCGCGCGCACGCCGCGGCTGCGGTCGTACCGCAGCACCACGTCGTAGGTGGCGAACATCATCTGTTCGAGGAACGACGGAACCGACAACAGCTTGCCGGCCGAAGGGACGACGTCGAAGACGTTGCCGTGGAGGAGGAACTGCGCCGCCGATCCGGAGCGGAACAGGTCGCGCATCTCGGCCGCCCAGCGCGGCAGGTCGACGCTCACTGCAGCTCCCGCGCGCGCGCGTCAGGCGCCAGCGGCGGCGGCTCGGTCAGCAGGTCTTCCATCGCGCCGTAGACCTGCTGCTGGTCACGAATCCACTGGCCGGTCGAGCCGAGCGTGGCGGCGATGTCGTCGATGCGGCGGGAGAGGAGCTCTGGATCGGTGGACATGGCGGCTTGCTCGCGGATCAGCTCCACCTGCTGCTGGATCCGTTCGAGCTCCGCTTCGATGAACGCGAGCTTGCGGTCGCCATCGGTGCGTTGCTGGAGACGCTGCTTGAGGATCTCGAGTTGTCCGCTCAGGCTCCGCGACAGCTCCTCGCTGAGGCCGGTCTGGTGCTGTTGGCGCTCGAGCGCCGCGATCTTCCGCTGGAGATCCGCGTCGTTCTGCGCGCCCCCCATCACCTGGCCGATCGTGCGCCGCGCCAGCAGCAGGCGCAGGAACATCCAGGAGAGCCGGCCCAGGCTTTCAGCCTGCTGCTCGAGGCCTTCCGGCGGCTCCGCCGCGTTCTGCATCTGCATGTCGAGGATCGAGCGGCAGCGCTGCGCCAGCGCGTCGTAGGTGCGGACGTCCGTCGGGTCGAGCCGGTCGAGTACTTTGGAGATCCGCTGGTTCCAGGCGGTGCGCGCCGCCGCGAGCGGCTTCCCGGAGACGGTGTTCTGGAAGCGCTTGTTGGTGGCGAGCGTCAGCAAATACCCGAGCTCGAGCCCGGCGCCGAGCACCCAGAAGCCGGGATTGGTGATCCCGAGGAGCCCGAACGCCGCCAGTCCGACCCAGTTCGGCGCGACGAACATGCCGATCGGCCGCGCGTTGAAGGCCGCGCTGATGTAGTCGAAGAACCCCGGCTTGGTGGCCATGGTCTCCAACATTATTACGCGACGCCCGGTGGTCGGTTCTGATCCGTCGGTCGGCTGCGTCCTGCGGTCGGCAGGTGGAGAGCGCTCGGCGCCGCTTGGTTGTGGCATCCGGCCGCTTGGATCAGCAGTCAAGCCATATTGGGAGGCCGGAATTCAACACGGAGTCACGAAGACCACGGAGATGCGCGATGGTCCAGTGTCGGCGCCGGCCCTACGGGCCGGCTGGGGCAGGAGGATGAATCAGGCAGACGCAAGCCACGCATGGGTTTGCCCGTGGCTTGCGTCTGCCTGATTCACCCTCCTGTCCTCCGCGCGCGAAGCGCGCGGACCGACACTCAGACATCGCACGTCACACGGAGAAGAGTGTCTTCTCCGTGCGTCTCCGTGAGCTCCGTTGCTCCGTGTTGAGATCCGTGATCTCGGTGGCCTCCGATCCTCACTTCATGACATTCAACGTCACATCAATCTTCATCAGCTCCCCTGTCACCGGATCCGTCGCCGACGTGTACTGCGTCGTCTGGCCGTCGCGGAGCAGGGCGGTGAACGATGAGTTGAAGTTGCGGAACGATGGAACATCGGGAACGACGCCGGGGGCGTCGGCTTTCTTCGAGGTGTCGAGGCCGATTGACGAGTCCGAGATCGTCAACGCCAGCTGAAACACTCCCGCGGCGGTCGATTCGAAAGAAGCCTGGCAGTCGATGTTCGTGCCGACGTTGCGGTAGTTGTAGCTGGTGCCGGCCGTTGCCTTTCCGTCGGTGGCGCCGATAACGGTCATCATGACCGGGACGTCGACACCCATTCGTAGCGTGGACTTGGGCGCGGGCCCCCACCCGCTGGCGGTCACACCCATCGAATACGGCATGCTGCTGATCCGCTTCTCGCCCTGGTAGCGCGACAGCACCACCGTGACCTTCAAGGGAATGGGCGCAGGAGGCTCGCGTCGTGAAGGCGATTGCACGACCTTGTCCACCACTACGGGAGCCGGCGCCGGCTTCTCCTGCGCCGACACCGGCAGGCTCGCCGTGGCGGCGAGCATCATCACGAGTGACATCAACCGGACTCTCATCGTCATCGCTCCTTCGGCTCCTGTTCGACGGCGGAGCCCGGCGGGCGCCCGGCGAACTCGACGTCGGGCACTTTGATTTCTGGGATCTCGAGCGGGGCCACGGCGAGCTCCGCGGTTTCGTGCGACCGTTCGGGCGGCAGCATCTCTTGGTTCAGCCGGCCGGCGCTGAGCAGCTCGCGCAGCCGTGCGATGGCGCGGGCCTGACTCGCGTCGACGATCACGGGTGGTTCCTCGACCCGTCGCCCCACTGCGACGCGAGGCGACGAACCTGGCTGCGATCGGCGAGCGGCGGTCGCATGACGCACAGCAGAAGGCTCGGTATTCGCGGGGAGTGACGGCGCCGCGGTGGGAGCCGGCGCGACCGCCGCCAATCGTGAAGCAGCTCGTGGCTGCGGCGCCGGGGCATCCGAGCGCATGAAGAACGCCATCACGATCGCTGCAGCAGCGACGCCAATCCACGCGGCTGCAGGCCGCCACGAAATCGTTCGTCGGCCCGCAGCGGCGGCGCTCGCCGTGACGCGGGCGACGAATTGGGGCGTCGCGCCAACCGAGAGCATCCGCGCGAGCTCTGCATCCACCTCCGCCAGTACCCGGCTGTGGCGGTCAATCCGTGCGCGGCACGACTCGCACGCGGCGAGATGGTCCGCGGCGGCTCCGGTGATGTCCGCGCCCGCCGCGTGGGCGGTTATCGCTTTGCGGAATCGTTCACAAGGCATGTCAGGCTCTCAGCCAGCCCTCTGCGGGCCAGGAACAAACGCGACTTGACCGTCCCTTCCGGGATGCCCAGCAGCCGCGCCACCTCGCGAACGTCGTGTCCCTGCAGGGCGGCAAGGATCAGGACGGACCGCAGCTTGGCGGGCAGGGCATCGATCGCCTTCCAGAGGAGCGCCGACCGCTCGGCGCGGACCGCCTCTTCCTCGACATTGAGCCCCGAGCTGTTCTCGCCGGCGACCTGCTCGCGCGCCGCCCGGCGGCGGTCGGCCCGCCAGCGGTCGATCGCCAGCCGCCAGGTGACCCGGACCATCCAGGCGCGGAACTGCTGGGGCTCCCGTAAATCCCGGAAACGCCGGTAGGCGCGGGCATACGCCTCCTGGGCGATTTCCTCGGCATCCTCCCGTCGACGCAGGATGCTGAACGCCACGCGCACGGCCAGGTCGGCCGAGGTCCGGACCGCTTCCTCGAACTCGCGCTCGAGGGAGTCGTCTGTGCTCACGAGCATCCCGGGGAAGTGGCCGGCGGCTTCATTCATCGACAGACACTCGACTAACGGCGCCACGGGGAGGTTGGTTCAGTCTGAGGTTGAGACGGTTTCCGCAATTCCCCGGCTCTGCCATCGTTTTTTCATCACCCGTGGTCCCATCCCACCCCGTTTCGTCACATGATCTTCGTACACGCCTGAAGCCGGAGTGATGCCGGCGGCGTCTGTAGTAACAATAGTTTGCGGGGCTTTTGTATCCCGGTATTACAATCGGCCGCCTGGGCACGTCGGCAACCCTCCAGGCGCGCCCGCGGGGACACGACGTGCTCGATTCTGTCTTCCAACTGCTCTTCAAGTACCGGCCGGTCATCTTTCAACAGGGTGAGTTCCGGCTGGTGCCGTCGACGGGGTCGTATGTCGGCGCGATCGTCGTCGCGGTCGCGATCATCGCCACGATTCTGACCTATCGGGCTGCCCGGTCGCGCGGCGCCGCCGTGAAGCACCGGGTTGTGCTCACCGCGATCCGGGTCGCTACTCTCGGCCTGATGCTCTTCTGCCTGTTCAGGCCGGTGCTCGTGGTTCGCGCGGCGGTGTCGCAGCAGAACTTCATCGGCGTGCTCGTGGACGATTCCCGGAGCATGCAGATCGCCGACGAAGGCGGGCAGGCGCGGGGCGCCGTGGCCCGCCAGCAGTTTGCGCCCGATTCGCCGCTGATGAGGAGCCTCTCCGAGAGGTTCATCGTCCGGACGTTCCGGTTCTCGTCGGCGGCGCAGCGCCTGACTTCACCGCAGGAACTGACGTTCGCCGGCTCGCAGACCCGGCTCGGCACTGCTCTCGAAGGCGCACGGCAGGAACTGGCCGGGCTGCCGCTCGCCGGCCTGGTGATGGTGAGCGACGGCGCCGACACGACCGACGCGTCGCTGTCGGATGCGCTGCTGGCGCTGAAGGCCGCCGATGTACCGGTGTTCACCGTGGGCGTTGGAGAAGAGGCGTTGACCCGGGACATCCAGATTGGGCGCATCTCGGTCCCCCGTGCGACCCTCAAGGGCACGTCGATCCTCGTGGACGCGGTCGTGACGCACCGCGGATTCCCGGGCGAGACGGTGATGCTCGACGTCGAAGACGAAGGGCGGATCGTTGGATCTCAGGAAGTGCGGCTCCCCGCCGACGGCGAGCCGGCGGCGGTGCGGGTGCGATTCACGGCGGCGGAAGCCGGGCCGCGGAAGTTCCGTTTCAAGATCGCGCCGAAACCCGGCGAAATGGTCACGCAGAACAACGCGCGCGAGAGCCTGATCGACGTCCGCGACCGCAAGGAGAAGATCCTGTACTTCGAGGGTGAACCGCGCTTCGAGTACAAGTTCATCCGGCGTGCCGTCGCAGACGACTCCAATCTCCAGGTGATCGGGCTGCAACGCACCGCGGACAACAAGTACTACCGGCAGGATCTCGACGACAAAGATCAGCTGTTCGGAGGTTTTCCGAAGACCCGTGAAGAGTTGTTCGCTTATCGCGGACTGATCCTCGGCAGCATCGAGGCCGGCGCGTTCACCGGCGATCAGCTCCGCATGATCTCGGACTTCGTCGAGAAGCGGGGCGGCGGGCTGCTGATGCTTGGCGGACCGCGAGCGTTCGCCGAGGGCAGCTATGTCGGGACACCCGTTGCCGACGTAGTGCCGGTCGTGCTCGAGCGGCCCACGAAAACCCTCGACGCCGGCGCGGTGGCGCGGCTCAAAGTGCACCCGACCCGCGACGGCATCGCACATGCGGTCACGCAGCTTGGCGCCAACGAATCGGCCTCGGCAGCGATCTGGGACAAGCTGCCGACGCTGACCAGCGTCAACGCGCTCCGGACCGTCAAGCCGGGCGCGACGATTCTCCTCAGCGGAACCGACGAACGCCGGCGCGAGCAGGTCGTGCTCGCCGCGCAGCGTTACGGGCGCGGCAAGGCGATTGCCTTCCCGGTCCAGGACTCGTGGCTCTGGCAGATGCACGCCGATATTTCGGTCGAGGACATGACCCACGAGAACTACTGGCGCCAGTTGATGCGCTGGCTGGTCGACGGGGTCCCCGATCCGGTGGAACCCCACACCAGCGCAGAGCGGGTGGAGGCGGGTGAAACCGTCACGATTACGACCGCCGTCGTCGACGCCACGTTCGTCGAGATCAATGACGCCCGCGTCGTGGCGCACGTCGAAGGTCCCAGGGGCACGACCGACGTGCCACTGCAGTGGTCGGGCGAGCGCAACGGCGAGTATCGCGGCATCTTCACGGCGTCGGACGAAGGCCTCTACACCGTGCGCGTGGACGCAAA
>Ga0111539_10001221_pt1 | contig 34220 bp, 35 predicted proteins | sample RhiMethybrSRZTD1_FD_79667 | JGI IMG/M metagenome (GOLD analysis project Ga0111539, IMG submission 79667) | Populus rhizosphere microbial communities from Tennessee, USA - Rhizosphere MetaG P. TD hybrid SRZTD1 (version 2) (version 2) | ecosystem: Host-associated > Plants > Roots > Rhizosphere >...
CATGGACTACCTTGCCGCGCAGTCGAACAGCCTGGCCTACGTGCTCGCCGTCGAGAAGCTGCTCGGTCTCACGATGCCGAAGCGGGTTGACGACATTCGCGTCCTCCTCGCGGAACTCCAACGGCTTGCGAGTCACCTGATTTGGCTTGGCACGCACGCGATGGAAATCGGTGCGGTGTCGATGTTGTTCTATGCGATTCGCGAGCGCGAGCTGCTGCTCAACATCAACGAGTTGATCGCCGGGTTCCGGTTCTTTCCGAGCTACTTCAGGGTTGGCGGCCTGCGGGAAGATCTGCCGCGCGGCTTTCACGAAGCCGTCAACGCCTTCCTCGATAGATTCCCCGGCAAGATCGACGAGTTCGAGGGCCTGCTGACGAAGAACGACATCTTCCGGCGCCGCACCGAAGGCGTCGGCACCCTCACGCTCGAGGATGCCTTTCAGTGGGGCCTGGTCGGCCCGATCGCCCGCGCCTGCGGCTCGGACTACGACGTCCGCAAGTACTTCCCGTACTGCGGTTACGAGTCCTACGACTTCCAAATTCCGACCGCCACCGAAGGCGACGTCTATGCGCGGTACCGTGTGCGCATGGCGGAGATGCGCGAGAGCATCAAGATCTGCCGGCAGGCGATCCAGCGCATTTCACCGACCGGCGCGTGGGCCTGCGACGACACGCGTGTCGTGCCGCCGCCGAAGGACAAGGTCTACACCGAGATGGAAGCGCTGATTCAGCACTTCCTCATATACTCGCAGGGCTTTACGGTGCCGGCTGGCGATGCGTATGTGCCGGTCGAAGGTCCGCGCGGCGAGCACGGCTGCTACATCGTGTCCGACGGTTCGAACCGGCCGTGGCGCGTGAAGATGCGGGCGCCATCGTTCATGGCGATTCAGGCGCTGCCGTCGATTGTCAAAGGCGGACTCATCGCCGATGTGGTGGCGGTCATCGGTTCCAGTGACGTCGTGATGGGAGACTGCGACCGGTGAGCTTTCATCCACAGATGGACTACGCGCCGGCGCAGTTCCACCGCTCGGCGCGCAAGCTGGCCGAGCCCGGCGAGCCGTTTGCCTACAACCCGGAGAATCAGGCCAAGTTCGACGAGAACGTCAAGCGGTATCCGCCCGATCAGCGCAAGTCGGCGATTCTCTACGCGCTGTATCTCGTTCAGCAGCAGCAGGGATACATCACCGGCGCGGGGATGCGGCACGTCGCCGAACAGATTCGTTGCACCGCGGCGGACGTCGAGGACGTCGTGTCGTACTACACGATGTTCTACACGAAGCCGGTCGGCAAGTACGTGCTGAATGTCTGCCGCACGCTGTCATGCGCACTGCTCGGAGCCGAGCGGGTCACCGAGGAACTGTCGGAGAAGCTCGGGATCACGCCGGGTCAGACGACCGCCGACGGCATGTTCACACTCATCGAAGTCGAGTGCCTTGGCGCGTGCGACCGCGCACCGGTCGTGATGGTGAACGACGACTGGCACGAGCGGCTCGCTCCGGAGCAGGCCGGGCAGTTCGTCGATGACATCCGCGCGAAGGGCCGTGGCGCGTTCACGGGTTGTCATTTGCACGTGGAGAAGAAGTGAACGCGTACGAACCGGTCCTGATCAAAGACGTCCGCGAGCCAGAGGCTTACACGCTCGACTTCTACGTGAAGCGCACGCGCGGCTACGAAGGGCTGAAGAAAGCGCTGACGCTGAAGCCGAACGACATCATCGAGCAGGTCAAGGCGTCGGGGCTGCGCGGCCGCGGCGGGGCAGGATTCCCGACCGGGCTCAAGTGGCAGTTCGTCCTGAAGGACACGCCCAAGCCGAAGTACATCGCCTGCAATGCCGACGAGAGCGAGCCCGGCACGTTCAAGGATCACGTGCTGATGGAGCGCAACCCGCATCTGCTCATCGAAGGGTGCGCGATCGGGTGCTACGCCATCGGCGCCAAGGTCGCCTACATCTACATCCGTGGCGAGTTCTACCACGTGCAGGAGATCCTCGAGCGCGCGATAGACGAGGCCTATAAGGCCGGGTATCTGGGCAAGAACATCCTTGGCAGCGGCTTCGACTGCGACGTCTACGTCCATCGTGGCGCCGGCGCGTACGAAGCCGGTGAAGAGACCGCCCTCATCGAGTCGCTCGAGGGGAAGCGCGCACAGCCGCGCATCAAGCCGCCGTTCCCGGCGGTCGCGGGCTTGTATCAGTGCCCGACCGCGGTCAACAACGTCGAAACCCTCTGCAACGTCCCGCTCATCGTCCTCAACGGACCGGAGTGGTTCGCCAAGCTCGGTCCTGAGAAGAATGGCGGACCGAAGCTGTTCTGCATCAGCGGCCACGTCAAGCGCCCGGGTGTGTATGAAGCATCGATGCACACGACGCTGCGCGAGCTGATTTTTGGCGATGAGTACGCGCAGGGGATGAAGGACGGCCGTCAGTTCAAAGCCATCATTCCGGGCGGATCATCGGTGCCGATCCTGCTCGAAAAGGATCTCGATACGCCGGCGAGCTTCGATCACATCCAGAAGGCCGGATCGCTCCTCGGCTCCGCCGGTCTCATCATCATGGACGACTCGGTCTGCATGGTGTGGCTGGCGATGAACCTGCTGCACTTCTACCGTCACGAGTCGTGCGGCAAGTGCACGCCGTGCCGCGAGGGCGGAGACTGGCTCTACAAGCTGCTCCAACGCCTCGAGCGGGGTGAGGGCCAGATGAAGGACCTCGATCTGCTCTACAGCGTGTCCAACAACATCGTCGGCAAGACGCTGTGCGCCTTCGGCGACGCCGCGGCCACTCCAGTGCTGACCACGCTCAATCATTTCAGAGACGAGTTCGAAGCCCACGTGCGTGAAGGGCGATGCACGCTGCCGGCGCCGTGGCGCGCGCGGCACGCGGTGATGGCGGCGCACTGATGGCTGAATCCCTGCGGTCGACGTGGGAGTGGTTCCAGCCGTTCCTACGGCCCACTGTGATCGGCGTGATGATTTTCATCGTCTTCAACGCGCTGATCATGGCATCGGCGATCCTGGTGCTCGCCGAGCGCAAGATCATGGGCTTCATGCAGCAGCGCTACGGTCCGTATCTGGTCGGACCCCACGGCATGCTGCAGCCGATCGCCGACATCCTGAAGCTGGTGTTCAAGGAGGAGCTGCGCCCGAAGGGGGCAGACAAGTGGCTCTTCACGCTGGCGCCAGTCCTCTCAATCGTGACGGCATTTGTGGCGTTTGCGACGGTGCCGTTTGGTGCCGAGACGACCTTCTTTGGATTGCTCGACGACCCAATCAAGCTGGGCATCGCCGACGTCAACGTCGCTGTCCTGGTGGTGTTTTCGGTCACCTCGATGGGCGTTTACGGCATCGTGCTCGCCGGCTGGGCGTCGAACAGCAAGTACTCGCTGTTCGGCGGCCTGCGTGCCGCGGCGCAGATGATCAGCTACGAGCTCGCGTATGCGACGTCGCTCGCCGCCGTCATCCTGCTCGCGGGTTCGCTGTCGCTGCGAGAGATCGTGGACTCACAGCAGGGCAGCTGGTTCGGCGCGCTGCCGCAGTGGTACCTGTTCCTCCAGCCGATTGGTTTCATCATCTACGTGATTGCTGGGGTGGCCGAGACCAACCGCGCGCCGTTCGATTTCCCCGAGGCGGAACAGGAACTCGTGGCTGGCTACAACACCGAGTACAGCTCGGTGCGGTTCGCGCTGTTTCCCCAGGCTGAGTACATCAACATGGTCACCATGTCCGCGGTGGCCACCGATCTGTATCTCGGTGGATGGCATTTCCCTGGCGTGCCGCCCGAGTACGGCTGGATCGTGTTCCTGGCGAAGGTGTCGTTCTTCCTCTTCGTCTACATCTGGATGCGGTGGACGGTCCCTCGCTACCGTTACGACCAGCTGATGATGTTCGGGTGGAAGTATCTATTCCCGGCGTCGGTGTTGAATCTGATCGCGACGGCGGCGCTGGTGCTGTATCTCAATGCCTGAGACCGTCACGTTCTTTCTGTTCGCCGCGCTGGCTGTGATCGCTTCGCTGCTCGTGATCGGGCAGCGCAACCCGATGTACAGCGTGCTGCTGCTGATCGCGTCGTTCGGCGCGTTGTCGGGGCTTTACATTCAGCTCGAGGCGCCTTTCGTCGCGGTCGCGCAGATCATCATCTACGCCGGCGCCATCATGGTGCTGTTCCTCTTCGTCGTCATGCTGCTGAATGCGCCGAAGGAGGACGCCGCCGAATGGGATCGCACCCATCCACTGCGGCAGCCGGGCGTCGCCCGCTGGGGCACGCTGCTCGTGGGACTGCTGATCGTGCAGCTGGCGATGGCGCTGCTGGCGGTGCGTGAGTACCACACGCCGGTCGGCGCGCAGAGCGATGCCACGGCGGTGAACTCGGTCGCCGAGATGGGCCGTTCGATCTTCACGCGGCACACGTTCGCATTCGAAGCGACTTCGATTCTGATTCTGGTGGCGATGGTCGGCGCCGTGGTGCTGGCACGCCGCGAGGGCGATCAGTGATCCCGCTCAGTTACTACTTGATTCTGTCAGCCATGCTGTTCGCCATCGGCGCGGCGGGCGTGTTCCTCAGGCGCAACCTGATCACGATCCTGCTGTCGGTCGAGATCATGCTGAACGCCGTCAACCTGACCTTCGTCGCCTTCGGCCGCTTTGCCGGCGACCTCGACGGACAGATCATCACGTTCTTCGTCATGACCGTCGCCGCAGCGGAAGCGGCCGTGGGTCTCGCGCTGGTGATCGCGCTCTTCCGTCACCGCGAGTCACTCAACCCGGACGCCTTCACGACCCTGAAGTGGTGAGCCGTGAGTAAAGCGGACCTGGAGTTGATGACGTCCTTTGGGGCGGGTGGCGCCGGGAAGGGCCTCCCCGCCCGCCGCGCAGGTGCCATTTCGTCACGCGTGCTTTGGGCGCCGGGGACGGGTGGGGAAACCCGGCGACAGGACCCGGGCAGCATCAACTCCAATACCAGCGTTGGTAAGAGGAACCCGTGCTTGCGCTGATTCCGCTGCTGCCGTTCGCCGGGTTCGTCATCAACGCGACGCTGGGACGACGGCTGCCCAAGAGCATGTCGGGCGGCCTGGCGTCGCTCGTCATGCTGGCGGCGTTCGCCGTGTCAGTGATGAGCGTGCTGCAGATCAGCGGGAGGCCGGTCGAGGACCGCGCCATTCAGGATCTGGTCTACACGTGGATCGCGTCCGGCGACCTGAAGATCGACGTCGCCTTCCGCGTCGATACGCTGTCGGCGGTGATGATCCTGGTCGTCACCGGCATCGGCTCGCTGATTCACATCTACTCGACGGCGTACATGCACGACGAGAGCGACAGCGAGTTCGCGCGCTACTTCTCGTATCTGAACCTGTTTGCCGCGTTCATGCTGGTGCTCGTGCTCGGCGCCAGCTTCCCGCTGATGTTCGTCGGCTGGGAGGGCGTCGGTCTGTGCTCGTATCTGCTGATTGGCTTCTGGTTCAAGAAGAAGTCGGCCAACGACGCCGGCAAGAAAGCCTTCGTCGTCAACCGCATCGGCGACTACGCGTTCATCCTCGGGATGCTCGCGCTGTTCGCGAAATTCGGCACGCTCGACTTCCAGGAGATCGCGTCGGCCGTTGCAGCGCTGCCGTCGGAGACGACCTTCGGCGTGTTGTCGATCACAACGCTGCTGCTCTTCATCGGCGCCACCGGTAAGTCCGCGCAGATTCCGCTCTACACGTGGCTGCCCGACGCGATGGAGGGGCCGACGCCGGTCTCCGCGCTCATTCACGCGGCGACGATGGTGACGGCCGGCGTCTACATGATCGGACGCAATGCCGTGCTGTTCGAGCACGCGCCGCAGACGATGACGATCGTCGCGGTGATTGGCGCGGCGACGGCGCTGATGGCCGGCACGATTGGCCTGGTGCAGAACGACATCAAGCGGGTGCTGGCGTACTCGACCGTCTCGCAGCTGGGCTATATGTTCCTGGCGATGGGTGTTGGGGCATTCGGGGCCGGTATCTTCCACCTCTACACTCACGCGTTCTTCAAGGCGCTGCTGTTCCTTGGCTCGGGCGCGGTGATTCATGCGCTGCACGGTGAGCAGGACATCCGGAACATGGGCGGCCTGAAGAAGGACCTGCCGATCACCTTCTGGACGTTTGTCATTGGCGCGGTGGCGATTGCCGGCATCCCGCCGCTCGCCGGTTTCTTCAGCAAGGACGAGATTCTCTTCGAGACGTTCGCCGAGGGACATCAGATCCTGTGGGTGATAGGCGCCATCACGGCGCTGCTGACGGCCACCTACATGTTCCGCCTCGTGTTCCTCACGTTCTGGGGCGAGCGAAGGCATGACGCTCCCGCTGCGCAGGATCCGCACCAACACGCGCCAGTCCCTTCGCACGGCCACGGATCAGGCTCGCACCTCCATGACGCGCCGCCGGCCATGGCGCTTGCGCTGATTGTGCTCGCGATTGGATCGGTGGCCGCGGGCTGGATCGGTGTGCCTGGACGCAACCTCCTGGCCGAGTGGCTGCATCCGTCATTCGTCGCTCCACGCGCAGCGGCCGCCGTCGCCGGCGAGCCTGCCGCGGGTGCTGAAGGTGCGGCAGCGGGCGAATCGCACGAAGCGCTGGAGCTCACGCTGATGGGCGTGTCCACGGCGATTGCCGTCGTGGGCATCTGGTTCGCGTACTTCGTCTGGGTCAAGCGGCGCAGCATTGCCGAGAACGCCGCGCGCGAGTTCGCGCCGATTCATCGATTACTGCTGAACAAGTACTACGTGGACGAGATCTACGACGCGGCGATCGTGCAGCCGATCCGGGTCGGCTCGCAGGAAGGCCTGTGGCGCGGCTTCGACGTGAAGGTCATCGACGGCGCCGTGAACGGCGCCGCGACGATCGTCAACAGCGCCGCGACGTTGCTGCGGCGTCTGCAGACGGGATCGGTCAAGACCTACGCCGGCTCGGTGTTTGTCGGCGTCGTCGCCATCCTCGCCTACTACCTATGGCTGTGACATGTTGCTGACCGCTTCCTGGGCGTTGCCTCTGGCCGGCGCCATCCTGCTGCTGCTCGTCCCCAATCGCGACGGCAGCCGCAACGGGGTGATCCGTTGGCTCGCGCTGGCACTGTCGGTCGCGGCGTTCGCGGTCACACTGCTCATCTGGGCGCGCTTCGATTCCTCGTCTGCCGACTTCCAGATGGTCGAGCGCATGCCGTGGATTCCGGCGTTCGGCATCGACTACTACGTTGGCATCGACGGCATCAGCCTGCTCCTGGTTGTCCTCACCGGTGTCCTGACGCCGATCGCGCTGCTCTCGTCGTGGGAAGGCATCGAGAAGAAGGTGAAGGAGTTCTCGATCTTCATCCTGGCGCTCGAGGCGGCGATGATCGGCGTGTTCATCTCGCTCGATCTGTTCCTCTTCTACGTGTTCTGGGACGCGATGCTGATCCCGATGTACTTCCTGATCGGGATCTGGGGCTACGACCAGCGCATCTACGCCGCCATCAAATTCATGCTCTACACGATGGCGGGCAGCGTGCTGATGCTGGTCGCCATTCTGGCGCTGGCCTACATGCACAGCGAGTCGGCCGGTACCTACACCTTCGACCTGCTGAAGCTCTACACGCTGAACATCCCGCCGGCGACCCAGACCTGGCTGTTCCTGGCGTTTGCGGTGGCGTTTGCCATCAAGGTGCCGCTGTTCCCGTTTCACACCTGGCTGCCTGACGCGCACGTGCAGGCGCCGACCGCCGGATCGATCATCCTGGCTGGCGTGCTGCTGAAGATGGGCACCTACGGCCTGGTGCGGTTCGCGTTCCCGCTGTTCCCGGCGGCGGCTCACGAGTTCGCGCCGTGGATTGCCGGGCTCGCGGTCATCGGCATCGTCTATGGCGCGCTGGTCGCGATGGTGCAGCCGGACATGAAGAAGCTGGTGGCCTATTCGTCGGTGAGCCACCTGGGCTTCGTCGTCCTTGGTATCTGCGCGATGAACGTGCAGGGCCTGCAGGGCGCTGTGTATCAGATGCTCGCGCACGGGGTGAGCACGGGCGGCCTCTTCCTGCTGGTCGGCATGCTCTCCGATCGCCGGCACACGCGTTTGATCTCCGAATTTGGCGGCCTCAAGAGCAGCATGCCGCGTCTGACGGCGGCGTTTCTGATCATCACGCTGGCCTCGATCGGGATGCCGGCGCTCAATGGATTCATCGGCGAGTTCCTGACCATGCTCGGCGCGTTCCTGTGGGACCCGCGTTTCGTCGTCGTCGCTGGTCTGGGTGTGATTCTCTCGGCGGTATACATGCTGTGGATGTTCCAGCGCGTATATCTCGGCACCATCACTCACGACGAGAATGCGACGCTGCCTGACCTGCGCCCGCGTGAGTGGGCGAGCGTCCTGCCGCTCTGCGCGCTGGCGATTGCAATGGGCGTGTTCCCGTCGCTGTTCCTGGCGCCGATGGAGCTCTCGGTCAAGAAGGTCGTCGAGCGCGTGCAGTCGGGGCAGCCGGCGAGGGCGCACAACGAAAGGCAAAATGCAACAGGCACAAGGCACATCGTGAGCGTGTCGTCACCGTCAGAGCGCTGAGGCGACCATGTTCAGTCTTCAGTTAGACGCCGTCGTCCCGATGTTGTGCGTGACGCTGGGCGCGCTTGCTGCGATGGCCGGCGAGGCCCTCCGCGGTAAGGGGCCACGCATGCCGGTGGGGTGGTTCGGCATCATCGGCCTTGTCGGCGCCGCGGTGTCCGCGGTCATCCTCTGGAACCCGACGCCCGAAGCGTTCCGGGAGGACTTCGGCGTGATCGTCGCTGACAACTTCGGCCTGTTCGTCACGCTGGTGCTGGCCGCCGTTGGCATCCTGACGGTGATGTTCTCGTCGCAGGTGATTCACCGCGACAATCTGCCGGCCGGCGAATACTACGCGCTCGTGCTGTTTTCGATCGTCGGGATGATGATGATGGCGACGGCCACCGATCTCCTGGTGATCTTCGTCGCGCTCGAGGTCCTGTCGCTGGCGGTGTACGTGCTGACCGGTATCCGGCGCGACAACCAGGCGAGCACCGAGGCGGCGTTCAAATACTTCCTGCTCGGCGCGATTTCGAGCGCCTTCTTCCTCTACGGCATCGCGTTCACCTACGGTGTCACGCACAGCACGCGGCTGGCGGCAGTCTCGCAATTCGTGCTGTCGGCGCAGTCAGCGAGCAGCGAGCCGATGGTCCTGATTGCCTTGGGGCTGCTGCTGGTCGGCTTTGCATTCAAGATCTCCGCGGTGCCGTTCCACATGTGGACGCCTGACGCCTACGAAGGTGCGCCGGCGATCGTCACAGGCTTCATGTCCACCGGCGTGAAGGCGGCGGCGTTTGCAGCCTTCGCCCGGGTGTTCCTGTCCAGCTTCGAACCGTTGCGCGATCTATCGCCGGTGGGTCCGGGCTGGGCTCCCGTCGTCGCGGCGATCGCGGCGGCGACGATGATCCTGGGGACGGTTGTCGGCGTGGCGCAGGGCAACCTGAAACGGATGCTCGCGTACTCGAGCATCGCGCACGGCGGCTACCTGCTGGTCGGTCTCGTGGCGGGCGGTCCAGTAGGGAAGGCCTCAATCCTGTTCTATCTGCTGGCGTATTCCGTGACGAACCTGGCGGCGTTCGGCGTCATTGCGATGCTCGGCGCGCGCGACCGCGCCAACGACAGCCTGCGGGATTACGCCGGCCTGTGGCATACCAATCCAGGGTTGGCTGCGTTGATGACCGTCTGCCTGCTCTCGCTCGGCGGCCTGCCGCCAACGGCGGGCTTCATCGGCAAGTGGTACATCTTCCAGGCGGCCGTCAGCGCCGGCTATTACTGGCTGGCCATCATCGGTGTGCTGACGAGCGTCGTCTCGGTGTTCTTCTACCTGCGCGTCGTGGTGATGATGTACATGGCCGAACGCGACGGCGCCCACGAACCGGCGCGAGTGACGGGCTTTGGCATGGTGGCGCTCGCGCTCTCGATCGCGGTCATCTTCTATCTGGGAATCCTGCCGACGCCGGTGCTCGACTTCGCCGGCAAATCGATCGCGACGATCTTCTAGGCTCTGGTCTTTAGTCTTGCGGCTTTGGGCTGCGCTCGATGTTATCGTTGACGCGCGTGCCGGATTCCATGTCGCGCATTGGAGTGCTGAACGAGAAGCCGCTGCACGCGTCTCTGAAGCACTGGTACGCGCAGCCTGGCGATCAATTCGAAGTCCCGGTTGACGGCTTTGTCATCGACATCGTTCGAGACAATGTCCTCTTCGAAATCCAGACGCGACATTTCAGCGCGATCAAGTCGAAGCTCGCCGCGCTGGTGTCCACACATCAGGTCCGGCTGATTTACCCGATCGCTCAAGAGAAGTGGATTGTGCAGTCATCGCCAGGCGGGAACGGTCTTGTTACTCGGCGCCGATCGCCAAAACGAGGCCGAGTGGAGGAGCTGTTCCGCGAAGCCGTCGGGATCCCGCAGCTGTTGGCACACCCGAATTTCTCGCTGGAAGTGTTGTTGACTCGGGAGGAAGAGTCGAGACGGTACGACGGCCGGCGATGGCGCTCGCGAGGATGGGTCACCGAGGAACGCCGGTTGTTGGAGGTCGTGGACCGGAGGTTGTTCGCGGGGGCGGGCAGCTGGCTGGCGCTCCTGCCGCTGCGGAGCGAGCCGTTCACGACGAGAGACCTTGCACACGCAATCGGCGTCAGGCTCGATCTGGCCCAAAAGATGACGTATTCACTTCGACACGCGGGATTCATCCAATCGCTCGGCAAGCGGGGCAGGGCCACCATCTATGCGTTGACGCCAGCGAATAGCGTGCGGCACGAGCGTGCTGCCTCTCAAAGTAAATCGACCTAACTTCACCGCTTCCTCGTCACATCCCACATGAGCGTTCGACGAGTGCTTGGGGGATGTGCCTCAGGTATGGTGCTTCTCGTCGTTACGCTCGCCTTCACCGTGGCGCCTTCCATCGCCGCGGGCGGTTTGCTTCATCCGGCTCGCGTCGCGCTGTACTACACCACACCGCCCGGATGCGCGGACCGCGAGTTCGCCGGCGACGGACTCACGCTGCGAGGGTGGAGCTGCGCGGCGCACGGGCAGCGCCGCGGAACTGTCGTCTATCTACATGGCGTGGCGGACAATCGTTCCAGCGCCATCGGCGTGATCGATCACCTGGTGCGACAGGGCTTCGACGTCGTCGCCTACGACAGCCGCGCGCACGGCGAGTCGGACGGCAACGCGTGCACATACGGCTTCTACGAAAAGCGAGACTTGATTCACGTCATTGACAGTCTGCCGCCGGGACCCGTGGTGCTGATCGGAAGCTCGCTAGGCGGCGCGGTAGCGATTCAGGGTGCCGTCGGCAAGGGCCGTATCGCCGGTGTCGTTGCTGCCGAAGCGTTCTCGGACCTGCGGACGATCGCGATCGAGCGTGCGCCACGCTTCCTTCCCAGTCCGGTGATTGCTCGGGCGTTCAGGGTCGCCGAAGAGCGCGGTCATTTCGACGTCGCGAGCGTCAGCCCAGTCGCGGCGGCGGCATTGTTGCGGATTCCTGTTCTCCTGATTCACGGCGCCGACGATGTCGAGACACGGCCTGAGCATTCGAAGCGGATCCTGCTGGCGTTGCGCGGGCCTAAGCAGTTGCTCCTCGTCCCGGGCGCCGGCCACAATCAGTCTCTCAACAGTGCGAGCGCCTGGGATGCTATCGACCGGTTTCTCGACTACGCAGCCCCGACGCGAAACGTGCAGGTTCAGGATGCCGGGTTATGATCGTGGGTGCGGTGCCCGACGAGTCTCCTGATATCGAGCGCGAGTTGCAGCTGCTCGAGGCCGAATTGAGGCGCCTCGAGGCCGAGTACAACATGTTCTTCGCCGGCCGCCTGCCGCGTCCGCCGTGGGAGACGCGCAAGCGCGTCGAGGGCATGGTCAAACGGATCGACCGGCAGTACATCAACAACACCGGACACCGTTTCAAGTTCGGCACCCTTCAATCGCGATTCACGTCATTCGTCGATCTCTGGGATCGCGGACAGCGTTCGCGCGACGAGGGTCGGCCCGGTCCTTTCGTGCAGCCGCGCCCGGTGGAACAGAAGCCGGCGGCGAAGCCTGCGGAGAAGGAGAACCGCGTCGTGCACGTCGCGACGTTCAAGGATCCGCTCAAGGAGATGGACAAGGTCCAGCAGCTGTACGACAACCTCGCTGAGATGCGTCGGCAAGCTGGCCAGGACGCGATTCCCTTTCACAAGTTCGCCGACCTGGTGAAGCAGCAGGTCGAGCAGATGAAAGAGAAGGGCACGGCCGAAGTGGCGTTTCGCGTGGCGATGAAAGACGGAAAAGTCGCGTTCACCGCGCGGGCGATGAAGGGCGATAAGGAAAAGACTTAGTGCGTTGGGGAGTTGGGAGTTGGGAATTCCGAGAGGATACCCGGCGCCGCTGGCTCGACGCCGGGTAGGTCAGAAGTGGTTATGGCTTGGTGACGTTCCCAGCCTGAGGACCCTTCGGGCCGTCAACGATTTCGAATTCTACTGCCTGGCCCTCTTCGAGTGATCGAAAGCCGTTTCCACTGATCGCGGAGTAATGCACGAACACGTCACTGCCTCCCTCGCGTTCGATAAATCCGTAACCCTTGGCGTTGTTGAACCACTTGACCTTGCCTGTGATGCGCATCGTTCTTCTTCCCTGCTTGCTGTGCGGCTCCGTGCAGGACGCCGCTTTGGTCGCTTGCGATCCGAAGCCGTAGATGAGCTTCGGGACACAAAAAAAGACCGCGACTCTTTACGCGGTCTCGACTTCGACGTTGAGGGAACGCCCCTCAAACGCAGGCATATGCTAAGCAGTGTGTTACATAGCTGTCAAGCATTAGGTGAAGACCCTGATTAGAATTTTTTGCCATCATGTGCACGCATCCCGATGCCCAGAGCGCTCCTGAGCGTTTCCGATAAGTCAGGTCTCGTCGCATTCGCCCGCGGTCTTGCCGATCGCGGTTTCGAGCTCGTGTCCACGGGCGGTACCGCCAGGGCGCTCGAGTCCGCAGGTTTGATTGTAATCAACATTTCCGAGGTGACCGGCTTCCCCGAGATGATGGATGGTCGCGTCAAGACGCTGCATCCAAAGGTACATGGCGGCTTGCTCGCGCGGCGCGATCATCCGGCGGACCTCGAAGCCGCCTCGTCGTACGGGATAACCCTGATCGATTTGATTGCAGTCAACCTTTATCCGTTCGTGAAGGCTGCGGAGAATTCCGCCACGCCCTTTCCGGCGCTGATCGAGGAGATCGACATCGGCGGCCCCAGCATGGTTCGTGCTGCGGCGAAGAACTTCGAAGGCGTGCTCGTGGTCGTCTCTCCCGCTGACTACGACACCGTGCTCGCGCAGCTCGATCGCGCCGGCGGACCATCGCGGGAATTTCGATTCGAGCTCGCGCGCAAGGCCTTCGCACACACCGGCGCCTACGACACGGCGATTGCCTCGGAGCTCGACGCGGTCAGATTCGCCGACGACGCATTTGTCCGCGGCTCGATGAAGGGATATCCGGCGTCGATTACGCTCGGTCTCCGCAAGCGCGGTGAGCTTCGCTACGGCGAGAACCCGCATCAGGCCGCGGCGTGGTATTCCGATGAATCGCAGGTCGGGCTCGGCGGCGCCGAGCTGCTGCAAGGCAAGGAGCTGTCGTACACGAATCTGCTCGACCTCGATGCCGCACTGCGCATCGTCCTGGAATTCAACGAGCCGGCGGCAGCATTCATCAAGCACACCAACCCGTGCGGCGCGGCGATCGGTTCCCGTGCGACTGATGCCTACGTACGGGCGCGCGAAGCCGATCCGCTCTCGGCGTTCGGCGCGGTCGTCGGTCTCAATCGTCCGATCGATCTCGAAACTGCCAAGGCGATTGTCTCGACCAAGATCGACTGCGTGATCGCGCCGTCGGTGGACGAGGATGCGCGGACGACGCTATCGACGAAGTCGCAGATGCGGGTGGTGATCGCCGACGTCGAGCAACTGGAACATGTGAAGACGCGCGACATCCGGTCAGTCATGGGCGCGGTGCTGGTCCAGGATGGGGACCGGGTTGTCGAAGCAGCCTCGCCGTGGCCCTCCAACGACCTGCGTGTCGTCACCAAGCGGCAACCGACGACGCAGGAGTGGACGGCGCTGCGGTTTGCGTGGCGGCTGTGCGCGCACGTGAAGTCGAATACGGTGATCTTCACCAGCGCCAATCGGACGCTGGCGATTGGCGCCGGGCAGATGAGCCGCGTCGATGCGGTCAACGTCGCGCGCATGAAGGGCAGTGGCGACACGTTGAAGGGATCGGTGGCTGCGTCGGACGCGTTCTTCCCATTTCGCGACGGCCTCGACGCCGTTGCCGCGGCAGGGGCGACTGCGGTCGTTCAGCCGGGAGGCTCGATGAAGGACGCCGAGGTGATTGCCGCCGCCGACGAGCACGGCCTCACAATGGTATTCACAGGCCGCCGACATTTCAGACACTGACCATGTTGCAGATCCTGGTGTATGGCGACTCACTGTCCTGGGGCATCATTCCCAACACTCGTCGGCGTTTGACATTCACCGAGCGCTGGCCCGGGGTGATGGAGCGCGCACTCGGCGACGCCGGTCATCACGTTCGCGTGATTGAAGACTGTCTCAACGGGCGCCGCACGGCGTGGGACGACCCGTTCAAGCCTGGCCGTAACGCCTTGGACGGCCTCGAGCAGCGCATGGAGATCAACTCGCCACTGGCGCTGGTCATCCTGATGCTCGGGGCCAACGACTTTCAGTCAGTGCACCAGAACAACGCCTGGCACTCAGGGCAGGGCCTGGCGGCCGTGATTCGCGCAATGCGACGTGCGCCGATCGAGCCTGGCATGCCGGTGCCGCCGATTCTCGTCGTCGCGCCGCCGCAAATCACGACGCCGGTTGGAAAGCCGATCTGGGAGAAGTTCGACGGCGCTCCGGCGCAATCTGAAGCTGCCGCCGAAGCCTACGCCGCGATTGCGGCAGAAATGGAGTGCCAGTTCTTCGACGCCGGCAGAGTGGTGTCAACGAGCCCGCACGACGGCATTCACCTCGACGCCGATCAGCACGAGAAGCTCGGTCGCGCACTGTCCGCCGTCGTGTCGAATGTCCTTTCTGGTGCGAGGGCAACAGCGTAGCGCCGTGAACCCGATGGCCGTCGGACACGTCCCTTTGGACGTGCGTTCAGGAGATTCACATGTGGGACACGTTTGTTGAAGCGATTCGCGCCGCGATGTTCGTGGCGGGGCAGGCCTGCAACGGCAGCCTCGGAACGGGCGTCCTGGTCGTGTCTCTGACACTTCGACTGCTGCTATTGCCGCTGACGCTGCGGCTTGCTGCGCGCGCTCGCGCACATCAGGCGGCCATGGCCGCGCTCGCGCCGGAACTCGAGCGGCTTCGCGCGCGTTACGAAAAAGAGCCGATGAAGTACTGGCAAGAAGCCGCAGAGTTGATGCGCCGTCACGGCATCCGTCCGGCTGATCCCACGACGTTCATCAGCGTGGCCCTTCAGGCGCCGGTGCTCTTCGCGTTGTTCTCCGCGGTTCGACAGGGCCTGGGAAGCGGCATCAGGTTTTTGTGGATTCGCGATCTGGCCAAGGCCGACGTGGCGCTGGCAATCCTTGTCACCGTGTTGACGGCGATTGCCGTCTCCACGGCGCCCTCGACGACGCCGAACGCGCAACAGGCGCAGATCATGTTGGCCGTTGCGGTTCTGGGTACCGCACTCTTCCTATGGACGACGGCGAGCACGGTCGCGTTATCCGTCGGCGCTGGAGCCGCTGTATCGCTGCTGCAGAACTGGATCGTGCGAAGGACACGCCAAAAGTTATGATCGCTGCTCACCTTGCCGCCGCCGTAGCAATCAAAGGAGCGGTGGCACAGGCGCCAACGTGGGCGCTCCTGATCGCCGCAGTATTCCTCGACATCTTGAATCCGGTTCTCGCCATTGCAGGGTTCGACCGTGCGGTGGTTGGTCAATGGTCGCATTCACTCGCCATGTCGATCGTATGGTCCGCGTTGCTCGGGACGATCTTTGTCTGGCGAGGACGCACTGTTGCGCTCGCGGTCGGACTCGCCGTGCTTTCGCATTTCGTGCTCGACGCAATCGTGCAGTCCGAACTGCCGCTGTGGCCGGGTTCCTCAGCGCGCATCGGTCTCGACCTGTGGCGCATTTTGCCAACTGGTTGGTGGTTTGTAGAGTTGGCGCTTGTCGCCGGCGGGCTCTTCTATTACTGGAATGGCTTGCGCAAACAGCGCAAGCTGGGGATGACCGCATGGGCGCTGGCGGCATTCGTTCTCATCGTGCACATTTTTAATGCGCCCTGGTTAGCTGGAGTCACCTGACCACCATTCAGATCGTCGCCGAGGACTCGACGACCTTTAACAGTTCCGCCAAGCTGACAGTCGCCGGCCCGAACTTGGCCACGGAAATTCCCGCCGCCTCGTTCGCGAGACGCGCTGCCTCGCCCATCGTCGCACCGGCGGCGAGCATGACGGCCATCGTCGCGACGACCGTATCGCCGGCTCCGGTCACATCCGCGACTTCGCGCGCCGCAGAGGGCAGATGGCCTTCGCTGTCGCTGCTCAACAGCCACATGCCCTGATCCCCGCGCGTCATCAACACGTTGGCGCATTGCGCACGGCTCCGGAACTGGCGTGCCGCGTCGCGCGCGTCCTCCTGACTGCGCACGCGCATGTTGGCGGCCGTCTCGGCTTCGTGATGATTGGGTGTGACCAGCGTCGTCCCGGCGTAGTACTCGATGTGCGGGATCTTGGGATCGACGAGCACTGGCACTCCGGGTCCGGCGCTGGCGACCGCGGCTTGCACGACTTTGCGAGTGATGCATCCCTTCAGGTAGTCCGAAATGACGATGGCCGTTGCGCGTGGGGCGTGCGTCCCGATCTCACCGAGGACGCGACGCTCGATGTCGTCGGCGATCTCGGTGTCGGCTTCGTAGTCGATCCGCGCGACCTGCTGGTTGCGATCGGTGACGATGCGCACCTTGGTGGTCGTCGGACGTCCGGCGTCGCCGACGAGGCAGGGCGCGATGCCGGCTTCGCGGCAGGCGCGAGTCAGCGTCGCCGCGCCCTCGTCCATGCCGGTGACGGCGACCAGCGTCGCCTGACCGCCGAGCGCGACGACGTTGTGTGCGACGTTGGCGGCCCCACCGATCTTGACGGTGTCGTGGTCGTGCGCGACGACTGGCACGGGCGCTTCCGGTGAAATGCGCGTGACGCGCCCGACGATGAATCTGTCGAGCATGGCGTCGCCGATGACGAGCACGCGGGCGCTGCTGGTGGCGCCTGCGATCCGCCGCGCCCGATCAGGCGTGACGGCCGGCAGCAGCATGGGGATCGGATCGCCCGGCGGCGAACGGCAACGTGACGATGATCAGGAACAGCATCAGGAATTCCGAGTCACCGAAGTTGTACTCGAACATGCCGGCCGAGAGCATCGCGGCGATCGCCGCGAGCGCGCCTGCAGCGAGCACGCGATCCTCGCCGCGGCGGAAGATCTGGAACACCCGAACGGCGAGCACGCCGATGAACCCCAGCCACACCACGAGGGCGGGCAGGCCACGCTCGGCAGCGATCTGAACCGGGACGTTGTGCAGGTGCGGATTGACCTTCTGCACGCCGCTGGGATCGCGATACTGCGGATAGAGACGCTCGACCATGTTCGGGCCGACGCCGGCGAGCGGATGGTCCTTGATCATCGCGGCGCCGGTCTGCAGCATCGCCACCCGGTCGCGGCTGCTCGGATCGCGCAGGTCGAACACCGACATGATGCGATCGGTGATGCGGTCGGGCGCGAGCGCGAACATCAGCGCAACGATGACCGGAATCAGCCCGGTGAGCCGGAAGTCCTTCAGGATGAACAGCAGGCTGACGCCGACGCAGACGCCGACCCAGGCGCTGCGCGTGAACGTGAGCGTCAGCGCGACGATCAGCGCCGGCATGACCAGCGCCGGCCACAGCCGGTCGCGCACACCGAAGACGATCCGCGCCGCGGCGACGCCAATGACCAGCATCAGCGTCCCCGAGTACGTCATGTAGTGACCCATCGTGCCTCGCGGCCGCAAGCGAAGGCTGTCGAAGTGCAGCATGCCGTACTGAACGATGCCGTAGGCAGCCGCGAGCGCGCCCACCGTGACGATGACGTCCATCACGGTCTTCGTGCGCCAACCGCGGGCGAGGTCATACACGACCGGGACGATCAGAAACAAATACAGCTGCCGGCTGTCGATGAAGCTCTCGATCGGATCGATCGAGAATGCCGACGAGATGAGCGTGACTGCGGCGTAGCCGAGCAGCAGCCAGAAGAATTGCGGGACAGTTGGCCGGGCTTTGTCGCGCACCAGCGTCGCCACCCACGTAAGCAGCAGCAGCACGAAGAAGGCCTGCGCGGCGACAATGGACACCTGCACCGTGGCGACGAATCCGAGCAGCAGCGCCGTCGTCAGCCGATCGAGCCACGGCGTCGCGGGCGCGTCCGACATGCTCAAGGTTGTGGCGTTCATCTCAGTACGCGCTCCACGGCTGCCAGCACCTGCTCCGGAGTGATCCGGGTGAGGCACCGGAAGTCCCCAGGGATGCAACGGCGCTGATCGCACGGCCGGCACGGCAGCGGTCCGGCGTCCACCATCTCCGCACGCAGCCGCGCGTCCCGCCACGGGCGGGACCGTTCCGGCAGCGTTGGCCCGAGCAGCGCGACGATCGGCGTTCCGGTCGTGGACGCGACGTGCAGCGGGCCGCTGTCGCCCCCAATGTACACCGCCGCGCGGGCAACGAGCGCGCGAAGCTCGTTCAGGTCCCAGTCAAGGAGAGGCGGCAGGGATTCGGGGGAGGAGAGCCTCGACCGCGTAGTGTCGGTCACACGGGCCGCCGCCTGTGCGTCGGACGGCCCCGAGACGACGATGACGCGGCAGTGGGGATCGCGCGCGGCGAGGCCAGCGATCATCGAGCAGAACGCCTCCTCGGGCCAGCGGCGGAATTCATTCCCGGCGCTGACGTGCACCACCACGATGCGATGGCCGTCGTGAATGCCGGCCTCGGCGAAGCGACGGGCGACACGTTCGGCAGCCGCAGGATCTTCGGTCATTTCGACCGGATCGCGCTCGGGAGCGCAGTCGCCGATGCCGAGCCTTTCGACTCCGCTCGAGGCAAGCGGCGCGAGCAGGTCCCACTGATTGAGCACCGAGTGGCGAGGCGCCAGGTCCGGCGATCGCTGGACGCGGTGTGTGTACATCCATGACCGTCCCGGCATGTCATAGCCGATGCGCATCGGCGCGCCGGTGGCGCGCGTCAGCCACGCGGCACGCGGACCGCCATGCAGATCGATCGCGACGTCGAATCGCTCGCGGCGCAACCGTCCGGCGAGCGTGAGATCGTCGAGCAGCCGTCCGGCGCCTCCACGTCTCGGCGCGATGATCAGGTCGTCGAGATGTGGGTTGCCGCGCAGCACCGGCGCCGCTGCTGGCTCGACGAGGTACGCGATGTGTGACGTGGGCTGAAGACGACGGAGCGCGCGGATGATGGGTGTAGTGAAGACGACGTCGCCGATCAGACGTAGGCGAACGAGGAGAATTCTCACGGCAGGTCCATCGAACAGGACCTGCCCCTACGGCTCGATGGTGGCCTCGTCAATCAGCATCACCGGAATGTCGTCCTTGATCGGGTAGACGCGGTGACAGGTGGCGCACTTGAGACCCGTTCCGTTGTTGACCAGCGTCACCGGTGTTTTGCAGTTGGGACAAGCCAGAATCTCGAGCAGCTCGGCGTCCACAGGCATCGGCATCTCCGACTGGGAAATATAGCATCTTGCGCTAAGATCATTACGTGATGCTGTTTACACGCCGCTCGGCGTTGGCGGTGTTGACCGCCCTGTTCATCGGGACACCGCTGTCTGCTCTGGCTCAGGCACCGACAGACACCTACTACGAATTCCTCCTGGCTCGACGGCTCGAAGCCGACGGGGACGTGAAGGGCGCCCGCGCTGCGCTCGACCGTGCTGCGGCTGCTGATCCCAAATCAGCTGAGATCCGTGCGGAGATTGCGTCGCTGCACCTCCGCCGCAACGAGAGGGTCGAGGCCGAGAAGCAGGCCAAGGCCGCGCTGGCGATTGACGAGAAGAACGTCGAGGGGAACCGAGTCCTTGGGCTGCTCTATGCCGCGGCTGCCGATGCGAGCGGTGAACGGTCCAGCCCGCAGGCGACCACGAACGTCAAGGACGCGATCACCTATCTCGAGCGCGCTGCCGCGGGCACAACCGTCACCGCGGATGCGACGCTGTACTACACACTCGGCCGGTTGTATATCCGCGACGGTACGCCTGATAAGGCCGTGCAGTCGCTTGCCCGCGTCCTCAGCCAGAATCCCAATTCGGTGCAGGGGCGATTGGCAATGGCGCAAGCCTACGCCGCGGCCAAAGATCTGAAGAACGCCATCAACACGCTGCAGGAAATCATCGAAGACGAGCCTCGCGTCGCCTCTGCGCTCGCGCAGTATCAGGAGGACGCCGGTCAACTGATGGATGCCGCGGCCAGCTACACGCTGGCGCTCGCCGTGCAGCCGGGCAATCGCGAGTTGAAGATTCGCCGCATTGCCGTCCTCCTGGAGGTCAAGGAGTACGCGCGCGCGGCCGGGTTCGCGGGTGATGCGCGGAAGCAGCACCCGAACGAGCCGGTGTTCCCGAGGCTGCAGGGTCGCGCGCTCTTCGACGCCGGCGATCGGACCGGCGGCATTTCCGTGCTCGAGTCTGCCGTGAAGACGTTCCCGAAGGACACGGCCACGATGTTTGCCCTGGCCGACGTGTATGCCGATGCCGGCCGCCCCGTGGATGCCGAGCGGATGCTGCGTCAGGTGCTCGCCGCCGAGCCGGGCAACGCCAATGCGTTGAACTATCTCGGGTACATGCTGGCGACTCGTGGTGAGCAGCTCGATGAAGCGATCCGGCTCGTCCGGCGTGCGCTCGATGCCGAGCCCGACAACGGCGCGTATCTCGACAGCCTGGGCTGGGCGCATTTCCGCAAGGGCGATCTGGACGAAGCGGAGAAGTATCTCGGCGCTGCGGCAGTTAAGCTCCCTGAGAATTCAGAGATTCAGGATCATCTCGGCGATCTGCACGCGCGGAAGGGGCGTCTCGCGGAGGCCATCGCCGCGTGGACGCGCGCGCTCAATGGCGACGGCCAGGATATTCAGAAGGAAGCCATCGAGAAGAAGATCACCAATGCAAAAGGCAAAATGCAAAATGCAAAATAAAATGCAGAGGGCATGAAACGCGCCATTTGCATTTTGAATTTTGCATTTTGCATGACCGCGATCTCCTGCGGTCCCAAGCGCGTCGCGCTTCCCACCGACACGGGAACTCCCTTTCCTGATTTCGCGACAGTCCACAAACAGGTCTCGTCGGCGTGCAGCGGCGCCCGGACGTTCAGGGCCGTACTGAATCTGCGGGGACGTGCCGGTGCAGAGCGTCTCAGCGGCAACGTGCACGCCGGCTTCGAGCAGCCCGCCTCGATGCGCCTCGAGGGTGTTCCGCCGTTCGGGCAGCCGGTCTTCATCCTTGTCGCCCAAGGCGGCAGCGGGACGCTGCTGCTACCGCGCGAGTCGCGTGTTCTTCGCGGACAGCCGGCGGAAGCGATCCTCGACCAGTTGATCGGCGTCAACCTCGCGCCCGCCGACCTGCAGGCCATCCTCACCGGTTGCGTCGTCCCCACTCCGATGGCCACGGCCGGCCGGCTGCACGCGAATGGATGGGCGTCGATCGACCTGCAGGGCGGTGCGATGCTGTATCTGCGGCGCACCACGAGCAGAGCGGGGTCCTCAGACTCCGCGTGGGAAGTCCGCGCCGCTCGCCGCGGCGATTGGCAGATCGAATACACCGCCGGTCAGTCGCGGTTCCCACAGTCCGTGCATCTCGTGTCCGATTCACCGAAGATTCAGGTGGACTTGACTGCCGGGCTCTCTGATCTCGAGGCCAACGTCGATCTGGATGCGGCGTTCCGTGTCAACGTGCCGCCCGATGCGAAGCCGATGACGCTCGACGAGCTTCGTCAGTCGGGCCCGCTGAGGACGCCATGAAGCGCATGGCCGTGATCGCCGCGCTTGCCGTTGTCGCGGTACTCGGGCTGCAGGTCTTGGGCGCCGTCGCGCAAACCGCGAAGGCGCCGCAAGCGAAGACGCCTGTCTACGGCTACACGGTCGTGAACTCGTATCCGCACGATCCGCACGCGTTCACGCAGGGTCTGATTTTTCGCGACGGTGTGTTGTACGAGAGCACGGGGCTGAACGGGCAGTCCACGCTGCGGAAAGTACGCCTCGAAACGGGAGAGGTTCTGCAACGCCAGGTGGTGGATGCCCGGTACTTTGCGGAAGGGATGACTGACTGGGGCAACCGGCTCATTCAGCTCACGTACACGACCAAAATCGGTTTCGTCTACGACATCTCCTCGTTCGCATTGCAACGCACGTTCGACTACACCGGCCAGGGATGGGGACTGACGCACGACTCGAAGCGGCTGATCATGAGCGACGGCACGCCGGCGCTTCGCTTTCTCGATCCGGAGTCGCTGCGCGAGATCGGTCGAGTGATCGTCAAGGATGGCAGCAAGCCGATCGAGAACCTGAACGAGCTTGAATGGGTCAAGGGTGAGATCCTCGCGAACGTCTGGCTGACCGATCGCATCGCCATCATCTCGCCCGAGTCGGGACGAGTCACCGCGTGGCTCGATCTCGCTGGTATTCGCGGTCCAGTGCGATCGGGTACCGACGATGTGCTGAACGGCATTGCCTACGATGCCACGCGCGATCGGTTGTTTGTGACCGGGAAGTTGTGGCCCAGGCTGTTCGAGATTCGGATCAAACGTTGATGAGCAGATCGAACGGCGCGCGTGGCCGGCCGATGACCGTTCGCGCCCACGCCAAGATCAATCTCGATCTGCGCGTGCTCGGAACCCGGCCCGACGGTTTTCACGAACTGCGCACCGTCTTTCAAGCGCTCGCCCTGCACGACACCATCGAGTGCGTCCCGCGCGAAGGGCCGTTCGCGATCGAATGTGACGCCGCCGGCGTGCCGCTCGATCGGTCGAATCTCGTGTGGCGCGCCGCTGATGCCCTGTGGCGCTCGCTGCGGCGTGACGGTCCGGTCCGTGACGTGCTCATCCGCATCCAGAAGCGCATTCCGCTGCAGGGCGGCCTCGGCGGTGGCAGCACCGACGCGGCGGCGACGCTCGTAGGGCTGGCGCAGGCCTGGCGCATCCCGGTTCGGCCGAATCAGCTGGTGGACGTGGCGTCCACATTGGGCGCCGATGTCGCCTTCTTCCTGTCTGGCGGCACCGCGCTGGGGCTCGGCCGCGGCGACGAGATCTATCCGCTCGCCGATCTTCCGCGGCACTGGATCGTCCTGCTGGTGCCCGGATTTGGCGTCTCGACGCCCGACGCGTACGGCTGGTATGACGCCGAGCGCAGCCAGGCCCGCCCCACGTCCCGCGAGGCTCAGCACGTCCCAGGACCCTGGCCGTCCCGCGCGGCGCAGATGATCAACGACCTCGAGGCGCCCATCGCCCGGCATCATCCCGAGATCGACCAGATGAAAACCGCGTTGCGCCGGGCCGGGGCGCTTGCGGCGGCGATGTCCGGCAGCGGATCCACGGTATTCGGCCTCTTTCAGCAGCGCTCGGAGGCCGAGGCCGCGGTCGGTAAGCTCTCGGGATCCGGCTGGCGCGTCCTGATGACCGAATCGCTGGGACGCGGCGAGTACGCCAAACGCAGCACCCCCCGCAGTCTCAGCCTTGCCGGAACCGCCAAGTCTCGACTACACTAAGGGTTTGCGCCACCGTAGGCGAGCGGCTCCTACGCAATGGGGCGTGGCCAAGCGGTAAGGCGCGGGACTTTGGATCCCGTATTCGGAGGTTCGAATCCTCCCGCCCCAACCAGTTCGGTTCATAACGGAGACGATGAAGCGACCCATCAGCGGTGAAGGACTCTTGTCCACCGGCTTCGGCGACTTGAAGGTTTTTGCCGGCAGCGCGCATCCGCAGCTCGCAAAAGAGATCGCCGACTGTCTCGGGATCGGGTTGGGGAAGTGCAGCCTGCGGCGGTTCCCCGACAGCGAGGTCTCGTTTCAGATCGACGAGAACATTCGCGGCGCGGACGTCTTCATCGTCCAGCCGACGTCGAACCCTGTGGATCAACACCTGATGGAGCTGATGGTGATGATCGACGCGTTCCGCCGCTCGTCGGCGGCGCGCATCACTGCCGTGGTGCCGTACTACGGATACGCGCGACAGGATCGTAAGGACAAGCCGCGTGTGCCGATCTCCGCGAAGCTGGTCGCCAACCTGCTCAGCGCGGCCGGCACCAACCGAGTGCTGACGATGGATCTGCACAAGGCGCAGATTCAGGGGTTCTTTGACATTCCGGTCGATCACCTGTTCGCGGCGCCGGTGATCATCGAGTACTGCGCACGGCTGAACTTCCCGAATCTCACGATTGTGTCGCCGGACGCCGGCGGCGCTGAACGGGCCCGCGCGTATGCGAAGCGCCTCGGCGCCGAGCTGGCGATCGTGGACAAACGGCGGAACGAGGAAGGCACGGCCGAAGTCATGAACGTCATCGGCGACGTCGAAGGCCGGACCTGCATCCTGCAGGACGACATCATCGACACGGCGGGGACGATTCAGAAAGCGGCGCTCGGCCTCAAGCAGGCTGGCGCTGAGCGCGTATTCGCGTGCGCAGTGCACGGCGTCCTGTCGGGCCCGGCAATCTCGCGCATCGAGGATTCGCCGATCGATCAGCTGATCGTGACCAACACGGTCCCCCTCAACGGTGCGGGACAACAGTGCCGGAAGATCATGGTGCTGTCGGTGGCGCGGCTGCTCGGTCAGGCGATTCGGAATATTCACGAAGAGACGTCGGTCTCGTCGTTGTTTGTGTAGGAATCAGGTTTCAGGAATCAGGAATCAGATATGGATGCGACGCTTGAAGCGGTAAAGAGAGAGGGTCGGGGCAAGAACGAGGCGAATCGGCTGCGGGCCAGCGGCAAGATTCCCGCGGTGTTCTACGGTCCCGCCAAGGACGGCAAGGGGCCGGAAGGCGTCGCCGTGTCGGTGGATCCGAAGGCGGTGCTGCGCATTCTGCACTCCGACACCGGCGCGAACACGCTGATCAACCTCAAGCTGGGCGGCTCAGAGACGCGCGTCATGGTCCGCGAGTATCAGCTCGATCCGATCACCCATCATCTTCTCCATGCCGATTTCTACCAGCTGGCGATGGACAAGGCGATCGTCGTGACGGTGCCGATCGTGCTGAAGGGCGAGGCCAAGGGCGTCAAGCAGCAGGGCGGCATCGTCGATTTCGTGACGCGCGAGATCGAGGTCGAGTGCCTGCCGACCAATATTCCCGAGAACATCACGGTTGACGTCAGCGAGCTGATGCTCCACGAGTCGGTCCGTGTCCGCGACCTGGCGGTCGATTCGAAGTGGAAGGCTATCAGCGAGGCCGACACGATGCTCGTGCACATCGTGATGCCGAAGGCCGAAGAGGAGCCGGCTGCGGCAACCGCCGATGCGGCAGCGGCCGCGGTGGCAGCACCGGCCGAGCCCGAAGTCATCAAGAAGGGCAAGACGGAGGAGAAAGAGGAAGCCGCGCCGGCGAAGGACAAGAAATGAATTGACGATTGCCGAAGTACGATTGACGGATTGCGTTGACGGATCGATTCGTCAATCGCACATCGTCCATCGTCAATTACATGAAGCTAATCGTCGGTCTCGGCAATCCCGGTCGCGAATATCGCGACACGCGCCACAACGTCGGGTTCATGGTGGTGGACGAAATCGCCCGCCGGCACAGCGTCGGATGGGCAGCCGGACCGTCGCAGATCGCCGAGACGCTGGTCGGCAAGAAGTTTGGCAGCGTGCCGCTGATGCTGGCCAAGCCGCTCACCTACATGAATCTGAGCGGCGATGCGGTGGCCGGACTGACGCGGTACTTCGACGTCAGCGTCGAGGATCTGTTCGTCGTCGTGGACGAAGCGGCGCTGCCGTTTGGAAGGTTGCGGGCCCGCGCGCACGGATCGGCGGGCGGGCACAACGGGCTCAAGTCGATCATCGAGCGGCTTGGGACCACGGAATTCTCCCGGCTTCGGCTGGGAGTCGGGCGCGGTGACGGCCGGAGGGATCTGGCCGATCACGTGCTCGCGAAGTTCGAGAAAGGCGAGCAGGCCGATCTCGAAACGCTCATCACACGAGCGGCCGATGCGGCGGAGATGTTCGCCGCGGATGGCATTGCGAAGGTGATGAACGTCTTTAACCCGGACGCCACGGCGTCCGACGTTGATTGAACGACTCCTTGCCCCCTGCGTAGCGTCCGGCTTTAGCCGGACGTAGTGTCCGGCTTTCGCCGGACCAAGAGACAGGTGGCCGTAGTCCAGAAGGAGACTGTATGAGTCGGAAGTACGAACTCGTGTACGTCGTGTCGCCAGACGCGACGGACGAACAGGTGGCCGAGCTGCACACGCAGGTCGAGTCCATCGTCCAGCGCATGCACGGCCAGCTGGAGAAGACTGATAACTGGGGCCGTCGCAAGCTCGCCTACGAAATCGGCCGCCACAAAGAAGGCACCTACGTCCTCGAAGTCATCAACGGCGACGGCGAATTGATGAAAGAGATCGACCGTCGCCTGAAGGTGACCGATCTCGTCATTCGCCATCTCGTGGTTCGCGTTGACGAAGAGCAGGGCGTCGTGGACCGCACGCGCGGCAAGCGCACCGAGACGTCGCGTCGCCGCCGCGTCGCACGCGGTCTGCCGCCGGATCGGCAGCCGGGTGAAGGCCAGCGCGGTGAGCCGGATGACGATCGCGACGATCGCTTCGACCTGGGCGGGGAGGAAATGCGATGAACGGCAGGAAGAGTTTCGGCGGCGGCGGCGGCCGCGGCAAGTCGGGCACTGGGCAGCAGCAGGGCAAGGACGGCCAGCGCCGGCCGATGTTCCGGCGCCGCAAGGTCTGCAAGTTCTGCTCGGACAAGATCGACGATATCAACTACAAGGATGTGAAGCTGCTGATGCCGTTCGTGCCCGAACGCGCGAAGGTGTTGCCGCGGCGCATTTCAGGGACGTGCGCGCTGCATCAGCGCAAGCTGCGCACCGCGATCATGCGCGCGCGTCAGCTGGCGCTGATCCCGTACACGACGGAGTAACGGACATGGAAGTGATTCTCAGAACCCACGTCGACAATGTCGGCAAGCGCGGCGAGATCGTCAAGGTCGCCGACGGCTACGCGCGGAACTATCTGTTGCCGCGCAAGCTGGCGCTGCTGGCGACCGCAGGCAACAAGAAGCACGTCGAGCGCGAACGGAAGATCGTCGAGGCGCGCGAGGCGGCTGAAAAGGGTCAGGCCGAGACGATTGCGGCCCGGCTGGGCGGCATCGAGATCTCGATCGCGCGTCGCGTCGGCGACACCGAGCAGCTCTATGGCTCGGTCACGGCGGCGGACATCGCCGACTATCTCAAGACCCAGGGCTTCGAGATCGATCGTCGCAAGCTGATTCTGCCCGAACCGATCAAGGCGATCGGCGAGCACAGCGTGCCGCTCAAGCTGCATCGAGAGGTCACCGTGCCCTTGAAAGTGCGGGTCGTTAAAGAGGGTGCAGAGACCGCATAGGTCAAAGGGCAAACGTCAAAGGTCAAGTCAGAAGTTCAGGGCAAGGTCCTTTGCCTTTTGCCCTTTGACCTGACCCCGCTCAGATCTTCTGCTGCGGGAGACGTTCAACCAGTTGGCGAGGTCTGCAGACGTATTTGCGGATCTGCGACGCGGGCAGCCGCCGCCGCGCGGCGGCGAGGCGTGCCGACGAGACACCGATGTCGTCGGCAGCTGATACCAGCGCCAGATACGACGCGCGGGCGTGCTCCACGGCTTCCAGATACTCCCACCTCGCCAGCTTGGCTTTCGCGATCGCCGCCTGCGCATCTGCGGCAACCAGCTTGACGAGCACCGCCGCGGCGTTTGGGTTGTTGAGGATCTCGCCGGCCAGCGCATTCGCCCAATTCAAGTAGCCGGCGGCCTCCCAGCGATACATGTTGTCGCGGTTGTGCTCCCCGAACTGATTCGAGATCGTCAGATAGCCCATCACCGATTCCGTCTCGTCGCCGGCCCAGGCGAAGAAGAACTCGCCCTCGGGCCCGAAGTCGACGCCGTTCTCGGGGTCGAAGCCGTCGTGCGGATGCGACATCCCGATGTGGTGACCGACCTCGTGGATGACGGTGGCGGTGAAGCCATAGCCAATCTCGCGGTACACGTCTGCATCGAATGCAAAGACGAACGACTGCGTGCCGTCCACCCAGTTGTCGTCGGCGAATCCGAGCAGACCGAACTGCTCGCCGAGGCCGGCTTCCGTGGTGTTGAACGCAAACACCGGCGCGACGTAGTCGCGTGCGGGAGAGGCTGGCACGTACGCGGAGAAGTGCTCGGTGAAGAAGCAGAACAACTGCGCGAAGGGATCGCCGAAGGGGACCCAGCAGCCCTCGTCATCGCTCGCCAGCGTGAAGATATTCAGCGACTGCTTGGCTCCGGCATCGATCGGAGCGACGTCCCGTAGCTCGGTGCGCCAGCGATAGTACGGCTGGAAGCGCTCCCATGAGTTGCGCGCGATCGCGGTGTCAATGAAGTCGAGGCCGCTCGATGCCGGGTCGTCCTCGAACATCGTGACGTCGGCGACCTTGCGCCCATTCGTGCCTGGGGCGGTCACGAGCGGATCGACCAGCGGCGAAGGCGCGAAGAGCAGATCGATCGCGACGTAGCGCGTCAGCAGACCCATGTCGGTGCCGAGCGCGCCGGGCGAGCGGTAGCCGCCAGCGGCGTACTCCCAGATCGGCGGCATCCGATAGTCTTCCGCACCATCGCCGTCGAGATCCGGGGAGTCAACCGCCCAGTTGACGGTGTTCCACTCGGGTCCTGCGGAGAAGTCGTAGAACCACGATCGCGATCTGGTGCCACCCCACGAGATGATCGCGCCGGTCTGGAATGTGCCGAAGTCCACTCCGGTGTCAGGATCCGGGTCGCCCATCTTCGTGTAGGCGTGGAACGCAAAATCCTGACGGCCATACCAGTTGATGAAGTAGAGCGTGTAGCCGTTGGCTCGCGGGTTGGCGTTGTTCTCGAGCCAGCGCTCCACCGTTGGGCCATCGATGTACAGCACCGGGCCGGTCACGTCCACCAGATTCCTGGTCTGGTTGTTGTACCGCGTCATGTAGGTGGTTGGATTGCCCTGTGTACCGGTCTGCGCAAGGAAGCGGAAAAACCGATCCTCGAACTGCTGGCCCTTGCGTGTCAGGGTGTATCGGAACGCGTATTCGATGCCGACCGCGCGGCCCTTCAGGCCGTAGAACTGCGGATAGCGGACCGCCGGCGTCGATGTGGCAGGCAGTAGTGCGGCCAGATCGCTGCGGTTGATCTGAGCGTCGTCGAATCCGATCAACACGATGTCCACCGGGATGGTCTGCTGGTGGGACACGAAGGCGCCCGGTTCGAGTCCGCTGAACGACGGCGATCGCCGGAACGTGACGTCGGCATCGGCGTCAGCCGGTGCTCGCTCGGCCAGGAGGGGGACGGCGAGCGCGAACATACCTAGAGCCAGCAGTGGTGCGACAAGACGGCTGGACAATGTGGTCTCCAATACGCCGAAGGAGGGGTTGAGACACCGTAAATCGCTGCGGATGCCGTGTCAACCGACATCGCCATGGGATTGCTCCGATGGCGATCGCGGTAGGATTGCGGTGTGAACTCGGCTGTACGCGCCCTCCTGCCCGCATGAAGGACTTCCTCCGCAGCAGAACCGAGAGGTTGATGCGGGCGCTGCTGAAGCCGCTGGAAGAACGGGCCGACGCCCAACATCAGCGCCTGGTCTCCAAGATCGAGCGGCTCGAAAAGCGGATGGACGCGGCGCTGGCCAAAGGTCAGGCCGAAGCTCGGCTGCTTGCCTCACGTCTCGGCGGTCAGCACACCGGCGGCGCTTCAACAGGTGCAGGCCGAAGTCGTGCGCCCCGCCTCGGGGCCCGCATTCCGCAGCACGCGCATGAACTCGAGACTCCGTCGGCGCCTCACACCTCGGAGGGCATTCCCGCTGACCGCATCGTCGAGCTGACTGCCTGCAGCGTGTGCGGGCACGACGCGTTCACGCCGGTCTGCGAATTCAATCGCTTCTTCCTGAGCGAGACGGCTCCTGATGCCGCGGCCATGCGCGCCGACTACGCGCTCTGCCATCGCTGTGGCGTCGTCTTCGCGCGACGTCGTCCGGCGGGCGAGCGCTTCCGTTTTCTGGTCGAGCATTTCGAGGAGACGATCGGCCGCATCCCGGCTGACGCGTCGCGCGGCACGAAGGTGCTCGGCTCACGCCCGCTGACCGCGGAGGACAGCGAACAGCTGCGGGCGCGCGCCGGGCAGCCGATGTTTGTGAGCGAGGTGCCACGGCCCAAGCGCCGGCAGCATTTGCCGCAGCTGCTGCGAGATCGGCTCGCCGTCGCGGCGCACGTCGAGATTCTCGGGTCGCTCGTGACGCTGGACAAGCCTCGCGTGCTGGAGATCCGGCCGCGCTTTGGCGCGATCGGCGGCGCGCTGCGGCGGTTGTACGGTGGCGAAACGTGTGCGTTGCCGCTCTTCGAGGCGCAGCAGCTCCTCGTTCGTGAGGTCTACGGCTCCTGCGCCGATCACCTGCTCGATTACGACGCGTTCTCCATCCCGTATGCCGGCTGCTTCGATCTGATCGTCGCCAACCACCTGGTCACGCACGCGGTTCATCCGGGCGAGGCGCTCGAGGCGATCCGCCAGCGGCTTGTACCGGGCGGGCACCTCTATCTGTACAACGAACCCGACGAGAGCGATTTCCTCGAGAACGGCAAATCGATCTTCAACACGCTGAACGCCTTCCATCTGCAGACGTTCGACGGCGCATCACTCGCCCGTGCCCTGCAATCCGCCGGCTTCGAGCCGGTGTACATCGGGCATCATCAGGACAACTGCATCGCGCTGGCGCGCGTCGCTGCCGATCCGTCGGCGTGGGATCCGATCTCGAAAAAGGAACTGGCGCGCCGTGTCGCCAAGTACGCACAGGCGCGTGATCTCGGTATCCTCTCGTTGCCTGATCGATTGAAGGGACTGTTCGCGTCTGAATGGGAAGCGGTCGTGCAGCGCGCCTTCGCGGCCAAGACGATCGACTTCGATGGGGACGGGAATCTTAGAATCGTGAAACGTTAACGGATCGTGAACCCGATCTCGAGCGTGACGAGCACGGGCACTGGCTGTCCCATCCTCATGCCCGGCCGGAACACCCACTCGCGAGCCGATGCGATCGCCTGCTGATCCAGTCCGAACATCATGTCGAGCGATTTGGTGACGCGAATATCCGAGCACTTGCCGTCTGGGCGGACCACGCAGATCAGCACCACGACGCCCTGTAAACGCGCGCGCATGGCTTCGGCGGTGTAGTTCGGGGGCGGACGGCGCAGAGGTACCGGGGCTGTGACTCCGTTGCCGACGCCGAACGGCTCGTCACCGCTTCCGGGTCCGGATCGATCGCCGATACCCGATCCGGGTTTGTCGCCGGCCCCCGATGATTGTGTCCCTGCACCATTCGTTGTCGCGACGGCTGCCGGGGCAGGTGTTGGGTCGGGCATGGGCTCCGGCTCGGGCGTGATCGTGCGGGGCTCCTCGACGACGACCGGCTTCGGTGGTTCCGGAACGCTGACAGCAGGTCTCGCTGCGGGCGGAGGCGGCGTGGGCTTCGGCGGTGCCCCACCACCGCCGCGACCGGCGGGCCTGGGATCAGGGATCCAGACGAGTTTTACAGGCTCGAGCCGGGTAACGGTCGCCGTCTTTTCGTCACGTGCATGCGAGAAGAGGAAGAGCAGCACGGCGATGAACGACGCATGAACCACGACCGAGACGACAAACGCGGGCGTGAGGTGGCGGGGTTGCCTCTCCACTCAGTCATTCGACGCTCGATGAGGCTCTTCGGTCTGAGCCCCGCAAGGCCTGCAGCGTGCGTTCGACCTTAGCCCAGCGCTTCCGCACTTTCTTGTCTTGGACCGCCGGTCCGGGACCGTCTCCATAGAAGGCGACGATGTCGCGCGTCAGGGCGGCAGGCATGCCCTGAAACTTGTGATCCGCGAGTCGTCCCACGAGCTCGCCGTAGGTCTCGTCAGCGAGCGAGTAGTCGCCGAATCGGCTGGGCTCACCGGTGTCGAAGTTGGTGTTGCGGATCTCGAACTTCCGGTCCCTGAGGTCGTTCACCTCGGTGCGGAATCGCGCCGTGGCGTCGCGGAAGCTTTTCGCGAACAGCTCTGCGGCTTCAGGCGTCGGGGCCTTGAATGCCAACGGCCTCAGCGGTCCGACCTTCGGAAGAATGCGATAGAGCACGCCGATGAACCGCGCGAACAGTCCAGGCCGCTGGTAGTCCCGGCCGTAGTCCTGTTCAAACGCTGTGCGCGGATAGGAAAACACGAAGGCGTTGCGATCGATCGTCGGTGTGAGCTTGACGATCTCGTCGTGCTTGTCCCGCCACGCGGCATCGGTCAGCGTCGGAATGATCTGGCTCACCGCATATCGATAGGTCGAGATCGCGCGGTCCTGATCGGCGAATAGATCGCGCATCTCCAGGCCATACGTCGCGCGGAAGGCGCGTTCGAGCAGCGGCGTCGCGACGCGAAAGCCGATGAACCGCTTGTAGGTGTCGGGAAGAAACGCGCCCCCGACGGCATGGACGATATCGAATGAGAACTCGACGATGACGTGCTGACGCGGCGCTTGCGCATAGGTCACGGCATTGCCGTACTTCTGCTGCAGCTTCGGGAACACGATCGGCACCGTCACGTTGACCGCTTCCGGATGACCGCGTGTGTCGTTGGCGTAATGGGCAAGCGCGCCCAAGGCGAACGCAAACTCGTCGATGGTGCGTGCGTCGCGGATCAGCGCTTCGACGAAGTCGCCGGAGCGGACGTAGTGCACAAGATTGCTGAAGAACTTGTTGCCGAACGGGTAGTAGCCGAGGTCTTGAATGACCGATCCACCGTACGCGAACGAACGCGCGCGAGTCAGATCGTCAGCCGATGCGCGAGGAAAACGTTGCTTGAGTAACGGCTGGAGGAGCGTGTCCCACGTGACGTCTATCGTCGCCTCGTGGGACAGGACTGAATAGGCCGAAGCCGGACTGGTAGTGACCATGACGACGGCCAGTACCAGCCCGACGACTGAGCCTCTCATTTGAGAGAGCGTCAAGGTGGTTAGCAGCTGCCGATGTTCTTGATCGCCGTCACGCGGAATTCGGGCAACGCGTTCTTGGTCTCGGTCCGGGTGCGGGTCTTGGAGTCGGGTGCGTCCTCGCGATCCGTCCGTGTCGTCGTCTCGGTCCGCGTGTTGCCGCCCGGGATCAGCATGCCGGTTACCTCGACCTTGTGGCCCACGTGCTCCTGGACCGTCACCTTCTCGCCGGGCACCAGCATGTAGCTCGTGCTCTGCACGGTCGTGCTCGAGGTCGGCGTCTCGGTCGTGGTGGTCTTGGTCACAGGCACCACTTTGTCGAGCACGTAGGTCTTCTCCTGCGTACCCGCCGCCACACATCCGGTATACGTGACGGTCTGCGGATCGCCACCTGAGCTCTTGACCTCCGTCCGCGTCTTCGTCTCCTGGGCATTGAGCGCAATGGCCGTGCAACCAAGAGCGAATGCGAACGACGTGATAAATCGCTTCATGTGTTTCTCCTCCTCAAAAGGTCTGCCGTGCCCGTAACTGCAACCATGTGGCCACATTTGCTCAGCCTTAGAGGTGCTCCGTCTCTGCACACGAAAAGTGCCGCACGAGCTAGGAGATTTGACTTTCTCAGAAACACCGGGCGCGAGTGACCTTCTGCGCTCCTCGCGCACGATCGCCACGCCACGCACTGCCACGCACTCGTGTGAGAGATTGAGCGTCGTCGCACGACATACCTGTAATTCCACATGCTGGCTTTGTCATTGCTCAAAGACGGGGCATGACAGTCCTTGGATTTGCTCCCCGTGGCGTGTGGCGGATCGCAACGGCTTCTCTCGTTGCACTCGTTGCGCTCGCGACGATTCAGCCCGCGTCGGCACAATCACGACGTCCGCGAAACTTTAAACTCGATCGCGCCCTCCAAGAGGAAGCGGATCGAGGACGTGGCAAGCGCGTTCGCGTGATCGTGCGGTTTGACCCGAATCGACGTGCGGAGGTCACGCGCGCCTTCGACGC
>Ga0111539_10001222_pt1 | contig 34210 bp, 33 predicted proteins | sample RhiMethybrSRZTD1_FD_79667 | JGI IMG/M metagenome (GOLD analysis project Ga0111539, IMG submission 79667) | Populus rhizosphere microbial communities from Tennessee, USA - Rhizosphere MetaG P. TD hybrid SRZTD1 (version 2) (version 2) | ecosystem: Host-associated > Plants > Roots > Rhizosphere >...
GGCTGGGCTTCCCGCCCGACATTCCCACCTGGGGCCGCATCCTCTACGACGCCAAGGACTACCTCGACGTGGCTCCGCACTGGGCGCTCTTCCCCGGGACGGCCATCTTCCTCACGGTGCTGTCGATCAATTACCTCGGCGACGGGCTGCGCGACGCGCTCGACCCGCGCAAGGTGATGTGACCGATGGCCGACCGCCTGCTCGACGTCAAAGGCCTCAAGACCCACTTCCGCACCGACGAGGGATGGGTGCACGCCGTGGACGGCGTGGACCTGCACATCGGTGCCGGGGAGACCCTGGGAGTCGTGGGCGAGTCGGGCTGCGGCAAGAGCGTCACGGCCTTCTCGATCATGCGGCTCATCCCGATCCCGCCGGCCAGGATCGTCGCGGGCGAGATCCTGTGGCAGGGCCAGGATCTCGTGAAAGTCGACGACGCCAGGATGCGCTCCGTCCGCGCGCGCGAGATCGCGATGGTCTTCCAGGAGCCGATGACGTCGTTGAATCCCGTCTACTCCGTCGGCGAGCAGATCGCCGAGGTCGTGCGCCTGCACCAGGGGTTGCCGCGCAAGGCAGCGCTCGAGCGCGCGGCCGAGATGCTGCGCCTCGTGCGCATCCCGCACCCCGAGCGTCGCGTGCACGATTACCCCCACCAGTTCTCCGGCGGCATGCGCCAGCGGGTGATGATCGCCATGGCGCTTTCCTGCAACCCGAAGCTGCTGATCGCGGACGAGCCCACCACCGCGCTCGACGTGACCATCCAGGCCCAGATCCTCGACTTGCTGAACGAGCTCAAGGACAGGATGGGCATGGCGGTGATGCTCATCACCCATGCGATGGGCGTCATCGCCGAGACCGCCCAGCGGGTCGTGGTGATGTATGCCGGCAAGGTGGTGGAGGAAGCGCCCGTTGGCGAGCTCTTCGCCGATCCCCGCCACCCGTACACGCAGGGCCTCATCCGCTCGATCCCGCGCATCGACACCGCCGCGATCCAGAAGAAGCGCCTCGAGACCATCGCGGGCGTGGTGCCGAGCCTCCTCAACCCGAAGCCCGGGTGCCGCTTCGCGCCGCGCTGCCCGCATGCCCAGCCCGAGTGCGTCGCCGAGACACCTGCCTTGCGTTCGACCGGCCCCGGCCATTCGGCCGCGTGCATCTTCGCCGACGTGCCGACCGCCAAGCGCCCCGCGAAGACGCTCGGCATCGACGCGAGTCCCGTTGCGGAGAGAGTCCTCTGATGACGGAGCTCCTCAAGGTCCGCAACCTGGTCAAGCACTTCCCGGTGAGGGGCGGCATCATCAAGCGCGAGATCGAGCGCGTCCATGCCGTGGACGGTGTGAGCTTCGACCTGGCTTCCGGCGAGACGCTGGGCCTCGTGGGGGAATCGGGCTGCGGCAAGTCCACCACCGGGCGCTGCATCCTGCGCCTCATCGAGCCGACCGCGGGCGAGGTGTGGTTCGAGGGCAAGGAGGTGACGCAGCTCGACCGCGCCGCGCTCCAGAGCCTGCGCCGCGACATGCAGATCATCTTCCAGGACCCGTTCGCCTCGCTCAACCCCCGCATGACGGTGGGCGGGATCATCGGCGAGGCGCTGGTGATCCACAAGCTCGCGAAGGACTCGAAGGAACATCGCGACAAGGTCGCCGAGCTGCTCGAGGCCGTAGGGCTGAATCCCGACTACATGCGCCGCTACCCGCACGAATTCTCAGGCGGCCAGCGGCAGCGCATCGGCATCGCGCGGGCGCTCGCGGTGTCGCCCAAGCTCATCGTCTGCGACGAGCCGGTCTCCGCGCTGGACGTGTCGATCCAGGCGCAGGTGATCAACCTGCTCGAGGACCTGCAGCGCAAGTTCAGCCTCACCTATCTCTTCATCGCGCACGACCTGTCGGTGGTCGAGCACATCAGCAACCGCGTCGCGGTGATGTACCTGGGCCGGATCGTGGAGATCGCGCCCGCGAAGCAGCTCTACACCGCGCCCCTGCACCCGTACACCGAGGCGCTGATGTCGGCGGTGCCGATCCCCGACCCGACGCAGAAGCGAACCCGCCAGATCCTCCAGGGCGACGTTCCGAATCCCATCCGGCCGCCGACAGGCTGCCATTTCCACACGCGCTGCCCGATCGCGCAGTTCCCGCTTTGCAAGGAGCAGTCGCCGACCCTGGACGAATCGTCGCCCGGGCACGCCGTCGCTTGCCACTTGCGTGGAAAGAAGTAGGACGACCGTGCACCGCCTGACCGGGCTGATCCTGGCGATCCTGCTGCTGGCTTCCGCGTGGCGCTCGCTGGCCGAGGACGCGCCGAAAGCGCCCGACAGCGGGCTCGTGCGCCAGAGCGCGCCGGTGAAGGTCGCCAACCGGACGATCATCGTGTTGCGCGGCCCGATCGCCGGATACACGGCCCAGGAGCGCGCCACGGCCACGATGGAGCGGATCGAGGCGGCCCTCGCGCAGCAGCCCAACCCCCAGGTCACCTTCCAGGCGGCCGAGGAGGGATTGGCCACGCGCGTCCTGATCGGCGGCTCGCACGCCTTCCTGGTCACCGGGATCGACATCGACGCCACTGCCGGCGAGAGCACCAAGGTGGTCGCGCGCGAGGCGGGCCGGCGCCTGGAGGCTGCCATCGTCGAGTTGCGCGAGACGCAGACTCCGCGCTACCTGGGACAGGCTGCGCTGTGGGCCGTCCTCGCCACCCTGGCCTACGTGCTCGCCCTGCGGGTGTTCTTCGTCTTCACCCGCTGGAGCGATGGCCGCCTGTCGCAAGCGGCCGCCCGCCGCGCCGGGGATATCGAGATCAGCGGCGTGAAGCTGATACAACCCGACAACGTCGCCCGCTACGGTCACGCGATGTTCGTCGCGTTCAACTGGGCCGTGGCGATCCTGCTCACCGTGGCATGGCTCGCGGCGGTGCTCCGGCTCTTCCCGTTCACGCGCCCGTGGGGCGAGGATCTTGGCGGGCACCTGCTCGAGATCGTCCGGCAGTTCTCCGTGGCTGCCGTGAATGCCCTTCCGGGGCTGTTCGTCGTTGTCCTCATCTTCCTCCTGGCCCGATTCGTCGACCAGATCGCAGGCGCGATCTTCGGGCGCGTCGAGCGCAGCGGCGTGGAGGTGGGCTGGATCGACCCGGACACCGCGGGCCCCACGCGCCGCATCGTCCGCGTCGGCATCTGGATCTTCGCCCTCGCGATGGCCTACCCCTACCTGCCCGGCGCGCAGACCGAGGCCTTCAAGGGACTCTCCGTCCTCGTGGGCCTCATGCTTTCGCTCGGTGGGGCCGGTGTCGTGGGCCAGGCCTTCAACGGGCTGATCCTCATGTACTCGCGCACGTTTCGCGCCGGAGACTACGTGCGCATCGGGGATACGGAGGGCACCGTCGCCGAGGTCGGCATGTTCGTGACGCGCGTGCGCACCGGGCTGGGCGAAGAGATCACGTTGCCCAACACCGGGATCATGGCCGCGACGATCAAGAACTACTCGCGCGCCGTGCCCGGCACCGGGTACGTCGTCGACACGGTCGTCACCATCGGCTACTCCACGCCATGGCGGCAGGTCCACGCGATGCTGGAGGAAGCGGCCCGCAGGACACCCGAGATCTCCCATACGCCGGAGCCGATGGTGCGCCAGACCGCCCTTTCGGACTTCTACGTCGAGTACCGGTTGATCGCCTACACCCCGGCGCAGACGCCGCGCAAGCGGGTCGAGGTGCTGAGCGACCTGCACACCCACGTGCTGGACGTCTTCAACGAGCATGGCGTGCAGATCATGTCGCCGCACTACATGGCCGATACTGCGGCGCCGCAGGTGGTCGAGAAGAAGGACTGGTACGCCGCGCCCGCCCGGCCTCCGGGGGATGCGGGCGGCAATACCTGAAGGCGTCCACCGGTGGCGATCCGGTAGCTCGGCCAGGCGCGTTTACCGCGCGAGGCCCTTCGGCTTGAGAGGCAGGAGGGTCACGCGACCCAGGTCCACCCTGGGCTGCTTCGTGTCGAGCTTCACGATGGCGGTCTCGTGCGCGATGGCGAAGCGGCCACCGCCGAGGTCCTCGGACGCACCCACACCGGCCTCGCTGTCGCTGTAGCCGCGGAAGAGCGAGCGCGGCACCTGCAGCGTGAATTTTCCGGCGGCGTCGGTCGTGGCCTGGGGGTTGAGCCCCTACCCCGATGTCGCGCCGGAGAGACCGCGGATCCTGAGCGGGTTGCCCTTCGAGTCGAGCGGGCTCACGGTGACCACGCGCTTGACCAGCGGACCCTTCGCGTCGGCGAGCACGCCCGTCAGCTCGAACGTATCGTGTGCGGGAGCTTTCGGCTGCGCAACCGCCGGGGCCACCCCGAGCGCAAGCGCGGCGAGGCCTGTTGCCGACCAACCCTTCATCAGGCGGCCTTCTCGTCCCTGGCGGCGCGCTTCCGGTCGTGCTCCGACAGGAAGCGCTTGCGCAGCCGGATCGACTTCGGCGTGACTTCCACCAGCTCGTCGTCCTCGATGAACTCGATCGCGGATTCCAGCGTGAGCTGGATGGGCGGCGTGAGCGTGACGGCCTCGTCCTTGCCGGCGGCGCGCACGTTGGTGAGCTTCTTGCCCTTGATCGGGTTCACGATCAAATCGTTGTCGCGGCTGTGGATGCCGATGACCATGCCCTCGTACACACGCTCGCCCGGGGACACGAACATGCGCCCACGGTCTTCGAGGTTCCAGAGCGCGAACGCGACTGCATCGCCCTGCTCCGAGGAGATGAGCACGCCGTTGCGCCGCGCCGGCAGCTCGCCCTTCACCGCGGCGTAGGTGTCGAACACGTGGCTCTTGATGCCGGTCCCGCGCGTGAGCGTCATGAACTCCATCTGGAAGCCGATGAGCCCGCGCGAGGGAATGTTGTAGTCGAGGCGCACCCGCCCACGGCCGTCCGGGACCATGTCGGTGAGCTCGCCGCCGCGGCGTCCGAGCTCCTCCATGATCTTGCCCTGGCTGTCGGTCTCGACATCCACGGTGAGCTGCTCCCACGGCTCCATGCGCACGCCGTCGATCTCCTTCACCACGACGCGCGGCTTGCCCACCGCGACTTCATAGCCTTCGCGGCGCATGTTCTCGATCAGGATGGTGAGGTGCAGCTCGCCGCGGCCAGACACGCGGAACACGTCCGCGTCCTCGGTCTCCTCGACGCGCAGCGCGACGTTGGCGAGGAGCTCACGATCGAGGCGCTCGCGGATCTGGCGGCTGGTGACGTACTTGCCTTCCTGGCCGGCGAGCGGCGACTTGTTCACCATGAAGTTCATGGTGAGGGTCGGCTCGTCCACGCCCACCATCGGCAGGCCCTCGGGCTTCTCGGGGTCCGCGAACGTGGTGCCGATCACGAAGTCCTCGATGCCGGTGACGGAAACGATCTCGCCGGCGGTGGCGACGTCGGTCTCCACCTTGTCGAGCCCCTGGAATGTATGGATGACGCCGATCTTGGCCACGCGCGTCAACTTGTCGCCCGCGAGGATCGCCACCTGCTGCGCCTTGCGGATGGTGCCGCGGCGGATGCGGCCGATGGCGATGCGGCCGAGGAAGCTCGAATAGTCCACGGCGGCGATCTGCAGCTGCAGCGGTGCCTCGTGGTCGGCCTTGGGCTCGGGCACGTGCTGGAGCACGGCATCGAAGAGCGGGCGCATGTCGGTGCCGACCACGCCGGGCTCGGTCGCTGCCCAGCCGTTGATGGCCGACGCATAGATCACCGGGAAATCGAGCTGGTCTTCCGTCGCACCAAGCTTGTCCATGAGGTCGAAGGTCTGGTTGACGACCCAGTCGGGACGAGCGGACTCGCGATCGACCTTGTTCACCACGACGATCGGCTTCAAGCCCTGCGCGAGTGCCTTGCGCGTCACGAAGCGCGTCTGCGGCATCGGGCCCTCGACGGCATCGACCAGCAGCAGCACGCCGTCGACCATCGACAGCACGCGCTCGACCTCGCCGCCGAAGTCCGCGTGGCCCGGGGTGTCGACGATGTTGATGTGCACGCCGTGGTAGTCCACCGCCGTGTTCTTGGCGAGGATCGTGATGCCGCGCTCGCGCTCGATGTCGTTCGAGTCCATGACGCGCTCGACGATGTGCTGGTGCTTGGCGAACGTGCCCGCCTGCTGGAGGAGCTTGTCGACGAGCGTAGTCTTGCCGTGGTCGACGTGGGCAATGATGGCGATGTTACGGAGGGGGCGGGACATGAGGGTAAAAAACCAAGGAATTTCAACATTTTAGCACGTTCTGCTGCATTGCACAAGAGGTACTTCCAAAGGGAGACCCGAATGAGAAAAACGATCTTGTTTGCGGCGTTGCTGGCGGCTGGCCTCGCCTGGGGCCAGACCCTGGGTTGGAAGCAGCTCCCGGGCTCGGGAGTGGATATCGGCGTGGGGGCCGACGGAACGGCATGGGCGGTCGGGGGCAACGCCACCGCCGGAGGCTTCGGCGTGTGGCGCTGGGCCGGGAGCGCCTGGCAGCAGATGCCCGGCGGCGCCGTGCGCATCGACGGCGGCCCGAAGGGCTCGGCCTGGGCGGTCACCGACAAGGGCACCGTCTTCCGCTGGAACGGCAAGGCGTGGGAGCAGATGCCCGGCAATGCGAGCGACATCGGGGTGGGCGCGGACGGAACCGTCTGGGCGGTCGGCACCCAGCCCGCACCGGGCGGCTACGGTGTCTGGAAGTGGACGGGCGGCGCTTGGCAGCAGATGCCGGGGGGCGCCGTGCGCATCGACGTCGATCCCAAGGGCAACGCCTGGGCGGTCACCGACAAGGGGCAGGTGTGGCGCTGGAACGGCAGCAAGTTCGAACAGCTGCCCGGCGCCGCGACCGACATCGGTATCGGCGCCGACGGCAGCGTATTCGCCGTGGCGCCCGACGGGAAGGTCTGGAAGTGGGGCAACAACGCCTGGACCCAGCGCGATGGCCTGGCCGCGTCCATCAGCGTCGATGCACAGGGCCGCCCTTGGGCCGTGAGCCCGGACAAGACCGTGTGGCAGGCGAGCGGAAAGTAGCGTCAGCCCGGCTGGTTGCGCATCCAGTCGGCGGTCTTGAAGAACGCACCCTCGAGGTGGCGGCGAAGCTCCGCCGGCACCTCGACCTCCTGCATCGCGCGTTTCATGCACGCCATCCACTGGTCGCGCTCGATCGTGCCGATGGCAAAGGGCAGGTGGCGCGCGCGCAGCATCGGGTGGCCATAGCGGTCGGTATAGAGCGGCGGCCCGCCGAGCCAACCCGAGAGGAACAGGAACAGTTTCTCGCGCGCGCTCTCCAAGGTGTTGCCATGGACGGCGCGCAGGCGCTCGAACTCGGGCTCCAGCTCCATCAGGTCGTAGAAGCGCTCGACCAGGGCGCGGACGGCTGCATCGCCGCCCATCATCTCGTAAGGGGTCCGCTCGGGGTTCGGTGCTGACATGAGACGGATTTTACGTGCTGCGGGTTGTGCCACCGCGTGCCTGTCGCTGGCCAGCGTCGAAGCCCAGCAGGAGGTCGTGCGCGCGGAGCCGGTCGTGGTCACCGCGACGCGCACGGATCGCCCGGCCTTCGACCTTCCGGCTTCGATCGACGCCATCGGCGCGGAACGCATTCGCGACGGCCAGCTGCAGGTCAACCTGTCCGAGACCTTGCCCGCCCTCGCCGGCGTCACGGCCAACAACCGCCAGAACTACGCCCAGGACCTGCAAATCTCCGTCCGGGGCTTCGGCGCACGGTCTACGTTCGGCGTGCGCGGCCTGCGGGTGATCGTCGATGGGATTCCAGCCACGCTCCCCGACGGCCAGGCGCAGATCTCGCACATCGACCTCGCGTCCGCCGAACGCATCGAGGTGCTGCGCGGTCCGTTTTCGGTGCTCTACGGCAACTCGGCGGGCGGCGTCATCAACGTGTTCACCCAGTCCCCCTCCGGCAAGTCCGAAACCGGCGTGAGCGTCGCCGGCGGCAGCTTCGACACCTGGCGCGCCAGCGCACGCACCAGCGGGCGCGCGGGCACGTTGGGCTATACCGCGTCGGTCGCCCACTTCGAGACCGACGGCTATCGCGACCACAGCGCGGCCGAGCGCACGAATGCGAACGCCGTGGTCCGATGGGATGCGGGGCCCCGCACCTCGATCACGCTCGTGGGGAATGTGCTGGACATGCCCGACACGCAGGATCCGCTCGGGCTCACGCGCGAACAGTACGAGTCCGATCCGCGTTCGGTGGCGCCGGTCGCCCTCCTCTTCGATACCCGCAAGAGCGTCGACCAGCTGCAAGGCGGCGCGGCCCTCGAGCACTCGCTCGACGCAGCCAACGTGCTGCGCCTCAGCCTGCACGGCGGCAACCGCGGCACGCAGCAGTTCCAGGCCATTCCCGTGGCGGTGCAGGCGAGCCCGCTCCATCCGGGCGGCGTGATCGACCTCGAGCGCGCCTATGCCGGACTGGACGCCCGCTGGACGTACTCGTGCACGAGCACAGGCGGCCCGTTCACCTGGGTCGTGGGAGGCAGCGCCGACCGCCTCGAAGAGGACCGGCGCGGTTACCAGAACTTCTCCGGCACCGAGATCGGAGTCCAGGGCGCGCTGCGCCGCGACGAACGCAACCGCGTGACCGAATCGGGCCTCTACACGCAGGCCGAATGGGATCCGTCGCCGGCGTGGCGTTTGCTCGGCGGCGTGCGCGTGAGCAAGGTCTCGTTCCGCTCGCAGGATCACTACGTCACCGCCGCCAACCCCGACGACAGCGGAGGCGTCGAGTACACCGCAACGACACCCGTCCTCGGGGCCACCTGGCGCGCCACGCCCCGATTGAACCTGTATGCCGCCGTGGGCCGTGGATTCGAGACGCCGACCACCAACGAGCTCGCGTATCGGCCCGACGGCCAATCCGGCCTCAACCTCGAGCTGCGGCCGGCGAAGAGCGACCACTACGAGGCCGGGCTCAAGTGGCGCGAGGCCGGCGGCTGGCGCGCAACGGCCGCGGTCTATCGCGTGGATACCGACGATGAGATCGTGGTCGCGACCAACGTCGGCGGTCGCGCCACCTTCCGAAATGCGGGCGGCACGCGACGCGACGGCGTCGAGCTGCAGGGCGAGCGCGATTGGGGCGCGCTCGCGCTGCTTACCTCGTTCTCGGCGCTACGCGCGCGCTATCGCGACGTCTTCTCCGGCAACGACATGCCGGGGATTCCGGAGCGCGCGGCCTTCGCCGACCTGCGTTGGCGACCCACGGCGGCTGCCGAGCTGGGACTCGAGGTGCGTCACTCGGGAAAGATGTTGGTGAACGACGCCAATACCGATGCGGCCGAGGCGTACACGGTGGCGAGCATGCGCGCGGGCTACGCGTGGCGGCTCACCGGCTCGACGCTGCGCGCGTTCGTGCGCGTGGACAACGTCTTCGACAAGCGCTACGCCGGATCGGTGATCGTGAACGAGGGCAACCAGCGCTACTTCGAGCCCGCTCCCGGAAGGGCCTGGCTCGCGGGGCTCACCCTTTCGTCACGCTGAGGCCTAGTCGCCGGGAACGCCGCGCAGCGCAAGCCATCGCCCGGCCCAGGCCCCGAGGGCGACCGAGAGGCACAGCAGGATCGTCGCGACCGCGAACACGCCGAGCGAGATGCCCGCGAGAGCGCCCGAATCGCGCGCGTTGGCGGCCAGCGTGCTGCCGTAGGTTCCGCCCAGCGTGCCGCCGATCACGATTCCCAGGAGCAGCGAGGGCACGAATGCGACCACCGCGCCCGCCACGGCACCCCTGATGATCGTGCGCCGGCCGGCCAGGGCCATGGGCTGCTTCGGCATCGCCGCCGCGACCAACCGGCGGCCGATGAAGTAAGTCGCCAGCACCGCGCCAAGGAAGCCGACACCGACGCCAAAGAACAGGATGAAGCCCATCGCGGACGGGCCCTACTTCGCCAGCGCGGCGATCTTGCCCTCGACGAACTGCAGGAACTCGGGCGGCAACGCCGCCGACGCTTCCTGGCGCAGCTGGCCGAGGACCCCCTCGACGTCGATGGCGCCGTTGGCGACCAGGATCGGCGTGCCCTTGTAGCGTCCGGGACGCGCCTCGCCGCCCTCGACCGCCATGTGGCTGAAGCCCGAGCCGTCCGTCCAGGTCAACGCATGCTCGCGCGACTGCTTGTCGTAGCAAAGCTGGAAGCCCGCGGGCGAACCGTCCTCGGCCAGCCAGACGTAGAGGTCGATTTCCGGCGAGGTGAACCACCGGCGTTGGGGCTCGCCCTCGACCTGGCGGGCGGCGATTTCCCGGAGCATGGGAGGAACTCTATCGTAGAATCGGCGCGCCAATGGGCGACTCTAAGACACCGCAGGCGCAAGCGGAGACTCTCGTCGCGGTGCGGCTTTGGGACCTGCCCATCCGGCTCTTCCATTGGGTGATGCTGGTCCTCGTTGCATTCCAGGGCCTTTCGGGTTGGCTCGGCGGCAACCTGATGGCGTGGCACGTCATTTCCGGCTACGCGCTCCTGGTCCTGGTGTTGTTCCGGATCCTCTGGGGGTTCATCGGCAGCACGCCGGCGCGTTTCGCGAGCTTCATTGCCGGCCCGGTGGCGACCGTGAGATTCGCGCGGCGGCTCTTCTCGCGCGAGGCGGTGCCCCAGCTCGGCCACAATCCCCTGGGCGGCTGGTCGGTGATCCTCATGCTGGCGGCTCTCGCGCTGCAGGCAGGTACCGGGCTCTTCGCCAACGACGGCGTCGTCACCGAGGGACCGCTCATGAAGTTCGTCGCGGTGGAGACCTCGGCGCTGCTCACCGAGGTGCATCGCTGGACCTTCAGGGTTCTCGCCGCGCTGGCGATCCTCCATGTCGCGGCGGTGGCCTACCACTTGCTCTTCAAGAAGGACGACGTGATGACGCCCATGCTCACGGGCGTGAAGCAGGTACCGGTCTCCTTCCTGCGGGAGCGCCGCGCCGCCCGGAAGGACGCGCCCATGCGCCGCGCCGCCTCGCGCGAGACCGCCCGCTTCGATTTCCCGCCGTGGCCGCGCGCGGTAGTCGCCTTCGCGATCGCCTTCGCGCTGGTGGCGTGTTTGGTGCTGCTCACCGGGTGACCCCTGGATTCACTCCCGCAAGTTGCAGCTGAAACCTGCCTTGTGACAGGGTGCACGGCGTTATTCGCCGGGTGGAATAGGATGGGCGACAAACGGGGAGCCCAATGAAGGCGATTACCCAAGCGTTTCTCCTGGCCACAGGTCTGCTCGCTCTCGGCGGCGCGTTTGCCATCCCGCCGGAAGCCACCTATGTAGGCGAGAAGACCTGCATCAAGTGCCACGACGTGGAAGCCAAGCACTTCAGCCACACGGTGCACGCCAAGGCCTTCCGCCTGAACCCACGCAACCCCCACGAAGCCCGGGGCTGCGAGGCCTGCCACGGTCCCGGATCGCTGCACGCGCAACGCGGCAGCGAGAAGGTGCGCGAGTACCTGCGTGGCTTCACGCGCGAGTGGGGCACGCCGGTCGAGGAGCAGAACGAGGCTTGCATGGCCTGCCACAAGGGTGGGCAGCGCGTGCACTGGATGGGCTCGATCCACGACAACAACAAGGTCGCCTGCTCCGATTGCCACAACGCCATGGGACGCTTCTCGGCCCAGGGCCTGCTGCGCACGGCGAGCGTCAACGAGACCTGCGAGGCCTGCCACGGCAAGCAGCGCGCCGAGTTCCGCCGCCGCTCCCACATGCCCGTGCCCGAAGGCAAGATGAGCTGCATCGACTGCCATAGCCCGCACGGCTCGCCCACGCGGCCGCTGCTGCGCGCCGACAGCGTGAACGAGACCTGCTATCCGTGCCACGCCGAGAAGCGCGGCCCGCTGCTCTGGGAGCACGCCCCGGTGCGCGAGAACTGCATGAATTGCCACCAGGCGCATGGCTCGAACCACGACAAGCTGCTGGTCGCCGCGCGGCCGTACCTGTGCCAGCAGTGCCATACCTCCCCGAGCCTGCACGCGGGCCAATCCTTCCGTGGCGACCAGACAGCCGGTGCCGCGCTCTCGGGAGGCTCGCAGAGCCCGCGCATGATCGGCCGCAGCTGCCAGAACTGCCATAGCCAGGTGCACGGGAGCAACCACCCGTCCGGCGCCCGGTTCCAGCGCTGAGGGACTGGCGATGACACTGTCCACTCACGTACGCGTCGCGCTCGCGCTCGGAAGCATCGCGCTCTCGGTTGCCGCGCGCGCGGACGGCATTCCGGGCCCCGCAGCAGGCAACGCCCTCAATCCCGCGCCGGTCAATCCGTCGTCGGCCGGCCGCTGGATGGACGTCGAGGGCATCGGCACCCGCATCCCGGCGGCGCGCACGCCCTCGGGCATCCCGTACAACATCCCGCATGACCCGGGCGGGGAAGCCGAGGAGAAAGCCGAGGGCTGGCTCACCTCCGGCTTCGTCGAGCTCGGTGCCCTCGGCGTGTGGGGCGACGAGAAGCGCCAGGGCTGGCTCAACTACAAGGACCTGCGCGACGGCGCGTACCTGAACGGTTTCGCCTTCACCGCGGAGAAGCCACGCGAGGCACGCTTCGCGGAGGCGGTCGGTGGCGGCGTGGGTCGCGAAGACCAGTTCTATCGCGCGCAGTTCGGGCGCTACAACGACTGGAAGGTCACCGCCTGGTTCGACAGCGTTCCGAGTGTGTCCACCACGACCTATCGCTCCCTGTGGAATGGGCTCGGCACGGATAGGCTCACCCTCAACACGCTACAGCCCGGCGGCACGACCAACGCGGCCACCACGCAGGCCAACATCCAGCAGGCGGTGGCGGCCACTCCCGAATCCGAGCTCGCGATGATTCGCAAGACCGCGGGCGCGCGTGCCGAGATGAAGTTCGGCGACTCGTGGACGCTGTTTGCGGGACTCTCCGACGAGACGCGCAAGGGCTCGCGGCCCTTCGGCGCGGTCTTCGGCGGCGGGGGCGGCGGCGGCAACATGGAGATCCCGGAGTCGATCGACTACGACACCGTGAACGTCTCCGCCGGCGCGCAGTACAGCGACCCGGTCAACACCTTCAACATCCGCGCGTCGGCCTCGTTCTTCCGCAACAAGGTCGACACGCTCACCTTCGAGAACCCGATCTTCATCACCCTGAACGGCAGCAACGGCCTCAATCCTTCGACTTTCACCCAGGGCCGCTTCGCGCTCGCCCCGGACAACCAGCACTACAACGTCCGCGCCGAGTACGCGCGCGCCCTGCCCGAATTCTTCCGCGGCAACCTGGCGGCGACCGTGTCGCTGGGCTCGATGCGCCAGGACGAGAACCTGCTCCCCCCGACGACGTTCGCCCTGACCGGGGGTTCGGTGGCCGCGGGTGGCGTGTCGCTCGCGAACGCCTGGAATACGCCCAACGCGCTCTCCCGCCAGTCCGCGGACCTGAAGGCGGACACGGCGATGGCCGACCTCACGCTCTCCGCGCGCCCCGCGAGCGGCCTCGACGTCCGCGGCAAGCTGCGCTACCAGGAGGCGCGGTATTCGGGGCAGTACGACTCGTGCAACCCGCTCACCGGGCAATGGGGGCGGATCCTCAACGATGGCAGCGGCCTGTCGATCGTCACGGCGAACACGACCGCCGGGACGAATCCGGCCGGGACCAGCGCCAACGCGTACAATGCGGCGGCCTGCAACCTCGACGCGGCGACGGCGCTGGGCCTCGTCCCCGCGACGGGCAGCGCCCCGGTACGCACCGCGCCGAACGACTACCGCCAGGTCATCGGCACGCTCACGGCAGACTACCGCCTGGGGCGCACTTCCTCCCTCAACGCCGCGCTCGAGCGCGAGAACATGCGCCGCGAGTGGCGCGAGCGCGACGACACGCATGAGGACCGGTTGAAGCTCACCTTCGTGGAGCGCGGCGCGATCGATGGAATGATCCGGGCCTCGTACGAGTACGCCCGGCGCGGGGGCGGCGAATACGACGTGACCGCGTACGACCCGCTCTTGTCCGCCGCCATCGGTCCCACGCCCACCCAGGGCGCGGTCGCCGTGCCGAGCTGGATCCACACGATCGGGCAGTTCCGCAGCTTCGACCTCGCCGACCGCACGCAAAACACCTTCAACGGCCGCATCGACTATTCCCTGCATCCGGGCGTCGAGAGCGCCGTAACACTCCAGATGAAGGATGCCTCCTTTCCCGCGGAGTACGGCCGCACCGGCCACCAGAAGGCCGACTCGCTCACGCTCGACCTCGGCTACCAGGCGGGATCCTCGCTCGTCGTCTACGGCAACTACGCGTACCAGCGTGGCGTCACCGAGCAGAAGGGCGTGCACCCGAACAGCTGCACGCTGGGCCAGACCTACTACTTCTACAGCGATGGCCGCGTGCTCAACGCGAACACCGGAGCAGCGGCCCCGTCCACGCCCACCGGCACGACGCTCGTCGGATCGCAGGCTGTCAGCGGCGGCAACTGGCGCCAGGCCTGCGGCTCCGCCTCGGCCTTCAGCCCGCTCTTTCCCGAAAGCCGCGCATGGGAGGTGGAGGCGCGCGACCGCAGCGACGTGCTGGGGCTGGGCATCAAGTACGACTTCGGCCGCGTAAAGCTCGACATGAGCTTTACCCGGATCCTCGGCCGCACGCGCATCGCCTACGAGTACAACGCGGCGGCCCTCGGCCTTTCGGCCACGCAGGTGGCGCTCGCCGGTGACGGCCTGTCGGACCTCACCTTCGCGCAGAACGTGCTCGACGCGAGCGCCTGGATGCCGATCACCAACCGCATCGTCATGCGCCTGGTGGTGCGGCACGAGTCCGCCCGGGTGAGCGACTGGCACTACGACGGCGTTGCCGCCAACCCGATGCCCGCCAACAACGGTGTGTACCTCGATGCCGGGCCGCAGGGCTACCGCACGACCGCGGTGGGCCTTTTCTTCCACGTGCGGATCTAGGGATGGGACAAGCCACAGGCACCATCCGCAACAAGATCCTCGCCGTGCTGGCGCTAGGCATCGCGCTGGTGGTCGCCGGGGCCCTCTACGGCTTCGCGGCCGCGCGCAGCGGCCTGGCCACCGTCGCGCGCGTGAATGACACGCTGATCGCGCAGTCGATCGAGACCCAGGCGCTCGAGGGCGCCTTCAAGGAGCAGGTGCAGCAGTGGATGAGCGCGATCGTGCGCGGCCACGACGCCGACTCGCTCGAGCGCAGCTGGAAGCAGTTCACTTATCGCGAACGCGAGGTGCGCCGCGGCGCGGAGAAGCTGCGCGATGCGGTCGAGCTGCCCACGGCCCGTGAGTTGCTCGGCAAGTTCCTCACCGCGCACAAGGAGATGGGCGAGCGCTACCGCGCCGCGATCGAGTCGTTCAAGGCGGGTGGCTTCGACGCGAGGAAGGCCGATGCGCAGGTGAAGGGCATCGAGGGCGCGCCGGCGGAGCTGCTCGAGGAACTGGTGAAGGCCATGCGGGACGCGACCCAGGCCGCAGTGGCAGAGGCGCGCGCCCAGGCCAATCGCGGCCTCGTTCTCAGCCTCGCGGTGATTGGCGCCGCCACGCTCGCCGCGCTGCTCGCGTGCTTGTGGCTCATCACGCGCACCGTCGTACGGCCGCTCGCGCACGCCGTGACGATCGTGGACCGCGTCGCCTCCGGCGACCTGACCGTCCGGGTGGAGGCGAAGTCGCGAGACGAGACCGGCCAGCTCATGTCGGGCCTCGCGAGGATGCGCGACGGGCTTGCGGATGCCGTTTCACGAATCCGCGTGTCCGCCGACAGCGTGGCCGGGGCGACCTCGCGCATGGCCACCGGGCACTCCGACCTGTCCAGCCGCACCGACCAGCAGGCCGCGAGCCTCGAGGAAACGGCCTCGTCGATGGAAGAGCTCGCCGCGACCGTGCGCCAGAACGCGGAGAGCGCGCGCCAGGCGCGGCAGCTCGCCGCCGGCACCTCCGCCACCGCCGGCAAGGGCGGCGAGGAGATGGCCCGCGTCGTGGGCACGATGGCGGGGATCTCCGAGGCTTCGCGGAAGATCGCCGACATCCTCGGGGTCATCGACGGCATCGCCTTCCAGACCAACATCCTCGCCCTCAACGCCGCCGTCGAGGCGGCGCGCGCTGGCGAGCAGGGCCGCGGCTTCGCCGTGGTCGCCTCCGAAGTGCGCGCGCTCGCGCAACGCAGCGCCACAGCAGCGAAGGAAATCAAGCAGCTGATCCAGGATTCCGCCGGCCGCATCGACGAGGGCAAGCGCCTCGTGGAGACGGCGGGCGCGACCATGCAGGAGATCGTCACGTCGGTGCAGCGGGTGACCGAGGTCATGTCCGCGATCGCCGATGCGAGCCGCGAGCAGCTCACCGGCATCGAGCAGGTGAACGGCTCCGTCACGCAGATGGACCGCGTGGTCCAGCAGAACGCGTCCCTGGTGGCGGCTTCGGCCGCCGAGGCGCAGCACATGTCGGACCAGGCCGAGGAGCTCATGGCGCTGGTCGCACGCTTCAAGCTGGATGGCCAGTCGGCGGATGCGGCGCCCGTGATCGCGGCCCCGGTGGAGGAGAGCCTCCCCCGCCGCGAGATGCCCCCTGCCCTCGCGCACATCCGGAATCGATGAAACACCTGGAGAGCTCAATGATTCGACGTCGTCCCCGAACCTTCGCCTTGCTGGTCGCCGGCATGATGTTCGCCCTGACCGCGGCCGGCGCACTCGCCGCGGATGGCGCCAAGGTCTTCGAGCCGTGCGCGGCCTGTCATGGCCGCAATGGGGCGAGCACCGAACCGGCGATCCCGATCATCGGCGGCTATTCGTCCAAGTACCTCGTCGAGAGCCTCCGGGCGTTCAAGAAGAAGATCCGCTCCTGCACCGAGACCTCGATCCCGACCGGGCCCAAGAAAGGCACGAAGACGGACATGTGCAAGGTCTCCGGGGAGCTCTCCGACGAGGACGTCGAGGCGGTCGCGAAGCATCTCGCCTCGCAGAAGTTCGTCCGTGCCAAGCAGCCCTTCGATGCAGCCAAGGCCAAGCGCGGTGATGCGGTGTACAAGCTGCGCTGCCAGAAATGCCACGAGGACAACGGCGCTTCGTCCGACGAGGACAACGGCATCCTCGCCGGCCAGTGGATGGGGTACGTGCGCGACCAGCTCGTCGCCTTCAGGACCGGCAAGCGGCCGATCGACGACAAGATGAAGCAGCGCCTCGACCGGGTGAACAAGGAAGAAGAGGACCTGCTCATCCACTTCTTTGCCAGCCAGCAGTAGGCAGGACGATTGGGGAGCGGAGGAAGCGCCGCTTGCGGGGACGCGGTGCAGCGATAATGCACCCGTGAACCTCGCCCTCAAGATCGACGTCGACTCGCTGCGCGGCACTCGCGAAGGCGTTCCCCGACTGGTCGAGATGCTGCAGCGGTACGGAGCCGGCGCCACGTTCTTCTTCAGTCTCGGCCCCGATCACACCACCGTGCTGCGCCGTCTCGGGCGAGCGCTCCCGACTCCCGACATCGGCCGGCGCTACCCCGAGGTCCTGAGGGCTGTCCGCGACGCCGGCTTCGAGGTCGGCATCCAGGCCTGGGACAGCGCGGCCTGGAAGGCGGGCGTGGACAAGGGCGATGCGGACTGGACGGCGCGCCAGATGGCGCTGGTCATGGCGCGCTTCGAGGATATCTTCAGCGAGCGCGCCACCGTCCACGCGGCGCCAGGATGCCGGATGAACAAGCATGCCTTCCGGCACACCCAGGCGCTCGGCTTCGACTACGCCTCGGACACGCGCGGCCGGCACCCCTTCGTCCCGGTGGTGCGGGCGGAAATCATCGCCTGCCCACAGGTGCCAACCACCCTGCCGACGTTCGATGACCTGACCTCGCGCGGTGCCGCCTCGGATGACCAGGCGGTAGATCGCCTGCTCGAAGAGACGAAAGATCCCCGCAGCCACGTATTCACCCTGCGTGCCGCTGCCGAAGGCCTCAAGCGCGCCCCCGCCTTCGAAAAGCTGCTCGAAGGCTGGAAAGCCCAGGGCTACGGGTTCGTCGCCATGCGGGAGCTGCTGCGCGAAGCGGCGGGAACGACGCTGCCCCAGCACAGCGTCGAGCTCCTCCCCGGCCGGGGCGGCCGCGTGGCCCTCCAGGGACCCGAATTCCTGGCCGAAATCGAGCCCCCGGGACCCTGACTTCTAAAGCCGTTTCGAGGTCCCGAACCCAAGGGCTTGCGTTTTCGGAGGTTTTTGGTCACCATGGGTTGTGGCTATGCGCACCCTAGGTTCCAGCCTACGTAACGGATGAGCGATCGAGCACCCCTGCCCGATTTCGAGCTTCCCGCTACCGGAAACCAGCGCTTCCAGCTTTCGGCCTTCAAGGGCCATCCCTTCATCCTCTACTTCTATCCCAAGGACAACACCCCGGGATGCACGGTCGAGGGCACCCAGTTCCGCGACCTCCACGACGAGTTCCGCAAGGCCAGGGTGGCCGTGTTCGGGATTTCCCGCGACTCCGTGAAGTCCCACGAGGGCTTCAAGGCCAAGATGGGCTTCCCGTTCGAGCTGCTTTCGGACCCGGACGAGAAGGCATGCGGGATCTTCGGCGTGATGAAGATGAAGAACATGTATGGCCGGCTGGTTCGCGGCGTCGAGCGCAGCACCTTCGTGGTCGACCGGGAGGGCCGGATCGCGAGGGAGTGGCGCGGGGTGAAGGTCCCCGGCCATGCGCAGGAAGTGCTCGACTACGTCCGATCAGCCGGACTCTGACCCCTTTCCCACCCGCCGAAAGCCCTGATGCCCACCGATCCCCTGAGAGACTCCTCGCGGCCGATCGCGGAGGAGTCGAACGACGACGCCCCCAGAGTGGAGGTCCCCATGCATCGACGCCGCGAACGCGAGGCACCCGCGAAGGCCCACAAAGCCGCGGCGACCAAGCTCTTCGTGCTCGACACCAACGTGCTGATGCACGACCCGACCAGCCTTTTCCGCTTCGAGGAGCACGACGTGTTCCTGCCGATGGTGGTCCTGGAGGAGCTGGACGACCACAAGAAGGGCATGAGCGAGGTCTCGCGCAACGCGCGCCAGGCGAGCCGCTTCCTGGACGAGATCGTGTCCCAGGGTGGCCCGATCGAGAAGGGCTACGCGCTCAAGGTGAAGAGCACCGGCAGCGAGGCCGGCGGCAACCTCTTCCTGCAGACGCATTCGGTCAACGTCGAGATCCCCGACTCGGTCGCCTCGAAGAAGGCTGACAACGTGATCCTCGGGGTCGCGATCCACCTGAAGGACAAGTACCCGAAGCGCGAAGTGGTGCTGGTGTCGAAGGACATCAACATGCGCATCAAGGCGCATGCGGTCGGCATCCCGGCCGAGGACTACTTCAACGACAAGGTCCTCGAGGACACCGATCTCCTCTACACGGGGATCATGCAGCTCCCGCAGGATTTCTGGGACCGCCATGGCAAGGACATGGAGAGCTGGCAGGAGCACGGCCGCACGCTCTACCGCATCCGCGGGCCGCTGGTCCCCGCGATGATGGTGAACATGTTCGTCTACCACGAGGGCGACAAGCCGTTCCTCGCCATCGTGAAGGAGACGCGCGGCAAGACCGCGGTGCTGCAGACGCTCAAGGACTTCTCGCACAACAAGAACAACGTCTGGGGCATCACGGCGAGGAACCGCGAGCAGAACTTCGCGCTGAACCTGCTCATGGACCCGGAGGTCGACTTCGTGACGCTGCTGGGCCAGGCGGGCACGGGCAAGACGCTGCTCACGCTGGCCGCGGGCCTCATGCAGACGCTCGACTACAAGGTCTACAGCGAGATCATCATGACCCGCGTCACCGTGCCGGTCGGCGAGGACATCGGATTCCTCCCCGGCACCGAGGAGGAGAAGATGACCCCGTGGATGGGCGCGCTCGAGGACAACCTCGATGTGCTCATGCGCACCGACGACGAGGCCGGCGACTGGGGCCGCGCCGCGACCGCCGACCTGATCAGGAACCGCATCAAGGTGAAATCGCTCAACTTCATGCGCGGGCGCACCTTCATCAACAAGTACCTGATCATCGACGAGGCGCAGAACCTCACGCCCAAGCAGATGAAGACGCTGATCACGCGCGCGGGTCCCGGCACCAAGGTCGTGTGCCTGGGCAACATCGCGCAGATCGACACGCCCTACCTCACCGAAGGATCGTCCGGCCTCACCTACGTAGTCGACCGCTTCAAGGGCTGGGGACACTCGGGCCACGTGACGCTCATGCGCGGCGAACGCTCGCGCCTGGCGGACCACGCGGCGGAGATCCTCTAGAAGCTCGGCTAGCGGCAGACGGTCTGCGGCTCGGCGTACGTCTGGCGGGTGATCGCCTTCGTCTGTGAAACGCCGTTCACGGCGTAGGCGAAGGTCCCGCTGGTCGCGCCCGTGAACGTGAGCGTGCCACTGCCGACCTGGCCAGGGGCACACTCCGAAGTTGTCTGCCGCGGTCGTTTGTGCCAGCATTTCCGCTGTCTTGTCGGCGGGAACCTCCATGAACCGCCTCGCGACACTGCTCTTTCTGCCTCTCCTGCTGGTGGTCGACGCCGTCGGCGCCGCACCCGACTCGCGCGGCGGTCCCTTCCAGGAAGGCATTGAATTCGCCGCTTCCGCGGCCGCCCTCGAGGAGGCCGCAGGCAGGACTCGGTTCGATTTCCTCGCGCTGGGTGACCTGTGGGTGCGGGTCAAGGTGCAGAATCCCCCGCGGCTCGCTGCGCTGACCCTCACGTTCTCGAGCCCGAGCGGCACGCCGTTCTACGAAGCCACGCTCCTCTACACGAGCGATCCGGCCTTGCGCAACGGAAGGGTCAACGGCGTTCCCGCCACCGTGCTTCAAGGCAAACATGTACCCGGCGGATGGGTGTTCGACTATCCCGTGCCCGTTTCCGGCACCGTCTTCCAGCGCTATCCCAAGCCGGGCAGCTGGGTGGTGCAGGCGCGGATCGAGTCCACCGAGACGTCGCTGTCGGCGCCCCTCGAAGTGTCTTACGGGAGCCCGTGATGGCCCGCTGGCTCGGCCGCGCGATCTGCCTTCTCGCCCTGCTCCTCGCAGTGCCGGCGAGCATGGGGCAAAGCGCGTTTGTCTGTCCGACCAGCTTCTATTCCTGGGCCGCGCTGCGCGTGAATACCGCGACCACCGGACCCGCGTCCACCCCGATCAGCGATTACCCGTTCAACCCCGTCGGTCGCAACTACTTCGCCGTTGGATCGAAGCTCTTCGCGTACTCGAACTCGAGCGGCTCCCAAGCCTGGAATTTCACGGTCACGGGCACGACGATCCAGAACTTCCCTTCGCCCGTGCCGCTGACGAGCGGCATCGAATACATCTTCCTCACGACCGAAGACGGACGGTTGTGGAAGATCGATGCAGCGAGTCCGACCACCAACATATGGGTCGATACGCGCCGATCGTTGTCCGGCATGTTCATGCCGCCCAACACATTCGTCCCCGACCCCGTGTGCGCGACCGACAAGCAGATCGCCACGCCCGCCGTGCAGTTGTATACGTACTCGAATACCCCTTTCAAGAACGCGATGGACAGCGTCCCCGGCCACGTCGGTGACAGCCTGGTCTTCGTCGTCAGCCGCAATACCGGGTGCGTCAACGACACGAAGCGGAACGAGATTCGCGCCTACTATGCCAGCGATCTGAGCCTGAAATGGGTTTTCAACTTCAACACGTCGAACTCTTCGTCGCCGCGCGAGGTGGACGGCGCCGCCGAGGGCTGCGCCATCTGGTACGGCAGTGACGCCGACCCCGCGCAGAACACGCTTTACTGCGGCACCAAGCTGGTGGAAGACCCCGCGGACCCGCAGTTTTCGCAGGCCCAGCAGTCGCTGTGGGCGCTCGATACGCGGACCGGGGCATTGAAGTGGTCCTATCGGGCCGGATCGATCCTCAATCGCCCCATGCCCAAGGCCGGCCCGAACGGGCTGCGCATCTACGTGGTCAACTTCAAGGGCGGCATCCAGGCGTTTTCACCCGTGGCCAACCCGGTTAATCCTCTCCAGGGCCTGCCGCTGTGGTCGACTCCGTTGCAGGTCCCGATGAACGTGCAGGCCGTCCCCTCGCCGTTCGTATCGGGTGGCAAGACCCACATCCTGGTCGTCGATTACGGCGGGAACATCCGCGACTACCGGGACGATGGCGCCAACGGCTGGATCGGCCCGGCGCAGAATCCGACGGGCATTCTCTCGACCGCCGTGTGCGACGCGACCAAGCTTTGCTACCGCGGCCCGCCGGCGATCGGCTCCGGCCTCAATCCCAACAAGATCTGGGTCGGTCGCAGCGACGGCCGGGTCCAGCAGCTCACCGAGACACTGGCCCGCGAGGGTGTGATCGCGGTGATGACCAGCCCGACACTCAACAACGACGTCGCCGGTGTCTCGGTCGGCGTCGACAATGCGGTCACCTCCGTCTCGACCGACCGCCTCATGGCCGTGACCGATAGCGGCTGGGTCTCGCGGGTCAACCTTCCGATGTGCACGAATTCGCCGTCGCCGGGCGGCGCCACCGCCTGCGGCTGCGGCACATCCGGCGTGTGCGGGACGGGAATTGCCGGCGACCCGTTCCGCTGCTGCAATGCCGCCCAGGATTCGTGCAATGCCGCGTCCGCCAACAATCCGTGCCGGCCGTGGCGCTGCTCGATCGAACCCGACTGCTGTGTTTTCCTGTTCAGCCCCTGCGCGACCGACGCCGAGTGCGGCGGACGACCGGGGAGCTGCGACATCGTCCAGGGGTTCTGCACGGCGCCCTGCCCTCCGTCGGTCAATTCCCAATGCGGGGCGGCGAGCCATGCCTGCGCTCCGATTTCGGCGGGAACGTTCCAGGTGCCCGACGGCACGGTGTGCGACGACGGCAAGGCCTGTACCGCTGCTTCCCCCGTGCCGACCCTGGTCAATTGCGTGCCGGCCATCGGCGGAGGGAACTGCACGCGTGACAGGGCGTCGACCGACCTGGTCGACGACGTCGGTGACTGCCCGCTCAGCGCGCCCGTCTGCTCGGGCAGTGGCTCGGCCCTCGGCGGGCAGGGTGGCGCGATCGTCGGAGGCCTTTGCTCGCCCCAGGGCACTGCCTGCAACCTCGCTACCGGCAAGGCCTTCGGCAACTTCGGATCGGGGACGAACAACAACGACGTGTGCCGCGCCGGAACCTGCACGTCGGAGACGTATGCCGCCTGCACGTGCGTGAATCCCGGCGATCGTTGCTGCGCGGCGGGGTTGGCCTGCTGCGGCGGCAGCACCGGGTGCATCGATCTGTCCACGAGCTCGTTGAACTGCGGCGCGTGCGGCCTGGCCTGCCCGGTGGGAACGAGCTGCAGTGGAGGGCGCTGCCTCTAGCAGGCACGCCGACAACCGGGTTTACCGAGTCTGTTCGCTCCGCGCGCCACGGTCCGCCAGCGCGTGAACGATCTCGGCCTCGGTGCAGACGAGGTCGTCGCCGAAGCGGGCCGGTCCCGTGAAGGATCCGGTGTTCGCCAGCATCACGCCCGAGCTTCTGCGGCAATGCGGCAGGTGCGCGCACCCGGAGCAGGCCTGGAAATCCCCATTGGCAAGGCTGCGCACCCACTGGAGCTGCGGCGAATGACGCCAGATCTCGCGAAAGCTCGACGCGCGCAGGTTGCCGGAGGGCAGCGGCGCGCCGATGCACGGGTAGACGTCGCCCGATGACCCGATGCCGCACACCACCCGCGCGCACGGACACGCAATGCGCCCGACCTTGATGCCGGGCCCGACATATTTGGCCAGGGGACCGCGATACAGTCTCTCGAAAGCCGCGCGATCCAGCGCCAGGTCGAGCGACGAGCGGCTGCCGTCGTAGCGCGCGGTGATCTGCGTATCGAAGCCATGCGAGACGCCGAGCGTTTCGGCCAGCTCCGCCATGTCCGGCACGACATCCGCGTTGGCCCGCGACAGGACGAAGACGATGTGCACCGCGATGCCGGCCTCGCGCGCACGCCGCAGGCCGGCGACGGTGTGCGCGAACGCGCCGGGGCGCCGGACGAACGCGTCGTGGGTGTCGGCGTCGGCCCCGTAGACGCTGACATCGACCGCCTGGAGTCCGGCGGCGACCAGGCGCTCGACCCGCAGCCGCGTCAGGTGGGTGCCGTTCGATTTCAGGCGCGTGAACATGCCGGTCGTGGATGCGTGCGCGACGAAGTCGACGAGCGCGGGATGGGCGGTGGGCTCGCCGCCGGTGAACGCGAGGAACAGTGCGCCTTCCGCGCGCACCTCGTCGATGATCCGGTGGATCTCGGCATCGCTCAGGGCGGCGGCGCGCCGCGGGTCCGGATGGCGGGGAAGCTCGCGATCGAAGTTGTAGCAGTGCGCGCAACGCAGGTTGCACGCCTGGGTGATCTCCAGCGTGACGTTCAGCGGGATATGCCGCTGCTCCGCGAGCCCCGCGATGCGGGCGAACTGCGGGCCGTTCACGGCGACACGACCTCCGCGAAGCCGCGTGCGGTCAGGGCCTGCGCGAACGCCAGCGTGTCCTGCAGGATGCGCTCGCGCGGACCGTCGAAATCCTCGGCGACGAGTGCCGCGACTTCCGCATTCGTCCGCGAGCCGTCGATCAGCTGCCAGATGCGCCCGGCGGCGCGATTCAGGCCGATCAGCTTCTCCTGCTGGAGGACGAGCAGGATCGTCTCGCCGTCGATGTCCTGCCAGGACACCCTGGACGCGCGCCGGAGCCGGTCTTCAGCCGTGATGGACGGCACCGGCCGCCTCCTGCGACGAAGCGAGCGGCGCGCAGCCGATCGTCGCGAGCGCCTGCTCGAGGAAGGGAAGGTAGCGCGGCCCGGTCGGGCAGCCGATCTCGAACACCGCAGTGTTGCGCGCCACCTCGCACAACAGGGTCATCGTCGCTTCCTCGCCGTCCGGCAAGGCGATGTGGCGAACCAGGTGAGGCGCCAGCGATCGCGCGATGTCGCCGCCGCGCAGCGGCCGGATACCGATCGTGCCGCCCTTGTCCAGGCACACGAGGGCGGCGCAGGGAGCGCGCCCCGCGCGCCCGTTCCAGTAGGGCGTGCTGGCAACCTCGCAGCCCGCTGCATGCGGCCGCGCGAGCACCAGCTCATCGCAATACGCGTCGAACGCGCGCGCCGCGGTGCTCTTGCCGGCGCCGGATCGTCCCAGCAGCACGGCCCAGCGCTCGTCGCGCACCGCAAGGGCGGCGCCATGGAACAGCAGCCAGCCGCTTCGCGGAGAAATCAGCGACAGGGCGAGGCGCAGCAGCGCGTCGAGGCCGGCGAGTGGATAGCGGCCGTCGACCTCGCCATACCCGTTCGCGAGATCGAGCTCGCCCGGCGAGTCGCCGATCATCGCCACGCGGTCCGCATCGATGCGTTCCAGGTGAAGTCGCGGCAGGCGCATGGGCTCGATCTCGGGCAGCGAGGCCGACCTCGTCACACGTAGCCGCAGCGGCCGTGCCGCAATCTCATCCGAGGCGTCGCGGATGAAGCCGGCGTACTTGCGGCGGGCAACGGCTTCCAGCGCCGGGGGCACGTCCAGGTCGAACGCCAGGTTCCCGACCGTCAGCGGGATCACGGGCGAGCGTCAGGTCGAGGAAGGTCCGACCGCGCAGGGTGGATTGCCGGGCTCCCTGGCGCATGACACGCCGAACACGGTGGGGTGGTAGTCCTCTTCCCAGGCGATCGCCGGCGTCTCGTACGGCAGCTTTTCCTTGCGCGCGCCTGAACCGGGCGACTCCGCCGATTTTCGAGCCTCGCTCATGGTGCAGCCCTCCCTCCCGAGTCCGGCCGCCGCACGGCGACTACGTGGGCGAGCACGGCTTGTTCTGGAATCGGAGGGTCGTCCTCGCTGGCCCCGTCCCCCCGCGTCACGATCTTACTCGCAATCCGCGCAACGAAGCGGTGCGCGACTAGCATGCCGGCGCGCTTCACGATCAGCAATTCCCCGGGTTGCAGTGCTGAATGCGGCGTCACCCGTGTCACCAGCAAGCGGTCGCCGGGCCGCAGTGACGGCGCCATGCTCGTGCCCTGCAACGTCACCCATTCCGGACCGTTTCCCGCGCGAAGGCTTTGCTCGAGCCACCGGACGCTGCGCTCGCTCATCGGTTGCCTTGACGCTCGCGGCCGAGCGCGCAGCGGACGCAACCGATGCGCCACCATTCCCGCGAAGCGGCGCAGCCGCTGCGACAGCCGATCTTCAAGCAACCACGCCAGGGCGTAAGACCACAACAAACTCGCCGCGCGGCGATCGGACTCACCCCGGCGCACCAGCACGCCGAGCGCGATGCGATCGGGCAGCGACGGACGCAGCTTGCTCGCAACCAGTGGTGGCCACGGCGGGCGACTCCCCATCAGGCGGGCCGCCGCCCACGCGGGCCGGGTGGCCGCGATGGCGATGGCACGCTCGCCGGCTTCGGTCCACGCCTCGGGTGGATAGACAAGGCGCGCGGCGTGAAGGTCGAGCAGCCACTTGGTCCGCACGGCTCCATGCTTGGCCGCATGAATCAGGAGAAAGAGGATTTCGTCGGCGGGAGCAAGCACCCGTACCGGAACATCGAACAGGTTTCCGGGTACGGCACGGTCCAGGACGGCACGCGTGTCGAGGCCGCTGCCGATGCTGCTGAAGAGGTGGCTGTGCAGGTCGATCGGCATTCCACCGCGGTCGAGATCGATGGCGTGCAGCCGCGGTTGCCAGCGCGCGCGACGTTCGGTCTCCACGGCACGGAACCCGCGTCGCGTGAGCGCGGCGATGGCATCGCCGATGGCGCCCTCCTCGAGCAGCACGTCGATGTCGCCTGTGGGCCGCATCCACGGCTCCGGCCAGAGTCGCGCCGCAACCGACTGGCCCTTCAGGACCAGCGGCTGGAATCCGTCGTCCGCCAGCATCCGTAGAACGGCGGCGGCTTCGCCGGATGCCCTGAGGTAGTGGGCCACTTCCACACGCTGGAACGATTCCAGCTGCCGCGCAAGCCGCGAGTCCTGCGCAGCGATGCGCCCGAGTTCGCGCAAGCCGCGAAGGTAGATGCCGGCCAGCCGCTGGCCGGCGGCAATCCGTGCGCCGGCCTGAGGCTCGCGCCCATCAAGCAGTTCGACGGCAATCGCCGCGAGCGACTGCATGCGCCTGTCCTCCCTTCAAGCGGGTGGCGGACTGAACTTACCTCAGATACGGCACGCCTGCGAGAGTCACGGATAACTGACTGGCGCCTGGCCATGGTGCGCCAGCGCACGGAAGGGCCTGCGGGAGCGCGGTACCTTGCACGCTCGCAGGTCCACTTCCTTCCAGGACATCACCATGGGCACCTCAAAGATCTTCGGCATCCTCCTGATCGTGGCTGGAGTACTCGGCCTGGTTTACGGCGGCTTCACCTATACGAAGGAAACGCACAGCGCGAAGCTGGGTCCGATCACGCTCGAGGTGAAGGACAAGGAAACCGTATACATCCCGGTGATCCTGAGCGTGGCGGCGCTTGGGCTGGGCGGATTCCTTCTGCTGGCGGGAAGGAAGAGCTGACTCGCGGCGGAGATCCTCCAGCCCGAGGACGACGCCACATCTCTACTGCGCCGCGCTTTCCGCGCCCAGCTTCGCAACCGGGCTCTTTGCGCCGTCCTTGCAGACGTAGCAGCAGTCGGTGCAGGCGCGCAGGCCACGATCCCCGGCGCCTGAGAGGTATTTCGAAGTGCGAATCTCGCGCTGGCCGCTTCCACCGATGGCACCCGGATTCTGCGCCGCCGTCCAGGCACCCCAGCAGATCTGTTCACCCTCTTCGCAGTCGACCTTCAGCTCCTGCACCGCCGTACCCGGTTGCACAGTCCAGGACTTGGTCTTCGAGGGCCATTCCCGGTTGGCGCCCCCACGCGAGAAGAGCTTCAGGGAGAGCGCCCGCTCGCTGTCGTTGACGAACTGGAAAGCGAAGTCGGCACCGGCGGCCGGCGCCGCTGCGAGCGAGCCCATCAGCATGCAGGTTGCTCCCAGCACTTTGAGTAATCGCGCCACTTGCCGTCCTCCTGGTTTCGGTTCGCCGCTAGTTTACCAAGCGGAAAATCATCGGATACCGGAACAGGGGGGTGGCCGACTCCACTAGCGGTTAACATGGGCGCCAATCCGGCCACTCGAGCCGGCAGGGAGAACCCATGAAACGTTGGATCGCGCTGCTGTCCGCGGCTGTGCCGCTTGTTGCCATCGCCGGAGAAGACGCGGAGCTGCGCAAGATGGCCGTAGAGCTCTTCGGGCGAATCGAAGCGCCGGCAACGGCGAAGCTGTCCACACCGGAGGTCGAGCTGGGCCGCGCCCTCTTCTGGGATACCCGGGCGTCGCTCGACGGCAAGACCGCGTGCGCGAGCTGTCATCCCGCCGCCGACTGGGGAGGTGACCGCAGGCGCCTGTCGGTCGACGCGCGCGGCGACCTCACGTCGCGCAACTCGCCCACGATCTTCAACGCGATGCCCCTGCCCGGCCTGCGCTGGCTCTCCGACCGCAAGACCGGGGCCGACCAGGCCGAGGGCTCGATCACCGGATCGATGGGATTCAAGTCCAAGGACGATGGCGTCGCCAAGCTCACGGAGCTCAAGTACCACGACGCCTTCAAGGCCGCCTATCCCACCGACGCCAACCCGCTCAACGCCGCGAACTACGGCAAGGCGATCGCCGCCTACCAGGCCACGCTCATCACCCCGGCGCCGTTCGACCGTTTCCTCGCGGGAGACGACCGCGCGATGACCGCGCGCCAGAAGGCGGGGCTCAAGGCCTTCATCGACAAGGGCTGCGCGGCATGCCACGACGGCCCGATGGTCGGCGGCGCGCAGCTGCGCAAGTTCGGGCGCATCAAGGACTACTGGACCGAGACCGGCTCGGCCAGGCCGGACGTGGGGCGCTTCGCGATCACGAAGGATGAAAAGGACAAGTACGTCTTCCGCGTCGCCATGCTGCGCAACGTCGCGCGCACGGCACCTTATTTCCACGACGGGTCGGTGGACACGCTCGATCGCGCCGTTCGCGTGATGGCCGCCGTGCAGCTCGCCAACCCGGTCGACGACAACACGGTGTCGCTGATCGCGGCGTTCCTCGAGGCGCTTACCGGCGAGGTACCGGCGAACTACGCGGCGCCGGCGAGGCGCTAGGCGACGCGAAGGGCACATGCAGGCCATTCCGGGGTGAAGAAGCCGTCGGGCCTCACCTATGGCGTGGAAGAGGCGCCGCCCGCGACGGTGGCGCTGTTGAGCGGCCTGCAGCACGTCGCATTGATCTCGACCTTCCTGGTGTACCCCATCCTGGTCTTCCGCGTGGGGGGCCTCGAGACCCAGGCCGTGGCCGACCTCCTGGGCACCGGGTTCGTGGTCCTCGGGCTCGCCACGCTCTTGCAGGCGACGGCGAAAGGGCCGGTCGGCAGCGGCTTTCTCTGTCCGGTGACGTTCACCGCGGCCTTCCTCGGCCCTTCCCTCGGCGCGATCAAGCTCGGCGGCCTGCCGCTGCTCTTCGGCATGACGATGTTCGCGGGGTTCGCGCAGTCGGCGCTGTCGCGGGTCCTGCACCTCCTGAGGCCCTACCTGCCCACCGAGCTCTCCGGGTTCGTCGTGCTGATGGCGGGCGTGACGGCCGGCATGGCGGGCGTGCGCTACCTGGTCGCAACGACGGGCGCGCCCGCGCTCTCGTCGATGGAATGGGCCATCGCGGCGGGCACGCTCGGCGTCATGGCCGCTGCGAGCATCTGGGCGAGCGGGCTGCTCAAGATGACCTGCGTGCTCGTGGCCATGGCGCTCGGCTACGCCGCCGCGGCGGCCGCCGGGCTGCTCGACCCGGCGCGGCTCGCGGCACTCGCCGCCGCCCCGCTGCTGGCGGCCCCGTCGATCGTACACGCCGGATGGTCGTTCGATCTCGCGCTGGTCGTGCCCTTCCTCATCGCCGCCATAGCCACCACCCTGAAGGCGCTGGGCAGCGTCACGCTCGCGCAACGCATCAACGACGCCGATTGGGTCCGGCCCAAGATGAGCTCGAACCGCCGCGGTGTGCTGGCCGACGGCCTGGGGATCGTGCTTGCCGGCTTTGCGGGCTCCTACGGGACGAATACGTCGGCCGCCAATGTCGCGCTGGCCGGCGCGACCGGCGTGGCGAGCCGCCGGGTGGCCTGGGCGATCGCGCTCATCTTCGTGCTGCTGGGATTCCTGCCCCAGCTGGCGATGCTCTTCGCGATCATGCCGCGGCCCGTGATGGCGGCTGCCCTCGTCTTCACCACGTGCTTCCTCCTCATCAACGGCATGCAGATCATCACCTCGAGGATGCTCGACACGCGCAAGACGCTGGTGATCGGGCTCGCCACCGTCGCGGGGCTGACCGTCGAGGTGTTTCCGCGCGTCGCGTCGTTCGTGCCCGGCGCGATCGCCCCCCTCCTGGGGTCGTCGCTCGTGTTCGGCACGCTCGTCGCCCTGCTGCTGAACCTGCTCTTCCGCATCGGCGTGAGGCGAACCGTCAACCTCATCCTGGAGGCGGGAGCGGCCGACCGTGCCACCACCATCGAGGAGTTCTACGAGCGGCACGGACAGGCCTGGGGCGCGCGGCCGGATGTGATCGCGAAGGCCACGTTCGGCACGCAGCAACTTCTCGAGACCGTCGTGGACAATTGCAGCCCGCGCGGGCCGCTCGAGCTCGAGGCCTCCTTCGACGAGTACCGCCTCGAGGTCCGCCTGCGCTACGAAGGCGAGCTGCTCGCCTTTCCGGAACAACGGCCGAGCAACCAGGAGATCCTGGACGGCGATGACGGCCTGCGCAAGCTCGCTGGCTACATGCTGCGCCGGAACGCCGACCGCGTGCAGGCGCGGCAGGGCGCGGACGGCCGCGTGATGGTGCACTTCCACTTCGACCACTGAGGCCGCGCGCGCCGGCGGCTCACTTCGGGTCGATCCGGCGCCTCACCGCCTCCGCATCGGGTGCGAGCTTCGGGTCCAGCTTGACCGCCTGCTCCAGCTCCCGGCGGGCGCGATCCTCGTGCCCGTTCATCGCCGAGAAGACCGCGCGCATCACCAGCGCGCGGCCATCGTTCGGGTTCATTTCGCGGTACTGGTCGAGCCGCTTCACCGGCGAGGCGGCGGGCCCGCGATCCTGCTCGGAGACGCTGAGCCGGTTCATCACGCGCGCCTTCACCAGGTCGTTGACCCCCTCCGTCGTCTCGCCCAGCAACCCCCGCACCACGCCATGGCTCGCGACGACGTCGGAGTCGTTCGGCAGCGACCACATGAGCGTCTTGTAGTCGGAGAGCGCCTCGTGGAGGCGCCCGGCCTGCATGTGCACCGACGCGCGCGCCATGTACGCGGGCATCATCTTCGGTTCGATGCGGATCACCTTGTCGAGGTCGGCGAGCGCACCGTCGAGGTCGCCCGTGTCGACCTTGGTGCGCGCGCGCACGTGCAACGCCAGCGCGAAATCGGGCTTCAGCCGGAGGGCCTGCTCGACGTCGGCGAGCGCCTCCTTGTTGCGGCCCTCGAGCCAATGCAGGTTGCCGCGGTTGGCATAGACGATCTCGATGCCCGCCACCGTCGGCGCAAGCTCGATCGCACGGTTCATGTCCAGCAGCGCGCCGGCACGATCGCCGGATGTCATGCGAATGGTTCCGCGCAGCGCATAGGCGCCGGAGCTGTACGAGTCGCGCAGGATCGCCTGGTTGGCGTCGGCGAGCGCACCCTCGACGTCGCCCGCCTGCAGGCGGCGCGCGGCGCGCATCGTGAGGCTCTCGGGGCGCGAGAGGTGCGGTTCGGCCTGGGGATTGCGGGGAGCGGGTGCCTGGGCGATAGCACCGAGGCTTGCGGCCAGGAGCGCCGCGGCTATCGTGATGCGCATCAGTCGGCTGCGGTCGCGGTCCTGAGCTTGAAGAAACTGGAGAACACCTCCACCGCGCGATCGATTGCGGCGCGGTCGACGTCCAGGTGCGTGACCAGGCGCAGGCGTGCGGACACCAGGGCCTTGATGCCCTGCGATTCGAGGTGGCGCGCCAGCGGCGCTACCGAGTCGGCCGGGATCGTGGCGAACACCATGTTGGTCTGCACCGGGTCGACCCTGAGGCCCGCCTCGGCAAGGCCCTTGCCGAGCAGCGCGGCGTTGGCGTGATCCTCGGCCAGGCGATCGACGTTGTGATCCAGGGCGTACAGCCCGGCGGCCGCGAGGACTCCGACCTGGCGCATCGTCCCGCCCAGCATCTTGCGGATGCGGCGGGCGCGCTCGATCACGTCGCGGCGCCCGACGAGCACCGTGCCCGCCGGCGTGCCGAGCCCTTTCGACAGGCACACGGAGACGGTGTCGAAACCGGCGCACAGCTCCTTCACCGGCATGCCGAGCTTCACGGCGGCGTTGAAGACGCGCGCGCCGTCGAGGTGGGCCGAGAGCTTGCGGCGGCGCGCGAGCGCGATCGCGTCGGCCATGTACGCGCGCGACAGCACCCGGCCACCGATGGTGTTCTCCAGGGCCAGCAGCCGCGTGATGGCGAAATGCGAGTCGTCCGGCTTGATCGCCGCCTCGACCATCGCCAGGTCGAGCGAGCCATCGGGCAGGTTCTGCAGGGGCTGCGGCTGGATCGAGCCCAGCACGGCCGCGCCGCCCGCCTCGTAGCGGTAGGTGTGGGCTTCCTGGCCGACGATCACCTCCTCGCCGCGCTGGCAATGCGCCATCACCGCCGCGAGGTTCGACTGCGTGCCCGAGGGGAAGAACAGGCCCGCTTCCATGCCGAAGCGCTCGGCAGCGACCTCGTGCAGGCGGTTCGCGGTCGGGTCGTCGCCGAAGACGTCGTCGCCCAGGGCCGCTTCGGCCATGGCACGGCGCATGGCCGCCGAGGGTTGGGTGACGGTGTCGCTGCGGAGGTCTATGACTCTCATAGGCGGGATTTTACCCTCCCCCGGCCCCCTCCCAAGGGAGGGGGTGCCTTTCAGCGCAGGCTGTCGTTCAGCTTCTCGAGGGCGGCCGCCCCTGGGCAGAGCTCGCGCTCGCCCAGCTGGTTCAAGGGCTGCGGGACGGTATTGAGGCTGCCATGCAGGTCGCGCGGCTTGTGGTTCACGTACAGCAGGCCGGTGACGATCTCGCCGATGGCGTAGCGCGACTGGACGAAGGTCATCGCGGCGATGCGGTCCGACGAGTCGTACTTCGCGTCGAGCTTGCGCAGCCGCAGCACCGAGCCGTCGTGCTGCCGCACTTCCTGTACCGCTCCGGGCTCGTAGGCGGTGGTGATCTCCCGGTGAACCGTGATCACGTCGAGGTGGTTCACGGCCTCGTTGTGCTCGCGCACGTAGTCGTAGCTCTTGGTGGAGCCGTCGTGGTTGTTGAACGCCACGCAGGGCGAGAGCACGTCGAGGAAGGCTGCGCCGGGATGCGTGAGCGCGCCCTTGATGAGCGGCACGAGCTGGCCCTTGTCGCCCGAGAAGCTGCGCGCGACGTAGGTGGCGCCCAGCTGCAGCGCCATGAGGACCAGGTCGATGCCCTCCTCGATGTTGATGGCGCCGCGCTTGGCCTTGCTGCCGCGGTCGGCGGTGGCCGAGAACTGCCCCTTGGTGAGGCCGTACACGCCGTTGTTCTCGACGATGTAGGTCATGTTCACGCCGCGCCGCATGCTGTGCGCGAACTGCCCCAGGCCGATCGAGGCCGAGTCGCCGTCGCCCGAGACGCCGAGGTAGATCAGGTCGCGGTTGGCGAGGTTGGCACCGGTGAGCACCGAGGGCATGCGCCCGTGCACCGAGTTGAAGCCGTGCGATTTGTCGAGGAAGTACGTCGGCGTCTTCGAGCTGCAGCCGATGCCGGAGAGCTTGGCCACGCGGTGCGGCTGGATCGCGAGCTCCCAGCAGGCCTGGATGATGGCGGCGCTGATGGAATCGTGGCCGCAGCCGGCGCAGAGCGTGGAGACCGTGCCCTCGTAGTCGCGGCGCGTGAGGCCGATCGCGTTCTTCGGCAGGTCCGGGTGGTGCAGCTTGGGCTTGGCGAGATAGGTCATTCGGCGAACTCCAGTGGCCGGGCGCAGAAGGCCACGCCCTCTTCGATCCAGCCGCGGCCGCGCATCTGCGCGGCCACGCCGGAGTCGGCGACGTAGCGATGGTTTGCGTTGCGCAGGCCGTTCACGAAGCGTGTGACGGCGATGTGCTCGGGCGCGCATTCGCCGCCCGGCCCGGCCGGCACGGCGAAGGATTCGTCCTCGCCCTCGAGTACCCAGCCCGGATCCTGGCGCAGCGTGTCGCACTCGGAATCCTGGATCGTGAGGAAACGCGAGGTCTGGCCGCGCGCGGGGTTGCCCTGGCAGCGGCAGACGGCCTTCGCGACCGTGGGGGCATCCGCGGCGCTCCAGAACCCGAACGGCCGGCCGGTGCGCACGGCCTCGTTCGCGCGGTAGTCCTGCGACAGCGCCTCGGCGGAATCCCCGGTGATCCAGA
>Ga0111539_10001224_pt1 | contig 34188 bp, 31 predicted proteins | sample RhiMethybrSRZTD1_FD_79667 | JGI IMG/M metagenome (GOLD analysis project Ga0111539, IMG submission 79667) | Populus rhizosphere microbial communities from Tennessee, USA - Rhizosphere MetaG P. TD hybrid SRZTD1 (version 2) (version 2) | ecosystem: Host-associated > Plants > Roots > Rhizosphere >...
CTAGCAGTCATCACGTTCGCATTGACCGCCGCCGTGACGATGCGGACCGGCCTCGCGCAAGACAAGCGCGATCAGGTCGCCCCCGGCGACTGGCCCAATCTCAATCGCGATCTCGCCGCGACACGCTATTCGCCGCTGACGCAGATCAACGCAAGCAACGTCGCGTCGCTCAAGGAAGCGTGGACCTTCAAGATGGGTGGCGGCGCGTCATCGGTGCCGCTCGTCGTCAACGGCGTGATGTTCGTGTCGAGCGGACCGCAGGTCGTCGCGCTCGATGCCGACACCGGCAGCACGATCTGGTCGTTTGCGTTGCCGGCCGCGCCCGCGGCTCCGCCGCCGCCGGTGAGCGATGCAGCAGCACCGGCGCCCGCGGCGCCGCCTCCAGGTCTCGGCGGTGGGGGAGGCGGTGGTGGCCGCCGCGGCGGTGGTCCTCCGGGGCCGGTCGCGTCACAGCGCGGTGTCGGCTACTGGCCGGGCGATGGCTCGCTCGCGCCGCGCGTGCTCTTCATGAGCGGCACGCGATTGTTCGCCATCGATGCCGCAACCGGGAAGCCGTCAGCGGGATTCGGAACCGACGGCATCGTCACCGTCAGCGTGCCGTACAACGGCACGCCCACGGTCTACCGCAACGTCGTGATCATCGGCGCGAACGTCAATGAAGTGCCGCAGGGCCCGCCCGGCAACCCACGTGCGTTCGATGCCCGGACCGGGAGGAAGCTGTGGGAATTCCAGACGGTTCCCAAGCCGGGTGAGAAGTACAACAACACCTGGGGCGAAGGCTGGAAGGATCGATCGGGCACCAACATGTGGGCGTTCGCCGCGCCGATCGACGTCTCGCGCGGCGTCGTCTATCTGCCGATCGCTGGACCGGCGGCCAACTACTACGGCGGCGATCGGCCTGGCAACAACGAGTTCGCGAACTCCATCGTCGCGGTCGACGCGCAGACCGGCAAGTATCTGTGGCACTTCCAGACCGTGCATCACGACATCTGGGATTCGGACATGCCGACCGCGGGCGCCATGTTCGAGGTGACGCAGAACGGCCGGCGCGTGCCGGCGATCGCGCACGTCGGGAAAACGAGTTACTTCTACGTGCTCGATCGCACGAGCGGCAAGCCGGTCATTCCGGTAGAAGAGAAGCCGGTGCCGAAAGGTGACGTTCCGACGGAGTGGTACTCGCCGACGCAGCCGATTCCCGTCCGCCCGGGCCCGCTCAGTCGCGTCGGCTTCAACCCGGAAACGGATCTCGTCAGACCGGAGGACACCACTCCGGATCATGCCGCCGCGTGCCGCGCGATGATGCAAAAGGCCGGTGGCTACTCCAACGCGGGACCATTCACGCCGTTCAACTTCCACAAGAAAGGCGATCCGCCGAAATCGACGATTCAGTTCCCGGGCGGTACCGGTGGTGTGAACTGGGGCGGCATGGCGGTTGATCCCACTGCCGGCATCGTCTACGTGAACGCGCAGAACACGTCGCTGGTCGGCTGGGTCGAGGAGAAGGATCCCAACGTCGACTACAGCTTCGACGCGCGCGGCTCGAAGCAGGCGTACGATCGCGCCAGCGTGAACGGCGTCGGTCCGTTCTTCACTTTCAGCGCGCCGATGAACGGCTACGACGACACCGGACGTCCCAAGCCCGGACCGCAGCTGCCCTGTGCGCGTCCGCCGTGGTCGAAGCTGATCGCGGTCAATGCGAACACCGGTCAGATCCTGTGGGAATCGGTGCTCGGCCTCAACGAAGGGCTCCCTGCGGGCAAACAGCTCGTTGGCAGCAGCGGCAGCGCTGGTCCAACGGTGACCGCCGGCGGGCTGGTGTTCGTCGGCGCCACGAACGATCGCCGGTTGCGCGCGTTCGACGCCAAGACCGGCAAGGAACTGTGGGCGGCCCCGGTGCCGGCCACGGCAAACGCGAATCCAATGAGTTATCAGGGAAAGAGCGGGAAACAGCACATCGCTGTCGTCGCAGGCGGCACGCTGGTCAGCTTCGCGCTGCCCTAATCATCAACCGCTCATGATCTGTCGCGCGCTGACAGGCGGATCGCTTCAGGCTGGAGCGCGCGAACTTGCCTCGCGCGACCCGGATCTCGCCCGCATCCTGCAGCGCGTCGGCTATCCGCCGATCTGGGGCCGTCGCCCTGGCTTCGCGTCGCTCGTTCGCATCATCCTCGAACAGCAGGTCTCGTTGCGATCGGCAGACGCGATGTACCGCCGCCTCGACGCGCGTCTGGGCGGCGTCACACCACACGCGTTCGCTCGAGCCGGTATCGCGGGATTGAGACAACTCGGCGTGACCCGTCAGAAGGCGGCGTACCTGCACGGCCTCGCGACACGGTTGGTCGACGGCACCCTCGATCTGTCTGCGGTGTCGAAAGCGGCAGACGAAACCGGCCGCCGCACGCTGCTCGACATTCCTGGTCTGGGACCGTGGAGCGTTGACATCTATTACCTGATGGCGCTGCGACGGCCCGACATCTGGCCGCGCGGCGATCTCGCGCTCGCCACGGCGCTGCGCGATCTGAAAGGCCTGCGGGCGCTGCCCTCACACGAACAGCAATTGGAATTCGCGACGAAGTGGGCGCCGTGGCGATCGGTGGTCGCCCGAATTCTCTGGGCGCTTTACCTCTCGGAACGGCGCCGAGTCGTAGATTGAACGGTGCTTTAAGGACTAATAGAGTCCTGCTTCATTTCCAGCCACGCCGCCCGCGCTTCGTCCACCGACCCCTCATCCTCGATCGTGGTGATATCGCCGGGATCACGGTCCAAGGTCACGGCCTTGAGCACGCGGCGCATGATCTTGCCGCTGCGTGTCTTCGGCAGCGCGCGCACGAAATTCAGATCGCCGATCACGGCCACCGGTCCGAGCTCGTGGCGGATCGTGTCGAGCAGCGCCTGACGCAGTTCCGCCGACGGGCTCTGGCCGACTTTGAGCAGCACGAATGCCGCGATCACTTCGCCGCGCACCTCGTCCGGGCGCCCGATGACGCCGCACTCGGCGACGGCGGGGTGCTTGAGGAAGGCGCTCTCGACTTCGATAGTGCCGATGCGGTGCGCCGCGATCTTGATGATCTCGTCGGCGCGGCCGGCGAACCAGAAATAGCCGTCCTCGTCCACGTGCGCCGAGTCGCCCGAGTAGTAGACGTCGGGAATCTTGCGCCAGTAGTCCAGCGCGTAGCGCTCCGGTTCGCCCCAGAGGCCCGGCGTCATCCCCGGGAACGGCCGCTTCAGCACCATGATGCCTTTCTCGTTCGGCTGACAGGTCTCGCCGTCGAGCGTCACGACGGCGGCCTCGATACCGGGCAGGGGCAGCGCAGCTGCTCCCGGCTTGATCGGCAGCATCGCGATTCCGTACGGATTGCCGAATACCGGTCCGCCGGTTTCGGTTTGCCACATGTGGTCGATCACCGGCACGCGTTCGCCGAGGACGATGTTCTGCAGCCAGTCCCAGGCGTGCGGATTGAGCACCTCTCCGGCGCAGACGACGCGCTCGAGGCGCGAGTGGTCGACGTCACGCAGCGTATGCTCGCCGTATCGCATCAGCATGCGCACCGCGGTAGGTGATGTGAAGATGCCGGTGACGCCGAATTCTTCGACGGCGGTTCGCCAATGCGTGTCCGGGCGCGGGTAGTCGAGCGCGCCCTCGAACGCGACTGTGGTGCACCCGGCGATCAGCGGGGCGTAGACCATGTAGCTGTGGCCGACGATCCAGCCGATGTCCGATGTCGACCACCACACATCGTCCGGCTTCAACCCGAAGCACCACCTGCCCATGCTGGCGATGTGCACCTGGTAGCCGCCGTGCGTGTGGATCGCGAGTTTGGGCCTGGCCGTCGTGCCCGACGTCGCGAGGATGAACGCCGGCTCGTTGGCCTCCATGTGCGTGTGCGTGCCCGAGTGATCGCGCGCGTGCTCGAGGAACTCCTCCCACGTCATATCTCGCTCGCGGACGTGGGGTCCGGCTTTAGCCGGACCGTCGCGCTCGAGCACAATCACATGCTCGACCTGATGCCCCGGCGTGGTCAGCGCTTCGTCCACGATCGGCTTGAGCGCGATCGTCTTGCCTTTCCGATACGTGACATCGGCGGTGAAGACCAGACGCGACCCGCTGGCGCGGATGCGATCACCGAGGGCGTTGGCTCCGAACCCGGCGAAGACGATCGAGTGGATCGCCCCGATGCGGACGGTCGCCAGCATCAGGATGATCGCCTCGGGACAAGTCGGCATCGAGATCGTGAGGCGGTCGCCCTTGCGCATCCCCAGTCCGCGAAGGGCCGCAGCGGTTCGCCTCACGGCGTGCAGCAGCTGGGCGTAGGTGAACACGCGGCGCTCACCGCGTTCGTTGAGATACACCAGCGCGGCATGGCCACCGCGTCCCTGCGCGACGTGGTGATCGAGCGCGTTATACGCGAGGTTCGTCTCGGCGCCGATGAACCACCGAAACGTCGGAAAGGTCCACTCGAAGACGCGATCCCACGTCTTGAACCAGGGCAGCTCGGACGCGGCACGCGCCCAGAATGCATCCGGATCGCGCCGGCCATCCTCGATCCACCGCCGCACGACCGGATTGACTGTGCTCACGGAGGAATCATAGACAGGAATCAGGAATCGGGAATCAGGAATCCTGAATGCTCGACCTTGCCCATGCCTGAATCCCGATTCCTGATTCCTGATTCCTGAGCTAAGTACAATCGCACCGACATGGATCGCTTCAGCGCGTTTCGTATCTTCAACGAAGACGGAAAGATTCACGGACGGCTCGTGGACGCGGCGCTCGACGAGCTCAGCGCTGGCGACCTCGTCATCAAGGCCGAGTACTCGAGCGTCAACTACAAGGACGCGCTTGCCGCCACTGGAACCGGCAAGATCCTGCGGCGCTTTCCGCTGATCGGCGGCATCGACGTGGCCGGGACGGTGATCTCGAGCGAGAAGCCGGCGTTCGTGCCCGGCGATCGCGTGCTGGTCACTGGCTACGACATGGGCGTTTCGCACGACGGCGGCTACGCACAATTCGTTCGGGCACCCGCCGCATGGACCGTGCACATCCCGGATGGCCTGACGTCGTTCGAGGCGATGGCGCTCGGCACCGCTGGGTTCACCGCGGCGCTGGCGATCGTCCGGCTGGAGCGAAACGGCCTCGCGCCGGCGCAGGGAAAAGTGGCCGTGACCGGCGCGACCGGAGGCGTCGGCAGCGTGGCGATCGCGCTGCTCGCGCGGCTTGGTTACGACGTCGCCGCGTTGACCGGCAAGGATGACGCGCACGACTACCTGCGCGCGCTCGGCGCGAACGAGGTAATCGATCGCAAAACGTTGTCGCTGGGCACGCGGCCGCTCGAGGCGTCGAGATGGGCTGGGGCGATCGATGCGGTCGGTGGCGATCTGCTCGCGTGGCTGACGCGCACGACCGCGTACTGGGGCAGCATTGCGAGCACCGGGCTGACGGGCGGCGCCGAGCTGCACACCACGGTGATGCCCTTCATCCTCCGTGGCGTGTCGCTCATCGGGATCGATTCGGCGATGTGTCCGATGGACGTGCGTGTCGACGTGTGGCGGCGGCTCGCCTCGGACATGAAACCCGCTCGACTCGAGTCGATCGCTCAGACGATTCCGCTCGGTCGGCTCGACGGCGCGTTCGCGACTCTGCTCGCCGGCGCCGCGCGGGGCCGCTACGTCGTTCAGTTAAACTAGGCAACCGTCGTAGATGCTTGACGCCTCCATTGTCGGCAGTCTGCCGAAGCCTTCGTGGCTGGCACAGCCCAACGTGCTGCGCGCGCCCTGGCGTCTGTCCGGGGATGACCTCCGCGCAGCGCAGGATGACGCCGTTCGCCTCGCTGTCCTCGAACAGGAGGATGCTGGCCTCGCGATCGTGACCGATGGCGAGGCGCGACGGCGCCATTACATCTGGGGGTTCCTCGATGGGTTGACCGGCGTCGACACCGAGCAGCTCGCGCGGCAGCGCTCGCGCGGCGGCCGCTATGCGGACTCGACCGAGGTCGCGCGCATCGTCGGGTCGGTTGAACGCACGCAGCCAATCTTTCTCGATGCGTGCCGGTTCGCGCGCGCGATCACCGACCGGGCGCTCAAGGTGACGCTGCCTGGCCCGATGACCATCGTCGACAGCATCGCGGACGAGCACTACGACACCGATCGCCGATCGCTGGCGATGCGCTTTGCGCGAATCCTGAATGCCGAAGCGCGCGAGCTCGCCGCGGCTGGCGCCGACGTGATCCAGTTCGACGAGCCGTGCTTCAACATCTATCTCGACGAAGTGGAGGCCTGGGGCATCGACGCACTCGAACAGTGCATGGATGGCGTGCAGGCTCGCCGAGCCGTTCACATCTGTTATGGCTACGGCACGCCGACGGTGCTGGCGTGGAAGACCAAGAACACCGAGTGGGGACACTACGAGGTGACGTTGCCGCTCCTGGCGCGCAGCGGTGTGGATCAGGTGTCGGTGGAATGCGCGGGGTCGAACGTGGACGTGTCAGTGCTGCGCATGTTGGAGGGGAAGGACGTCCTGCTGGGTGTCATCGACGTCGGGACCGAGGAGGTCGAAACCCCGGATGTCGTGGCGAGTCGTATTCGCCGGGCGCTCGATCATGTGCCGGCGACACGCCTCCTTCCGTGTACCGACTGCGGGCTCGTTCCACGCAGCCGGGAGGCCGCTCGGGGTAAAATGCGCGCGCTTGCCGCGGGGGCAGCAATCGTGCGCGCCGAGCTCGCCGCGGCAGCCGATCGCGCGGCGATGGCGAGCCGGGGGTAAACACTCCGTTTGTGGCTGGCGTTTTCTTGACAGGACGAGAACGACTTTGGTAAACGTCGCGGCGGATGCGACTTAACGACGTGAGAGAACAGGAGACCTGGCACATGCGAAACCGGTTCACAGGCGTAATGGTGGCGATGGCAGTAGCGGCGGCAGTGTCGCTTACCGTGATGCCCCTCGCCGGACAGGCAGGCCGCGGGACCCCGCCTGCGGGAGGCGCAGCAGGCCAGGGACGCGGCGCGGCGCCGGCGCAGCCGGCTGGACGCGGCGCGGCAACGCCGAGGCCCGCGCGCATCGCTGGTAAGCCGAACTTGAACGGCATCTACCAGGCGATCAACACGGCGTACTGGAATCTCGAGGACCACTCGGCCTCGGATCTGAAACAGTTCTGGCAGTTGGGTGCGATCGCGGCGATTCCCCCGGGTCAGAGCGTGGTCGAGGGCGGCACGATTCCCTATCTGCCGGCGGCGTTGAAGAAGCGGGCCGAGAACCAGGCCGGCTGGCCCAAGACCGATCCGGAAGCCAAGTGCTACATGGGCGGCATTCCGCGCTCGACCTACATGCCGTATCCCTTCCAGATCGTCCAGGGCCAGAAGGACATCTTGTTCGTGTACGAATACGCGAGCTCCAATCGCATCGTGCACATGGACAAGCCCTCTGAGGCGCCGGTCGACAGCTGGATGGGGTGGTCGAACGGCAAGTGGGAAGGCGACACGCTCGTGATCGACGTGTCGGGCCACAACGACCAGACCTGGTTCGACCGTGCCGGCAATCACCACTCCGACCAGTTGAAGGTGACGGAACGCTACCAGCTGTTGGACACCGGCAACCTGCAGTACTCGGCGACGATTGAAGATTCCAAGACGTTCTCGAAGCCGTGGACCATCAGGATGCCGCTCTACCGACTGGTGGAGCAGAACGTACAGCTCCTCGAGTTCAAGTGCGTCGAGTTCTCGGAAGAGCTCCTCTACGGCGACTTGAAGAAGAAGACCGAATAAGCGGCCCTGAAGCTCATTGGGCGCCGTCGGCGTATACCAAGATGGGGGGCTGCGGTGCGGACGGCCGCAGCTCTTCGCAGGGGTAGAACGCGGTGGCGCTAACCGCTGAACACAAGGTAAAATCTTCAACGTCCTGAATACCCTAGGAGATGAATCCGATGCGAAAACTCTTCAGCGTTGTGGCCGGTGCGGCGCTCCTGCTGTCGGTGGCTGCCGTGCAGGTGGCTGCACACCACTCTTTTGCGGCGGAGTTTGACGCCAAGCGCCCGGTCAAGCTGCGGGGCACGGTCGTCAAGATGGAGTGGATTAATCCGCACTCCTGGATCCACATGGACGTGAAGGACGAGAAGACCGGCAAGGTCGAGCGGTGGATGGTGGAAGGCGGCGCGCCGAACGCGCTCCTGCGCCGCGGCTGGACCAAGAAGTCGCTGCCCGAGGGCACGGAGATTCTCGTCGAGGGGTTCCAGGCCAAGGACGGTGCGAACCGGGCCAACGGCCGTGACATCACGTTCCCGGATGGCAAGAAGCTCTTCGTCGGCTCGTCTGGCACCGGCGCTCCTGACGAGAGACCAGAAAAGTAAACCTGTTCGGGTCGGGGGTCATTTCCGACCAGGCGCGAAAATGACTCCCACCCCCGCTCCCACCGACACCACGCACGCGCTCGAGGCCGTGTCGGCCGCGCGATGGCGTGTCGCTATTTCGCTGACCATCGCCATGATGGTCGCGTATTTCGGCTTCATCCTCCTCGTCGCGTTCAACAAACCGCTCCTCGGATCGATTCTCGTCCCCGGACTGAGCCTCGGCATGCTGCTCGGCGCCCTCGTCATCGTTGCGGCGTGGGTGCTGACGTGGATCTACGTCCGGTGGGCGAATACGCACTACGACGCGTCGGTCGATCGCCTCCGCCAATGACCTCGATCCTCGGCGCTCCGAACGCCGTGGCGATCGCCTTCTTTCTGCTGTTCATCGCGCTGTCGCTCGGCATCACCGTCTGGGCGTCGCGGAAGACGCGTACAACCGAGCACTTCTACGCCGCTGGCCGCAGCGTCACCGCATTCCAGAACGGCCTGGCGCTGGCCGGCGACTACATGAGTGCGGCGAGCTTTCTCGGAATCGCGGGTCTGGTCGCGCTCTCCGGCTTCGACGGGCTGATCTACTCGATCGGCTGGCTGGTCGGATGGCCGATCGTCATGTTCCTGATTGCCGAGCCGCTGCGCAACCTCGGACGCTTCACGTTCGCCGACGTACTGGCGGCTCGACTCGCGCAGACGCCGATTCGCATTGCCGCCGCGATCGGTTCGCTCGCCGTGATCTCGTTCTACCTGATTGCCCAGATGGTGGGCGCCGGCAACTTGATCCGGCTGCTCTTCGGATTGCCGTATGAAGCAGCGGTCGTGATCGTCGGCGCCGTGATGCTGGCCTACGTGCTCTTCGGTGGCATGATTGCGACGACGTGGGTCCAGATCATCAAAGCCGTGTTGCTCCTCGGCGGCGCGACGCTGATGGCCGGCCTGGTACTCCTGCAGTTCTCGTTCAATCCGCTCGCGCTGTTCGAAAAAGCGAGCAGCACGTATGGCGCCAGCGTGCTGGCACCGGGGCGCCAGGTGACGGACCCGATCGACGCGGTCTCGCTCGGGTTGGCCCTGATGCTCGGCACCGCCGGGCTGCCGCACATCCTCATGCGTTTCTACACCGTGCGGGACGCGCGGACGGCGCGCACGTCGGTCGGTTATGCGACGGCGTGCATCGGCTTCTTCTATCTGCTGACGTTCGTGCTCGGTTTCGGCGCGATGGTGTCGGTCGGGCGCGAGGCGATCACGAAGATCGATGCCGGCGGAAACATGGCGGCGCCGTTGCTCGCGGAAGTACTTGGCGGTCCCGGCTTCCTCGGCTTCATCGCGGCCGTTGCCTTCGCCACGATTCTCGCCGTCGTTGCCGGTCTCACGCTCTCGGGAGCCGCCACGCTCTCTCACGATCTGTGGGTCAGCGTGTGGCGCGGCGCTCACGCGGACGAACGTGAGCAGCTGGTCGTCGCTCGCGTGGCCACGGTACTGCTCGCCGCTCTGTCGATCGTGCTGGGCATCGCATTCAAGGGGCAGAACGTCGCGTACATGGTCGGTCTCGCGTTCGCGATTGCGGCGAGTGCGAACTTTCCGGCGCTCGTGCTCGCGATCTTCTGGCCGCGACTGACCACGACCGGCGCGTGCCTCAGCATGCTCACGGGTACCGTCTCGACGCTCACGCTGATCTGGTTGTCGCCGACCATTCAGATCGACATCTTGAAGCACGCGGACGCGCTGGTCCCGCTCAGAAACCCCGGGATCATCACCATCCCGCTCTCATTCGCCGTCGCCATCCTCGTCTCTGTCCTGCGGCCGGTCGCGTCGGAGGCCCGGCGATTCGCTGAACTCGAACGGCAGCTCCACGTCGGTGTCGAGTAGCGACTCCGGGACGCCGCGATTCTTTGAAAAGACGTGGCGGCTGATCGTTGCCGCCATCGTGCTCGTCATGATCATCGTGGGACTCGGCATCCTGATCGTCCGGAGGCAGGCCACACTTCCAGCGCCCGGGTCGGATGCGTACGAGCAGACGACGCGGGCGTTCTATCATGGGCTCGCCGCACTAGAGGTCGGGTTGCTCGACGATGCCCGACGGCAGTTCACGACGGCGACCACGACCGTGCCGGCCGAGCCGGCATCGTGGGCGAATCTCGGACTGACGCAGCTGCGTCTCGGCGAGCTCGACGCCGCCGCGCAGCCAATCGAGCGCGCGCTCGCCCTGGCGCCGTCGAACCCTGATGTGATCCTGCTCGCGGGCCGGATGGAGACGGCGCGCGGGCGGCTGGATCAAGGCATCGCCCGGTTGCGTCAGGCGGTCCGGCTGGAGCCTCGCGGTCTCCGAGCGCATTTCGCGCTGGTCGAAGAACTGAGCCGCTTGGGCGCGTCCGACGCCGACGTCGAGGCGCAGGGCCTGCTCGACGATCTGGTGAAGCGGGCGCCGTCGAACCTCGCCGTGCTGATCGAGCGTGCGCGCCTTGCTGCCCGGCGCAAGGACGCACAGCGCTTGCGTGAGTCGATTGAAGCGATGGGCCGTCAGTCGGCGTCCTGGTCGGCTCAGGCGCGCGAGCAGTTCGCGATCCTTCAGCGCACGGCCCAGGAAAACAGCTTCGACGACGCGCAGCGGGCGACGACGATTCTGCGCAATGTCCTCGCACCCGTCCCCGCGTTTGGCGAGAGTCTCGCGGCCGTGCGTACGCCAGCGGAGCTCATTGCCGAGCCGTTTGATCAGTTCCTGGCGCTCGCGCCGGTGATTGCGGCGCCCTCGCCGGAGGATCTGTCACTGTCATTTGCCGCGCAGCCGATGGGCGAACCGGGCACGGATGCGTCGCTCGCCGCGTTCGCGGTCCCGCTCAACGTCGAGGGCGCGTCGGCGGTGCTCACGATCGATGCGAACCGCGTCCGTCGTGTCGATCAGGCGGACGCAGCGTGGCCGCTGCCGATCCCTCAGGGCGCGTCGATTCGGCCGCTGCCGGCAAGTGTGGCCGCGCTCGACTGGAATCACGACTTCCTCAACGATCTCGTGCTGGTGGGATCCGGTGGCGTGACACTGCTGCTGCAGCGTTCGAACGGCGCGTTCGAGGACGTGACCGGTCAGGCTTCGGCAGGCGCGCCGATCACGTGCGACTGCGTTGGTGCGTGGCCCGCTGACGTGGAGATGGACGGCGATCTCGATGTCGTCGTCACGACGCGTGACGATGCGCCGTTCGTCATCAGGAACAACGGCGACGGCACGTGGCGGATCGAACATCCGTTCGACGGGATCACCCGCGTGCGTGGGTTCGTGTGGGCGGACATCGATCGCGACGCCGATCCCGACGCGGTGTTTCTCGACGGGGGCGGTGAAATCCACGTGTTCGCCAACGCACAGGCCGGCCAGTTCGTTCAGGTGCCGCGAGTCGGCGGCGTCAGCGGCGCGAACGCGATCGCGGTGGCGGACATCAATGCAGACGGGGCGTTCGACATCCTGGCCTACGAGGCTTCGGGTGTCGTTCGACGAATCGGGCGCGTCGGCGAGGGATGGGCGGCGCGCCAGATTGCCGTCGCCCCGCCGTTGACGAACGCCCCGCCCGGCAACCAGCAGTTGCTCGTGGCCGATCTCGACAACAACGGCGCGCTCGACGTCGTCGCGTCTGGAGGGGGCCAATCGCGAATCTGGCTCGGAGGAGCCGATCTGGAGCTCCATCCGTTGCCGACCGCTCCCGCGGGCGAAGTGTTCTCGGTCGCCGATCTCACGGGCGACGGACGGTTGGATCTCATCGGCATCGCTGACGGTCGCGCCGTTCGCTTCACGTCTCGAGGGACGGCCGCGTATCACTGGAAGAACGTGCGAACGCGAGCGCAGCAGAACGCGGGCGACCAGCGCATCAATGCCTTTGGCGTCGGCGGACAGATCACCGTGAGGGCCGGTCTGCTCGTGCAGACGCAGCTGATCACGGGGGCGCCCGTCCACTTCGGTCTCGGCACTCGCACTGGCATCGATGTCGCCCGCATCGTCTGGCCAAATGGCGTTCCGCAGGCGGAATTTCAAACAGGCGTCGACGACGCGATCGTGGCCGAGCAGCGGCTGAAGGGATCGTGTCCGTGGGTGTTTGCGTGGGATGGACGGCGGGTCGCATTCGTCACGGATTTTCTCTGGCGCTCGCCGCTCGGCCTTCGCATCAACGCGCAGGACACCGCGGGTGTGACGCAGACCGAGGACTGGATCCGGATTCGTGGTGATCAGCTGCAGCCGCGCGACGGAGCTTACGACGTGCGGATCACCGCCGAGCTGTGGGAGACGCACTTCTTCGACCACGTCTCGCTGTTGGTCGTCGATCACCCGGGCGACACCGAGGTTCATGTCGACGAGCGGTTCTCGCCGGCGCGGCCGCCGTCGCTCGCGGTCCGCGCGTCCGGTGCGGCCCGTCCGATTCGTCGTGCTTGGGACGATCACGGGCGAGACGTGACCGACCTCGTGACGAGCATCGACGATCGGTATCTGGCGACGTTCGAGCGCGGTCCGTATCAGGGCATCGCCAAAGAGCATTTCGTCGAATTCGAGCTCGATCCACAGGCCGGGCCGCTCACACTGCTGGCCTCGGGATGGATTTACCCGACCGACAGCAGCATCAACGTCGCGTTCGGGCAGGGAAGCACAGTGCGTCCGAGCGGTGTCGCGCTCGAAGGGCGAGAGCCATCTGGCCGATGGATCGTGCTCGATCCCGACGTCGGCTTTCCGGCGGGCAAGAACAAAACGATGCTCGTCGATCTCGACAGGGCGGCAGGTATCGACCGCTATCGGCTGCGGACCAACCTCGAGATCTACTGGGATCGGCTTGCCGTGGCTTCCCGGGCCTCGACGTCGGTGGCGACAACGCGCCTGCAGCTCTCGTCTGCGGAGCTGCGGTATCACGGCTTCTCGCAGACGACCTCGCTGCGAGGCGACGCGCCGGAGACGCCGACCTACCACCTGCTGTCGAATGTCACACCGCGTTGGCGCGATCTCGAGGGCTATTACACCCGCTTCGGTAGTGTGAAAGAACTATTGGCGGCAGTCGATGATCGGTATGTGATCATGAACGCGGGCGACGAGCTGCAGCTTCGGTTTACCGCGCAGCCCGCAGTGAAGACAGGGTGGCGGCGGGACTTCGTGTTGATTGGCGACGGCTGGGAGAAGGACGGCGACTACAACACCGGCTTCTCGCAGACGGTTCTGCCGCTTCCATCACACGATCGTCCGGATTACGGTGCCGTACATGCGTCGCTCACCTTGAAGGACGACCCGGTGTATCGCAAGCATCCCGACGACTGGGTGGAGTACCACACGCGCTACGTGACGCCCGATTCATTCGTGCGAGGACTCCACCGAAAATTCAATTTTTGAATGCGTGATCTTTGATTAGTGATTCGTTGTTGATTGGTGATTATTGATTTGTTGATTGAAAGACGAGACGCGGAGCGTGCTTGCGAAGCGGACGTGAAAAGCTCTCAATCGATGATCAAGAAATCGACAATCAACAACGATTCAAAAATCAAAGATCAAAGATCCAGCAATCGATCATTTCTGGGTTCACCATAGTGACAACTCCACGTCGTCAACGCATCGCCTGGGCTGCCTGGTCGTTGATGTTGATCGCGTCGCTCGTCGTCGTGCGCGTGCTCAATCAGCAGGCTGCCGCGGCCGCGTCGGATCGTGGAGGCGCACCGGACGGCCGATTCGGGTTCTCGCTGACCGAATCCGCCAGGCGACTCGGTGTGGAGTTCGCGCACCAGGGACCGACCTTCGACTCCCGGCTGGCGCACATCATGCCGCAGGTGGCGTCGATGGGTGCTGCGGTGGCCGTCGCCGACTTCGATCGAGACGGCTGGCAGGATTTCTACGTGACCAACAGCGCTGAGGGCAGCCTCAATCGCCTGTATCGCAACACGGGGCAGGGCAGGTTCGTCGATGTCGCACCGGCCCTCGGCATTGCCGATGTCAACCAGCGCGGAAGCGGTGTATCGATGGGCGCCGTGTGGGGCGACTACGACAACGACGGCTGGGAAGATCTCCTGCTCTATCGCTACGGGCGCCCCGAGCTGTTTCGCAACGATCAGGGCCGTGCGTTCGTTGCGGTCGGTGAGCGGGCCGGGCTGCCGCGCTGGGTGAACGCGAACAGCGCGACCTGGTTCGACTACGACCGCGACGGGCGCCTCGATCTCTTCATGGCCGGGTACTGGCCGGACGAGGTCGATCTCTGGAAGCTCGAGACGACCAAGATCATGCCCGAAAGCTTCGAGTACGCGAACAACGGCGGACGTAAGTACGTCCTCCACAATCGCGGCGACGGCACCTTCGAGGACACCACCGCAGCGCTCGGCATCACGAGTCACCGCTGGACGCTCGCGGTGATTGCCGCCGATCTGCTGGGAACCGGATATCCGGATCTGTTTCTGGCCAACGATTACGGCGTGTCGGAGCTCTTTGCCAATCAAGGCGGGAAACGTTTCGTCGACGTGGCGCCCCAGTCGGGCGTGGGCCGCGCACCGAAGAGCGGGATGAACGCGGCGGTCGGCGACGTCTTCAACGACGGCCGCTTTGCCATCTACAAGACGAACATCTCCGAACCCGGTGTCTTGGTACAAGGCAACGACCTATGGGTTCCGACAACGACGAATGCTAGCGGGCGTCGTAAAGGCGGGTCTTTAGACCCGCCGATCCCTTCGGAGTATCAAAACCTGGCGACGAGCATGGGCGTCGACCTCGGCGGCTGGAGCTGGGGCGCACAGTTCGGCGACTTGAACAACGACGGCACGCAGGACATCTACTTGACCAATGGCTATGTCTCGGCCGGGGAGCGGAGTAGTTACTGGTACGATTTCGCGGTCATTGCGGTCGGGCACAGCCAGATCATCGGTGACGCCGCCAACTGGCCGGCGATGAAGGGCCGCAGCCTCTCCGGCTATCAGCGCAAGCGCGTGTGGTTGAACGACGGATTCGGCCGGTTCAATGAAGTCGCACAGGTCGTCGGCGTGCACGACACGTTCGATGGCCGCGCCGTCGCCCTGGCCGACGTCGGTAACCGTGGCGTGCTCGACGTGATCGTCGCGAACCAGCGCGGTCCGCTTTTGATCTACCAGAACCAGATCGAGGCCGGGCGCCATTGGGTGCAGTTCGATCTCGAGGGCACGACCAGCAACCGAAGCGCGATCGGCGCCCGGGTGGAGCTGCAGTGGGGAGGCCGCGCGCAGGTGCAGCAAGTCGCGGCGGCCAGCGGCTTCAGCGCCCAGAACCAGCACGTGCTGCACTTCGGCCTGGGAAGCGCGGCGACAGTCGATCGCGTCATCATCCGATGGCCGTCGGGGAAGATGCAGACGATCGAGGCTCCGGCCGTGAATACGCGACACCGCGTCAAAGAGCCCGATGGCCGCTGACGCCCCTACGCTCGCCTCGCCGGATCAGGTCGCGCCCTCGCGTCGGCGATGGGCCACGCTGGACACTCGCTATCTGCCGCCGCTGTTGATCACCAGCATCCTGTTGGGTGCGCAGTTGTCGTTCGGCATCCTCGAGGGCTGGGAACGTACCGGCCTGGCGATCGTGACGGCGATTGGCGCCGAGCTCATCATGGGTCGCATCACGTATGGCGCCTGGCCGCACCCCGCGAGCGCGTACATCAGCGGCATCAGTGCGGGGATTCTCGTCCGCTCGCCGTTCCTCTGGCCGTACTTCCTGACCAGCCTGATCTCCATCGCCTCGAAGTACGTGCTGCGGCTGAAAGGGCGGCATTTGTGGAACCCGACGAATTTCGGCGTCAGCGCCGTCGTGTTCCTCGCGCCGGCGGCGGTCACGGTGCTGAGCATTCAATGGGGCAACGTGGTCGCGCCGATGGCGATCATCTGGCTGCTCGGATCGGTCATCGTCTGGCGTGTGGGGCGGGCCCACATCTCGGCGACGTACGTCGCCTCGTTCCTGTTGTTCTCGTTCGTTCGCAGCGCCATCACCGGTACGCCGTGGCTCGCTGCGGTGGCGCCAATCACCGGGCCGATGTACCAGCTCTACATCTTCTTCATGGTGACCGATCCGAAGACGACGGTTCGATCGCGCGTGGGCCAGTGCGTGGTGGTGTTCATCGTGGCGTTCGTGGAGATGCTGCTGCGGCTGCGCGAGGTGCTGTACGCGCCCTTCTACGCCCTGTTCATCGTCGGGCCAATTGCGATGCTGGTGCAGATGTGGCTGGATTCACGAGCCCTACAGGAATCAGGAGTCAGGAATCAGGAATCAGGCCTGGGCAAGACATCAGCCTGACTCCGAAATCCACACGGCACCAGTGTTGACGTAGCTGCGCAGTGAAGCCGTGTGGAGCGGCCGACGCTTCCTCGCCTGACTGCGCGAGAAGACTCTGGGGATCCGCGAGGTCACGGACCTCGCGTCACGCGGCCCTCACAAGTCCTCGCAGCGCAGTCCGGCCGCGGAACGACGGCTTCACGGAGCAGCTACGTCAACACTGGCGCCGCGCGGATCAGTGTTTCGCCAGAAACTCCAGCACGACGCGATTGAAGAACTCAGGCTGCTCCCAGTACGCCGAGTGCCCGGCCTCGGGCACCACTACTGACTCCGCTCCCGTTACGCGCGCCGCAAACAGCCGCATCACGGCGGGGGGTGCGAACAAGTCGGCATCACCTGTCAGCAGCAGCGTCGGCACCTTGATTGTCTCGAGAAGCGAGAACGTCAGCTTGTTGCGGAACGTCTGTGCCGGCGGCGTGCCGTTCGGCCGTGCGGTGTGCTCCAGTTCCTTCCATCGCTCCCATCCCTCCCGATTCGATGCGCGATACGACGGACCGAGCTCTCGAATGTCTGGCGGCATTGCGGCGAACTCCGGGGGACGGAGCCGGCGCTGCAGATCGAGATAGTCCGGGTCCTGTACGCCGCCGATGCTGCTGGCGACGACCACGCTTCTCAGGCGCTCGGGAAATGACAGGACGAAGTCCCACGCGACGAATCCGCCGGCGGCAGTGCCGACCAGATGAATCCGGTCGAGCCGGAGATGGTCGATCAGGCCGCGCAGGTCGTCCGCTCCGGTTCCCGGTTGCGGACCGGCGGCATCGATCGTCGAGTTCCCGAACCCGCGCCGGTCGTAGGTGATGACGCGATAGCCGCGCGCGATGAACACGGGACGCTGGTAGTCCCAGACGCGGCTGCTTCCTGTCGCTGCGTGGACGAGCACGACCGGCACGCCGTTGCCGCCGCTATCCGTGTAGGACAGATGGACGCCCGGCAGATCCACCGTGTTCTCGCGTGCTGTCGGCGCACGTTGCGCGGCCATATCGCGAGTCCAGATCGTCATGAGGCCGGCGAGAACCGTCAGACCGATCGCGCATCGAGGAAGGAGGGGCATCGCGCGTGAAGATATCAGGATTCTTGACCCGCGGCATCGGTGGATGTATGTACCGCGCATGTTCAGCCTGCTGACGGTCATGCTCTTGGGTGTGCAGTCGGGTGCCTCCGCTTGCGAGAAGCTCGCCACGCTCGCGCTTCCCAACACGACGATCACGGCGGCGCAACTGGTGCCCGCTGGACCGTTCACACCGACGCCTCAGGGACCGCCGGGGGCGCCGGTGACGCCAGCAGCCGGCCCTGCCGCTGGACGCGGCGCGCCGGCCGGAGGCCGAGGAGGACAGGGACCGGGGGCCGCTGCGCCAATCATGCTACCCGCGCACTGCCGCGTCGCCGCCGTGTTGAAGCCGTCGGCCGACTCGCACATCGAGATCGAAGTGTGGCTGCCAGCGGAGAACTGGAACGGCAAGTTCCAGGCGGTGGGCAACGGCGGGTGGGCCGGTGTGATCAGTTATCCCGCGATGGCGACGGCGTTGCTCGAAGGTTATGCGACCGCGTCGACCGACACCGGCCATAAAGGCGGAAACGCGCAGTTCGCGCTCGGTCATCCCGAGAAGCTCGTCGACTTTGCTTATCGCGCCGTCCACGAAATGACCGTGCAGTCCAAGGCGATCATCTCGTCGTACTACAGCCGCGCCCCGCGACTGTCGTACTGGAACGGCTGCTCCACCGGAGGCCGTCAGGGGCTGATGTCTGCCCAGAAGTATCCGGAGGATTTCGACGCGATCCTCGCCGGTGCTCCCGCGAACTATCAAACACACCTGCACGCGTGGGACTTGTCGGTCGCGGTTCCAGCGCTGACCAACACGTCGGCGGCGATTCCGCCGGCGAAGCTCGCCCTGATCAACCGCTCCGTGTTGAACGCCTGCGATGCCAAGGACGGCGTGAAGGACGGGCTGCTCAACGACCCGCGCACCTGCACCTTCGACGTGGCGACGTTGGCGTGCAAGGCCGGAGATGCCGACGACTGCCTGACCGACGCCCAGGTCGCGCAAGCCAAGCGCGCGTATGGGCCGGCCAAGACCTCCGGTGGGGAGATGGTGTTCCCAGGAAAAGATCCAGGAAGTGAAACGGGGTGGGGCGGGTTCGTCGGCGGCGGCCAGGCGCCAGGTGTCTCGACCGGCTCGTTTCAGGTGGCGTACGGCGACGCGAACTGGGATCCGCGGACCTTCAACCTCGATCGCGATCTGAAGGTCGTCGACGAGAAAGTCGGTGCACCGGTCAATGCCATCAACCCAGACCTGCGCGCTTTCAAGGCGCGCGGCGGAAAGCTGCTGCTGTACCACGGCTGGAACGACACCGCGATCTCCGCCGGCAACACTATCAACTACTACTCGAGCGTGCTCGCCAAGATGGGGAAGAATCAAGACGACTGGATCCGCCTCTTCATGGCTCCGGGGATGCAGCACTGCGGCAACGGCCCCGGCCCCAACCAGGTGAACTGGATGGCCGCATTGGAACGCTGGCGTGAAAGCGGTGCCGCCCCGGACCGGCTCGACGCCTCGCACGTCACCAACAACCGGGTCGACATGACGCGGCCGCTGTGTCCGTACCCACAGGTTGCGCAATACAAAGGCGTCGGCAGTACGAACGACGCGGCGAACTTCACGTGCAAACAGCCGTAACGCCGGAACCGACGACGGAGCTGGCGTCTTCTACGGAAGCCCGACGCTGCTGCGCCAGGCGCGGATCGCGCTCGGCACGTCCAGTCGACCTACTCACGATGGCCTCGCCCGGCGCCGCGCGTTCGCCACTAGAATCACGCAACGAGGCATCGGATGAGCATCATGGGGAAGGGACGGCTCGAAGCATTCAGTGACGGCGTCATCGCGATCATCATCACGATCATGGTGCTCGAATTGCGGGTGCCGCATGGCGACGATCCCGCCTCGCTCGTGCCGCTGCTCCCTGTCCTGGCCAGCTATGTGCTGAGTTTCGTTATCATCGGCATCTACTGGAACAACCACCATCATCTGTTGCATACGGTCAAACACGTGACCGCCGGCATTCTGTGGAGCAATCTGCATCTGTTGTTCTGGCTGTCGCTGGTCCCGTTTGTGACCGGATGGATGGGGGAGAACCATTTCGGTCCGTGGCCGGTGGCACTGTACGGTGCAGTGATGCTGATGTGCGGGTGCGCGTATTACGTCCTGACGCACACGATCATCCGACACCACGGCCCTGAATCGGCCTTGCTCGCGGCAATCGGCACCGACCGGAAGGGTGTGATCTCAGTGGCGCTCTACGCGCTCGCGATCGTGCTGTCACTCGCCAACCGGTGGGTGTCGGTCGCGCTGTACGTCGGCGTCGCCGTCATCTGGCTCGTCCCTGATCGGAGGATCGAGCGCGCGCTCGGCGAGCGCGTTTAGGATCGACTAGTACAGCAGCGTATTCGGTTGGAGTCCGCACAGGATACGGCCGTACAACTCGAGCGCCGTTTGCGGATGCATGATGGCGTGATTGGCGAGCGCCTGGATGTCGCGTTGGAAGCGCTGGATCGGCATGTGGTCCTGGATCGACGAAGCACCGCTCGCATAGAACAGCACATCGACGGCGTCACGAGCGAGCCCGGTCGCGTAGGCGATGTGTGCGCGCGTCTTGACGCGCGTCTGCATCGACATCGGGCCGTCGAGCGGTTGATCCAGGAGCGAGGTCGCGCGCCGCACGTGCGCGTCGGCGGATTCGATCGTCAGCGACGCCTCGGCGATCTGCAGATGCGTCACTGGCGCCTCGGACTTGTTGGTGTAGTTCGTGTACGTGATCGCGCGTCCGGGGAGGCGATCGACGAACGCATCCATCGCACCCCGCGCAATCCCGAGCGGCGTCCCGCCGGCGTTGACGGTCAGGACTGGTGAGAGCGGCAGATTGAAATACGGATTGGCCGCGTTGTGGCGGGCGGGGTAGCGCGCCTCCAGCATCTCGGGCAGCGGCATCGTGCGAGAGCGGGGTACGAAGACGTTCTCAGCGACGATCGTATTGCTGCCGGTCGCGGCCATTCCCGTCGCGTACCAGTCGTCGAGCCTCTTCAGATCGCTGCTGCGCGCGATCGCGCACGTGGGCAGGCCGGACGGCTGCAGCGCGTTGAGCACGGTCCACTGCGCACCGTCGCACCCGGTGTTGAACGGCCAGCGTCCGTTGACGATGAAGCCGTCGTCCTTCGGCACAGCGGTGCCCGTTGGCGAGAACACGCCGCTGATGCGTGGATCGCGAGTGGCGAAGATCTCGTCCTGGGCCTCGTCGGGGAACGTGGCGGCCAGCCACGACATCGCGCTGTAGATGGTAGCGACCCACGACGTCGAAGGGCATCCTCGAGCCACTTCGGCAAGCACATCACATTGCGTTTGGAAGTCGGCCTCGTTGCCGCCGAAGGCCTTGGGGGCGGTCATCTTGAAGATGCCCGCCTCGGCAAGCGCATCGCACGTCTCTGGCGCGACGCGACGATTCTTTTCGGCCGCCGCGGCTCGTTCGCGAAGCATCGGTACGAGCGCGGCGGCGCGCTCGACGATGGTTGCTGCTGTCTGACTCATGCTCCCGATTCTACTCAGGAGCGCCAGTGGACCTCCGGTCAGTAGCTCCGGCTCGAGCGGCGGTATTCCTGCAGCCACTCCTCGCTCATCGTGAGCGAGTGCGGGCGCCGTCCGTGCCACCACTCAACGACCCGGGCGACCGCGTTGACCGGAACGGTTCGCGCGTACGACGCAGGCCAGTTGTCGGAGTCCACCGAGGTCTCGAACGTGTCGACGTGTGCTGTCATGGCTTCAGTCCGTCCGTCCGACATTCATCCAAGCGGTATGCCAGAATTTGCACGCGGGTTCGCGCGGCTACCTCCAGTGGCATTCCTGGGCTTTTTGCGAGTTGCACAGTGTTTTCATTTGCAATGAAGTTAGTGACTGGTTGTCGAGTGACGAAAATCCAACGCCAGGCAGACCATCCGTCTTCATGAACGTCGAGGTACCTACTCCGAGCCATCCGCTCGGGTGACATCGACGAATCGCTCGTCATTTTCGGCCGACTCCGTTACGCGAAGGTGCCAGGGGTTGCAGCAGACCTCGCAGTCCTGGATGAGCGTGCCACGCACATCCGGCTCGAGGTAGACCTCGACTTCCTCACCGCAATACGGACAAGTAACGACGAACAGTGTGTCCATGGGGTATATATGATGCCCTCGGATCAACTCCCGACTTCCAACGCCCGTTGGGAGTTGACGGTCTCTTTTCGTTTCGACCCATGCCGCCGTCGGGACTCGACTTCGCCCAGGAAACCAGCGCACCTGACGAACGCGCCGTTACGGCTGAGTTTGTCCAATTCCTGACGGCCGCTCTCACCAAACGCCATCCCAGCGGGCCGATCCCACGGTTCAACCAGGGCCGCGCCTCGGGCTGCGTCGAGGCCGACTTCATCGTCCCCGATGGCCTTGCACCGGCGCTTCGAGTGGGATTGTTCGCGCGCCCACGGGCCTATCGCGCCTGGATTCGGTTTGCCAACGCCTCGTCTGGGTCGGACCGGGAGAAAGACGTGCGCGGCATGTCAATCGCGCTGCGCGACGTCGAGGGGGAGAATCTCACCGCCGGCTCTGGGCGGCAGGACTTCGTCCTGAACAGCCACCCCGTGATGATGGTACCGGGCACGCGCGAGTTCCTCGACCTGATGCGGGCAGCCAATGCCGGCGGTGCCCGCCGCGCGTGGTACTTCCTGTCGCACCCCGCCGCGGCGCGGGTCGCGTTCGCTTCGAGGCGACACCACACCAGCCACTTGGAGATCCCGTACTGGAGCACGACGCCCTACCTCTTTGGCAAGGGTCGCGCGGTCAAGTATCTGGTGCGTCCCGCCAAGGCGGGCGCATCGGCATTGCCCAATCCGCTCACCGATACCTACCTGCGTGACACGCTGCGCGCGCGGCTTCGTCAGAGTGAAACCAGCTTCGACTTCCTCATCCAGTTCCGCATCGATACCGGCTCGATGCCGCTCGAGGACGCGAGCGTGGAGTGGAAGGAGCGCGACTCACCGTTCATGCACGTCGCGCGGATCGTCATCCCGAGACAGGACATCGACGCGGCTGGCCGCGACGCGCAGTGCGAGCAGATGGCGTTCAATCCGTGGCACTGTCTGGCCGATCATCGTCCGCTGGGCAACATGAATCGCGCGCGGCGTGAGATCTACCAGGCGATGGCCAAGCTCCGGGCCGAGCGCGGACTCCGCGTGTAGCGGCGGCGCGCCTACTCCGACTCGAGATCCGCCGCGAGCCGACGGAGCACTCGTTCCGCGGCCGTGGCGTCGGCAGCAGACACGACGCTCAGCGTTCGCCGGACAGCCGCCTCGACGGTGCCTCTCCGCAGGCGATTCACCGATCGACCGCGTGATGTCAGATCGAGATGGAGTCGGCGCGTGTCCCCCGTGCTGCGCACGCGGGTGACGAGCTCGGCAGCCTCGAGACGCTGCACGATGCCGGTCACGGTTCCAGGATCCAGATGCAGGAGCGTGGCGAGCGCTCCGACGCCAATCCCCGGTTGGCGCCCGATGAATCGCACCGCCAGGCGTTGCGGCGCGGTCAAGCCGAGGCGGCCGACCATCCGCTTGGACACGCTGTGGAGCTGGTGATCGACCGCCCAGAGCAGGCGAATGAAGTCGAGCGCGCGATCGGGAGCCGGCATCACCGCTCGCGAACGGCGCTCAGTCCTGCTCGCGCCGGCTGGCGCGATCCATCTGGACGAGCACGACGAACACGACAATGAACGCGAGGGTGCTGAGGAATGCGATCGTTTCAAACATACTTGGTACTCCAAGTATATCGCACGGGAGCCCTCGCGGCGAGTCTAGCGGCGACGCCCTCCGCCGCGGGGTGGTGATCGGTAGACCGAGATCGCAATCTCCATCAGCGTGTCGGTCGGCAGCTCCTGGCTCGCAATCAAAAAGAACCGGCCGTTGTCGTGCCAGGTGACGACCGCAGGCAGGCGGCCGTCGATGTCGTCCGGCGGCGGTTCGGGGCCGTGCTCGTACAATCGAGCCTCGTGATGTGCAATCACGACGGGTTGCGGTGAGCGGCCGTACGTCACCTCGAGTGCCAGGCGTTTCGCCTCGTCCGAGCCGGGGTGGGACTGGCTCAACACGAAGTCGCCGTAGTGGGCTTCGAGCGTGCGACCGGTCAGTTCGAGCTCTCGCTGTCGGTGATCGCGGAGATGCACACGGAGGGACCGCAGCGCACGTCCCGCCGTGTATGCCGGCTCACTCGGCGCGAACGAGAGCAGTCGACGCGCGTCGTCCCATGAACGCGCCGATGCGAAATGGACGTTCGCCGACATGGGATGAATCTTAGCGGCTGGTGCAATCGTCTCCGCTGTTAAACTTCGACCGCCAGATCCTGGGCCCTGGGGCCTGAGGCCCCAGGGCCTGAAGGGAGATTCGGATGGAGCATCTCATTGACGATCTCGTGACCGACTTCGAGCGTGGCCGGCTCACGCGCCGAGAGCTGGTGCAGACGCTTGCGGCGGTGGCCATTGCTGGCTCGGCCGCCCCGGCGTCGGCGGCGGCGCTCAAAGCCGGCAGCATCAACCACACGTCGGTGCTCGTGAGCGACATGGCGCGATCGATCGACTTCTACAATCGCGTCTTCGGCTTGTCGGTGCTGAACGAGGACAAACCGAACAAGATCTCGCGGCTCGGCATTGGCGGGAAAGTGCTCGTGTCGCTGCGGGTCGAGCCGCCGCCGGGGTTGATCGACCACTTTGCGATCGGCGTCGAGAACTTCAATCGCGAAGCGGTGACCGCATCGCTCAAGGAGCAGGGTCTGACGCCGCGCGAGAATCTCGAGTTCGGATTCCACGTGAAGGATCCCGACGGCGCCAACGTGCAGATCACCGGAATCTGACACGTGTCAGTCCGGCGAAAGCCGGACGCTCCAGCTGTGCCGTGACCAGCTCATTCGCGCCCGAACGGCGTCAGCAGTACGATTGTGATGGGCCCCCAGAGGGAGGGATCACATGTTCGGGATCCTTGGTTGGATGTTGTTCGGTCTGGTGATCGGTGCGGTGGCGAAGCTGGTGATGCCTGGCCGCGATCCTGGCGGCATCATCGTCACGATGCTGCTCGGCATTGTCGGTGCGGTCGTGGGCGGGTTCGTCGGCCGTGCCATGGGCTTGTATCAGCCTGGCGAGCCGGCGGGGTTCTTCATGGCGACGCTCGGTGCGATCGTGCTGTTGTTCATCTATCGCCTCGCGTTCGCCCGGAGCAAAACCACAATCTAGAATCAGCTCACTCGGCTTGCTATCCTCTGGCCGTGTCGTCCTGCAGCGCGCCAATCGCCAGAGTTGCTTTCTGCCTCGCGCTCGGTGTCGTGCTTGGCGGCGCGGTCGATGCCCAGTGGCTGAACTATCCGGCCAAGGGCACGCCGCGCTTGCCGGACGGCAAACCTGATCTCAACGCGCCCGCCCCGCGGGCCGCTGACGGCACGCCGGACCTCTCCGGCATCTGGGAAGTCGTCGGCGATTTGGTGATGCCGACGGACGGCCGCATCCGATCCAAGTACGTCTACAACATCGCCGCGGATCTGCCTGACGGCGCGCCGTTCCTGCCGTGGGCGAAGGCGTTACACGACGAGCGCACGCGCACCCTCGGCGTTGGCGCACCCACCGAGACGTGCCTCCCACATGGCATACCCGACGCGATGCTGACACGACAGCTGCCGTTCAAGATCATGCAGAACCCGGGCGTGACGATTGTGCTGTTCGAGGAGTTCAACAACTGGCGGCAGATCTTCACGGATGGACGCCCGCTGCCGGTCGATCCACAGCCCGCTTGGTTAGGCTACTCGGTCGGCCGCTGGGAGCGAGAGACGTTCGTCGTCGAGTCGGCCGGGTTCAACGACAGGTCGTGGCTGGATGCCGGCGGCACGCCGCACACGGAGGCGCTGCGCACGACCGAGCGTTTCCGGCGTGTCGATTTCGGCCATCTCGAAGCACAGTTCACGTTCGACGATCCAAAGGCATTCACCCGGCCGTGGTCCGCGTCAGTCACGTTCAATCTCCTTCCTGATACCGAGCTGCTCGAGCACTTCTGCGACAACGAGAAATGGTCCGGCAAGCGTCGTCCGTGACTCTCCAAGCTGAGCAGAAGGACGAGGGGACGAATAGCGGTCTGCTGGTGTGAGTGGTGGGACTCTTGCACAAACAGTGTGCAACGTGTCTCTCGACGCTGATCGGCCGAATAACATACGGAAACGCTCGGCCTCTGCATGACCGAAAATACCTGTCCACGATGTTCCAGTCAGGGCCGCCTGCTGGTGGAAAGCAGTAAGGACGCGGTCGTGGACTACTTCCGGTGCGATCGGTGCGGACATGTCTGGAACCGCGACAAGAAGAATCCCCATGCGCCGGCGCGCGACGTCACCATCCGCGTGACGAGGAAGCTGTGAGCACGATCATGAGACACAGGTTGCTCGCCCTCCTGCTGATGCTGCCCATTACTGCTGCCGCGCAGCAGCCGACGCCCAACCCCGATTCGGTCGTCGTGGCGTCCGGGCAGGGCGTCGTCTTCGCCGCTCCAGACCGAGCCTGGATCACCATCTCGGCGGAGACCAGAGCGTCAAGCCCGCGCGAGGCGCAGCGGTTGAACGCGCAGGCGATGCGTCCCGTGCAGGACAAGCTGAAGGCGGCGGGCATCGCGGACGAGGCGATTCGCACGATGGGCTATGACGTGCAGTACGAGTGGGACTTCGTCAACGGCAAGCGCGTCGGCCGTGGGTACGTGGCGCGGAACACGATCGACGTGCGGATCGATGCGGTCGACCGTGTCGGAGAGTATCTGGAAATCGCCGCGGGATCGGGCGCGACGGCCCTCGGCGGCGTGCGGTTCGATCTGAAAGACCGAGCCAAGCACGAACGCGAGGCGCTGCGGCTCGCGGTCGTTGACGCGCGAGCGAAGGCCGAGGCCGCCGCTGCCGGCGCGGGCCGGACCGTGGAGCGCATCATTCGCATCGAGGAACAAGGCGTCGTCGCTTCGCCGATGCCGGTTCGTGTGATGAGAGAAAGCCTGCAGGCGGCGGCTGCCGACGTCGCGCCGCCGATTTCCGTCGGTCAGGCCGAGATTCGCGCGCACGCGACAGTCACTGCGGTGATCAAGTAACTCAAAATCAAGACGACGGAATTTTCAGTTGCTCGTGTATCAGCGACAACAACGCGATACAGGCCGTGTCGAGGCGCAGCGTGCGTCGGCCAAGGCCAATCCTCTGGAAGCCGTGCGCCTCGAGCAGCGTCAGCTCGAACGTGTTCCAGCCGCCTTCAGGCCCAATCGCGACCAGGACACGTCGAGCGTGGTCGCCGTCGATCGACTCACGCACTGATCTGAGTCCGCTCGGATCGGCGACGACCCTCATACCATCACCGGCGAGCGCGTCGAGATGATCCTCGACGAGCACTTTGAACTGCCGATGGATCGAGACGTGCGGCACGCGTGTGTCGCGTGCCTGCTGTAATCCCTCGATCAGCAGCGGGCGGTAGCACGCTTCAGTGAGCACGTGCGTGTCGAAGTAGTGGCGTTCGACGCGCTCGGCATTCGTGAGCATGATGCGACCGACACCGAGCGCCGACAACTGCGCCCACAAGCGGCGCATGGCTTTCGGGCGGGGCAGCGCGAGCAGCAGATCGACCCGCGGTCTGGAGGGGACAGCGGTCTCGAAGGCGCAGGCGATTGTCACCCGGCTGTCCGTCGTCGATTCCACGGTCGCGGTGCCCAATGGTCCATCGATCAGGCCGACGCGGACGATGTGACCAGGTGTGACCCGCAAGACGTGCAGCAGGTGACTCGCGCGCGCGTCGGCGAGCGCGAACTGCTGCGGGCCGACGCGGTCGCGTTCGTCCAGCAGGATGACATTCACGCCCTAATGATGGCTGATTCAGACCGGGGACGCCGGCGGGGGCGTCGGGTCACTTGTCCGACGCGTCGGGATTCTCTTCAAACCAGCGATAGCCACACACCGAGCGTCGGACGGTGGTTCGCTGCGTCGCCAGCTCCACCGACACGAGATGGCCATAGCGGCACTTGCAGCGTACCAGCCCCGAGGCAGGGCGTTTGTCGTGGTCGCCGCCATTTCCGCGCCCGTCGTCCGAATGCTGCATCTGGGCGGATCTCATGTGTTTCACGGTCCGCCGTTTGCTCCCCAATCCCAGGTGTGCCCCATCCGCACACCGCGAGTGTGCACGGAACGCTCGCGAAGGCGGAGACGAAAGGCGGTGAGAGCCGGTGTCAAATGAGCGACCGACTGCGATCGGGCTGATGTGCCCGAAGTGCAGGAGACCCCATGGTGAGCTTCAGCGGATGCACTCGCAGCCGACCGTGATCGCGTTTCAATGTATTGGATGCGGTCACCGCTGGTTCGGCGACGACCCATCGTCGGCGACGGCCAGGGAGATCAACGGCTGATACGTGATGATCGGCGGCGATTGATGACGCCGGCGCGGCCGAGCGTGTCGAATCGCGCCATCAGGACTTTGAGATGGGCGTGCAGCTCCTGCGCTCGGCGAAGCTGGGTCTGCGCGCGCTTCAACAGCGCAGCGACTTCGGAGCGGATTGGCTGACCCACAGCAGCAAGGGTAGCGATGCGATCCCGCGAGCGCGATCCGGGGAAAACCTGGGTTTGAGCGGTTTACCGGGGTGGGCCGACTGTATCGGCTGCGGCAGACTGGTGAACCGCAACGGGCCATAGTCCCGAACCGCCCACCAGAAATTACGAGCGTTCTGTCTTCCGCCGCCCCCGATTCCTTTCCCGCCCCTCATCGATCTAGGTTCAGCTTGTTCCCCTATGACGCTCGCGCGTTGCCCGCAATGCCGGCAGATGGGCAACCTTCTGCCGGCCGTCAGCGAGAGCGCGGCGGTGAACTACTACCGCTGCGCCGCGTGCGGTCACGTGTGGTGCGCCGACAAACGCAACCCGAGCGTCGTGCTGAGGCATGTCTCCGCTCGTCGCGACGACAAGAACAGCGCGTAACCGAACTCAACGCACTTTCATCACGATGAAGGTGAGATCGTCGTACTGCTCCGCGTCCCGGATCCAGTTCTTCATCTCGGCGGAAATCCTCGCACTGATCTCGTTGGCTGGCAGGTGAGCGGTCTCGCGGAGCAGCAGTTGCAAGCGTTCCTCGCCGAACTCTTCGCTCTCGGGGTTGTGCGCCTCGGGGACGCCGTCGGTGAAGGCGAGGAAGACATCGCCTGAGCACAACTCGACGGTCGCCTCCTCGTAGCTCATCTCCGGGAACATGCCGACGACCGTTCCTCCGACGGACAGTTGCTCGATCTCGGGTGGCGCGGAGTCGGTTGTCGATCGCCGTCCGGCTCGCAAGAGATACGGTGCGTTATGGCCCGCGTTGACGTATCTCAGTTGCCGACGCTGCTCGTCGAGTTGCGCATAGAAGAAGGTGGCGTACTTGCTCGCCGGCGTTGACTTGTAAACGAACTCATTCATTCGCGCGACGAGTCGTGGCGCCGACACGTCGCCTTCGGACGAGATGAGCCGCAGCGACGCCTGCACCACCGACATGATCAGGGCGGCGGCGACGCCTTTTCCCGACACGTCGGCAAGCGCGATACCGATCCGGCCGTCATTGAGCTCGACGAAGTCGTAGTAGTCGCCACCGATGCGGCGCGCTGGAACGCTGGCCGCGGCGAAATCGACGCACTCCGAGCGCGGCGGGGTATCGGGCAGCAGTCGGCGCTGGACGTCCGAGGCAAGCGCGATGTCGCGGCGCAGCGTCTCCTGCTCGACGACGCGACCGGTCAGCCGTGCGTTTTCGATCATCAGCGCGAACTGATCGGCGGCCGCTCGCAGCACCTGTTTCTCGTGCGCGCTGAAGCCGGCGCGCTGCGGCCTCCCCTGACCCTTCGACACGCTCAGGGTCACCCCGAGCGACGTCGAGGGGTGAGCGAGCGCACGCGAGTTGAAGGACGGTTCGCCGAGCAGCAGCACGCCGAGGATCTCGCTGCGCGTGCGCAGCGGTACGGCGAGCTGGATGCCGCCCGCGGCGAGCGCGCGAATCTCGTCGAGCCGATCCGGGCTGTGCGCCGCAGCCCATGCGGCGAGGGCATCCAATTCGTTCGGCACAAACGGCAGCGGCAGCGGATAGGCGCGCAACCGCGTGATCAGGAATCCGTCGGCGGGCACGACCAGTGCGGCCGCTTCGAGCGCGCCGGCGGCGGCGAGGCAGCGGTACTCCGTTGTCGGTCCGTCGCGCCGCTCGAGCAGTGCGGCCGATTCGACGTGCAGCTCCTCGCACACGCTGGCGAGCACGGCGCGCAGAGCGCCGGTGTACGAGTCGGCGCCGCGCGCGGCGTCGACAAATGCTGTCAGCACGTCTGCCGCCGAGACGTCCGATCCGCTGTCGTCCGCGCCGACGACCGCCTCGCGCACGTCGCGAACGGCGCGGGCCATCCGCTGACGCGCCCATCGCCAGGCCGACGGCGGCTGCTCGCGCATCGCGACCATCGGCGAGATGAGCGTGGTGCGCCATGCCGGCACCGACGCGGCCGCCGTAGCAACGAGGGTGACGATCGCCGTGGACCCGGCAAACGGCAGCCACCCGAAGTTGGCGACCTCGAGATATCGCACGAGCAGCCAGACGCCGCCGACGAGTGCAATCGCTCCCACCGCCACGCCCGCCAGCGACAGCTTCAGGCTGCCGCCGAGAACGAGCGTCACGAGATCGCGGTTGACGGCTCCGAGGGCCATCCGCGTACCCAGCTCCACGGTGCGCTGCCGCACGAAGTACGACATGACGCCGTATACGCCCAGCGTCGCCATCAGCAGCGCCGCGAGACCGAAGAAGGTCATGACCAGCGAGCTGAGTCGCTCGAGCTGCAGCGTGGCGCCAATGACGTCGTACATCGTGCCCACGTCTTCCATCACCAGAGTCGAATTGGTCTGCCGGACGGTGCGGCGGAGGGCGGCGATCACCTGATCTGTTGGAAGATCCGAGCGGACGACGACCTTCATCGGGTTGGCCCCCAGGACCGACGCCGGCATATAGATTTCGGGCGCGGGCGACCGATTCAGTCCGGAGTTGCGAACATCGCCGACGACGCCGACGACTTCGAACCGGGAACCCTTCGGTCCGCTGAAGCGCGCGGCGGCGCCGATCGGATTCCGCTCCGGCCAGAGCGTGCGCGCCGCGGTCTCGTTGATCACGGCAGCAATCGGATCGTCCCCGATGTCGGACCCATTCAGCAGCCGGCCCTGCCGCAGCGGGATGCGCATCGTCGGGAAGAAGTCCGGTGTGGTTGCCGACCAGCACGCCCGCGATGTGGGGGCATCCGCCGGCCTGCCCTCCGGGACGAAGTTGGCGCCACCGCAGCCCAATGCTGGCAGCTGGCTCGAGAAGCTTGCGCTATCTACGCCGGGCGTTTGCCGGAGTGCGTCCATCAATCGCGCCTGTTCGGCCAACCGGGCCTTTTGGGCATCCACATTGGACAGCCCGGGGCGGCGCGGCAGAGCGAGCTCGAATGTGACGAGGCCGTCAGGCTCGAAGCCCAGCGACACGCGACTGAGGTTGCGCAGGTGGACGACGAGAATGGCCGACGTTGCGAGCAGCGTGAATGCGAGGGCGATCTCGGCCACGACGAACGCTTTCGACAGGCGTCGCGCCGGCGCCGCGGCTGACGCGCGGACGCCGTCGGTGAGCACCGCGTTCGGAGCCGTACGAATCGCCTGCCAGAGCGGGGCGAGCCCGGCGAGGACTCCGGTGGCGACCGCCACCGCCACGCTGAAGCCGAGCACCGTCCAGTCGATCGTGATGTCCTCGATACGAGGAATGAACGCGGACGCGGCAGTCAGGATCTGCTGGACCATGAACGCGCTCAGGCCGACGCCCGCGGCGGCGCCGGCGACCGATACGAGCGCGCCTTCGGCGAAGTAGCGTAACGCCAGCTGGCGCCGTGATGCGCCGAGCGCAACACGGATCGCTGTCTCGCGGGCGCGAGCGACGGATCGCGCCAGCAGCAGTGTGGCCACGTTGGCACATGCAATGAGCAGCAAGAGGCCGGCGCCGCCGAGCAGGATCAGCAGCGGCGCGCGGAGGCCCGTACGGAAGAACATCGTAAAATCGTGGAGGTCGACCACGCCCGCCGTGTAGTTCTGATAGCTGGCGGGAGCGGAGGCGGCGACGAGGGAGGCGATGCGCTTGGCGTCTGCATCTGCCTGCGCCACCGACACCCCAGGTTTGCGACGGGCGTACGCGAAGAAGGCCCGGCTGTTCCTGTTGCTCGCTTGTTCCGGCGCCACAACAAGGGGAATCCACACCTCGGTGTCGCCGCGTGACCCCATGCTAGCGACCGGCAACTGGAAGTCCGGCGGCATGACGCCGGTGATCGTGTAGCGGCGCTCGTCGAGGGTGATGAGACTGCCAATGATCTCGGGGCCGCCGCCGAGGCGACGCCACAGGCCGGACGAGATGACGGCGCTGCTGTCGTCCGCGAACCACTGCCCGAGCATTGGCGGCCCGAGCTCCCGCGCGAGCGCCGGTGTTACGGCCGTGCCGGGGACGAATCGCGGCTCGCCTGGCGCCGTCAGATGAAATCGCCCGGCGCGGAACCAGCCGATCGCTTCGAAGGTCGTTGTCTGGCGCTCGTAGTCCTGCAGCTCGAGCACCGACATCGCCATCATCGTGGTGTTGGTCGTGCTCCCGCCGAACAGGGCCACGAACCGCTCACCGTGCGGGTACGGCAGCCCTCGCAGCAGCACACCGTTGACGACGGTGAAGATCGCCGTGGCCGAGCCGATGCCGACGGCAAACGCGACCACCGCGAGCAGCGCGACGCCGGGCGCCGTTTTCCAGGAGGCCCAGGCTTGGGAGAAGGCCGATAGCACAGTCGCCGTGACTTTATCGCGGAGTCGCACGGCACTCCAACAGGCGGCCGATTGGCAGCAGTCCGCTACTGAGCGGCAGCGAAGTAGCCGGACCGAGTGCGCGCTGTGGTGTTTGGCCGTCCGACACGCACCTCGAGGCGGCGCCATTTGCCGTCGCGGGGTGCTGGGGATTCATACGCAAGCAAGTATTGATTGGCGAGTTCATCACGGATTCGGCCGTAGAAACTCGCGAGATCCTTGGCTTCGTCTGTGAAGAAAGCACGTCCGCCGGTTTGCTGCGAAAGGCGACGCAGGACGAGCTCTCCACTTTCTCCATCCGTGCGGCTGGTGAGCTGCCGGCCTAGACCGAGACCAACGCCGTAAATGATCGTGTCCGAGCGCAACGCACGCTCGAGCACCTGCGCGAACGTGACGGCACTCGAGGTGTCGTCACCGTCCGACAGCACGACAATCACCCGACGCCGTGGGGCAGCGCCGCTATCGCCTGGAGCCGGCTTATTCAACTCTTGGAGCGCCATGTACAGCGCGTTGTAGAGGGACGTAGCACCGCCGACTTGAGTGCCCTTGATCGCGCGTTCGAGTGCACTGATATCGCCGGTGAGCCCCTGACTGATTTCGACCCGCGACTCGAAGTCGATAATCGAGACCACATCTCTATCTGTGACTTGCCGCACGAAACCGATCGCCGCTTCTTGCGCGATCGGAAGAACATCCTTCATGCTGCCGCTCGTATCGAGGAGCAGTGCCATCGAGAGCGGGCCACCGGTCTTCGCAAAGTAGCGAATCGGCTGGGGCACGCCGTTTTCCAATACCGTGAAGTCGCTCTGCACCAGGTCGCTGACATAGCGCTGGTCCGAACTCGTGACCGAGACGTTCAGGGACACGATGTCGATGCCCGCGTGGAAGGCTCCAAAATCTTGACCTCCAACCACCACGGTGACTGCGGCAATGAGCAAAGCGAGCATCACGCACAGTGATGTCCGAGCCACGGTCACCTCGCAGCGGCGGAGCCATGCCTGCGTCATGTCGCTTCCGACTGCCATTGATGCCAGTCAGATGAGGCGGCAGCCCTCGCCTGACTATCGCACCTTCGCGTGCGCCTTCCGCCGTTCGGCCCAGTAACGCTTCATCCGCGCCGACACCGCCTTCCGCGCCGCGGCCGACATCGTGCGCGTGCGAGTCGTCGCCTCCTCGATTGATCGACGAGCGGCTCGGCGGCCTTGGGCGAGGCGCAGTTCCGGAAACGCTCGCTCGATCGCGATGATCTCGGCGCGCAGATGTTTCAAGGTGATTTCGGCGCCGGTCCGCGCTAGGTCGCGGAGCCGGTCAGCGGTAAGCGGTTCTTTTGGCATCTACGTGTCTCCATGTGATTCCGAGCCGAGTGGCCGCTGGCCGCGTATCGCTACGCACCGGTGTATCGGAGGACCAACGCGGTCCGATCATCGTTCGGCTCGGCGCCGACGCTGAAATCGACGATCGTGGTGGAAGAGGTACTCCAAGAGCGCCGCGGGCGCCAGCCCGCGATTGTCCTGCACACAGGTTACGAGACGTTCTTCTAGAAGAGAGTTTCCTCAAGCTCGAGCTCTGTGAATCGGATTGCTACGCTGCATCCTTGCACAGAGTTACGACCTAAAAGGGTTGCTCGTCAGCGTGCGCCGTCAGTCGTGTCATCA
>Ga0111539_10001228_pt1 | contig 34139 bp, 26 predicted proteins | sample RhiMethybrSRZTD1_FD_79667 | JGI IMG/M metagenome (GOLD analysis project Ga0111539, IMG submission 79667) | Populus rhizosphere microbial communities from Tennessee, USA - Rhizosphere MetaG P. TD hybrid SRZTD1 (version 2) (version 2) | ecosystem: Host-associated > Plants > Roots > Rhizosphere >...
AACGCCTACTACACCGACAACGCCAACCAGATGGTGTTCCCGGCCGGCATCCTGCAGCCGCCGTTCTTCGCCGCCCGCCGGCCGGTGGCGGTCAACCTCGGCGCGCTCGGCATGGTGGTCGGCCACGAGCTCACGCACGGCTTCGACGCCGGCGGCGCGCAGTTCGACGCCGACGGCAACATGTCCAACTGGTGGCAGCCGAGCGACCTCGCCGAGTTCCAGCGGCGCGGCGAGTGCGTGGCCAACCAGTACAGCCAGTACGAGGCGCTGCCCGGGCTCAAGGTGAACGGCAAGCTGACCCTGCGCGAGAACATCGCCGACCTGGGCGGCATCAAGCTGGCGTTCCGCGCCTACCGCTCGCTGCGCGCCAGCTCGCAGAGCGAGATCGAGGCGGACGGCTTCGACGAGGATCAGATGTTCTTCCTCGGGGTCGGACAGGCCTGGTGCACCGTCAGGCGCGAGGAGGACACCCGCCGGCGGGTCAAGGCCGACTCCCACTCGCCGCCCCGCTTCCGGGTCAACGGCGCGCTGTCCGATCTCCCCGAGTTCCACCGCGCGTTCAGCTGCGACAGCGGGCGGCCCATGCACCCGGCCACCACCTGCGAGGTCTGGTAGCGCGCCGGCTCAGGGGGCGGGCGCCGGCATGTTGATGCCGATCGACCAGTAGTCGAGCGTGCCGACGTCGGTCTCGAAGACGTCGCTGACGTTGAGCACCCACGCGCCGTCCGCGCTGCCGCCACCAGGCAGGCTGGCATCGAAGGTCGCGACGATGTCGGGGTTCGCGTCCTCGCTCGACTTGAGCAAGACCTCGCTGTCGCCGTCGGGAGAGGTGAGCTCGATCTCGACGTCGCCGCGGTAGGGGTGGGTGATCTCGACGTGGACCTGGACCGTCTCGACGGTCACGCAGGTGGAGTCGAAGGTGATGGTGCGGTCGACGCCGGCTGGAACCCCGTCGGGGATCGTCACCTGCATCGTGTCGGAGTCGGCGATCCTGTCCACCTCGCCGTCGCAGGAGGCGTCGCCCGAGGTGTTGCTGTCGGAGGGCGGAGCGCTGTCCGGCAGATCCTCACCCTCCCGGCACACGGCGGTGTCGTCCTCGGCGTGGCAGTAACCGTCCGCGCGGCACGAGTCGCCGTCCGGGCACGAGCCGTCGGCCGCGCAGGCCACCGTGCATTCGCCCGGCACGCGGTGACTGCATCCGACCATGCTCAAGATCAGGCCGAGACCCGCCGCGAACCCGACCAGACGTCCGACCGCCATCGCTGCCTCCTCCTGGATCGACAGGTGAGGGACGTTCCTGTCGCACGTTCGGGCGCGGCGCGCCGTGCGCTGGGTTACATGTCGAGCGCTTTCCGCGCTCAGGGCGCGGCCCGGTTGATGCCGATCGACCAGTAATCGACCGTCCCGACCAGATCGGCGACCACGTCGCGGACATTGAGCACCCAGTCGCCGGAGGCGACCTCGCCCTCGGCGATCGGCACATCGAAGATCGCGAAGATGTTCTGGGTGCTGTCGTTGCTCGAGGCCAGGAGGAGCGCCCGGTCGCCGCCGGGAGAGGTGAGCCGGATTTCGACGTCCCCGCGATACTCGTGGATTATCTCGACATAGACCTCGACCGTCTCGACCGTGACGCAGTCGGCGTCGAGCGAGAGTGTGAGGTCGATACCGGCCAGGTTGTCGTCGGGGATGAAGTGGTCCTGGCTGTCGAAGCCGCTGGCCCGGTCGGGGAGGCCGTCGCAGGGATCCGCGTCCGGGACGGGATCGGCAGCGTCCGGGTCGGCGCCGCCGTCGTCGCCGGTGGAGGGCCCCCCATCCGGCGGATCCAGCAGGGCCTCGCACAGGCCGCTCTCGTCGGCCGCGTGGCAGAAGCCGTCCCCGGCGCAGCTGGTCCCCTCCGGACACCGGCTGTCGTCCGCGCAGGTCACCGTGCAGGCGCCCGGCTTTCGGTGACTGCAGCCGGCCAGGGCCAGACCCAGGCAGGCGGCTGTGACCCCGACGAGACGAGCGACCGCCATCCATGCCTCCTTACCTCAGAACGACAGGCGACGGACGAACTTGTCGCACGGTTCCGCGCGCGAGCTCTCCATCGTCCCGCGGTTGCAGATCGGGCGGGATGCTAGGCTGGGAGCATGCGGACGCGACGGCTCCTCTTCGCCGCGGTTCTCCTGGTCGCGCTGGTCAGGTTGTGCCGGGACGGGGACGAGGAGCGAGTCGAGCTGGTGATGCACGTGAAGCTCTCGGCCCACGCCGGCAGCGGGTGGGCCAGGACGCCGGGCGTGGCGGGAGCCTCGCCGCTCTTCACCCGCTCGCCGGCGGCGCTGGCGATGGAGCGGCTCGCGGCCGCGGTGCGGAGCCGGCGCGACATGCCCGACCTCGGCCGCTGGCGACGCGTTCGGCTGGCGGGGACCCGCGGCCAGGTGGATCGCGCGATCGCGGCACTGGAGAAGAGCCCGGACCTGGTCGCCGCGTTCGTGCCGCCGGTGCCCGAGCTCGCCACCCTCTCGCGCCTCGGCGAGGACGGGGAGAGCTGCCCGGTGAAGACTCCGGCCTACGACCAGCGGCAGAAGTACCTCGGCCCGGCGCCGGCCGGCATCGACGCTCCGTTCGCCTGGCGGCTGCCCGGCGGGCGCGGCGAGGCGGTCCGCTTCGCCGACGTCGAGGGGGCGTGGAACCGCGAGCACGAGGACCTGCCGGCCGCGCAGTTCGAGGACGTGGGCGGCCGCCACATGGGGGCACGCCAGTGGCAGGCGCACGGCACCGCCGTCCTCGGCGAGGTGGCGGCGGTGGACAACGGCCTCGGCATGACCGGGATCGCGCCGGAGGTGGCGCGGCTGGTGGTCTCGAGCATCCGCGACCTCACCACCGCCCAGGCGATCGACCGCGCCCAGGCCGCGCTCGAGCCGGGCGACGTCCTGCTCATCGAGCTGCACGCGATCGGCCCGCGCCGCCGGTTCCTGCCGGTCGAGTACTGGGACGACGTGTACGACGCGGTCAGGATCGCGACCGGACGCGGCGTGGTGGTGGTGGCGGCGGCGGGCAACGGCGCCGAGGACCTCGATCACCCGCGCTATCGCGGCAAGCTCGACCGCGCCGGCCGCGACTCGGGCGCCATCCTGGTCGGCGCCGGCGCGCCCGACGAGGCCGGCTTCGTCGACCGTTCGCGGCTCGACTTCTCGAACTACGGCAGCCGGGTGGATGTCCAGGGCTGGGGCCGCATGGTCGCCACCCTCGACTACGGCGACCTGCAGGGCTGCGACGCGCACGGGCGCAAGTACACGGCGCTGTTCGCCGGCACCTCGAGCGCATCGCCGGTGGTGGCCGGCGCCGCGCTCCTGGTGGAGAGCGTGTACCGCACGCAGGCCGGGTGCGCGCTGGCGCCGCGCCGGTTGCGCGCCATCCTGGCCGCCACCGGGACGCCGCAGACCGACGGGCCGCACGGGCCGGCCAGCCAGCACATCGGTCCGCGGCCCGATCTGGCGCGCGCGATGGGCGAGGCGCTCGCGGTGCCCTGCGAGTGAGACTGCGGCGCGCCGCGGGCGGGACTCAGCGCGCGAACACGTGCCCGGTGTCCCCCGTCAGCCGCTGGTTGATCCAGGCATCGGGATCGGACGGCGCGGGGTCGGGATCCGGTTCGGGGTCGGGGTCGGGCGCGGGGCCGAGGGTCTCGAGCGCGGTGCGCAGGTTGGGCAGCGGGCCGATGTGGGTCGTCTCGCTCGGCTCCTGCGGCGTGCCGGTGTCGATGAGGAGCTTGCGCACCTCGGCCGGCGTGAGGAGGCGGCCGAGCGCCGCCTTGGCGTGCGACTGCAGCGCGACCACCGCCGACGCCACCAGCGGCGAGGCGGAGCTGGTGCCCGAGAACTGCCCGGTGTACTCCTGGTTGCCGGTGGCGTCGTAGCTGGCGAGGTCGCCGTAACCGGTGCTCGCCACGTTCTCGCCCCAGCCGTGGACATCGACCCGGGCCCCGTAGGTGCTGAACCACATGCGCGTGCGGCTGGTGGACGAGCCGGCGCCGACGATGATGGCGCCGCTGTCGCCCCGGCTCCGGTACTCGTCGTAGGCCGCGCTGTCGAGGTCCTGGCTGCCGTTGCCGGCGGCGGCCACCACGATGACGCCGGCGTCGGTGGCGCTCTTGACCAGGTCCCACACGGTGGGGTCGAGCTCCGCCGGGCCGTAGTCGCCGCCCGGGCCGGGCGTCTGCATCTCGAGCAGCACCACGTCGCCGGGGCGCGACGCCGCGATGGCGCTGGCGATCGCCGCCGGCCGCCGGTAGCCCTCCTCGACGGTGTCCTCCGGGTAGAGCTGCACGGCGGCGTCGGCCACCAGGCCGGTGACCCCGTAGCTGTTCGGGGTCGCCGAGGTGATGCCGATGACCGCGGTGCCGTGATCGTCCCAGCCGAAGGTGAAGACGTCGGGCGCGATGGTCTGGCCGGGCTCGATGACGGCGCCGATCTCGGCGAGGTCCTCGTGCGCCAGGTTCCAGCCGTACTCGCAGTCGGACAGGCGGACGTCGCCGCCGGTGGCGCCCCAGCTGGTCGCGAAGTCGATGTCGAGCGCGCCCGGGCCGCGGTAGGTCTGCTGGATCGCGAAATCGCCCGACGGCGGCTCGAGATCGATGGGCGGCGGGACGCCGAGCGGCTCGAGGTAGACGTACTCGACCGAGTCGAGCGCCGAGAGGTCGCGGGCGACGGCCAGAGCGCGGGCCGGATCGCGATCGGGCAGGCGCGCCCCGATCACGCGGTCGAGGAGGCCCAGCCCGTCGAGCTTGCCTGCGTCGCGCGGCGCCACCACCGGCGCCAGCACCAGGCCGTGGCCGGCGGCGATCGCCGCCACCTCGTCGGCCTGGCTGGCGTCCGCCAGCTTGACCACCACTCGATGGTCGAAGCCCTCGTGGACCACCAGCGGGACCTCGAGCTCGCGCGGCTCGCCCGCCGCGCAGCCGGCGAGTAGACCCAGGACAAGCGCGCACCAGCGCAGGCGACTCGTGATCATCCCTCGCTCCTCTGCAAACCGCGGCGGAGCTGACACCAGCGGGGGGGCGAGGCGATGCGACCCAGCGCACGTCCCGGGCGTTTCCTGAAGGGCGGGGACGGAGATCGGCCGTGCCCGGCCGCTCAGGCGCCGGCGGGGACGCGGAAGATCGCGTGCGCGAGATCGAAGCGGTCGTCGAGGGTGAGGGCCCAGGCGGCCTCCGCGGCGCAGGTGGCGAGGTCGGAGCCGGAGCCGCCCGCGCTGTCCACCGCGACGTCGACCACCTCGCTCAGGGTGGTCTCGATGGTGAGCGCGAGCGGCGCGTCGCCGTGAAGGGCGGCGCACGCGGCCAGCGGGGCGGCGAGCGCGCCAGCCAGGATGGCCTGCCGGTCGGGCTGGATCCCGGGGCTGGTGCGCCCGAGGGTGCCGAACGTGCCGCCGCTGCCGCTGCGGGCGCCGAGGGTCCGGCCGCCGTCGCAGCCGCAGCCGGAGGCGCCGAGCATCTCGTCGTGACCGGTCGGCCGGTCGTCGAGCTCGACCAGGAGCGAGGTGGCCGGGGAGACCACGTTGCCGCGCCGCGCGGCGCCTATCCGCTCGGCGTCGTCGAGGTCGGCCCAGCGGCTGCCGCCGAAGATCAGCGCGGGGAGCGCGGACTCGAGCCCGGGGTCGACCGGGATGGGCAGGGCCAGCTCGCGACCCCAGATGCGGCCGCGCGCCACCAGCGGGCCGCTCGCGCTGCCGGCCTCGAAGAGCGCGCTGACCCGGAGGCCGACGCCGGCCGCCAGGGCGCCGTTCTCGTCGAGCACCTCGCTGACGCCGCCGAATGCGGCTCCGTCGATCGCGAAGCCATCGACCCGCAGCGGACGGACCAGGCCGCGCATCACGTCGCGCGCGGTCGAGCGGTCGTCGCCGGACATCGAGACCAGCATGCCGCCGGTCGCCATCACGGCGGGCGCGAACGGGTGGTCGTCGGAGCGCTGCCACTCGAACGCGCCGCTGCCGGTGGCCAGCTCGACCAGGTGGGTCACCGAGCCGGCCGGCAGGCGCCCGAGCGCTGCCGCCATGGCGCGGGCGTCGAGCGCGCCGCGCACCAGGTCGTCGCTGAACGCGACCACCCGCACCGGCCCGGGCGCGCCGCGCGCGAGCGAGCCGGCCAGCGCCAGCCCGGCGTCCAGGTGGGAGCCGTTCTCGAGCGCGAAGGCGCCGGCGGGCACCCGGCCGAGCGCCGCCTCGGCCCGCCGGGCCGGCTGGAACCGGCCGAACAGGCGCGCGGCGCGCCGGCGGTAGAGAACGATCTCGAATTCGGCGTCCGGCACCTCGGCCAGATAGCCGCGCACGAGATCGAGCTGGGCCGACATGCCGGCTGTGCCGAGCGAGCGCGAGCCGTCGAGGACGAAGAGCAGGCGGGCTGCGCGGGGCAGCGGCGCCAGCTCGCGGGCGGCGTCGATCTCGACCCAGGCGATGCGCCGGCCGCTCACCAGGTCGAGCCACGCCGCCGCCGCGGTGACCGGCGCGCGAGGCTCGGCCTCGAAGACGATCGCCAGACTGTCCCGATCGGGATCGGCGCACTGCGCGACCAGATCGGTCCAGCGCGAGGCGAGGGCGCGCGGCACCGGCTTGCCGGCGCGCACGACCCAGTGGCGACCCGCGGCATCGACCGTCACGACCGGCGGCGCGATCGACTCCGCCGACGGCAGCGGGTAATAGGCCACCGCCAGCCCGGCGTGGTAGCAGAGCGGCGCCACCGCCGCGATCTCGAAGTCGGCCGCGCGCCGGCGCGAGACCGGGAACGCGGTCAAGCTGACCGACTCGGTGTCGTTCCAGGTCAGCATGGCGGCGCCGAGGCCGGCGCCGGGCCGCCCGCTCTCGGTCAAGAGCTGGTAGCGAGCATCGGCCTTCTCGGCGTCGAGCAGCTGGCCGTCGTGCCAGCGGCCGGCAGCGCGCGCGCGCAAGCCTACAGCGGCGCCTTCGCCGGGCAGATCGACCTCGAGGAACGCCTCGTCGCCGCGCCGGTCGCGACTGACCAGGGTGTGGGCAATGCGGAACCGGGCGACCCGACCGTCGAGCGAGACCGACACCCGGTGTGACGCATCGCGCACTTCGAGCGAGTGCAGCGTCGAGAGCTCTCCGGCGCCGGACGAGGACGGAACCAGGAGTACCGCGGCGAGGAGCGCGAGTCGCACAGCCGTACGACATCGGTTCAGCCGGGCCGGTTCCGTTGAAAACCGGCACCGCCTGTTGTGCAATGGTTCTCGATGGGCAGCAGGCGCGGGACGCGCGGCATACAGCTCCTCCCCGCCCTCGCGCTGGCGGCGGGCTGCGCCGAGCCTCCCGCCTCCACCGGTCCCGACGCCTCCCTCGCCGACGCGCCGCCGGGCGACGCCGGAGTCGACCCCGAACTCGAGCCGGACGACCTCCTCTACTCGCTCGCCTTCCTGCCCGAGCTGGCGATCGAGCTCGACGCCGAGGCGATGCAGTCCTTGCGCGACGAGCCGCGCCGGTGGGTGTGCGGCTGGCTGGGCTTCGCGGCCAGGCGGTTTCCGGTCGGGGTGAGGCTCAAGGGCTCGGCCAGCTTCCAGTCGATCGACAGGAAGCCCGCCTTCAAGATCGCCTTCGACGGCCGCTGCGGCTCGAGCCGCCGCTTCTTCGGCCGGACCAGCCTCACCCTCAACAACCTGGTGCAGGATCGATCGTCGGTGCGCGAGGTCCTGGGCTATCTGGTGTTCCGCGCCGCCGGCGTGGCGGCGCCGCGCGCCGGCTACGCGGAGGTGACGCTCAACGGCGAGCCCTACGGCCTCTACGTCGACGTCGAGACCGTCGACCGCGAGCTCCTGGCCCGCCACTTCGGCGACCCGAGCGGCCCGCTCTACGAGGGCGCCCTCGAGGTGGACCTCAGGCCGGACGACCTGTGGGCGTTCGAGCTCGACGAAGGGTCGAGCCCGCACCGGAGCGAGCTGGCCGAGCTCATCGCGCGCACCCAGGAGGCCGGCGATTCCATCTTCTACGGCCCCGAGGCGCTGGTCGACCGAGCCGCCTTCCTGCGCTTCCTGGCCGCATCGGCGGTGACCGGCGACTGGGACGGATACTGGAAGCCCAACAACTACCGCATCTACTACGAGCCCACCGCGCGGCTCTGGTACTTTCTCCCCTGGGGGCTCGATCAGGTCTGGTACCTCGAGCGCACGGCCTTCGATGGAGTCGGTCTGCTCATCGGCAAGTGCATGTCCAGTCGCCGCTGCCTTCGCCAGTATCTCGGTGAGCTCGAGCGCGCCGCCGCGATGGTCGAGTGGCTGGACCTCGATCGCCAGCTCGGCCGCGCGGCCTCCCTGATCGGCGCCTCGGTCGAGGCCGATCCCCGCCGCCCGTTCCCGCTCGAGGAGGTCGACTGGGCGCGGCGCGCGCTGCCGGTGCGCATCGCCGACACGCTGGCGCGCGTGCGGGCGCAGCTGGGCTGCCTGGGCGACGGCGACGGCGCGGCCGAGGAGTCGGCCCCGCTCGACCGCGACGGCGACGGCTGGCCGGCCTGCCTGTCCGACTGCGACGACGGCGATCCCGCCATCGGGCCGGGTTTCATCGAAGAGTGCGACGGAGTCGACCACGACTGCGACGGGCAGGTCGACGACGCCTCGTCCTGTCCCTGCCAGCCGCTGACGGTCGGCGCGACCTCGTTCACCCTCTGCACCTACCCGGCCCGCTGGGACGTGGCGCGCGCCGCCTGTCAGGCGCAGGGCGGCGACCTCGCCTGGCTCGACGACGCCGAGCAGAACTTCGCGCTCTGGCAGGCCGCCAAGCCGAGCTTCGCCCGCCAGTGGCTGATCGGCATCAACGATCGAACGGTCGAGGACGACTACCGCTGGGCCGACGGCAGCGCGCCGAGCTTCCTCCACTGGCACTGGCCGGAGCCGAACAACGTGGGAGACGAGGACTGCGGCGAGCTGGGCGGCCAGGCCGACTCCGGCTGGAACGACATCAACTGCGCGACGCCGCGTCCCTACCTGTGCCGGCTGCCCGGCGCTCCGCCCGACAGCGCGGGGACGCCATGAGGCTTGCGAGGCGCGCCGCGCTCGTCGTCGCTCTCGCCGGCCTCGGCTGCGATGCGCCTCCGACCGGCGGCCCCGACGACGACGGCGGGCTTCCGGTGTCGGGTGATCTCGCCCTGGTCAGGGTGGCGCGCTGGCCGGCCGCCGGCGTCGAGCTCACGCTGCGGATCGACGATGCAGGCCGCGGCATCGCCGACCTGTCGCCGGCGTTCCGGCTGGTCGAATCGGGCGGCCCGTCGGTCGACTGGACCGCGCGACCGGTCGCGCTGGCGCCCGGCTACACCGCGCTCCTGGTCCGCCCGCTGCCCGACGCCGCCCGGCGCGGCGCCGAGGAGCAGGCGATCGGCGCCATCCTCGCGGCGCGGCCGCCCGGCGAGCAGATCGCGCTCTTCCGCTGGGGCGCGGCGGTCGATCAGGTGGTCGGCTTCACCGGCGACCGCGAGCGGCTGGCGCGCGGCATCGCCGCCCTGCTCGAGCCGGACGACGAGGAGCCGGCCGGGGCGGCAGCCGCTGCGCTGGCGGCGGCGGCCGAGGTCGAGGCGGTGGGCGGCCACGGCCCGCGCGTGATGCGCGCCGTGGTGGTGCTGGGTGGCGAAAACGGCGAGGCCGCCGCCGCCGCGCACGGTCGAACGCCGATGCCGGTGCTCGAGGTCGGCGGCGACCGGATGATGGAGGGCGCCGCCGCCGCCTCCGCCGCCATCGACGAGATGGCGCTCGGGGCGCACTACACCGTCGCGGTCTGCGCCGGCGCCGCCGCCGCCGAGGCGACCCTCTCGGTGGACGGCGTCATGGGCGAGCTGCCGATCGCCTGGCCGACCCCGTGGCCCGAGTCGCTGGGCGGCGCCTGCGACGTCGACGCGATCGGCGTGAGCGAGCAGCCGGTGCCCGCCGCGTTCGACCTCCTGTTCAGCGACGCCCAGCGCGCGGTCTACGACCAGCGGGTGGCGTCGCTCAGCAAGGAGGAGTTCGAGCTCAGCGTCAGGCTCGCCGGCGACCAGGAGCCGATCGCCGCCTCCGCCCACCTGCACGGCAAGGGCACCCTCGGCTGCGACCGCAAGAGCTACACGTTCACCCTCGACGGACCGGGCCGCCACCTGTTCAGCGACTCCTACGACGACGAGTTCTTCCTCATCGCCATGTGCGCCGACGATCGCTACCTGCAGCTCTACACCTCCTACCAGCTGCTGGCGGAGCAAGGACTCTTCTCGCTGCGCTTCCGCTACGTCGAGCTGACGCTCGACGGCGAGGAGCGGGGCGTCTACCTCCTCATCGCCAAGTCGGACGATGTGCTCGAGCGCGACAACTCGCGGGTGAGCGCGGTGCTGCGGCGGCGGTTCGACGCCCCGGGCGACCACATGGAGGTCGAGAAATCGCGCGGCGACGCCGCCGCGGCGAGCGGAGCGTGGGACACCTTCCAGGACAGCCTGGCGAGCTACAGCGGAGACGAGCTCCTCGCCGCGCTCGGCCGGCGGATGGACATCGACCGCTACCTCACCTGGGTGGCCCTGATGACCGCGCTGGGCAACGGCGACTACGTCGACGAGGTCCTCTTGACCGCCACCGACGCTCGCTCGACGGCCGGCGACATCCCGGAGTACTGGACCTTCACCGCCTGGGACAACGACGACCTGTACTCGGCCTGCCACCACGGAGGCAAGTTCGCCTTCGTCGATCCCAACGAGCTGCTCTACTGCGCCGAGAGCGAGCTCGACTACATCCTGTTCGCCGACCCGGTGGTCTACGCGCGCTATGCGCAGCTGATGGGCGATCTGCTCGACCAGCTGACGCCGGAGCACATGCAGGAGGCGCTCGATCGGACCGGCGCCGCGCTCCTGCCCTGGTTCGAGCGCGCCGACATCTGCCAGGCGATGACCGAGCTCATCGGCGAGAACCCGGGCGCCAGCGATCCGACCGAGGCGCAGCGCGACATCCGCGAGCACCTCGATCTCCTGCGCGACGACTTCGTGAACCGTCGGGCCTTCCTGCAGACTCGCCTGGGCGACCTTCCGGCCGCCGCCCCCTGACCCGGACGGCGAACCGCTCGCGACGCGGATGGTGCCGGATAAGTGGCCGGACCAATGGCGGTCCAGGTCCGTCCCCGTCTGGCAGGGAAAAGAAGGCGAACGAGCTGGATTCGCATTACAATTGCGCATATCGAGAGGGGGCGCCGGTGGGAGAATCGCCCCCTCGTACGCGCGACGTGTGCCCGATGACCCAGGCCGAATCTTCGCTCAACGATCCGCTCTCCGTCGGCGATCGCGTGCTCGATCGCTACCGGATCGTCGAGCGGCTCGAGACCGGAGGCACCAGCGTCGTCTACCGCGGCGAGGACGAGCGCCTGTCGCGGCCGGTCTGCATCAAGGTGTTTCACACCCTGCGCGACAAGGAATGGATCTATCGAACCACCTACCAGCACTTCGTGCAGGAGGCGTTCGCCCTCTCGAAGCTGTCGCATCCGAACACGCTGCGCATCTACGACTTCGCCCACCTGCCGGGACCCGAGGGTGCCGAGGAGGGCGCGCCGTTCCAGGTCTCCGAGTACATGAACGGCGGCACGCTGTCGAACCTGGTGCGCCGCGAGGGGCCGCTGGCGCCGCCGGAAGCCAACCAGGTGGTCACCGCGATCTGCGGCGCGCTCGACGAGGCGCACACGCACGACATCATCCATCGCGACATCAAGCCCAAGAACATCCTGTTCGGCACCGCCGGCAAGAGCCGGTCGCCGAAGCTGGCCGACTTCGGGATCGCCAAGTCGCTGTCGATCGACAACGAGGCGCTGACCAACCGCGCGGGTGACACGCACGTGGTCGCCGGCCGGCGCCTCCTGATGTATTCGGGGCTGTGGGCGGCGCCCGAGCAGCTGATCGGCCAGCCGGTCGGCCCGGCGTCGGACATCTACTCGTTCGGGCTGGTCACCATCTACATGCTGACCGGGCGCTGCGTGTTCTCGAGCAACGACCCGAGCGAGGCGTACCGGCAGCGGGTCGACAGCGACGTCCTCATCGACGAGGTGCTGTCGGACACGGACTTCCCCGCCTCGGTGGGTGCCCTGCTCAAGGCCGCCTGCTCGGTGTCGCCCGAGGTGCGGCCGGAGCGGGCGTCGCAGTTCGCCAGGCAGCTGGCCGAGGCGTTCGAGGGCAAGCAGCGCCGGCGCATGCCGCTGGCGGCGCCGACCCACCTGACTCCGGTGCCCGACCTGTCGGCGTCGACCAGCGAGGGCGGCTCGATGCTGGCGACCGAGCCGGAGCGCGACTCGGCGGTCACCTCGGGCTCGCACGCCATGCCCCCGGCCTATCCGGCGCAGACCGGGGGCGCCAGCGGCCCGCCCCAGCGTCTGTCGGTCGCCGCGTTCCCGCAGGCGGTCGGTGATCGCACCGGCATGTTCGTCCCGATGGATCAGAACGGCGCGGCCGATGTGACCTGCCTCGGCGGCCGCGCGCGGGTCCGGGTATCCCTGGTGCCGGCGCTGGGCGGCTTCACGGTCCACGTGCGCGGCCTGAGCTGCTTCGTGCGCCGGGCGGGCGGCCGGGCCTCCGGCGCCACCCAGCTCGAGGCATCCGACACCATCGAGCTGGTCAGCCCGAGCCAGCAGCTCATCGCGTCGGCCAGCGTGCATTTCGGCAACCCGGCCGCCGGCCACAACCTCTTCCCGGTCGGCGACCACACGGTCGCCATCGGCAAGGAGGAGTGCCCGCGCGCGGTGGCGTTCGACTTCGGCCCGGGCGCCGAGTGTGTCTTCGTCTACCTGCCACCTGCTGGGGCGCCCGCGGAGGACCGCGGCGCGCAGCCCCGCTGGCGCAAGAAGGGACCGTCGTGACATCGCGACCTCCTCGCCCGCCGGTCAAGACCGGTCCGCCGGCCCCATCGTCCTCCGCCTCGCCGTTCGCCTGGGACGAGGCCGAGATGACGCATCACGACCTCGGACTGGTCCGCGTCTCGCCGTACATCGCTCGCCAGCGGACCTACGCCTTCGTCATGGACGAGCACGGGCAGCCGATCGAGCTCGGCTCCGGCCGCTTCGCCAAGGCCTACCTGGGCGAGGAGCGCTGGGTGGAGAGCAAGACCACCTACCGGCGCAACGTGGCGATCAAGATCCTCCAGAAGGGCGTCTCGGCCGAGGACGGGATGCGCTTCCAGATGGAGAAGGAGATCCTCGAGCGGGTGCAGGGCCACCCGAACATCGTCGAGCTGCTCACCTCGGGCGAGGCGGACAACGAGCACTTCATCCCGCCGCAGATCCGCGACCGGGTGGAGAACGACTTCATGATCCTCGAGCTGCTCGACCTGTCGCTCGAGGAGCGGCTCAAGGGCTCGCGGGCCAAGCGGCGGCGCGACGACCTCCTGGCCATCCCGCCCCAGCAGCGCATCTTCCGGGTGCTGGAGTACATGGTGCCGATCGCCACGGCGATCGAGTACGGCCACATCATCCGCGACACCTGCCACCGCGACATCAAGCCGGCCAACGTGCTGCTCAAGCTGCCGGACCCGACCCTGCGCGGTTCGCAGCTCATGGTCAAGCTGGCCGACTTCAACGTCGGCAAGGTGTTCGACCGCGACCACGAGGACCTGTCGATGACCCGCCACCAGTCGGTGCCGGGCACGCTCTACTTCCAGAGCCCGGAGCAGGAGACCAACTCGTTCGAGCTCCTGGTCAACGTGACGATGGGCTCACCCGAGGTGGAGTTCTTCGAGGACTTCTACATCGACATCCACGAGAACGACACCTTCCAGCTCTACAACCGCACCGAGCAGTACGTGATCGCCAGCGCCGACCGCGCGCGCAAGAAGCTCTTGCTCGCCCGCCCGTTCACCGAGGGCAGCGAGTACAACGTGCGCGCCAAGGTGACCAAGGCGGTGGGGCGGCCGGCCGACATCTACTCGCTCGGCGCCATGCTCTACTACCTGGCCAGCGGCGCCTACGCCAACCCGAAGAACCTGTTCGACGCCTTCCGCAAGTTCATCGAGTACGAGCGGAAGGACGACACCAACACGGTCACCGCGTACATCGAGCACGAGTACCGCACCATCCAGAACCTGCGCGCGCCCAAGGACCACGAGGGGGTCGATCTCGCCCCCGAGGACCGGTTCTTCAGCTACAAGCACTACCTCGACGGCAACGGCGAGCTGGTCGACTGGAAGGTCATGCTCATCGTCGCCAAGGCGATGGTGCGCAACAAGCCCGACAGCTACTGCACCAGCTGGGATCTGCGCACCCAGGGCATCCAGCAGTTCGTCCACGACCTGCTCGGCCTCTACACCCACTTCGGGGTCGACCCGGCGGTGCGCATCGGCAACTTCGAGACCCAGCCCCTCATCAAGTCGCGCGGTGCGATGCGCCGCGCCTGGGACAAGTTCCGCGGCAAGCCCGCGTAGTCCGCGACGTCCGCCACGTCCGCGACGTCCGCGACGACGTCCGCGACGCCCATTCTCTTGAACCGCCAAAGCCGCCAAAACCGCCAAAGCAGAGTTTTTTGGGGTTCGCCTCGAATCGAGGGAGGCAAACCAAAAATCTCTTCTTGGCCTCGCGTCTTCGCGGTTCGACTGGTGGCCGTTTGGCGGTTTTGGCGGTTTTGGCGGTTCCAAACTGCTGAGGCGTCAGTGATTCGGCGCGGCCTGCGCGATGCGGCCAAGCTCGGGGGCGAGGCGACGGGCGATGCGATCGAGCGCGCGGCTGATGGCGCGGGCCACTCCCTCGGGCGTCTGCCGGTCGACCGGCTCGGTCTCCTCGAGCTTCTTCGACCAGACCACGTCGCCCGAGGCGGCCTCGCGCAGGTGGAGCTCGAGGGCGACGCGGCCGACCCAGCGGTGCTCGCTGACATCCACCTCCTCGAGGGCGACCACGCGGCCGCCGAGGACGTAGGCGGCGTCCTTCGGGTCGTCGCGCAGCACGGCACCGAACCGGCCGCTGGCCTCGAGCGCGCGCTCGAGCTGGCGGCTGACCAGCGCGCCGGTCGGTCCGCTCCAGCGGTGGTAGTGGTAGTAGTCCAGCCGGTACGGATTCTCGCGATAGATCATGCGCTCGTCGTCGTAGGGTTCGTCGGCCGACAGCGGCTCGATGGCGAGGACCGGGCCGCCGGTGCCCTGACGCCGGGCGGCCGAGGCCAGGTCGTAGTAGTGGGTGTCGGGCGTGCGGCCGCCGCAGGCGAAGCCCGCCGCCGCTGCCAGGGCGAGGACAAGGGCGGCGCGGATCACGGCAATCTCCGGTCGGGCGGCGGCTTGGAGAAGAGCAGACCGGAGGGCCGCTGGCGCAGCTCGCGGGACAGCTCCTTGAAGTTGCCCGAGGCCCGGCGCAGATCGGCGAGCGCGGCCCGCACCTGCTCCTGATTCTGCTTGACCACGCCGTTCATGACGGTGATGAGCCCGTTGGCGCTCACCACCATCTGCTTGAGCTCGTTGTCCATCAGGCGCGAGGCGCTCTTCGCCGCCCCGCTGAGCGAAACGATCGCCCCGCGGACCAGCTGACGGTTCTCGCGGACCATCTCCTCGAGCTCTGCGCTGACCTGCCCCGCGCTGGCCAGCGACTTCTCGGCGGTGTCGAGCACCTGGAGCGTCTTGTCGGCGACTTCGTCGGCCCGGTCGACCAGCCTGTCGATCTGCGACTTCTTCTCCGGGATGAGGCTGCCGGGCGGCAGCACGGCCGCGGTCTCGGTGCCGCCGCGCAGATCGATGACCCGGAGGCCGGTGATGACGCGGGTGACCATCATCGCCCGGGTGTCGCTCTTGATCGGCGTACCGCGTTTGACCGACAGCCTCACCCGCACCTTGCCGACGTCGTCGGGCGAAATGGAGATGTCGTCGATCGATCCGACCCCGACGCCGTTGAGCAACACCTCCGAACCGGTGGACAGACCGAGGACAGAACCGTCGATGTCCACCAGGTAGTGGTCCTCGCGCTCCCAGAAGCGAACGCCGCCGAACACCATCAGGACCGCGACCACCAGGATCGCGGTGGCCACCGCGAAGATGCCGAGGCGGATCTTCTGTCGTCGAGTCGCCACCGTCATACCCCCCGGTCCGAGCGGTCCCCGCGCGAACCTGATGCCGGATCAAACCGGATGACCCCGTGGGCCCCCTGCCTGAGGTGCCCGACCGGGTCGACCGCTCGCCCGCCCAGGGTGTCGCCCGGGACGCGGTGGATGAAGGCGTGCACGTCCGGATCGCTCGACCGGTCGAGCTCGTCGAGGGTGCCGGTCGCCAGGATCTGCCCGCGGCCGAGCATGATGGCGCGGTCGCTGATGGTGCGGATGCTCGCCAGGTGGTGGCTCACCACCACCAGCGTGATGCCGAGGACGTCGCGGAACTGGAGCAGGAGCTCGTCGATCTCGGCGGAGACCACCGGATCCAGCCCGGCCGACGGCTCGTCGCAGAAGACCAGCTCCGGGTCGAGCACCGCGGCGCGCGCCAGGCCGGCCCGGCGCCGCTGGCCACCCGACAGCTGCGACGGCATGCGGTCGACCAGCCCGCCCAGTCCGACCAGCCCGAGCTTGATGCGGGCCAGCTCGACGATGACCGGCTCCGGCAGAGAGGTGAGCTCGCGCAGCGGCAGGGCCAGGTTGTCGAGCAGCGAGAGCGAGCCGAACAGCGCGTCCTGCTGGAACAAGAGGCCGGTCCGCCGGCGCACGGTGTTCCGCTCGTCCTCGCCGAGCTCGAGGAACGGCTCGCCGAACAGCCGCACGGAGCCGGAGATGGCCGGGATGAGCCCGGTGACGGTCGCGAGCAGGGTCGACTTCCCCGAGCCGGAGCCGCCGAGCAGCGCGACGATCTCGCCGCGGCGGACCTCGAGGTTCACGCCCTCGAGCACCGGCACGCCGTCGTGGCCGACCGCGAGGTCGCGACACTCGAGCAGCACCTCTCGCTCCGTGCCGCGCATCACCTCACCTGCACCGTCGAAAAGGTCGCGAACAGGCTGTCGACCACGATGATGAGGAAGATGCAGGTCACCACCGTGCGGGTGGTGGCTCGCCCCACGCTGGCGGCGCTGCCCCGGCTGCGCAGGCCCAGGTAGCATCCGACGAAGGAGATGATCCAGGCGAAGACCAGGCTCTTGCCGAGGCCGTGAAAGAAGTCGGACATGGTGACGGCGGTGAGCAGCTCCTCCCAGAAGCCCCGGGCGGTCTGGCCGAGCACCGAGACCGCGATGACCACGCCGCCGATCACGCCGATGAACATGGAGAGCAGGGTGAGCGCCGGCTGCACCAGGGTGAGCGCGACCACCCGCGGGACGACCAGGAAACGGACCGGGCTGACCCCCATGGCGCGCAGCGCGTCCACTTCCTCGCGGACCCGCATGGTGCCGAGCTCGGCGGCGATCGCCGCGCCGGTGCGGCCGGTCAGGATGACCGCGGTGATGAGCGGCCCGAACTCGCGGACCACCGCGAGTCCGACCAGGTCGGCGACATAGACATCGGCGCCGAACTGCGCGAGCTGCACCGCCCCCTGGAAGGCGAGCGTCATCCCGAGGAGCAGGCTGAGCAGCCCGACGATGGGCAGCGCGCCGGCGCCCATCTCGGCGGCTTGCTCGACGACCGCGCCGCCCGGCAGGCGGCGCCGCCGGATCAGCGCGGCCATCGCGTCGCGCCCGCTGTCGACCATCAGGTCGACCACCTCGGCGGCGCGGTCGACCCCGGCGAGCACGCCTGCGCCGACCCGCTCGAACAGGCCGGGCGGCGCCTCGTGGTCGGCCGCGACCCGCGGCGCGATGGGCGGCATGAGCGCGAAGGCCGCCCGGTGGTTGTCGTCCAGGCTGACCAGGTCGAAGGTCTTGCCCGCCCGGGCCACCATGCGCGAACCGAGCGACACCGTGGCGACCCCGGCCGAGTCGACCCGGCCGGCGCCGGCGAAGTCGATCACCACGGAGTGCACGTCGCGCCGCCGGCACAGGGCGGACAGCCGGCGAAACAGGCGCTCCGCGGTGTCGACCACCAGGTCTCCATCGAGCCGGATGACGGCGGTCCCGCTCTGGCGCTCGACATCTGAGCCCATCTTCAGTGTGTGCCGTGCAAGAACCGCGGCAGCCTGCGAAGGCTCCTCGCCCGGAGGATGCGCGCCTCGGTCCCGAGCAAGAGCGCCACGATCGTGACGCGCTGCCACGCTGAACCGCTGTCGGCCGCTCAGACCGCGTCGGACACGCTGGTGAAGCCGAACCCGGACAGGCGCAGCGCCGGCACCACGGTGGTCGGGCTCTCGGTCCCGCGCGACGGCAGCCGCTGCGCCGCCGACATCGCCTCGACCTTCTTCAGCACCGCCACCGGGCTGTCGTTCCAGCGGAAGTTGTTCACCGGGTAGGCGATGGCGCCGTTCTCGATCCAGAACACGCCGTCGCGCGTGAGGCCGGTGAGCAGCATGGTCTGCGGGTCGACGTCGCGGATGTACCAGAAGCTGGTGACCAGCACGCCGCGCCTGGTCGAGCGGATGAGGTCAGCCAGGGTGCCCTTGCCTCCCGCCATGATGATGTTGGGCGCCGCCGGCACCGGCTCCACCTTCTTCTTTTCGGCCCAGAAACGATCGCAGGAGAGGCTGGCGAGCTTGCCGGCCTTGATCCAGTGGCGCTTCTGGTGTGCCAGTCCCTCGCCGCTCCACGGCCGGACCGGCAGCTCGGGATCGCGCGGGTCGCTGGTGATCTCGATGTCCTTGCCGAACAGGCTCTCGCCGAGCCGGCTACCGCCCTTGGGGCTGGCGAAGTAGCTGCGCCCTTCGTCGGCCAGCCGCTGGTCCATGTCACCGAGGAGGAGCTCGAGCAGCTCGGCGACGCAGGCCGGCTCGAGGATGGTCGGGTAGGAGCCGGGCTCGAGCTTGCGCGGCGCCCGCGAGGCGAGCGCCTTCTCGACCGCGACCGCGGCGGCGCCGGCGTAGTCGACGTCGCCGATGGCGCGCGCGGCGCGGCCGGCCCAGCCGGAACCGCTGCCGTCCTTGGTCCGCACGGTGGTGCTGAACGACGCGCTGGTGCCGCGGTGGTAGGCGAACAGGCCCTTCGAGTTGCCGAGCGCCTCGGCGCGCGCGGTGGTGCGGGTGAAACCGGCAGCGACCAACCCCTGGCCGGCGGCCGCCTCGATGACGCTCGCCGCGCCGGCCGCCATCCGCTCCGACCCCTGGCTGGCAGTGACCTCGTCCCAGGCTGCCACCGCCGGGTGCTCCTGCGGTCCGACCAGCGGCATGCGCTCCGGGTCCTCCGGCGCCAGCTGGGCGATCTCCTCGGAGAGCGCGACCGCGTGGCGCAGGGTCTCGTCGTCGAGCTGGTTCACGCTGACCGCGCCGGCCCGCTTGCCGAAGACCGAGGTCACCGTGAGCGACGGGCCGGTCTCGGCGCCGCTGGTCGACGCGGTGTTGCGGGCGAAGCGAAGATTCGCCGACTGGCCGACCGAGAGAGAGACCTGGGCCTCGTCGGCCTTCGACCCGGCCAGCGCCCGCTGGATGACTTCCTTCGCCTTGTCCTTCGCGATCATCGTCGGCTCTCCTCAGACCTGCCGCGCGGTGTTGATGACGTTGACCCGCCGGAAGCGCGCGGTCGAGCAGCCGTGGCTCACCGCGTTCGACTGGCTCGGCTCGCCCTTGCCGTCGTACATCGAACCGCCCACGTAATAGGCGCTCTTGTCGCAGATGGCGTCGCACGAGCCCCAGAAGTCGGGGGTGCGCGCCTGGTAGGCCACGTCGCGCAGCATGCCGACGATCTTCCCCTTCTTCACCTCGTAGAAGGCCTGGCCGCCGAACTGGAAGTTGTAGCGCTGGTGGTCGATGCTGTAGCTGCCGTTCCCCATGATGAGGATGGCGTCCTCGGTGTCCGCCACCAGCTGTGCCTGGCTGAGCGGCTTCTGGCCCGGCACCAGGTTGACGTTGGGCATGCGCTGGAACGGCACGTCCCTCCAGCTCTGCGAGTAGCTCGAGCCGTGCGAGGCCTTCTGCCCGATGAGGCGCGCCTGGTCGCGCGTGGTCTGGTAGTCGACGAAGATGCCGCGTTCCACCAGGTGCCAGGCGCTCGTCTTGACCCCGTCATCGTCGTAGCCGCAGGTCGCCAGGCTGCCGGGCGCGGTCTTCTCGCCGACGAAGTTGACGATGTCGCTGCCGATCCGGAACCTGCCGAGCTTGTCGGGGGTGAGAAAGCTGGTGCCGGCGAAGTTGGCCTCCATGCCGAGCGCGCGGTCGAGCTCGGTCGGGTGGCCGATCGACTCGTGGATGGTCAGCCACAGGTGGGTCGGGTGCAGGATGAGATCGCGCAGCCCGGGCTCGACCGAACGGGCCGTGTGCTTGGCCACCGCGTCCTCGCCGGCCTGGCGCGCGTCCTCGGACCAGGGGTACGACTCGATGTACTCGTACCCGACCCCGCGCGGGTCGGTGTAGGACCCGCGGCTCTGGAAGCTGTTCCGCTTGCGGTCGACCGAGGTCACCTTGAAGCTGGGGTCGCAGCGCTGCAGCCACTGCTCGATGTACGAGCCCTCGCTCGAGGCGAAGAACTTGTGCTCGCGGACGAAACCCATCGACGAGCTGCAGAACGAGACGCCCGACACCTTCAGCGCCTCGGCGTTGATCGCCAGCAGCCGGTCGATCTTGTCCTTGAGCGGGACCTCGAAGCTGTCCTTCTCGATCGGCGTGCGCCAGACGGCCAGGTGCTTCGCGACCGGCACCAGCTCGACCGGCTCGCGCGCCAGCACCGCGTTGGCCCGCGCGATCGCCACCGCCTGGCGCGCGACCCGCACCACCTCGTCCCGGGTCACCGCCGCGCTGGCAGCGAAGCCCCAGGCGCCGCTCGCGATCACCCGCACGCCGAAGCCGCGGTCGCTCGAGTCGTTGATGGACAGCACCCGCGCCTCGCGGGTCGCCACCGACTGGCGGCGGTAGTCGGCGATGCGGACGTCCGCGTAGGTGGCGCCGGCCGACCGGGCGGTGTCGAGCGCCAGATCGGCGAGCTCGACCAGGCTCGGGTCGGAGAAGGCCGGCCGGGCCGGCGGCGTGGTGCTGCCGGTGGCGCCCTTGCTGCCACCGCCGCAGGCCGGAGCCACCGCGACCGCCGCGCCCGCGGCCAGGGTGCCCTTGAGGAAGTCGCGCCGCTTCATGGGGCGCGAAGCTAATCGAAAACCGCCCGCCGGTCAGTACAGAAACACGGCCGACAGGGTGACGCCGAAGTAGCGGTCGGTGCCGCCGTCGGCGACGATCATCATGTCTGACTTGGGCGTGAAGGTGTGCTTGTACTGGTCGAAGCGGCCGACCAGCCGCGCCTCGATGCTCTTCGTGATGCCGGCGGCCAGCCCGGCGCCCATGCCGAAGGCGAGGACGTCGGTCTTGGCGAAGTTGTTTCCGATGTTGCCGGTGGCGTTGACCAGGCGCGTGCCGCCCGACAGGAGCGCGGCGAAGCGGCCGGCGAAGGCGAAGCGGCCCTCGAGGCCGAGCGAGATGAACTTGTATTCGACGTCGGGGATCTGGTTCTCGAGCGTGTCGTTGCTGGCGTCGAACGCGAAGGTGAACGTGTGGATGCCGTACCCGCCCATCAGGCCGACGTAGCTGGCGTCGGCCGGGCCGAACCGGTAGCGATAGCCGGCGCCGAAATCGATCTCGCTCCAGGTGGTCGGCACCGAGACCGACATCTCGTTGGCCTGCCCCTGGTTGATGGTCGCGGTCGAGTCGAGGGGCGTCGAGTGGGCATAGGAGCCGCTCAGGGTCCAGCCGGACGCCGCCTTGCTGGTCGAGAAGGCGAGCGGGCTGAACTCGGCGCCGAGCCGGATCATCGGGACGCCGCCCGCGTCGTACGGACGCAGGTTGCCCTCCTGCGGGTTGTCGAAGCGGAAGCGCCGGCCGCCGAGCTCGACGCCGGCCGCGAAGGCGATGTACGGCACCGTGCGGCCGCTCGGCTTCTCCTCGTCCTCGCCCTCGAGGGAGGCGTCCGAGTCGTCGTCGTCGCCCGAGCCGAGGCTGGGATCGCTGGCGTCGTTGCCGTCGTTGCCGCCGTTGCCGCCGTCGCTGGCGGCCGCCAGCGGCTTGCTGCCGTCGAGCGCGACCAGCTCCACCTTGACGCGGGTGGTGTCCCCCTCTTGCACGTCGATCCATTCCTCGTAGGTGCGGTAGCCCTCCTTCTTGACCTCGACCTGGTGGGCGCCGGCGTCGACCTTGATGGTGTCGGGCAGGTTACCCTCCTCCCGGCCGTCGACGAAGACCTTGGCGCCGGCGACCTGCGCCTGCGCCTTGGCCGGCATGACCTCGATCGTCCCCTTTTCGACCTTGGCCAGCTTCAGCTTGAACTTCTGCCCCGACGACTTCTTCTTGACCGAGATCTCGGACACCTGGCCGACGAAGCCCTCGAGCTCGATGATGAGCGTGTGGTTGCCGGCCTCGAGCTTGCCGTCGTACGGGGTGCGGCCGAGCGGATCGCTGTCCTTGTCCTCGAGATAGACGGTGGCGCCCGGCGGCGTTGTCTCGATGCGGACCGGATAGGTCTTCTCGGCGCGCGCCGGTCGCGCGACCGCGCTGGACAGGAAGATCACGAGCGCGCCACCCAGCAGCGCCGTCATGGACTGCCGCACCGCCATCGACGCGAGATCATATCGCCACGGGGCACATCGCGCCAGGCGGCGCACTTGCCCGGCGACCTCCGGTATAGTCGGGACTCCTCGATCTTCCCGATTTCCCTTGCCCCGCGCGTCTCGACCCCCATCGTCGCACCACGCTCCGCCGCGCGAGAAGCGGCCCTCCTCCGCGCACAAGAAGCCCCAGGGAGGGCAGCGAATCCGCGGCCGGTACGAGCTTCACGAGGTGGCGGGCCGAGGTGGCATGGCGGTGGTCTGGCGCGCCACCCAGCACGGCGATGCCGGCTTCGCGCGCCTGGTGGCGGTGAAGCAGATGCACGAGCACCTGGTCGAGAGCGAGGTGTACGTGGAGATGTTCGCCGAGGAGGCCCGGGTCCTGTCGACCCTGCACAGCCCGCACGTGGCCAGCATCTTCGACTTCGTCCACGAGAAGGGGCAGTACTACCTGGTCCAGGAGTGGATCGAGGGGATCGACCTCGGCACCTGGATCCATTACTGGATCGACCAGGACAAGCGGACCCGCTGGGACCTGGTCACCTCGATCGGCATCGGCATGCTGCGCGCGCTGTCGGCCGCGCACGAGCGGCGCGGCAGCGAGGAGGAGCCCGAGCCGATCGTCCACCGCGACGTCTCGCCGCACAACGTGCTCATCACCAACGAAGGCGTGGTGAAGCTCATCGACTTCGGTCTGTCCCTGGCTCGCGATCGCGGCAAGGAGCTGACCGAACCCGGCGTCGTGAAGGGGAAGATGTCGTACCTCAGCCCGGAGATCGTGGGCGGCGAGCGACCGGCGCCGCCGTCGGATCAGTTCGCCGCCGCCAGCGTCCTGTGGGAGGCGCTGGTCGGGCGCAAGCTGTTCGAGGGCCAGAACGACTACGAGATCTACAAGAAGCTGCGCGACGGCCAGGTCCAGCCGCTGCGCCCGCTGCGGCGCGACATCCCGCGCGAGCTGGCCGCGGTCATCCACCGGGCGCTGGCGACCGATCCCAAGCAGCGGTTCGCGTCGACGCGGGACATGGCCGCTCACCTCGGGGAGGTGCTGCGGGCCAACCGCCAGACCAAGGACGTCCAGGACGCGCTCGGCCAGTCGGTCAAGCAGGCGCGCGAGGGGGTCAAGGCACGCGAGTCGCTGGCCCACACGCCGGTCGCCGACCTGTCGGCCGAGTCGGTCACTCGCCCGATGGAGATCATCGGCGAGAAGGGCGGACGGCCCGCCACCCTGACCGACACCACGCCGCCCGAGGGCAACCGGCGACCGCCGTCGTCCTCGTCGTCGTCGCACGACACCGTGCCGCGCCCGCCCGAGCGCAAGGGCCTGTTGCACAAGCTGCCGTTCTTCTGGAAACGCTGATCTTCGAGCCGGGAGACCTCCGATGAACAGACTGTCCATGATCGCCGTACTCATCCTCTTCGCCGCCTGCATGGTGCAGCCGGCCCAGCCGGCCCAGCCGCAGCCGCCGCCGGCGGGAGAAGAGGAGATGGCCGGCGGCGAGGCGCCGGGGGCCGAGGCCGACGCCGAGGCCGAGGTGGACGCCGAGGCAGGCGGGGAGGCCTCCGCCGAGTCGGCCTCCGGCGGCCAGATGCCCGGCTTCGTCTGCGCCGGCAGCGAGAACAAGGTGCTGAGCGGAGCGACGGTGAACGGCAACGTCGAGGCGCACGGCTCGTGCAACCTCACCATCAGCGGGTCCCATATCACCGGCAAGCTCGAGGTGCATGGCTCGGCCAACGTGACCATCTCCGGCAGCGAGGTGGACGGGGCCTTCGAGGTGCACGGCTCGGCCAACGTGACGGCGAGCGGGAACCGCTTCCACCACAAGGCAAACGTCCACGGCTCGGCCAACTTCGCCGACGCCGGCGGCAACACCTGGAAGTGACGCCCGGCAGTCGGCCCGGGGTGAGGGAAGGGGCAGGCGCGCGAAGCGCGCGTTGGGGTAGCACCCGCCCGAACCCGACCAGGGCCGACAGTTCATCGATGGTTGGGCGCGCCGGGGGTGTTCTGCGCCTCGCCGGCGTCGGGCGCGCCGTTCTCGCAGGTGAGCCCGGCGGCGTTGTCGAGGTTGCGCACCCAGTCGGCCGGCTGATCGGTGTCGGTGCCGTCCGGGATGCGCGAGGCGCCGCCGACCTGGGTGGTACCGCCGTCGAATGACTCGGCGAGCACCGCCGCCTGGGAGTAGGTGACGTCGCTGGCGTCGCCGTCGTCGATCGCCACCGCATCGACCAGGCCCGACCAGGGCTGGTTGTCGATGGTGCCGTCGTCGTTGCCGTCGACGTCGGGCGTGCCGCCGGTGAAGTCGACCACCAGGAGCAGCGTGGTCGACCCGTTCTGCAGCTGGCTCGACAGGAAGGGGCTGACCCAGTGTCCGCTCGCCGAGCTGGTGCCGACCGGGATGACCGCCTGCACCTGGCCCGGGTTGTTGCCGGCGTCCCCCTCGACGCTGAGGACGGTGTAGCGGCTGTAGTCGGCGCCGGCGGCGCCCGCGATCTCGACGTACTCGCAGTCGTCGGCGCCGGCGTGATCGGCGACGAACTCGTTGATGACCGGATCTGCGTTGCCGTGCGGCTCGGCGTCGGGGCCGCCGTCGACCCGGATGCCGGCGTCGGGCAAGAGGGCGCCGTCGCTGCGGTCGACGCCGGCGTCGGCTCCGCTGTCGGCGGTGGCACAGCCGCCGCCGGCGACGACCAGCAGGGCGGCGGCGAGCGCAAACTTCATCGGCGGCCGAAAGCTACCCGCGGCCCCGGCGGGCGTCCACAAGATCTCAGTTGGCGGCGGCGACCCGGCGAACCAGGTATGCGAGATCCCCTTCGGGAACTTCGTCCGCCAGGCGGACATGCACCATCGGTCCGGACCAGGCGCCACCGGTCGCGGTCTCCTCGTCGTCGAGCTGAAGGACCACATCCGAGGCGAGGCAGAGCGCTTCGCGCTCGCTCGCAGCCTCGACCACGAACAGCGGTCCAGTGTCGCGGCCGTGCTGCCGCCGATAAGCGACCCAACGCTTCACGTCATTTCCTTTCGTGCGGCGCCCCCCGCGCCGCATCGCCCCCACGTCGTCTCCGAGCAACTTATCACGGGAGCTCGGCCGGCCCCGAGACGGGGAACCTCTCGGCCGGGGACGGGGTGTCGTCCCATGTAGGCGACAGTGCTCGTCGAATGCACAGCTCGGTACTGCCACCTCTCGGCTATACTTTGACACCGGCCATGGCGTCGGGTGTTCAGGCTCAGCAGCGGGATCGCGCCATCCAGTTCGGAAAGTACACGCTGATGTCGCGCATCGCGACCGGCGGCATGGGAGAGCTGTTTCTGGCCCAGCTGCGGGCGGCGGGTGGCTTCGAGAAGCTGGTGGTGATCAAGCGGATCCTTCCGCACCTCACCGATCAGCGCGAATTCGTGGACATGTTCGTGGAGGAGGCGCGAACTGCGGCGCGCATCACCCATCCGAACGTCTGCCAGATCTACGAGCTCGGCCAGGTCGACGGGCGCTATTACATGGCGCTCGAGTACCTCGAGGGAGTGCCGCTCGCCGACGTGATGGTGGCGCGCAAGCGGGCTCCGCAGCTGGCGGATCTCCGGCTCGTGGTGTCCCTCGTGTCCCAGGCCGCCGAGGGGCTGCACCACGCCCACTCGCTGCGGGGTACAGACGGCGCCAGCGAGCAGCTGGTCCACCGCGACGTCAACCCGCGGAACGTATTCGTCACCTCGGCCGGTGTGGCCAAGGTGCTCGACTTCGGCATCGTGAAGGTGCGCGGGGCCCTCAGCCAGACCTCGACGGGGTCGGTCAAGGGAACCTACTCGTACATGTCGCCGGAGCAGCTGCAGGGGGAGAACCTCGACTGCACCGCCGACATCTTCTCGCTGGGGACCATCGCGTGGGAGGCGGTGGTCGGGCGCCGGCTGTTCAAGCGGGCCAGCGATCTCTTGACCTGGAAGGCGATCGTCGAGGAACCGATTCCGCGCCCGAGCCAGTTCCGCTACGACCTGCCGCCCGAGCTCGACGAGGCGATCATGCGGGCGCTCGCACGGCCGCGCGACATGCGCTACGAGTCGGCGCGAGAGCTGGCGCTGTCGCTCGAGCGGGCGATCAAGCCGCTCGGCGCGCCGTACACCACGCTGGCGATCTCGGCGGAGATCGAGAAGGCGTTCCAGGCCGAGCTGGCGCAGCAGCGCGAGCGGGTGTTCGCCGCCCACAAGCGCCAGGAGGCCGACCGGCTCGCGGGTGAGCCGATCGACGACTGGAACGAGGAGGCGCCGGACACCCGGGTGGCGGATCCCGACTACGGCTACCTGGTCGACAGCATCGCCGGGGCGAAGCCGGTCGGGCCGCGGCGGCCGCCGAGCGAGGTACCGATGCACACGCCGAGCGAGATCCACACGCTCGACGAGGAGCTGCCGGGCGTCGGTGTCGCGCAGCCGGTCCTGCGCGGAAGCAGTCCGCCCTACGCGAAGAAGAAGAAGAAGGCGGCTGCCGCCGCGCTGCAGACCGCCGATTCGTTCGTCGGCGAGGTGCCGCCCGGCTTCCGCGAGGCGCCCTGGCCGCCGGAGATGACGCCGCTCAGCCGACCTTCGGCGTCGGTGGCGCGCGGGCCGGGCGCGCACGAGCTCCGCGGCCGCAGCCCGTGGCCGATGGTGCTGGCGCTCCTGGTGTTCGGCACCGGAGCGGCGGCGCTGGCCTACGTGCTCAAGAAGGACGGCATGGAGACGCCGGCGGCAGACACGGCGGCGGCCCCGGTAGAACCGGGCGCGGCGTCGGCGAGCGCTTCCCCGCCGCCGGCGAGCAGCAGTACGACGCCGGCGCCGGTGGCTGCCAACCCGCCCGGTTCGGCGGCGGCTGGCGGCTCGGGCGCTGCGGGCGACAAGTCGCCGGCGGACGATCCGTCTGAGCGGATGGCCAGCGCCATCCCCGGGGGCGCACCGTCCGCGGCGGGGGCGCAGAGCGCCGCCAAGGACGACGACGCCAAGGACGACGACGACGCCGCGAAGGACGACAGCAAGGACCGAAAGTCGGACAAGGACAAGGACCGGGACAAGGACCGGGACAAGGACAAGGACAAGGACAAGCGCGCGAGCAAGCGCGACCGGGAGAAGGAAAAGGAGAGGGAGAAGGAGAAGGAGCGGGAGGCCAAGAGGCCGGGGTCGGACAATGAGAAGAGCTCGACGACCACCGCGAGCAGCAAGGTGGCGACCGCCCCGAAGGGGAGCGGCTTTCTGACCATCAACGCCGAGCCCTACGCGACCGTGTACGTCGACGGCAAGAAGCGCGGCTACACGCCGGTCGTCCGCCTCGCGCTGCCGGCAGGCGATCACTCGGTCAAGCTGGTCTCGTCGGGCGGACAGGCGGACCGCAAGATGACGGTCAAGGTCTCGTCCGGTGAAGAGGTCCGCAAGTTCGTGAAGTGGTAGCCTGGCGATTCGATTCATGAGGAGCGCATCGACCAGACGATGTCTCGCCTGCCCGCTCTTCGCGGTGGCGGTGGCGATCGCGGCGGGCGCGGCGCCGGCGGCGGCGCAGAAGAAGGGGCCAGCGGCGAAGAGTCCGCTCGAGCGGGCGCGCAACGAGATCGGCGAGCTGCGCTACGAAGACGCCAAGAAATCGATCGAGAAGTCGATCCGGTCCGGCACCAACGGACCGGCCGATATGAGCGAGCTCTACCTCTTGCTCGGCGAGGTGAAGGCGAGCCTGGGGGACGACGACGCGGCGCTCGAGGCGTTCGAGAAGGCGCTGGTCATCGATCCGGCGGCCGAGCTGCGCCGCGGGCTGTCTCCCAAGATCCGCGAGCCGTTCGGCAAGGCGCGCAAGGCGATGAAGGGCAAGAAGCCGCTGGCCATCCAGCACCGGATCCTCAAGCAGGACCCGCCGACCATCGCGATCGTCGTCCAGTCGGATCCGTTCGGCATGATCATCGGCGGGCGCCTCATCTACAAGAACGCCGACGGGGCCGACCGGTCGGTGGCCGGGATGGGCAAGGAGCGGGTGGACCTCAAGCTGCCGCCCGGCACCGCCAGCTTCGTGGTCGCCGGCATCGACGAGCACGGCAACCGCCTGATCGAGCTCGGCAGCGAATCGGAGCCACTGACCCTCGACGTCGAGGGCGGCGGCGCCGCCGCCGAGGGCGGCGCGTCGGAAGGCGAGGCGGAGGGGGACGGCGGGTCGCAGGAAGGCGGCGAGGAGGGCGGCGGCGGGGCAGACGGCGCCAGCACCACCGTGAGCAAGTCGTCGGATGACTCGGGGAGCGGGACGCCGCTGTACGCCCACTGGGCGCTGTGGGGCGGCGTGGCAGTCGGGCTGGCCGGGGTCGGCGTTCTCACCGGGCTCAGCACGCGGTCGACGGTGAACGAGCTCGACGACGTGCGGCAGAACAGCGAGATGTACGAGTTCACCTATGCGCAGGGGCTGGCCGACAAGGCCGAGCGGCGCGCGCTCTACACCAACATCGCGTTCGGCGCCGCCGCCGCCTGCGGCATCGTGTCTGGTTTCCTGTTCTACCGGCAGCGCAAGTCCGCGAAGAGCGAGGAGCGCACGGCGCTGGTCCCGGTGGTCGGCGCGGACGTCGCCGGCGTCGCGGCCCACCTCGAGTTCTAGTGGACGCCGCCACCACCGCGGTCCTGCTGCTGTCCTGCCGCGACCAGCGCGGCCTGGTGGCTGCGGTGTCCGACTTCCTCTTCCGGCACCACGGCAACATCGTGCATGCCGACCAGCACACGGACCGCGAGCGCGGCCTGTTCGTCCAGCGGGTCGAGTGGGAGCTGGCCGGGTTCGACATCCCGCGTGCCGACATCGCCGAGGCGTTCCGCCCGCTCGCCGAGCGCTTCGCGATGGACTGGAGCCTGCGCTTCTCCGACCACCGGCCCCGGCTCGCGCTCATGGTCTCCAAGCTGCCCCATTGCCTCTACGACCTCCTGGCGCGCTGGCGGATGGGCGAGCTCTTCGCGGACATCCCGCTCATCATCGGCAACCACGACGACGCCCGCCCCATCGCCGAGCAGTTCGGCGTCGCCTACCACCACCTGCCGGTCGATCCCGCGAACAAGCCCGCCCAGGAGCGCCGCGCCATCGAGCTCATCGACGCCGCCGGCGCCGACCTGGTGGTGCTCGCCCGCTACATGCAGATCCTCAGCGCCGATTTCGTCGGCCGCTACCCGAGCCGCATCATCAACATCCACCACTCCTTCTTGCCGGCCTTCGCCGGTGCCCGTCCCTACCACCAGGCCCACGAGCGCGGCGTCAAGATCATCGGAGCCACCGCCCACTACGCCACCGCCGACCTCGACATGGGCCCCATCATCGAGCAGGACGTCGCCCGGGTCTCCCACCGCGACTCGGTCGCCGACCTGGTCAAGAAGGGACGCGACCTCGAAAAGGTCGTCCTGGCCCGCGCCGTCGACCTCCACCTCGGCAACCGCATCGTCGTCGTCGGCAACAAGACCGTGATCTTCGACTGAGCCGGCAGGCCGAGCGGTCGCCGGCAAGTCGAGTTGCGCCGGCCCGGGCGGGCGCGGCGGCCTGAGTTCGGCTGGTTAGGTGCCGCGCGGGCGGGCGCGACCCTTGCAGCCGGCTGTCGGGTTCGGCCGCCGGCCGGGCGCTCTTCTGCAGGAACGGAGAACACGTGATGACAGTTCGCAATTCGCTCTTCGCGCTGTGCGCCGCGCTGGCGCTGATGGCGTGCGGGGAGGCCGGCGTCGAAGACGGGTCGGACTGCAACGGAGGCAAGTGCGACGACCTCGGCGACACCGCCTCCAGCGACCTGATGCCGCGGGCGCCGCAGGCCTCCGGCACCATCTCGATCACCCGCAACGGCGAGGAGTGGCTGTGCGAGGTGATCGGCTCGAAGGGCGAGTTCGTTCTCCTGTCGACCCAGTACGCCTCGCGGACGTCGGCGCTGAACGGCGCGCTCGCCATCGAGGAGAACGGGGTCCTGCCCGAGCGCTACGTCGTCAGCCAGTCGGACGCCGGCTGGAGCTTCGCGCTCCGGGCCGGGAACAACGCGGTCATCGCCGACAGCGCGGTCTTCGCCAGCGAGGCGGAGGCGCAGGCGGCCGCCGAGGTGGCGCGCGATCTGGTCGCCGGCATCGTCCAGTACAAGGCCGCCATGACGGGCGGCGCGCGCTTCGTCCTGTCGCGCGACGGCTCGAGCTGGCGGTTCGACCTCCTGGACGACGACGCCTCTCCGCTGCTCGCGTCGCAGGTCTACTCGAGGCGCAGCGATGCCATCAACGGCATCGAGTCGGTGCGGACCAACGGCAAGGAAGAGAGCAAGTACGTGCTGCTCGCCGACCCGCCGCGCTTCATCTTGAAGGCCGCCAACGGGCAGGAGATCGCCGAGAGCGGCGCCACCTTCGACAGCGCCGAGGCGGCCCAGGCGGCCGTGCAGGCGACCCAGGCGCTCCTGGTGAGCGAGCGGGCGGCGAACCCATGGTGACGAAGAAAGCGAGAACCCGGATGCTCCGCCCCCTCAGCTGTCTCGCGCTCGGCTCGTCGCTCGCGGCGGCCGGGCTCGCCGCCTGCGCTCCCTCCTCGCTCGGCGATGACGAGGCGATCGGCAGCTCCGAGCAGGCGATCACCGACGTCACTCACTCGGCGGTCGAGCGCCAGTCGATCGGCAACTGCTGGATCTACGCCCAGGCCAGCTGGATCGAGTCGATGGCGCTGTCGGCCAGTCCGGGCGAGGAGCTCGACTCGTCGCAGACCTACTGGACCTACTGGCACTGGTTCGACCAGGTGACCGGGTCGTTCCGGCCGAGCGAGATCCAGACGGGCGGGTTCCACTTCACCGCCGACCAGATCGTGCTCGACCGCGGGATCATGCGCGAGGGCGACTTCGTCCCCGAGGACACCGCCGGGGAGATGTCGGACCGGCAGAAGTCCGCCCTGGCGCGGATCAACCAGGCGCTCAGCGCCGGCGAGTTCGAGAACGCCGACGGCCTCAAGGTCCGGCAGATCTTCGACGAGGCGTGGGAGCTGTCTCCCGAGGTGCGGGCACAGCTCGACAAGGCCTTCGGTGAAGACGGCGAGGCCACGCTGCGCCAGGGCGCCAGCGTGAGCGGGACCGACATCATCGATCCTGACACCGTCGCGGTCCGCTTCACCGAACGGAAGAGCGGGCAGACCTCGGTGCGCAACGCGACCCTGGTCGATGCCATCGAGAGCTGGAACGAGGTCTCCTATCCGTTCGACAGCGCCGGCCGGCGCGGGTTCCTCCGCCGCGTGCAGCAGGCGCTGCACGACCGGCAGCCGGTCATCATCACCTGGGACGTCGACTTCAACGCCCTCGAGAACGGCGAGGGCGAGCGGCAGGGCTCGTTCAACCTCCAGACGCTCTCGGAGTCGGGGGCGCCCGGTCATCAGGGCGGCCACATGACGGTGCTCGAGGACTACGCCGCCGAGACCGAGCAGTTCGGGCTGCTGGCTGCCGGCGTCACCCTCGATCCGAGCAACTCGACCGACGCCGCCAAGCTGGCCGCTGCGCTCCTCGACAGCACCCGCATCAAGCTCCTGCGGATCAAGAACTCGTGGGGCAGCGAGCGGCCCGACCGTGAGTTCGCGCCCGGCTTCCCCGGCTACCACGACCTCTGGATGGACTACCTGAACGGCCCTATTCGCTACTGCCCGGACGCCGAGGAGCCGAAGAGCGACGAGAACTGCACCGGCGAGACCGTCCCGCTGCGAGAGGTCCTCCTCCCGCCCGGTTACTGAAGATCGGATATGCGGCCCCGCGCATTTCGTGCGCGCGGCCGGTTCGCGCGCGGGCGACGCGTGTCTTGCGGCGGCCGGCGTGTTACGAACTTCGTGCGTGCCGTCGAATGAGGAGCGGTTGCGGGCGCAGCTCGAGCGAGCCCTCGAGCAGGAGCGAACGCTCATGGCGCTGGCCGCTCTCGGCGACGGACCGATCGAGGTCCGGCTGCGCGCCATCCTCGAGCAGGCGGCCCGGACGCTGCACGTCGGCCGGACCAGCTTCTGGTCGTTCCGCGACACGCCGCCGGCCATCCACTGCAACGAGCTGTACCGGTCGGCGACCGCCGACTTCGAGCGGGGCGCCGTGCTCGAGGCGAACGACTACCCGCGCTACTTCGAAGCCCTGGCCACCGGAAAGCCGATCATCGCGCGGAACGCGCACCGGGACCCGCGCACCTGCGAGTTCTCCGCCGGCTACCTGACGCCGCTCGGCGTCGGCGCCATGCTCGACGTGCCGGTCTACGTCCGCGGCGACCTGGCCGGCGTGGTGTGCAACGAGCACGTCGGCGGCGAACGAGACTGGACCGCCGACGAACAGATCTTCGCGATGGCGGTCGGCCACCTGGTGGCGCTGGCCATCGAGGCACAGCACCGGGCGTCGGCCGAGGAGGAGCTGCGCGACAGCGAGGCGCGGTTCCGCGCGATGGTCGAGGCCGCGCCCATCCCCATGCTGGTGACCGCCTACCCGGAGGGCATCTGCCTCTACGCCAACCAGGAGGCCTCGCAACTCACCGGCGTGCCGCACCACGAGATGGTCGGGCGCAGCACGCCCGACTTCTACGTCGACCCGGGCGTGCGCGCTGCCCTGGTGGCCGAGCTCCAGGGCGGCGGCATGGTCACCGGCCGCGAGGTCCGCCTGCGCCGGGCCGACGGCAGCGTGTACTGGGCGCTCATCTCGATCCGCCGCCTGACCTTCGACGACCGCCCGGCGGTGATCGCCGGGCTATGGGACATGAGCGGTCAGAAGGAGCTGCAGGAGCGCCTGCAGCACCTCGCGCTCCACGATCCGTTGACGGGCCTGCCCAACCGGGCCTACTTCGTCGATCGGCTGCGCGGCGAGCTCGCCCGTGCCCAGCGCAGCGGCGACTACCAGTTCGCGGTGCTGTTCATCGATCTGGACGGATTCAAGCGGATCAACGACACGCTGGGCCACGACGTCGGCGACTCGGTGCTGGTCGAGGCCGCCGCGCGCATGAAGGGCTGCCTGCGGGCGACCGACACCGCGGCGCGCGTGGGCGGCGACGAGTTCACCGTCCTCCTGGTCCAGTCCGACGACGCCCGCGAGATCCAGCGGGTCGCCGACCGCATCGCGGCCGCCGTCTCCGCCCCCATGCCGTTCCTGCCCGACGGTGTCGCGGTCGGCGCCAGCGTCGGCATCGCCGCGAGCGACCCGCAGGCTCGTGACCCGGTCGAGATCATGCGCCGGGCCGACGCCGCCATGTACCGCGTCAAGTCGAGCCGCCGTCCCCCCGCCGCCACCGGCTGATCCTCCCCTGCCCAGCGCGCCCGCCCCTGGTGCAACCGGCGCGCCCTGCGACGCAGAGGTCGCGCCCTGCGGCGAGGCCGCGCCCTCGTGGCAGAGGCCGCGCCCTGCGGCGAGGCCGCGCCCTGGTGCAGAGGCCGCGCCCTGGTGCAGAGGCCGTGCCCTGCGGCGCAGAGGCCGTGCCCTGGTGCAGAGGCCGTGCCCTGCGGCGCAGAGGCCGTGCCCTGCGGCGCAGAGGCCGTGCCCTGCGGCGCAGAGGCCGTGCCCTGGTGCAGAGGCCGTGCCCTGCGGCGCAGAGGCCGCGTCCCCGGCGCGCCGCCGCCGCCGGTCCCCTCCGCGCGCTACGCGCACGCGCCTCGCCACCTACGGACGACGCGAGGCCGAGTAGGGCGGTGGCACGGCGCCTGCGCTC
>Ga0111539_10001231_pt1 | contig 34114 bp, 31 predicted proteins | sample RhiMethybrSRZTD1_FD_79667 | JGI IMG/M metagenome (GOLD analysis project Ga0111539, IMG submission 79667) | Populus rhizosphere microbial communities from Tennessee, USA - Rhizosphere MetaG P. TD hybrid SRZTD1 (version 2) (version 2) | ecosystem: Host-associated > Plants > Roots > Rhizosphere >...
AGTGCCCAGTGCCCAGTGCCCAGTGCCTGTCACTTGGCCCGGGGCCCTTGGCGTCAGGCCCGCGAGAACAGCACTCCCGGCGCCAGTTTCCACTCCGGATCGATCGCACGTTTGATCGCGCGCATCTCTTCGATGCCCTCGTCGCCGTAGAGTTGGCGGAGCAGGGCCTGTTTGAGCGGACTCCGGCCGACTCCGTGCTCGGCGAGCGGGCAGCCGCCGAGGCGCACGGCCTCGCGGCCGAATTCGAGGATCGCCTCGCGGCCGGCCTCGACGTCCGCGTAATCGCGAGGGATCACATTCGGGTGCACATTACCGTCTGAGATGTGGCCCCAGACCGCGTAGTCGAGGCCACGGCGTTCGTAGCCGTGGCGATAGATCGCCAGGATGTCGCCGAACCGATCGAACGGCACGATCATGTCGGCCGCGGTCTTGTCGATGCGTGGATCCCGGCGTTTGGCGTCGCCGACCCGCCGGTTGACTCCGGCCGGCGCGCTTTCGCGGATCGCCAGCAACTGCCGCAGGCGGCGAAGGTCGCCCGGCATCGCCAATTCGGCGGTCTCGAACACGCCGTGACGTTGCAGCAGTTGGCAGAATCTCGTGAGCGGCGTGTTCGGCGCTGAAGGCGCCAGCGCGTCCTGGATCTCGTCAAATGCCGTCGCGGCCGTGGTTCCGGCGGGCAGTTCGATCTGAACGATGAGCAGCAAGTCCGTCTCGTCCGGCCATCCGACCCCATGCGCCTTGTCCACGCCGTCCTGTCGCAAGACCTCAAGGCAGCGGCGATCCAGCGACTCGATGGCGGCGATGTCGATGCCGGACGGATCCCGCGACTGCCAGGTCGCCTGCGACGCGCGGCGCAGCTCGTTCACCAGCGCGAGCCCGTCCCGTTCCGATCTGACCGGGACGAGGGCCATGGCGATCGCCGGCGGCGCCGGGAGCACGCGAACTGTCGCCTCCACGATCACGCCGAGCGTCCCCTCGGCGCCGATGAACAGATCGATCAGATCCATGTCCGGCGCCGCGAAGTAACCGGCCGAGCATTTCGCCACCGCCGGCGGCCGGTACGTGCCCGGCTGGAATCGGCGGCGGCCGTGCCCGCAGACGATTTCGAAGCCATCGCGCGGATCGGCTTGCACCTCGCCTCTCGCCAAATCGATCACGTGTCCGCACGGCAGCACGACGATGAGCCCGTCCACCCACGCGCGCGTTGCTCCGTACTTGAACGTGCCGGCGCCGGCGGCGTTCGTCGAGACAACGCCGCCGACGAAGGCGCCGGTGAAGGTTGGAACAGGTGCGTACCAGCGCCCGCGTGCAGTTAGCAGATTCTGCAATGTCTCCAGCGCGACGCCCGCGCCGACTCGAAAATGCGTATGGCCCGATTCGTGAATAGCGGTGAGGCGCCCGCTCGAGATCACGAGGCCGCCGGCAGGGGTCGCGCCGCCAGTGACCGACGATTGCGCCCCGATGGGCAGCACGTGCGTCGCCAATCGAAGGAGTTCCGCGACTTCGGCCTCCGATCTCGGCCGGGCAATCCCGTCGGCGTGTCCGTCCGGAAAGTGCGCGGCGTCCTCGAGGTGAGCGCCGATCGCGTCAGGCGATCGATCGACGTCGACACTCGATCGCTCGCCGGCCGGCTCACGCGCGCGACAGATGTGCATTTCTCGTTTCGATCGAAGGAGACACTACATGCTGGTCGTCAGTCAATTCGTTGCGCTCTTCTCACTCGTCGCGGCGCTCGTCGGCGTTCGGCCGTCCGCGTCGCCGCAATCCGGCGTTCCGAGAGACGCCCGGGCCGTCCCGCGAATCTCGCAAGAGCAGTTCAGCAAGCTCCACGCCACAAACGACGTGCTCGTCGTTGACGTTCGTCCCGCGATGGTCTTCGACGTCAGCCACATCCCGGGCGCCATCAGCGTGCCAATCGCCGAGGTCGAGCGCCAGGCCGACACCTTGATCCGCAAGGCGGCGCGGCGGCCGATCGTGACCTACTGCTCCTGCGTCGCCGAGCACACCGCCGCGGAGGCGGCGCTGCAGCTCCTGCACCGGGGCGCGACGAACGTGAGCGCGCTGGCCGGCGGCTATCCGGAGTGGCTGGCCAGGCGCGGCTATTTGAGCGCGGCCGCCTCGTTGGCCAGAAACCTCTGAAAGGCGTCCTCCGGCTCGACCGTGATGACCCCGCGCATCCGGTAGTGCGCGAGGCCGCAGAGCTGGGAGCACGCGATCTCGAACTGTCCGGTCGCGATCGGCGTGAACCAGACCGGGGTGAGCAGACCGGGAATGGCATCCTGCTTCACGCGCATGGCGGGGACGCCGAAGCTGTGGATCACATCCTTGCTCGAGAGCTGAATCACCACCGGCCGGTTCACCGGCAAGTGCATTTGACCGATCAACACCACGTCGTCCTTGCCGAAGGGTGATGCGCGATCGAGTCCGAGCGGGTTCGTCGCCGTGACGAGCTTGACCGACGTGTCGCCAAAGCGACCGTCGGCGCCGGGGTAGTGCATGTTCCAGGCGAACTGCTCGGCGACCACACGGACGACGACCGCGTTGGGATCGGCGGGCCGGGCGGAGGTGCGCTCGAACCAGATGGGGAGAGCGAAGCCAATCAACAACACCGACTCGGCAATGACGACGCCGAGCTCGGTGAAGGAGGCGACGCGGCCCGTGGCGCCGCGAGGATCGGCGTGTGGCTGCCGGCCGCGGCGGAATCGCACCAGGACCCAGACGAAGTACGCGCCCCAGCCGGCGAACAGCACCAGCATCAGCAGGTGCACGAGCGTCATCACGTGATCGATCGAGGCGGCGTGACTGCTCACGGGTCGGCTCGCTGTCGTTGCGCCACGCGCCGGGCGAAGGCGATGAACCCCGCGAGCACGACCGCGGTGACGCTGATCAACACGAACACCGCCAGGCGGACCCCGTCCGTGACGGCGGACTCTTCGAAGCGGAAGCACACGGGGCACGCGAGCAGCCCGGTCTCGGCCGAAAGCCAGAGCAGCGCGGCCGCAGCCGCACGCGTCGGGAATTCTGCAACGCGCTCTAAGGAACTCATGACAGGTACAACAACCCGAAGATCACTAGCCAGACGATGTCGACGAAGGCCCAGTAGAGGGAGAGTGCGCGCGTCCGTCCGGCGGTGAGCGCGGCGGAAACGCGCGTCGCCCCGGCGATCGCCCAGAGGTTGGCGCCGATGCCGCCGACGACGTGGAACGCATGGAGCCCGGTGAGGGTGTAGTACATCGCCGGAAACATCCCGCTCGAGGGCAGGATCCCACGCGAAGCCTCGGCAGAGTACTCGACGCCCTTCACGACGAGAAAGGCGGCCGCGAAGAGCGTGCTGAGCAGCAACCGCGGGCGAACGGCCGCGCCGGCGGCGGATCGCGCCCGCCAGGCGGCCGCGGACATCGCGAGGAGCACGATCGTATTCGCGGTGCCGAGCGGCAGGCTCAGGACGTCTGCGCCGCGCGGCCAGGACGGCGCGGCCGTGCGGAGCAGAGCGTACGCGGAGAACAGCGCGCCAAACAGCATGACCTCGGATGCGAGGAACAGCCAGATGCCGAGCGTGACGTTGTTCACGCCGGTGTCCGCGCGCCGCTCGACGGTGTAGGGAATCATCGCTGGCCCTGCGGGATGAAGTCGGCGGGCGCGCCTGGCGCACTGTAGTCGTACGGGCCGCGATGGACCGACGGCGCCGCGTGGAAATTCTCATGCGGCGGCGGCGACGTCGTCATCCACTCGAGCGTGGTGGCGTGCCAGGGGTTGTCGGTGGTCCGCATGCCGTGCCGGAGGCTGCGGAAGAAATTGAAGATGAAGAGAAACTGCGTCAGGGCGAGGAGTCCGGCCGCCCAGGCCTGGAGCTGAAACGTGCCTTCGTAGCCGGAGAAGAAGGAATAGGAGCGTCCGCCGTCGTAGAGGCGCCGGTTGATGCCGGCAAACCCCTGGAAGAACATCGGGAGAAAGATCCCGTTCATCGCGACGAGCGATCCCCAGAAGTGCAGGCGGCCGAGCGTCTCGTTCAGCTGGCGGCCCGTCACTTTGGGATACCAGTAGTAGATGCCGGCGAAGAGCGCGAACAGCGTCCCGGGCGCGACGACGTAATGGAAGTGGCCGATGACGTAGTAGGTGTCGTGCAGCGGAATGTCCGTGGCGGCAAGGCCGAGCGGGAGACCGGTCAGTCCGCCGATGCCGAACATCGGAAGAAAGGCGAGGGCGAAATGTGCGGGAACGGTGAAGCGGATCGATCCGCCGTACAGCGACAGCAGGAGTGACGACACGATCACCACCGACGGGATCGAAATGATCATCGTCGTCACCTGGAAGAAGGCGCTCATGGTGGGGCCCATGCCCGTCAGGAACATGTGGTGGGCCCAGACCAGGAACGACATCACGCCCATGAACAGCGCGGAGCCGACCATCGCGCGATAGCCCCAGAGCGGCTTGCGCGTTGCGTTGGCGATCACCTCGGCGACGATGCCGAGGGCGGGGAGGATGAGGACGTAGACCTCGGGGTGGGCGAGGAACCAGAACAGGTGTTGCCAGAGGATCGGACTGCCGCCTCCGGTCACGGGCAGGGTCTGCCCTGAGACCACGAGCCCGCTCGGGAGGAAGAAGCTGGTGCCGGCGAGCCGGTCCATGAGCTGGAGAATGGCGGCGCCTTCGAGCGGGGGAAACGCCAGGAGCAGCAGGAACGACGTCACGAGCTGCGCCCAGATGAAGAAGGGCAGGCGCATGAGCGTCAGGCCGGGCGCGCGGAGCTGCAGGATGGTGACGAGGATGTTGATCGATCCGAACAATGAGGACGTGATGATCAGCAGCATGCCGAGGAGCCAGGCGGTCTGGCCCGCGGTCGCGATCACGGCGAGGGGCGGGTAGGAGGTCCAGCCGGAGGCGGCCGCGCCGCCAGGCAGGACGAAGCCCGCCATCATCACGAGGCCGCCGGCGAGATACAGCCAGTAGCTCCACATGTTCAGGCGAGGAAACGCCATGTCCGGTGCGCCGATCATCAGCGGCACCAGGTAGTTGCCGAACGCGCCGACGCCCAGCGGCACGACCGCGAGGAAGACCATAACGGTGCCGTGCATCGCGCCGAGCTGGTTGTAGAACTCGGGCAGCAAAATGCCCTGGACGACGTTCGACTCGCCGAACCAGCCGCCGATGAGCGGGAGTCCGCGGGTCGGCCAGGCGAGGTGCCAGCGAATCAGGAGGATCAGGCCAAATCCGAGCAGGAGGAAGCACAAGCTCGTGATGGCGTACTGCTTGCCAATGACTTTGTGATCTGTGGAGAACACGCGCATGGATCGTTCGGCGCGTCAGCGTTTCTTGCCCGGGCCCGAGAGCGCGCGGCCCGGCAACTGACCGGTGTGCTCGCCGCGGTTGAGCACCTGCACGCCGTTGACGAAGACATGGACGACGCCGACGGCGAGCTGGTGGGGTGTGGCGAACGTCGCGCGGTCGCCCATCTGGCCGGGATCGAAGACGACCACGTCGGCGAACAGGCCGGCTTTCAACTGGCCGCGATCGGTCAGCTCGAGGTTGGTGGCCGGCAGGCTGGTGACGCGGCGGATCGCCTCCTCGAGCGACATCACGCCGTCCTGGCGAACGTACTTGTCGAACAGCCGCGCAAAGTTGCCGTACGCGCGCGGGTGGGTCGACGACTTGAGGAAGATGCCCTCCGGCGCCATCGACGCCGCGTCCGAGCCGAGCGACACCCACGGACGCGCCAGCTGCTTCCGGATGTTCTCCTCCGACATCAGGAAATAGACGACGCCGACCCGCGACTCGTCTTCGAGGACGAGATCCATGATCGTGTCGAATGGATCGGTGCCGCGCGTCTTGGCAACCTCGGCGAGCGTCTTGCCCGTGAGCGGTTTCAGCTTCTCGTTCTTGAAATCGACGAGCAGCACGCGCTCGGGCGAGCCGGCAGCCAGGTAGAGGTTCTCCCAGTCGGGGGCCGGCGTCATCATCGCGGTCTTGATCTTGGCGCGCTCGCCCGGATCGCGGAGCCGTTTGTAGAGCGCCTGATAGCCGCCATCGAGCGCCCAGGGTGGCATCGCGGCGTTGAACCCGGTCGCGCCGGCCGGATACGTGTACATGTCGGCCGTGATCTTGAGACCTGAGGCGCGCGCGGCCTCGATGAGCTCGAGGGCACGGTCCATCTTCGGCCAGTTCGATTCGCCGGCCGCCTTGAGGTGGTAGATCTCGGCGGGCAGCCCGGCCTCGCGGCTGATCCGAATCAGCTCTTCCACCGCCTCGATGAGGCGCGCGCCCTCGCTCCGCATGTGCGAGATGTATTTGCCACGGTAGGCGGCGGCCACCTTGCACAGCTCGATCAGCTCCTCGGTGGTCGCGAACGAGTCAGGCGCGTAGATCAGCGACGAGCCGATGCCGAGCGCGCCGGCCTCCATCTCCTCGCGGACGAGCGCGCGCATACGGTCGAGCTCGGCGGCGGTCGGCGGCCGGTTGTTCAGTCCGACGACGTACTCGCGGATGGTGCCGGCGCCGATGAACGACGCGACGTTCGGGCTGACGCCGCGTAGTTGAAGGTATTTGAGATACCCCGACAGCGTCGTCCACTTGTAATCGAATTTGATGTCGCCCTGCTCGGATTTCCAGCGCGTCTTCATTTCCGGCGAGAGCGGACCGAGCGACGTGCCTTCGCCGAAAATCTCGGTGGTCACGCCCTGCCGGATGTCGCCGAGCGATCGGCCGTCCACGATGAGCGACTCGGTCGCCCAGGACAGCATGTTGATGAACCCGGGGGCGACGGCGTAGCCGGCGACGCTGAGATCCACCCGGGCGGTGGCGCCACTGAGGTCCCCGATGGCAGTGATCCGATCGCCGCGGATGCCGACGTCCGCCCGGACGGGCGCGGCGCCGGTGCCGTCGTACACCGAGCCGCCTCGCAGCAGGACGTCGAAGCGGCCGGCCGACCCCGGGGTCGCCGCCGGCGTGCAGCCGGCGGCCGCCAGGCTCAACCCGACCATCGCCCCAGAGATGATGCGCATGGGCCGGTCGTGATTCTATACTGCGCTCATGACCCAGCCGCAGCCGCCTACCGGTGAGGTGGTCGCCTTCGAGATCGACGCGAGGCTCCGGCGGACCTTCCTGCGCATCGTGCTGATCGAAGTCGCGACCGTCGGCTTCCTGTACTGGATGAGTCGGTACTTCTCATGAGGGCGGCGATCGGCGTCACCGTCCTGTTGATCCTCGGCGTTGGCGTCATCCCACTGCGCGTGGGCGCGGTTCAGCAGCCGGCCTACGACCTCCTGATTCAGAACGCGCTCGTTGTGGACGGCACGGGCTCGCCCGGGCGCACGATGGACATTGCCATCAAGGACGGGCGGATCGCGAAGGTAGGCGCGCTGGGAACAGCCGGTGCCGCGGCGCGGCTCGACGCGCGCGGACTGGTCGCCGCGCCGGGGTTCATCGATGTGCACACCCACGCGGACGACCTGGCGTCGCGGCCGCAGGCCGAGAACTTCATCCGGATGGGGGTCACGTCGGTCGTGGCCGGCAACTGCGGCTCGTCTGCGCTGGCGGTGGGCGAGGCGTTCGACCGCATTCGTGAGGCCACCGTGGCGGTGAACTTCGCGACGCTCATCGGTCACAACACCGTGCGGACGGCCGTGATGGGCCGCGCCGAGCGTGCGCCGACGCTGGCCGAGCTCGACCGGATGAAGTCGCTGGTCTACACCGCGATGGTGGACGGGGCGGTCGGGTTCTCGACCGGCCTGCAGTACGTGCCCGGCACCTACGCGAGGAGCAACGAAATCATCGAGCTCGCGCGCGTGGCGGCCAACGAAGGCGGCTTGTACGCGACGCACATGCGCAACGAGGGGACGGATCTCGAGGCGTCGGTGCGCGAGTCGATCAACGTCGCCAGGACGCTCGACATGGGCCTGCAGATCTCGCACCTCAAGGTGGACAGCCCGAACCGCTGGGGCGCCAGCGCGGCGGCGCTGGCGCTGATTGACGAGGCGCGGGCGCGCGGGCTGCGCGTCGAGGCCGATCAATACGCCTACTCCGCGGCGTCGTCCTCGCTGTCGATCCGGTTTCCGGCGTGGGCGCTCGAGGGCGATGCGGCGAGCGTGCGCGATCGGCTTAACGACCCGCCGGTCTGGGCGAAGATCAAAAAAGAGATTCAGGGGCTGCTGGCCGAACGCGGATTCACGGATCTGTCGTGGGCGACCGTGGCGAGTTACAGGACCGATCCCACGCTCAACGGCCTGTCGATGAAGGACGTGGCGACGAAACTCCTCGGCGCCGCGACCGCGGATGCGCAGATCGAAGCGGCGCGGCTGCTGATGCTGGGCGGCGGCGCGTCGATGGTCTATCACCTGATGGGCGACGCGGACATCGAGCGCATCATGCGGCACCCCATGGTCGCGGTGGCGTCGGATGCCGGCGTCCTCGAACCGGGAGCGGGCGTGCCGCACCCGCGCGGTTATGGGAACAACGCGCGGGTCCTGGGCGAGTACGTCCGCGAACGGAAGATCCTGCCGCTCGAGGAGGCGGTGCGCAAGATGACGTCGCTGCCGGCCCAGCACTTCGGGCTCGCGGGCCGCGGCGTCATTCGCGAAGGCGCGGCCGCCGACCTCGTGCTCTTCGACGCCGCACGGGTACGGGACGCCGCGACGTACGAGCGGCCGCATGCGTTTCCCGACGGCATGCCGCACGTGCTCGTGAACGGCACCTTCGTCGTCCGCGACGGGAAGGCGACCGGGGCGCGGCCGGGCCAGGTGCTGAGACGGGACCGCAAATAACCCAAAGACTATCGGCCCTCAACACGGAGGGCACGGACTCAGACGGAGATCGCGGATTTTCGAGGGGCTAACCTCAAAACCCGTGCTCTCCGTGTATCCGTGCCCTCCGTGTTTTGGGCCGAAAAGTTGTTGTCTTGACAATATTCGTTTAAACGACTATTATTCTGGCATTCCACCCCGCCGCCGCCATCGTCCGGAGCCGCCCGCGGGGGGCGCCACGCGCCCGGCGGCCGTACCGTCGGCGCGGGACTTTCAGTGGCGCGGCCGGACCGCCCGGACGCAGCGCCAGTTCGAGACGCACGTCGCCATGCAGGAGCTCGTGACCGAGCTCGAGCGCGAGGGCGTCGAGCTGCTGAAGACGACGGACCTGTCGCCGGCGCAATACAACGTGCTGCGAATCCTGCGCGGCGCAGGCCCGGAGGGAGCGACCTGCGGCGACGTCACGTCGCGGCTGGTCAAGCACGATCCCGATGTCACGCGCCTGCTCGATCGCCTCGAGCGCCGCGAGCTGATCGTGCGGACGCGCGAGGCCTCGGATCGCCGCGTGGTGCGCACCCGCATTACAAAGGCCGGGTTGGCGCTGCTGGCCGAGCTCGACGATCCGGTGGACGCCCTGCACGAGCGGCAGCTCGGCCACCTCACCGAGCGGCAACTCGGCGATCTGCGGGCGCTCGTCGCGGCCATTCGGGCGCGGCGACCGGGGTAGTTTTCGTCGGCGCAATATTCGTTGTCACGATAATCGTCTATAGGAGAATAAGATGAGAACCACTTCAATCGATCGCGGCCTGCTCTTGCTCCGCGTCGCCCTCGGCGTCGTGTTCGTGATGCACGGTGGCCAGAAGCTGTTCGTGATGGGACCGTCCACCGTGGCCGGGTTCCTCGCGTCGCTCGGGATGCCCTTTCCGTACCTGAACGCGCTCCTCGTCACCGCCGCGGAGCTCGGTGGCGGACTCGCGTTGCTGGCCGGCGCCTTCACCCGAGTGGCCGGCTTGCTCACAGCGTTCACAATGGCGGTCGCGCTCACGACCGTGCACCTGGCCAACGGCTTCTTCCTGCCGGCCGGCTTCGAGTACACGTTCACGCTGCTCGTCGCGAGCCTCGCCGTCGTGATGACCGGACCCGGCGCCTACTCGGTAGACGCCAGGCTCGGTCGCAGTGGCCGCGTCGAGCGCGACGTCCCAGCCGTCGTGTCCGACTACCGCCACGCCGCGTAGCTCGTCAGCCTGCGAGCGGCCCGGAATTCACCCCGCGAGCGGCCCGGTGGTCACCGTCCTGGCCGGCGGGTCGCTCGCAGGAAACGATTCCTCAGACGCTTCGAGCACGTCGTCACGCTCGCCGGCCTGCGTCAGGCCGCCGGTCGTGTAGTCGTCCTGCCCGCGCGACTGCCACGCCCGGATCGCACGCCACGCGCCATACGCCGCAATCCCGGCGCCGATCATCGTGGCGGTCATTCGTTTATCCATGACGCCTCCTTCAGAATCGATTGATTGGAGCGCCACTTGTCTCGATCCGTTAAGGAGGGGCGGGCTTCAGCCCGCCGGTTGGGCCCCTCCCTCCGAGCGCCGCTGGATCCCAGACAAGTGGAACTCTCTTCGATCGATTGATCGATTGTCCTTCGATCGATCATCTAGAATCCCGGTCTCAGGTTAAAGACAAAGAACCATCCCCGTCCTTCGCGTGTGAGTGGCCGGGCGAGGTTGAACTCGCCGATCGCGTAGCCGAAGAGGTTCACGCGCGCGCCGACGCCGACGCTGCCGACCCAGGACCTCGGCCCGTTGCGGAACGACGGGCGGATGTCCTGCGTCCACGCCACGCCGCCGTCGTAGAACCCGACCAGCTCGACGGGCACCGGGCCGTAGTCCAGCCGTCCGTTGAACAGTCCCTTCAGCGGCGCGCGGATCTCGGCGTTGACGACGAAGAGGCGGCTGCCGAAGAGGCGATCGAACTCGGGGCAGCTGCCGTCGAGCTGCGGCGTGCACTCGGACGCCTCGAACGAGTTCGGGTCGTAGCCGCGGATGAGCGTCGAGTAGCCGAGGAAGAGCGGCGACAGCCGCACGTCCTCGCCCGACGCGCCGTACCGGCCGATGTGCAGCGCGCGGACGGCAAACGTGAGCGGCTTGACCGGCATGAAGTACTGCCGCAGGTCCGCCGTGAACGTCGTCATCTCGAGATCGCCGAACGTGGGCGCCACCTCGAGGCGCAGCCGCTGCCCGAGCACCGGGCTGGTCGCGCCGAAGACCGACGTGTCGCGCACCAGCGCCGTGCCGAAGTCGAACAGATTGATCGCCGGATCCGACGCCAGATCGGTCTTGTCCTCGCCGAGGAACGCCCCCGTCTGCGGATCGAAGTAGCGATTCTGAATCTCGTTGCTGAACCCGATCTGACGCACCGCCGTGTTGAATTCGATGCGCGTCGCCCGGCTGATCGGATAGGCGGTCAACGCGCCGGCTTGCGTGTACGTCTGCCGCTGCAGGGCGGTCTGTTCGACGAACACCGGCTGTCCGTTGACCACGTCGAAGCCGCTCCGGATCGTGCCGGAGAGCAGCGGCACGCGCTCGCCGAACAGCCCCCAGTTCCAGCGAGACTTCCGGTTGAGATAGGTCACCGAGGCGGCGATGTCCTTGACGCCGCCATCGACCGAGAAGCCCGTGCCGAGGATGTGATTGCCGAGGACGTCGGTGAATTCCAGCACGACGCCGCCGCTCACGTAGGTGCCGAACGTGCTGTTGGTCGAGACGCCAATCTGCTGGCCCATGCCCGAGAGCGAGAGGCCCGCCTTGTACGGCTCGGTCGTGGCCGCCTCCGGCGCGGGGAGCCCGGTGCCCGCGTCGCCCAGCAGCGTGGCGACGTCGACGGCGCCAGCGAGGTCGGCGACGGCGTTCGTCTTGCGCACCGCCGGCGGCAGGATGGCTGCATCGGCGACCCCCAGCACGATGTCCGGCGGCGGCAGCGGCACGGACGGATCGATCACGCGAATCTCGTAGGCCGAATTGCGGAAGACATTGATCGCGGCGCGCGAGCTGCCGGTAGCGACGGAGATCGCCGGGCTCAGCGGCGTGATGCCGGCGACGCCGGTCAACTCGTCGGTGAGCTGGGTCGTGGCCCGGCTCTGGAGATCGATTTTCCAGAAGTTCTTCCGGCCGGCGGTGTCCGCCACGAAGAAGATCGTGCGGCCGTCCCGCGAGAACTGCGGGTTGATCGCCGTTCCGGTCAACCCCGTGTCGAGCTGGGCGATCGACCCGTCGGCGACCGTCAGGAGCGCGAGGCCGTAGCCGCGGAAGCTGAGGAGGTTCAGATCCGACGAGTACCGGTCGGTGACGAACGCGATTCGCGTGCCGTCGGGCGACCAGCTCGGCTGGAGATCAGCGAACGCGTCCTTCGTCAGCTGCCGCGTCTGGCCCGTGCCGAGATCGTGCACGAAGAGGTCCGTCAGGCCGCCGACCTGCGCCGAAAACGCGATCGCCTTGCCGTCCGGCGACCACGCCGGCTGGAAGATCTCCCCCAGCGCGGGGAACTTGATCTCGCGCGTGACCTTGCCGTTCGACGTGTCGATGATCGTGAGCATCGGCTGGCCGCCGCTCACGGTGGCGACCGCGAGATTCCGGCTCTCGGCGTCCCACGCCCCGGCCGACGCCAGGAACTGGAGGCTCTCGAAGTGCGGATCGGTCGCCGTGGAGATCAGCTTGCGAATGATCTTCCCGGTCGCCGCATCCGCCAGGTACAGATCGATCGACAGCCGATCGCGCTCCGACAGAAACGCGAGCTTCGTCCCGTCCGGACTGAGCGACGGTCCGACGTTCATCGATCCGCTGCCGGTCCGTTCCGCGATGACGCCCGGCTCCACGGTCCGCTTCCTGCTGGTCGGCGACGGACCCACGCCGTAGGTCTCGCGAATCGCCGCCTGCCATTGGGTCGTGAGCTCGTCGCGTTTGCGGCCGCTGATGGCCTCGAACATTTCGGTGAGGGTCCCGGCCACCTGCGCCTCGCCCGTGGCGGTCTCGGGCGCCCCCGGCATGAGAATCGGGGCGCCCTCCGGCGACAGCGCTCCCATCACCCGTGCGATCACGTCGTCGCCCCAGCGCCCGGTGACGTAGGCCCAGAACGCGTGGCCGAAGCGGTAGGGGAAAAACCGCGGGTTGTCGAGATCCTGGAACCGCGGGATCCGATCCTCAATCGCCGCGTCGCGCAGCCACATCGCCGTCTGCGAATCGCGCGGGCCGATCGAGAGATATTCCGCCATGCCCTCGATGAACCAGAGCGGAACCGCCCCGGCGTTTCTGCCGAGAATGTCGTATTGAAACGCGTGCACGAGCTCGTGTCCCAGCACGTGATCGGTTTCAGCCAGGCTCGCGCCCGCGGGCAGCACGACGCGCCGTTTGGCGCCTTCCGTGACGCCTCCCGTGCCCTCGCTGATCTCACCCTCGATGACCGTCGTCTGCTCGAACTCGGGGTGACTGCCGTAGAGGACGACCGGCTGCCGGCCGATGAGCGTGTGACCGAAGACCTTCGTCAGGCGGCCGTACCATCGTTCGGCCATGCGTCCGACGTGGGCCGCCGCCTCGGCCTCAGCGGTGTAGTAATAGATGTCGAAGTGCTCGGTTTTGAGCACTTTGAAGTCAAATCGGTCGTATTGGACCTTGTTCCGGCCGAAGTACTGCGCATCGGCCTGGACCGGCAGGGCGAGACTGCCCACGACCATCGCCATGACACCGAGACCGGCCGCGAAGCCGCTCCGTCTCCGTTCTTTCATTGTGAATCTCCGCTCCGTACGGGGGACACTGGACTCTGCAGGTTTTGCAAGCGAAGTACCAATCGTTTTCACCGTCGCGGGGCGGGAACAGGCCCGGAAACAGGGGAATCCGCCGTCCTCTATCGTGGAAAACCCCAAGGCATAATGGGCAGGTGACCACGCCATATGCCGACCAGGTGGGGGACCGCGACCCAGTCGAGGCCCTCGCGACGTCGCTCGCGGACTACCGGGCGTTGACGAGCCGGCTGACGCCGGCGCAGTGGGGGACGCCGTGGGCGCCCGGCAAATGGACGGCCCACCAGGTCGTCGTCCACGTCACCCAATGGGAAATGATCTTCGGCGTCCGGCTGCGCTGCGGCCTGGCCGTTCCCGGCTACATGGTCCAGCCCCTCGATCAGGACCCGTTCATGTTCGAGGCGGCCACGCTCGACGGCCCGACCGCCTTCCGCGCCTTCGACGCGATGCGCCAGATGAACCTCGCCCTGGCGCGCTCGCTCTCACCTGACGATCGCAAGAGGACCCTGAAACACCCCGAGCGCGGCACGATCGACGTCGAGAGTCTGCTCCTGACCCTCGCAGGACACCCGATCCATCACTACAAACAGATAGCGGGACCGCCCTGATCGCGGCTCACCACCCGAGCCGCGCTACGCGTACCGCGCCGTACCCGTCTATCTCTTGCCCGCGCTCTTGACGTACTTGTCGAGCCACGCGACCGTCTCGGCCATGACGTGCATGTTCGACTCGCGCGCGGCGTAGCCGTGCGCCTCGTGGGGCAGCGTGACGTAGCGGGCGGTGGCGCCGTGGCCTTTGAGCGCCATGTAGAAACGTTCGGACTGAATCGGGAACGTGCCGGAGTTGTCGTCCTGCCGTTCACACCGCTGTCGAGCAGAACGCGGACCTGTGCCGTCGCCACGTCGGCGACGAGCAGGCGAATCCGGTGTCGGTGGTGTGCGTGATCCCGATGTGCTTGCCGTCCGGCGAGAAAGTAGCGGCGAACGATCCGGCAGGCGGCAGCGCCAATTTCCGATCGACGCCGGTCGCGACGTCCCGCAGGGTCAGACCCGTGGTCCCGCCGAGCACCCGCGGCCCGTTCATTCGCGGATCCACGCGAGCGCCGCCCAGCCCCAGGAACGGCGCGGCGACCTCGCTGATCGACGGCATGCTGCGCCGGTGCGCGAGGAGCAGCGTGGTGCGATCGGGCGACACCGATACGGTGGGCAGCGGCTCGGCATCCATGAGATCCGCGATGACCTTCGGCGGCACGAGGTAGCCGGATGCGGCCGGCGCCTGTGCGGCTGGCGCCGCGGCGACGAGCCAGGCGGCCGCAAGAGACACGACGGCGAAGAGCAGGGACTTGCGCGTGGACATCCATCGTGGGCGGATCATAAGTGAGAATGGACCGATGGTGACGCGCCTCGCCGGGGTATCGGCCCTGCTGGTCGCGATGGCGTCCGTGCCGGCCGCCCCACCCGAGCCGCTGGTCTCCGTGTGGTACCGCGGCTCGCCGGCCGGACAACCACGTCTCGATGACCTCGCGGCGATCCGGGCGCTTGGGTTCTCCGGCGTGACCTGGCCGCTCGGGCAGACGGACCGCATGGCCGAGTTGCGCGACATGGCCGCCACCGTCGGGCTGTCCGTCATTGTCCGTCCGCTGCCTCGCGCCTCCGGCGCAGACGGCATGCCGGCGATCGACAGCCACGTCGACCTGGCGGTCTCGGGCCCGCTCGCCGGATCGATCGCCGCTCGTTCATGGCGCGCCGTCACGAAGGGCGCGCGGGTGCTGTCCTTCGATCCCGGTCAGACGGAAGGCACGGGCCTGACCATGCCCAACGGGCAGACGCCGGCGTGGGTTGCGCCGGCCGTGGCCATCGCCCGCCAGCTTTCGGCCAACGCGTCGCTGGTCGATCGACTGCGGCCCGGCCCGCCGGTCACGATCGAGGCGCCGGCTGCCGCCGGACTCGAGGTCGTCATGCTCGACGGCGAGGGATCCTGGATCATCGTCGCGACGAATCTCGGCGCGACACGGCAGAAAGCGGTCGCCGCGCTTCTGTCCGGCATTCCCTACGGGCTGTGGGTGAGCTGGCTCGACGGCACAGACCTGTCGATGTTGAGCACGCCGAACGGGCCGCGCTGGACGTTCGAGATCGACGCGGGCAAGGCGCTCGTCTACATCACGGGAAAGAAGCAGCGGTAGCCGGATGCCGAGGGCTGGCGTTGCAGCGATCCTGCTTTCCCTGGCGCTTCTGCTGCCGCCGCACCCCGATCGTGCCCTGGCACGGCCACAGGTCCCGGCCAGCCCCGACGCGACCGCTTTGCTCCAGCGCTACGCCGCAGGCGAGCACGCGGCGGTGGCCCGTGAGCTCGCGCGCGTGAGCGACTTCAGTCTGTTGCGAAAGGACCTCGAAAAGTCCGTGCCGGCCTGGGTCGCGCGGAGCCCGGCGGGGCAGAGACGCCGGCAGAATCTCGTGGCGGCGACGTTCCTCCTCGAGGTGCTGAATGCCGGCCTCGAGACCGAGTGGCGCCAGCTCCGGCCGCTGCTCGAACTGGGCTGCGGACTCGCGCAAGGGGCCGGTCTGCCTGATGCGGAGGAACGTCTCTGGCTGCTGGCCTCGATCGCGCTCGCCGGTGGTGCGCGCGACGCCTTCCTGCTCCTGGGCGAGCCTGGTTCCGGGCGCGGTCACCTGGCGCACGCGCGCGGGCGCGTTCCGGACGAGGTGCGCTTGCTGCTTGCAGATCCGGTCGCGCGCGAATTCCTGTTGCCAGCCGAACCGCCTCGTTCCGGCGACGACGGAAACCTGAACAGCCAGACGGCTCGCGGACACAAACGCGAGCTCACCAGTCAGTTCGCGAAGATCGCCACGATTCCTGCGATCGCCGCGGAAGCTGAGATGCGCAGCGGCTACCTCTGGTTTCAGCTCGGCAACAACCGTGAGGCACTGGCTCACCTGAAGATCGCCGACGAGCGATCGACCGATCCGTACGTGACCTACCTTGCGCGATTTCTGGCGGGCCGCGTTTTGCAGAAGGAGCAGCAGCCCGTTCTTGCCGAGCAGGCGTATCGCAGCGCCCTCGACACGATGGCGGGGATTCAATCGGCATCCGAGGCGCTCGCGGCGCTGCTCTTTGTGGACGGGCGCGCTGATGAGGCGTACACGGTCGTCGGGCGGTCGTTCGAGCGACGGCCGCTTCCCGCGGACCCATGGCGCCTCATCGGCTACGGTGATTTCCGCCGCTTTCCCGGCTTGCTCGACCAGCTTCGGGAGACCATCAAGTGACGGTGCGCGCGGTGAAGTTCCTGGCCGCGCTCGTGGCACTCGTCGTTGCAGGTCTCGTGTGCAGCCAGGCAGCCGTGGCGCGCTCGCAGCAGCAACCCGTTTTCCGATCCCGATCGGATCTCGTGTCGATCAACGTGTCGGTGCGGCGCGGCAACGTTCCCGTCAATGGCTTACAAGCTGCCGACTTCGAGGTCTTCGACAACGGTGTGCGGCAGAACGTCGACTGGCTTTCCTACGAGGCGGTTCCGATCGACGTCACGTTTTTTCTCGACACGAGTCCGAGCCTGTCCGGCCTGCTCGAAGAGCTCAAACGGGACATCGCGAAGATCGAGCGGATGTTGCGTCCGACCGATCGGCTGCGCCTGCTGACGTTCGGGTACCAGGTCACCGACGTCTTCGGCTGGCAGTCGGCCGGCGGCGACCTGCGCCTCGCGGAGGCGACGATGGGCCGCATCTCGTCGGTCTACGACGGCATCTTCCTGGCGCTCATGCAGCGTCCGGAGGTCGATCGCCGTCACCTGGTGATCGCGATGACCGACGCGATGGACGCGTCGAGCCTGGTCGATACGAAACAGCTCCGCGCGGTGGCCGATCGCGCCGAGGCGGTGTTGCATGTCGTGCTGATGAATTCGACATACAAGTTGTCGCCCTGGATGCCGCCGCCGTGGGTCGCGATTCCGATCGAGTCCGGCGTCAGCGCGCTCGACGACGTCGCCGGCCGTACCGGAGGGAAGCAGCACTCCGCCATGTTCGGCCGCGCCTCGGTCGTGAATGCGTTCCAGCAGGCGTTCGAGGATTTCCGCCAGAGCTACATCCTTCGCTACACGCCAACGGGTGTGGTCCGCAGCGGGTGGCACGACGTCAAGGTCGGCGTGCCGGGGCAAGGCCGGTTGACCATCCGCGCCCGGAGAGGCTACTTCGGCTCCTGACAGTGTCCTGACCGAATCCGGGCCACTTTTCGCGCCCGTCGTGCGTCTAATATCGCGCGACCGATGATCCGCCAACGTTCGACCTTCCGAACAGCGGCCCTCACCTCCGCTCTGACAGCGGCGTTCCTCTGCCTTCTCGTCCGGGCACCTTCGACCCAATCCGACCGGCTGGACGTCCCGGCGTTGCTGACCCTGTACTCGCAGGGCGACTTCGATCGGGCGGTGGCCGTCGTGGCCCGGGCATCGCGGAATCAGGCACAGGTCTTTCAGGCGTGGCTCGTCTCGGCGGGCCACAGCTGGGCGCACGACGTGCCCGATCAGCTCAAGCCCAGGCTGCTCGCCGCCGCGGCCTTCGCGCTCGAAATCGAAGCCGCTCGTGCCGAGCGCGGCGATTGGCCGCAGATGGGCAACACCGCCTGCAACGGACGCTGCGTCATCGAATGGGCGTGCGCGATTCTGCGGGCCCGCGGTCAGGCCGACGATGCGGAGCGGCTGTGGCACCTGGCAGCGATTGCCCTGACGGGCGGCGTTCGCGACTGGACCTTCCTCGTGACGCCACTCGCGCCGAGCCAGCGGCCCGAAACCGGACATCTTGTCCACGCGCGGCAGCGCCTGCCGGGCGAGCCGCGGGTCAAGCTCGCGCGCGCGATGGCGCTGGCCTCGCGTTACGACACCACCAACGAGATGGACACGCCGCGCGCGGGCGTGGCAACCGCGCCGGTCGTGCCTGCGATGCCGGTCATCCGGGCATCGCCCGCGATGGGCGGGCTGCTCGCCGAGCGGCGCTCGGCGCAGCTCGAGTTCGTGATGCAGCCGCTGCGCGATCTCCTCGCTGATCCTGCCGTCGGCGCGGAAGCGCGCCTTCGTCTCGGCTATCTTCTGTTCCGCGGGGGCGACTACGAAGCGGCGGTCGAGGCCGAGCGCGCCGCGGCCGCAGCGTCGTCCGATCCGCAGCTGCAGTACATCGCGCACTTTCTCTCGGCGCAGGCGTCGCAGGCGCTGGGCGATCTCGCGGCGGCTGAGGCGATGTACTCGCGTGCGCTCGCGGTGCGACCGAAGTCGCAGTCGGCGACGCTCGGCCTCGCGGCGCTGCGCCTGCTCGACGGCGACCCCGCGACGGCGTATGAGCTCGTCGAGCAATCGCGCGCCGATCGGCGCAACGACGACGATCCGTGGCGGATGTTTCTCTACGGCGACTTCACGCGGCTGCCGGGCTTGATTCGAGCGCTGCGGGCGAAGGTGCGGCCGTGACGCGGCGCCGCATCGCGCTCATCGTGGCCGTCACACTGTCGTCCATGATGGCTGGCCACGCCCAGTCGCAGACCGACAGGCCGCGCGTGTTCCGCGCCACGACGACCTCGGTGGCGGTGAATGCCTCGGTCAAGCGCGGCAATCGCATCGTCGCGAACTTGACGGCGCGCGATTTCCGGCTGACCGACAACGGCGTCGAGCAGGCGATCGACGCGCTGTCCATCGAATCGGTGCCGGTGGACGTGACGCTGTTTCTCGACACGAGCGGCAGCACCGCCGGCAAGCTGGACGACATGAAGCAGGACGTGCAGGGCATCATCCGCCTGCTGCGGCCGGGGGATCAGTTTCGCCTCCTGACCATCGGCGACTCGGTATACGAGCCGGTGCCGTGGGTGCCGGCCGGCACGAAAGTGGATCTGTCGTTCGGGGCGGTCGGCGGGATCTCACTGATTCAGGACGCTCTCCTGATCGCGCTGCTTCACCCGCCGCAGCCGGACCGGCGCCATCTCATCGTTGGCATGACTGACCGGCAGGACTGCGGCAGCGTCGTTTCGTCCGGGCTCCTGCGCGAGCTGACCGGGCGATCCGAAGCGGTGCTGCACCTGGTGGAATTCTCGGGGGGCGGCGGCGAGTCGAACTACCGGGTGCGCACCTGCTCGCCGCGGGCGCGTCCCGACGGCGTGCGCATCCTCGACGACGCGGCGGCGCGCACGGGCGGCCAGCTCCACACCCAGTCGTTCTTCTTCCGGTCGTCGTCACTGCTTCGCGCGTTCAAGACGATCTTCGACGATTTCCGCCAGAGTTACGTCCTGCGCTATTCGCCGTCCGGCGTCGATCCCAAAGGCTGGCACGCGATCAAAGTCGAAGTGCCGGCCATCAAGGAGGCGACGATCCGCGCCCGGCTGGGGTATTACGGGCAGTAAGGAGAGCGCTTGTCTTTCGATCCACAACACGGAGAACACTGAGGCAGGGTGGACACGGACGTTCGGGGTTAACCTCAGCAGCCGTGCTCTCCGCGTTCTCCGTGATTTCCGTGTTGTGTCCGGAAGACGTTCGTCACTCGAAGGGTTTATCCAGCCGTCAGCTCGTCGTACGCTGCCGTGAGCACCGCGGCGGCGAGGGGCCCATGCGAATCGAAGCCCGGCACCGGCGTCCGGATCGCGATGATCTGATCCTTTGTCTTGCCCGACTTGATTTCGCCCTGCACGAACGTCAGCAGCGCCGTCAGGAAGTCACGGAACACCATCAGATCCGCCTTGCTGCCGGTCACCGGCTGGTTCGGTCCAGCGTGGCCGAAGATATAGATCGTGTCGTTGGCGTGATCCGCCGCGGCCTTCTCGAGGACAGTGACCCAGTTCTTGAGCGATGCGCCGGCGGGCGGATCCACGATCGCCTGGCGGCGATTGAACATCAGGTCGCCCATGTGCGCGACGTTCGCGCGCTCGAACGTGATCACGGCGTCGCCGCTCGTGTGCCCGCGGCCGTAGTATTTCACGCGGATCGACTCGCCGCCGACCTGCTCCCGCATGACGTCAGTGAACGTCGCCGCGGGGATGGCCACTTCTGAGGGCGCCGCGCCGCGGCCCGGGCGTGTCTTCATCAGCTCGACGGCCTGCGCGTGGGCCAGCATCTTCTTCACCGACGGCTTGAAGACGATGTTGCCGAGCGTGTGGTCGTCGTGATGATGCGTGTTGATGAGCAGGTCGATCGCGCGGTTCTTCGATCGCTCGTTGAGGCCGTCAAGGCACAGCTTCGCAGCGTCGGGATACCCGCTGTCCACGACGACGACCGCCGCCGGGTCGATGAGATAGCCAATCGTGCCGCCCCGTCCCGTGAAGAACCCGACGTTGCGTCGAAGTTCCGTGAACACCGGCGTCAGCGGCGCCGGCTGCGGCGGCGGCGGTTGTTGCGCCGCCTGCTGCCACGCGCTTGCCAGGGAGGGACGGACGACGGCGGCGCCGCCGACCAGCGCCACTGAGCCAGCGAGGAAATCGCGACGCGAGACCATAGAGCCCTCCAAACCAGAGCTTTTACCACGAAGTGCCTCAACACGGAGATCGCGGACGGCACACGGAGAGCACGGGTGTTCAGAGGGTTGAGCCCAACAGATCCGTGCCCTCCGTGTTTTCGTCCGTGCCTCCGTGTTATTTCAGAATCTCGTCCAGCGTGACCACCTTCACCGAACCGAAATTAGCGTCGCGGATCGGCTTCTCGATCTTCGAGAGATCGCCTACGACCACCACGGCGAACTTGTCCGTCTGGAGGTACTGCTTCGCTGCCCGTTCGACGTCGGCGACGGTGACCGCCTGGATCTTCGGCACGTACTCGCTGAAGAACGACTCGGGCAGGCCGTAGACGGCCAACTCCGAGAGGTTGCCGGCCATCCCGCTGGTGGTCTCGAACGCGCCCGGAAAGCTCAGCGCTTCGAGGTTGCGGGCGCGCCTGAGCTCGTCGCCCGGCACGGGCTGACGCATGCCGTCGAGCTCCTTGAAGAACTCCCGCAACGATTCCACGGTCTTGTCCGTCTGCACGTTCGCCGACGCAAAAAACGGCCCGGGCGCGCCCCGCATGTCGAAGACGGACGAGGCGCCGTAGGTATAACCGTGTTCCTCGCGAAGATTCTGGTTCAGGCGTGACGTGAACGATCCGCCCAGGATCGTGTTCATGACGTCGAGCACGAAGTAGTCAGACGTGCTGCGCGCGACCCCGATCCAGCCCAGCCGGATCGCCGATTGCGCCGCACCCGGCTTGTCGACGAGATAGAGCTGCCGCGCGCCGTGCTGCGTGGCCGCCGGCAGCGCCGGCCTGGCGATCGGCCCGGCGTTCTTCCAGCTGCCGAGCGCCTGTTCGAGCTTCGGCAAAAGACCGGCCGGCGTGATGTCGCCGACCACGAGCAGGTAAGCGTTCTGCGGCTGGTAGTTCGACGAGTAGAAGTCCTTGAGCTCGGAGACCTGCATCTCGGTGTTCGAGACCTCGTTCCCCATTCCCGGCGTGCCGTACCGGTGTCGCGGCCCGTAGACCAGCCGCGCGAACGCCGTCGAGGCCAGCGCCGGCGCGCTGTCGCGGGTCTGCAGGATTGTGGTCAGCCGTTCCTTGCGGAGCCGTTCGAGCTCGTTCTGCGGGAAGGTCGGCCGCAGCACGACGTCTGCCCACAGCGGCAACGCGGCGTCGAGTTTGGCGACCGGCGTGTGCAGCTGCACGGTCGACGAGTCCCACGAGCTGCCAGTGGTGAGCGACGCGCCGAGAAAGTCGATCGCGTCGGCGAGGTCGAGCGAGTTTCTCGTGCCGGCGCCCTCGTCGAGCATCGCGGCCGTGAAGTTCGCCAACCCGTACTTGCCGGCCGGATCGGCGGCCGCTCCGGACTTGACGATGAGTGTCACGTCCACGACCGGCACCTCGTGCATCTCGACGATCCAGACGGGCAGGCCGTTCGACAGCGTGCGCTTCTGGATCGGCGGCACGCGCAGCAACGGCGCCGGCCCCGGCACGGGCGGCTTGGAGCGATCGGGCGCTTGTTGAGCCGCGGGCGCAGCCGCGAGTGCCAGAACCAGACTCAGCGCAATTCCAAACCTGCGAACCGCGGAACCCCGGAACCCCGGAACCCCGGAACCCAGCCCCATCATTTCCCACTCCCTTTCCCTGCCGGAAGCACGGTCAACTCGAGCCGCTTGTCGGCCGGCAACCAGCGGCGCGCCGCGGCCTGCACGTCGGCGGCGCCGATCTTCTGGTACCGCGCGAGATCGGTGGCGAAGTAGTCCGGGTTGCCGGTCGCGAAGTAGTACGCGTTCAGCTGGTCGGCTTTGGCCGCGACGACTTCCATCTGGCCCAGGAACCCGGATTCGAAGCTGTTCTTCGCGCGATCCACCTCGCGCGCGTCCGGCGCCGCGCTCTTCAGCTTTTCGATCTCTTCGTCGACGACCGTCTTGATGCGTTCCAGGATCTTTTCCGGCGGATCCTCGGACGGTCGCGCCGTGACGACGATGGTGAAGCGCGATCCGTAACGTGCCGATCCCTGGTTGGCGCTGACGTTCTGCGCGAGCTGCATGTCGTAGACGAGCCGCTTGTAGAGGCGCGAGTTCTTGCCGCCCGTGAGCACGCTGGCGACCAGATCCAGCTCGCCGTCGCCTGGCGCGAACAGCGCCGGCGTCAGCCACGACAGATACAGCCGCGGCAGCTGCACGCGGTCCGTCAGCGTTTCCTTGATGACGCCGGAGAGCTCCACGGGCGGCACCGTGAGCGGCGGCACGGGCGCGCCGGCCTTCACGTCGCTGAACCAGTATTCGACCTTCTTGCGCGCCTCGGGGGTGTTGAAATCGCCGGCGATGACGAGACTCGCGTTGCCCGGCGCGTAGTACCGCTTGAAGAACTCCGTCACGTCCTCGTGGGTCGCCGCCGTGAGATCGTCCATGTAGCCGATGACCGGCCAGTGATACGGGTGGTCCTTCGGGTACATGAGCTCGGTCATCCGGAGGTTCGCCATCCCGTACGGCGCGTTCTCGTAACTCTGCCGGCGCTCGTTCTTGACGACGTCGCGCTGACCGTCCACGAGCTTCGGCGTCACGACGTCGAGCAGGTAGCCCATGCGATCGGATTCGAGGAACAGGGCGAGGTCGAGCGCATTCGACGGCACGGTTTCGTAATAGTTCGTCCGGTCCGTGGTCGTCGATCCGTTGTTGGAGCCGCCGGCGGCCTCGAGCAGCGTGTCGAATTCGCCTTCCTTGACGTGCTTCGACCCCTCGAACAACACGTGCTCGAAGAGGTGGGCGAAGCCGGTGCGGCCGGGCTTTTCTCGGGCTGAGCCGACGTGGTACCAGACGTTGACGGCGACCGTCGGCACGCTGTGATCCTCGTGCAGGATCACGGTCAGGCCGTTGGGCAGCTTGAACATGGTGTACGGAACGGCGAGCTTCGAAGCGGTCGCGGCCTGCCGGGCCGAGGCCGGGGCGATCGCGAGGCTCGCGGCCACGGCGACGCCGATGACGAGTCGTCGAACGGACATTGCAACGCTCCTTCGCAGACCGCAGCGGATCCGCGGCTCGGGATAAACCTAGTCTAAGCTGAACGGTTGACGCATGTTCTCGAGCCGGTTGCCGTCGGTCCTCACGCCAAATGCGCTCGCCCGTGCGGCCGAGGCGGTCCGCGCCTCAGGAGTCATCCTGCTCGATTTGACCGTCACCAACCCGACTGAAACCGGGATTCCGTACCCTCCGGGCCTGCTTTCATCCCTGGATGACGCGCGCGCGCGCCGCTACCGCCCCGAGCCGCTTGGTCACGCGGAAGCGCGCACGGCTATTGCCGCCCAATACGGAAAGAGCGGACCGCCGGTTTCAGCCGGCGACCTCGTGCTGACCGCGAGCACGAGCGAGGCGTATAGCGTCCTGTTCAAGCTGCTGGCCGATCCCGGCGACGTCGTCCTCGTGCCGCAGCCGAGCTATCCCTTGTTCGATCTGCTCACGCGGCTGGACGGCGTGGTCGCCCGCCCGTACCGGCTCGAGTACCACGGCGCGTGGTCAATCGACCGGGCCAGTCTCGAGCAGGGGCTCCAGCCCGACGTCCGTGCCGTGCTCGTCGTCAGCCCCAACAATCCGACGGGATCGATGCTGCGGCGCGCGGATCGCGAGTGGCTGGCCGATCTCTGCGCGTCGCGCGGCGCTGCGCTGATTGCCGACGAAGTCTTTGCCGACTATCCGCTCTCCCGGCGCCCGGACGCGGCGTCGCTGGCGGGTGACGCGCGCGCGCTGACGTTTACCCTCGGCGGGCTGTCGAAATCGGCCGGGTTGCCGCAGCTCAAGCTCGGCTGGATCGTCGTGAGCGGACCCACGGCGTTGCGCGACGACGCGATGGCGCGGCTCGACGTGATCTGCGACACGTACCTCTCGGTGTCCACGCCCGTCCAGATCGCCGCGCCCGTTCTGCTGGAGCACGGCCGCGCCATCCGCGCCGCGATTCAAGATCGCATCACGCGCAATTTGTCGGCGCTTCGTGCCGATGTCGCACGCGTGCCGGCCGTCACCCTGCTCGAGCCCGAGGGCGGATGGTCGGTCGTCCTGCGTGTGCCGGCCGTCCCGGGCGAAGAGGCGTTCGTGTTGCGACTGCTGCAGGACGATCATGTCGTGGTACATCCTGGATACTTCTTCGACTTTTCAGAGGAGGCGTTCCTGGTCGTGAGCCTGCTGCCCGACGCGGCGACGTTCGACGACGGCGTGATGCGCCTGCTGCGCCGCGCGGCGGATGGAACGCGCTGATGGCCAGGCATGCCGGCCTCATGCTGCCGTTGTTCTCGGCGACCGCGACCACGAGCTGGGGCATCGGCGAATTGCCGGACATCGTGCCGCTCGTGCAGTGGATGGGCGCGGCGGGGTTCAGCCGCCTGATGCTCCTGCCCATCGGCACGATGCCGGAAGGGGAGACGTCGCCCTATTCGGCCGTCTCCGCGATGGCGATCGATCCGATTTACATCGCGCCCGCGGCGCTCGAGGACTTTCAACGCGCCGGCGGCGTCGACGCGCTGGCGCCCGCCGTGCGCGCCTCGCTCGAAGCGGCGCGGCACGCACGGACGGTGCCCTACCCGATCGTCCGCCGCCTCAAGCACGACGCGCTCGATCTCGCCTTCGCGCGCTTCTTCACCGACGAATGGGGCCAGCTCTCGCTGCGCGCGTCCGCGCTCGCCGCGTACATCGCGCGCGAACGGTGGTGGCTCGACGACTACGCGCTCTACCAGGCGATCGCCGGACTCACGGCGCATCCGGCGTGGCGTGCGTGGCCGGCGGCGCTGCGCGATCGCGATCCCGTCGCGCTCGACGAGGCGCGCCGCCGCCTGTCGCGCGAGATCCTGCGCCATCAATACGCGCAGTGGATGGCCGAGTCGCAGTGGCAGACGTCGCGCGCGAGTGCGCACGCCGCCGGCGTGGCCCTCGTCGGCGATCTCCCGTTCATGGTGGCGGCCGACAGCGCCGACGTCTGGGTGCGTCCGGGAGAGTTCCGCCTCGACGTCTCGCTCGGCGTGCCGCCCGACGCGTTCAGCGCCACGGGTCAGGACTGGGGCATGCCGACCTACAACTGGCCGGTCATCGAACAGTCCGACTACGCCTGGCTGCGCCAGCGCGCGCGTCGGATGGCGTCGCTCTTCGACGGCTATCGCGTCGATCACCTGGTCGGGCTGTATCGCACCTTCGGCCGGCCCGCGTCGGGCGAGCCGTTCTTCTCGCCGGCCGACGAGCCGAGTCAGGTGCGACAGGGTGAGCGGATCCTGCAGATCCTCGTGAGCTCAGGCGCCGAGATCATCGCCGAGGATCTCGGCGTCGTGCCCGATTTCGTCCGCACGTCGCTCGCGCGCCTGAACGTGCCCGGCTGCAAGGTGCAACGCTGGGAACGCCGATGGTCGGTGCCCGGCCACCCGTTCGTGGATCCGGCGGAGTATCCCGCCGTGTCGGCCGCCATGACCGGCACTCACGATACCGAGACGCTCGCGGCCTGGTGGGACGCGGCGCCGGCCGACGAGCGCGCCGCGTTCGCCTCGCTGCCGCGACTCCGGGCCGCCGGCGTCGCCGCCGACGAACCCTGGCACGATGTTCTGCGCGATCACGTGCTGCACCTCATGTGGCACGCGGGTTCCCGCGAGCTGCTCCTGCCCGTGCAGGATCTCTTCGGCTGGCGCGATCGCATCAACATCCCCGCCACCGTGGGCGATCACAACTGGAGCTGGCGCCTCCCCTGGCCGGTCGATCGGCTGCACGACGTGCCGCTTGCACGCGAACGCGCGGCCTTCGCACGGAGACTCGCGCACGAGAGCGGACGAGGCCCGGCGGGAACGATCGGGCCGCCGGCGGGGATGGCAGGTACGCCTGGGACGGGGGGTACGACGGGTACGAGGCGTACGAGGGGCTCGGAGGATACGAGAGGCACGGATGAGACGATCGACGCGGATGAGACGGAAGGTACGTAGCGCGCCTCTTTGGAGCGTTGCAAAATGCTGAAGGAGGGGCGGGCTTTAGCCCGCCCTCACTGGGCCGGCTGAAGCCGGCCCCTCCGACCGCCGGTAATTCTGCAACGCGCTCTCAGCTTAGAACTTGTAACTGTAGCGAACGTTCAAACCGAAGCCGGTCGCGTCCATGCCCCAACTGATGCCGCGGTAGTTCTTGTCGTTGAGGTTTTCGAGATCGACCAGCACCGCGTGGGGACCGGTCCGCAGGCCGAATCGGACGCCGAACGTGACGTACCCTTTCACCGCCGTGTAGAGCGGCGCGCTGTTGACGCCGACGCCGAGCACGCGATCCTGGATCTGCGCCAGTGTTTCGCCGGTTTCAATCAGCGTGTCGTCGGCGTTGCCGAACGTGCCGTCCGGGCCGGGATTGATCCAGCCGCGGGCGCGGGCGCCGTTGCGGAAGAAGTTCTGGATGTTGCCGCGCGAACGGCCGGCGCCCGTGCGCCGATCGCCGAGGTCGAGCGTGGAAAGGCGCGACTGTTCGCCGGCGAAGAACGTGTACGGCTGCACCCACCACTTCGCGCCGGCTTTCATATAGCGCACCCAGACCGTGCCGCCCGGCGCCGGCGTGCCGCCCTCGATGTTCGGCGGCAGGTCGGTCGTCGTGTCGATGGCGTGCAGGTACGTGAACGTCGATCCGGCCGTGAACTCCGGCGTCACGTCGAAGTCGCCGGACCACTCGAACCCCCAGAGGCGCGCGTTGTCGAAATTCGCGCGAACCAGCACAGGCACGGTCGAGACCGGCACGAACACCGCACCGTTGGCCGTCTGGCTGACGATCGGCTGGCCGCCGATCGTCGTCCCGACCGCGCCGGACGGCAAGATGATCGCCTGCTTCTGGATGTTGCCGTCGATGTTGTTCACGAAGACGCCGGCGTACGCGCGCGCCTTCGCCGTGCGGTAGTTCATGCCGATGTCGAAGTTGAGGCTCGACTCGGCGATGACCTGCTCGACCGGATTGCCGGTGGACGTGGCGTTGGCGTCGGCCGTCGATCCGATGAACGCGCTGCGCCCTTCGACGTCCGGCGCCGCGACTTCGAATCCCGATCCGGTCAGCCCGAGCGTGCCGAGATCCGTCATGTGCGGCGCACGGTAGCCGGTGGCGAGCGAGGCGATCAGCGTCAGGTCCGGCCGCGCACGATACGCCGCGCCGAGACGGAAGGTCACGCTCGTGTCGCTCATCGAGTCATCCGGCCACAACGGCTGGCCGCTGACGATGGGCGCATCTGCGGCGCTCGCGTTGTACGAGTTGTAGCCGAGGCGAAGCGCGCCGGTCAGCGCGAGCTTGTCGGGGACGGCGTCGATCGAGATCTGGCCGAACGCGCCGGCCTGTTTGTACGTCGCCCCGTCCGGCACGCGCGGACGCCGCGGCGTGCTGGCCCCGGTCACCGGGTTGACGTCGAAGGCGACCGACGTCAGCCCCTCGAAGTACATGTCGCCGCCGACCAGCAGGCGCTGTCGCGGATTGATCTGCCGCGACGCGTTGAACTGCAGGCCGTTGACCGTCGTCCGCTCAGGCTCGTGCGCGATGATCGCGTTTGGATTGCCGTTGCCGCCCTGGTTGACCCGTTCTTCGCGCTGCGTATTGAACGAGTAGGTGACTGACGCGCGCTCGAACCAGCCGGCCTTGAGGCTCTCGATCCGCGCGTAGAACAGATCGAGCTGAAGGTCGTTGAGCTCCGCGATCAGGTTGCCGTCACCACCGAGGAGTTGATCCCAGCGGTTCGCGCCGTCCTGGCGGGTGCTGAGGTAGTTGGCGACGAACAGCAGATTCGGCGACGGCACCCAGTTGGCGCGCACCTGCTCGCCGTGCTGCTTGAAGCCGGTGTCCGGCATGCGGTCCGGATACAGCCGATCGGACGAGATCCCGAAGTACCGCAGCACGGACGCGTGCGAGTCGTTCGCCCCGCCAGGACGGTAGTTGCCGGTCTTGCGTGCCGAAAAGCTGCCCGAGAGACCGAAGTTCGGCCGGGCGTAGTTCAGGAACGCCGAGCCGAATCCGCCCCGGTGTCCGGTCTCGCCGCCCGCGCTCAGCGTGCCGGTGATCTTCGGAGGGAGGGACGCCGTGAGCGCCGTGGTGCGCGTCAGGAACTGCACGCTGCCGCCGAGCGCGTCGCTGCCGTACTGCGCACTCGATGTTCCGCGCAGAACCTCGATCCCTTCGAGCGCCGACGGGTCGATGAGATCGAGGAACGTGTTGACGCCGCCGCGCTGCGCGCCGTTCGAGTAGCGCACGCCGTCGATGAAGACGTTGACCTTGTTGCCGGTGAGACCGCGCACGAAGATCCCGGCCATGCCGGGGCTCGTGCGCTGGAGGTTGACCGCGGTCTGGCCGTCGACGGCCTGGGCGACGACCGTCTTGGCGCGCCCGAACACGTCGTCCGCGCTGATGACATTCACCGGTTGCGTCTGTTTCGCCAGCGCTTCGAGCGCGCCCGGCGCCGCCGTGACCGTGACGTCTTCCGCGCGGGGGTTCACGTCGAGGACGAACTCCACCGTCGCCGCCGCACGGGTGATGGTGACCGGGATCTGCCGTTCGGACATCGTCGGGTACTGCGCGACGACGAGGTATTGGCCGTCCCGAAGACCGGCGACGGAGAACGCGCCGGACTTGTCGGTGGCGGCCGTCGCGATGACGGCACGCTGAGGCGTCAGGACGAGCACGCGCGCGCCCACGAGAACGGCGCCGGACTTGTCCTTGACCGTGCCTTTGAGCTCACCCTCAGCCGCCGCGTCGGCGACCGGCACCAACGCCAGGAAGAGGGCCCAGCACACCCACTTGATAGCCGTTTTCACGTCGAGGACTCCCTTTGTGCACACCCGCACCACCGTTCTGACGGGCGATCGCTTTGGGCGATGAGCCAGTGTAGGAAGCCGGCTGGAGTACTACCAGCAGTCGTATACGGCCCCGCGGGCCCCGCTGGCCGGGATTACACTAGTCGGTCACATCAGGAGACCGAATGCGCGACTCGAGTTATCTGATCCGGGAGTACCCGCTGCAACAGGGCGCTCTCGAGATTGCTTACATAGAGGAGTACTTCAACGAGTTCCCCGAGCGGAAGTCCGCGGCCGACATCATCCAGCGCCTCGAGGGGCGCGAATATCAAATCCTCATGGCCGAGGCCCCGCTTCCAGACGACGGCTCGGCGGTTGTGCCGGTGTCGTACAAGGTCTCGCACGAGCTGCGCGAACACGAAACGGATCCCAAGCTGGCCGATCTGGTCCGGCGGCTCGAGGGCGTGATCGAGTTCACCGGACGGAGGGTGCTCTACAACTGGCTCGGGGCCACGCGGCTCGACTGGCGCGGTCAGGGGCACTTTCGCGCGGTGACGGAAGAGCAGGAAGTCTGGGCGGTGGCCTGCGGCTACGACGAGGTCGTCGTCAAGACCAAGAACCGGTTCTACGACATGCGCGGGACGCTCGACAGCCTGCAGTTCAACGTGATCAAGCTCGAAACGTCGGCGGCCGATCCGCTGGAGTCGAAGGTCTACCTCAGCAAGCGGCTCGGCCCGTTCGTGCTCGACGCGCACCGGAGCCGCCGGCACGTGACGAAGGTCTAGACCAGCGGCTGGGAACAGTGGACAAGCCGGGCAACTCCGCGCTCGTGGACCGGCTCGTGAGCGCGGGAGTGCTGCGGGAATTCTCGGCCCGTGATCCTCAGCCGGTCGTCGCCGAGGGCCGGTTCGTCGTCCGGCGGATGCTGTCGCTGCCCGAGTGGCGGCTTCGCGAACTGCTGCTGACCGAGGCCGCCGAGCGTGCGCTCCGCGACGACCTCGTGCGCGTCGAGCCGGCGCGGCGTCCGGTGGTGCAGCTGCTCGACCCCGCCGAGCTCAACCGGCTCAGCGGATTCAACTTTCATCAGGGCTGTCTGGGTTTTGCGGATCGGCCTGCGATGCGAGATTGGCGAGAGCTGGATCTCGCGGGTTCCGGGGTTCCGGGGTTCCGGGGTTCCGAGGTTCGGTTCAGCGACACGAAGAACCTCGGAACCGAACCCCGGAACCGCGGAACCTCGGAACCCCGGAACCCTCTCATCGTCCTCGAATCGGTCCGCGATCCCGACAACGTCGGCAGCATCTTTCGATCGGCGCTCGGATTCGGCGCGCGGGCGGTGCTCCTCAGTCCGGGCTGCGCCGATCCGCTCTATCGCAAGACGGTGCGGACCTCGATGGCGGCCGTGCTCGCGCTGCCGTTTGCGGAGGCCACGCCGTGGCCCGGGATGCTCGACGAGCTGCGCGCGGCGGGATTCACGATCGTGGCGCTGACGCCGGAGGCGTCGGCCGAGCCGCTGCCGTCTGCGGCCGTTTCGCTGTCCTCCGAGCGGCTCGCGCTCGTCGCCGGCACGGAAGGCGACGGGCTCTCACCGGCGGCGCTGGCGGCCGCCGATCGCCGCGTGCGCATTCCGATGCAGCTGGCGCTCGACTCGTTCAACGTCGCGACCGCGGTATCCATCGCACTGTATGCTCTGAGCACGGGTACCTGATGAAAACGACGCCACTGTTGTTGCTCATCCTCTTTCTGGCACAGACGCCGGCCGCGCCGCCGCCGCAGGCGCCGCCGCCCACCGAGATCTATCTGACCTCGCTCTCGGCGGACGGCGCGTCGATTGCCGCGGCGGCGCCGATCAACATCAGCAACAATCCCGGCTACGACAATCAGCCCAGTTTTCTGCCGGACGGATCGGCCGTGCTGTTCACGTCGAATCGTGACGGCAAGCAGACGGACATCTTCCGCTACGATGTCGCCGGCCAATCGTCGACGCAGCTCACGCGTACGGACGAGTCGGAGTACTCGCCGCTCGTCACGCCGGACGGAAAAGGCTTCTCGGTCATCCGCGTCGAGGCCGACGGCACGCAGCGGCTCTGGCGCTTCGATCTCGACGGGTCCAACCCGCGGCTCGTGCTCGAGAACGTCAAACCCGTCGGATATCACGTCTGGATCGACGCGACGCATCTGGCGCTGTTCGTTCTCGGAGGGCAGGGGCAGCCGAGCACGTTGCAGATCGCCGATACCGCCTCCGGACGCGCGGAGACGATCGATTCGGGCATCGGCCGCTCGCTCCTTCGCCGGCCTCGGACCGGCACGATCAGCTACGTGAGCAAGCCCGCCGGCGGCCGCTGGGTGATCAAGGAGCTCGATCCGAAGACCCTTCAGACGAGCGCGATCGTCGAGACCGCCGATCCGGCGAGCGAGGATTGCGCGTGGGACGCCGCCGGCCGTCTCATCATGGCCCGTGGAGCCAAGCTCTTCATCTGGGGGCCGACTGCCGGTGCCTGGAGGGAGCTGGGCGATCTCTCGGCCCACGTCGGCCGCGTCACGCGGCTCGCCGTGTGGCCGTCCGCGTCGGGTCGCGCGGGCTCGTCGCCCGCCCGGCTGGCCGTCGTCGCCGAGCCGCTCGCCAAGTGATCACCGAGTCGCGGCGCCTGTCCGCCGTTCAGACACCAGTCATCCCCGTCGTCGGCCGCTGGATCGCGGAGACGCCCGGCACGATCTCGCTTGGACAGGGGATTGTGGCATACGGTCCGCCCCCAGAGGCGATCGCCGCCGCGCATGCGTTCGGCCGGACGCTGGCCGATCATCGGTACGGCCCCGTAGAAGGTCTGCCGGAAGTGATCGACGCGCTCAGCGAGAAGCTCGCACGTGAAAACGGGATCATCGTCCAGCCGGCGAGCCGCCTGGTCGTGACTGCCGGCGGCAATCTCGCGTTCATGAATTCCGTGCTCGCCATCACCGATCCGGACGACGAGGTGATCCTGCCGGTGCCGTTCTACTTCAACCACGAGATGGCGATCGTCATGGCCGGCGCGCGCGCCGTGCCGGTGCCGACCACCTCCGGCTACCAGCTCGATCTGGACGCCATCCGCCGCGCGGTGACGCCGAGGACGCGTGCGATCGTGACCGTGTCACCGAACAACCCGACGGGCGCCGTGTACCCGGAGGCGGCGCTTCGCGCCGTGAACGCGCTCTGCCGGGAGCGCGCGCTGTTTCACATTCACGACGAAGCGTACGAGTACTTCACGTACGGCGGCGCGACGCACTTCTCGCCGGGATCGATCGCCGGTGCGGACGGCCACACCATCTCGCTGTATTCGATGTCCAAGGCGTACGGGATGGCGAGCTGGCGGATCGGTTACATGGTGATCCCGGAGTCGCTGTGGACGGCGGTGAACAAGATTCAGGACACGATGCTGATTTGCGCCCCTGCGGTGTCGCAGGCGTCGGCGCTCGCGGCGCTCCGCGTCGGCGCCGGCTACGCGCGGGCGCACCTGAGCGGGCTCGACCGCACGCGGCGCCGGATTCTCGAGGCCCTCGGCGATGCCTCGGTGCCCTGCGATTCGCCTGAAGTGGAGGGCGCGTTCTACTATTTCGTGAAGGTGCACACGGCGCTCGATTCGATGGCGTTCGTCGAACGGCTCATCCGCGAGCATCGCGTCGCCGCGATTCCCGGATCGGCGTTCGGCGCGGCCGGCGGCTGCTACCTGCGAATTTCGTACGGCGCGCTGGACGAAGCCACCGTCAACGAAGGGCTCGCGCGGCTCGTGCGCGGGCTGCGCGCGCTGGCATGAGTCCACCGTGAAGATCATCACCTGGAACGTCAACGGCATCCGGGCGCGCCACGCCCAACTGGACGAGCTGCTCGCCGCCGAGTGCCCCGACGTCGTCTGTCTGCAGGAGATCAAGGCGGCGCCCGACCAGGTGCCCGAACTGCTCGTCGCCGCGACCGACCATTGGGCCTTCTGGCATGGCGCCGGCGGCTACTCGGGCGTCGCGGTTCTCGTCCGTCACAGTTTTTTCACGGAACGTCCGGCCTTCACTCATCCGTCTTTTGATGTCGAACAGCGCGTCGTCGTCGCCGACCTCGGAGCTATCCAGGTGGCCTCGGTTTACGTCCCAAATGGAGGCAAGGACTACGAAGCGAAGCTGCGGTTCATGGATGCGTTCGCCGATTGGGCGGCTGAAACGCAGGCGAGCGGCCGGGCGCTACTTGTCTGTGGAGACCTGAACGTGGCCCGTGAGGAGCGAGACGTCCATCCGAAGGAACGCAAACCGAACCAGATCGGGACGCGTCTTGAAGAGAGGGAGCGGCTCGGGCGCCTCTTTGCCGCGGGACTGGTCGATGTCGGACGGGCGCTCGACCCGGACAACAACGAGCTCTTCACCTGGTGGCC
>Ga0111539_10001233_pt1 | contig 34025 bp, 29 predicted proteins | sample RhiMethybrSRZTD1_FD_79667 | JGI IMG/M metagenome (GOLD analysis project Ga0111539, IMG submission 79667) | Populus rhizosphere microbial communities from Tennessee, USA - Rhizosphere MetaG P. TD hybrid SRZTD1 (version 2) (version 2) | ecosystem: Host-associated > Plants > Roots > Rhizosphere >...
ACGTGGCAGCGATGAAAGTGCTGATCGATGCTGGCGCCGATGTGAATGCGAAAGAGACGCAGCGCGGCACCACACCATTGATGTGGGCCGCCGACGAAGGGCATGCCGACGCGGTGAAGCTGCTCATCGAGCGCGGCGCCGACATCAAGGCGCGCTCGAATCCTGCGCCGCGCGGCCGCGGCCCGGCGCTCGGGAAAGCCAACGATCCCCGCAAGGCGGTCGCCGCGCAGGGGGCCGCGCTTGCAGCCGGAAACGCGCTCGATCTCGGTCAGATTCGTGCCGCTGCGGAAGGTGGAAACGCCCAAGGACGGGCCGGCCGCGCGGGTGGACGTGGAGCGGGCGGTGGCCGCAACGGGGGCGCCGGGCGCGGTGGCGCCGCGGCGCCCGAAGGCACCGTTCCTGATGATGGGTTCGACGATGCGGCCGCGGCCGTCGGCTTTGTCCGCAATCGGCAGCAGCCGAATGACGGCGGCGCGCTGACGCCGCTCATCTACGCCGCTCGCGCCAACAATCTCGAAACGGTCAAGGTGCTGCTCGCGGCGGGAGCCGACATCAACCAGATCACCGGCTACGGCTGGAGTCCGTTGCTCGTCGCGACGCAGAACCGCTATTACAAGCTCGCTGCCTACCTGCTCGAGCACGGCGCCGACCCGAACCTCGCCCACAAAGGCGGATGGACGCCGCTGTATCTCGCGACCGACAACCGCAACATCGAAAACGGCGACTATCCCGTGCGCAAGGGTGACATGGATCACCTCGAGTTCATCAAGCTCCTGCTCGACAAGGGAGCCGATGTCAACGCGCGCGTCAAGGACAGCACCGAGACGAGAACGGTGTTTACGAATCAGTGGCTCGACGAGAACGGCGCGACGGCGTTCCTGCGCGCCTCGCAGTCGGGCGATATCGAGCTGATGAAGCTGTTGCTGTCGAAGGGCGCCGATCCGAAGATCAACACCCTGCTCAACGTCAGCGCGCTCCATGTCGCCGCGGGGGTCGGCTGGGTCGAGGGCATCACCTACGAATGGTCGCCGAAGGCGACGTTCGAGGCGGTGAAGATGCTGATCGATCTCGGCCTCGACGTGAACCTGCAGGGCGACACCGGCCGTACCGCGATGCATGGCGCCGCCCACAAGGGCCGCAGCGACGTCGTCCAGATTCTGTTCGACCACGGCGCGCGACTCGACACGCGCGATTACGGCAACACCGACAACCGCGGCGGCAAGCTCGCCGTCCACACATGGCAGCCGGTCGACTACGCCGACGGTCTCGTCCGTGTAGGCGTGCAGTCGGCCATCGGGCATCCGGAAACCGGCGAGCTGATTCGCAAGCTGATGAAGCAGGTCGGACTCGAAGCGCCGCCGATGGGACGGACGCTCGAGTCAATCTGTATTACCGAGGCCTGCGATACGGGACAGTGACTTTTGAGAGTTCCTTGAGTTCCAGAGTTCCTTGAGTTCCGAAGTTCCAGAGTTCGCGGTTGTGAGCTTGAGAACCGCGGAACTCGGGAACTTGAACTCGAGGAACCCCGGAACTACGGAACTTCGGAACTCGCCTAAGGCGCCTTCGCCCGTTCCGCGCGCGACGCGTTGATGTAGTCGCGAATCGTCCGATTGCCTTCGTGGCACGCGTACTCCCACCACTCGTATTTCGGATCCAGCTTCAGCGGGAATCGCCCGGTCCACGGTCGTGTCAGGACGACGGGATCTTCAGTCGTGATCGCGTAGAGCAGATAGTCGTTGTTCAGACGCGTGATCCGCTCGGTGATCTTCATCTTCTCGCTGGTCGGGATGCGGTTGCCCGCCGGCGAACCGAGCACGCCGATGTTCGTCATCGATGCACCGGGCTTGAAGTTCGTCGTGACGATGACGAGGGTGTTGCCTTCCCAGTGACCCCGTGATTCACCCATCCACTGCTTGATTGCGGGCGAGATCGCCGGGCGGCCATCGACCGGAATCACACGCGCCTCGTGGATCATCTCCATGTTCAGGATGACGTAGCCGGGCACCTGCATGATCTGGACGCCGTTGTTGTAGCGGAACGGGAACATCGACGCGGGCATGCCGCGGGTGATGCAGCGGTCCCACGAGTCGAAATCTTCCGGCGCGTCCCACGCCTGCCGCTCCTCCTGGTTCAGCGCCCAGCTGCTGCGCATCAGTGCCGACAGCCGCTTGCCCTCCGGCGTCAGCTCGGGAAGCTTTCCGTTGGGCGGGTCCATGATGAGCGACATCTGACGCTGTGGGAAGGTCGGATCGGTCACGCCCGATTGAAGCGCCTGACCGAAGTTGCCTGCGGCAATCGCAGCGGCATGACGATCGACTTGCGTGGCCGCCTGGCCGAGCCGGCCCTGGTACTCCTCTTCGGTCAGGAACGCCTTGCTGGGATCGCAGGGTGGTGCTGGCGGACCACCGGGGCGCCCGCGGCCACCGCCGGCGCATCGCTCGAGCGGGACGCTACCGACGAACGAGATCGGCCACATTCCCTGGAGATCCGGATCGCCCCATGGCATCGTCGGATGCACCCAACCGGCGGGTGTGCCGATGAAGTGGTTGGCCTCGCTCGGGGCTGTTCCGCCCTGTCCATTCACGGTCGCCACAAAGACGACGACCGCAAGCGCGCCCAGCCATACACGATCGAGAAAGAAGAGCTCTCGTGACATCTCTTTAGTATGGCGACAGAACGTCGGAAACGCCGGACCGTCGAACTCGAGGAACTTCGGAACTCGCGAACTTCGGAACTCGAGAACTTCGGAACTCGAGAACTTCAGAATTCGCTATACGGTTGCCCCCGTCCGCATCCTGCTGGCGACGATCAGCGCCACCCCGGCGGCTGACGTGACCACACCGAGCGTCCGCGGAATATCGACGTGACGTTCGGTTTCGGTTTCCACTTCCAGCGGACCGATGTCGATCGCCTTGTCACGATCGGTGTAGCGAATCATCGGTGCCGCGAGCATGAACAGTCCGAGCACCAGAAGCACGATCCCGCTGGCGAGTAGACCTCGCATGAGCCCTCCTTGAAAATGACTCAACAGGCGGCTCCGCCGCCATCATGGCGGTGTATGGAGCAGGTTTCATGCCCTTCGATGCTGTGCGGATGGCTGACGTTGCGACTCGAGCGACGGTGCGTGGTAATCCCAACGGCTCACGCACGAGCAGAACTTTCCTACCCGATCGTACGAGCTGAAGCGTTCATCGTGCCGATTTCCCGCGATTTCACACGTGGCACGACACGTGCTCCAGTGGCGGGCGAACGGCTTCCCCGCGTTCGGCCGCCGTGAGGCGCATGCCGCTGTTGCGGTCGCAACACGCTGAGCCGATGGTGAGGTAACCATGCTGTGGACGATCTTCGTTGTGTTGTTGGTGCTGTGGTTCTTGGGCGTCGTCAGCTCATACACCCTCGGCGGGTTCATTCACCTGCTGCTCGTGCTCGCCGTGATCGCTGTCATCGTGCAGCTGATCTCGGGTAGACGGACGGTGGTCTGACGCGCAGAATCCTCGTCCGGCCGGCGCGCTTCCGGCGCGCCGGCCACCCCGAGGTGGCTGAGCGCTGCCGGCCTCCGGCTGACGCGGAGAAGGGCGCGCTGAGCCGCCTCGGCCTCCCGGTCATTCCGGACATAAAGTCATTCCCGACATAAAGGCCTGACGTCGGACCCATCCGGAGCCCTTTGTGGACCCTGGCACGGCGTCATGGTTCAATTGACTCCTGGGTTCCTCCTGCAATCCATACACACCGTTCGGTGAACACGACAGGTGACAACAGGAAAGCGGGATTCTTCGCGGACGGCCGCAAACGTAGCTGTGCTGATTGGAACAGACCGTGCTGGCCAAAGCCCAAGGTCAGGGCTCCAGCGATCCTATGCGCGAGTGTGGCCGCCGGACTACGACTCCGAGCACCCATCGACGCGTGAGATCCCGCGGCGCCGCAGAAGGTGCACGGCCCTGAGCAGTGAGAGGGCGGGGGGAGGTCGGGATTCATGCAGCGTGTGAACGTCTGGTGCGCGGGACTCTGCACGGCGATTGTCGCCACCCTGGCAGCAGCCCCTGTCGCCGAAGCGCAATACTTCGGTCGAAACAAAGTTCAGTATCGAGATTTCAAGTTCGAGGTGCTCAAGACCGACCACTTCGACATCTACTTCTATGACGAGGAGCGTGATGCTGCCGCGGAGGTCGCCCGTCTGGCGGAGCGGTGGTACACGCGCCTGTCGGTGCTGCTCGATCACAACTTGAGCAACCGACAGCCGCTCGTGCTGTATGCCTCGCACGCTGACTTCGAGCAGACCAACGTCGTCGGCGGCGAGATCGGTGAGGGCACCGGTGGCGTGACGGAAGGTCTGAAGCGGCGGGTCACGCTGCCGCTCACCGGGGCCTTGCGAGAAACAGACCACGTCCTCGGGCACGAGCTGGTGCACGCGTTCCAGTACGACATCGCCCGGCTCGATCGCGAAGACCAGGCCGGTGGCTCGGCCATCGAGCGTCTGCCACTGTGGTTCGTCGAGGGTATGGCCGAGTATCTGTCGCTCGGACCCGTCGACTCGAACACGTCGATGTGGGTCCGCGATGGGATGCGGCACGAGTCGCTGCCCGAGATTCGCAAGCTCGGCGACCCGAAATACTTCCCGTATCGCTGGGGGCAGGCGTTCTGGGCGTACATCGGAGGACGCTTCGGCGATCGCATGATCGGCCAGCTGTACGTCGACGCGCTGCGATTGGGCCCCGACGGCGCCATCGAGAGTCTGCTCGGACAGAAGTCGAAGGATCTCTCCACGAGCTGGCACACCGCGATCCGCGAGCACTACGCCAAGGTGCTCGAAGCCACCAGACGGCCCAACCAATTCGGCCGGCCGCTCGCCACCGAGGTGTTGCAGGAGAAGAAGAACCCGCCGCTCTATTCGTCGCCTGTGCTCAGCCCCGACGGCAAACAGATCGTCGTGTTTTCCGAGCGCGGCCTCCTGTCCATCGACATGTATCTCGTCGACGCGGACACGGGCGCTGTGATTCGAAAGCTGGTCAGCACGGCGATCGATCCGCATTACAGCAGCTTGCAGTTCATCAATTCAGCAGGGTCGTGGAAGCCCGATGGCCGTGAGTTCGTGGTCGGCGCGGTGCGAAAGGGAAAGCCGGTGCTCGCGTTTCTCGACGTGCGAAACGGCAAGAGAATTCGCGAACGCGAGTTCCCGGAGCTCGGTGAGATCCTCAATCCCGCGTGGTCCCCCAACGGCCAGACGATCGCGTTCTCGGCGATGGCGGGCGGGTTCTCGGACCTGTATCTCTACGATCTGAAAGCGGATACCGTGCGCCGGCTGACGAACGACCACTACGCCGATCTGCAGCCCTCGTGGTCACCAGACGGATCGCGCCTCGCGTTCGTCACCGATCGCTTCACGACGAAGCTCCCTGTGCTGGCCGCCGGTTCCTATGGGCTGGCGCTGCTCGATCCCGCCAATGGCGCGACCGAACGGCTGCAGACGTTCGACGAGTCGAAGAACATCAACCCGCAATGGTCGGGTGACGGACGGACGCTGTACTTCGTCGCGGATCCGTACGGCATCCCGAACGTGTTCGCGTTGGATCTTTCAGCGCGTGCGGTGCGCCAGATCACGAACGTGGACACTGGTGTCAGCGGAATCACCGATATCAGCCCGGCGCTGTCGGTCGCGACGAAAATGCAGCGGCTCGCCTTCAGCGTGCATGACGAGCAGAAGCCGACCGTCTATGTGAGCGATCGCGCCGAGGTGTTGGCCGGCACCAGACCGGAGCGTGCGTGGGGCGACGTGTCCGCGGGTCTGCTGCCACCAGAAAAGCGCGCCTCCTCCGAAGTGGTCGCAGCGCTGGCCGATCCACAAAAGGGGTTACCCGATGATAGCGGCACCACCGAGGAGTACAAGGCCAAGCTGGGACTCGATATGGTCGGGCAGCCTTATGCCGGGGCCGGCTACAGTCGATTCGGGCCGACGTTCGGCGGCGGCATCTCGTTCCTCTGGAGCGACGCGCTCGGGAATCACAACCTTGTGGCCGCTGTCGCTGCGAACTCGTACGGCAGCAGCTTCTCGAATATTCTCAAGGACACCGGTGGGATCATCGCCTACCAGAACCTGACGCACCGTTGGGATTGGGGTGTGTCCGTCGAACAGACGCCGTACCTGGCGGGTGGCTTTGCCAGCGGCATTGGTTCGATCGGCAATCAACCTGTGGTCGTCGAGCAAGACATCATTTATCGACAGACCTTCCGCGCCGTGAGCGGGGCGGTATCGCGTCCGTTCAGTCCGACCAAACGAGTGGAGTTTGGTGCGAGCTATCAGAACGTCCTGTTCGAACAGGAGGTGCGCACGCTGACGGCGTCGCTGCAGACGGGGGCGCTGCTCAGCGACGAAACGGAGACCACGAAGCTGGCCGACCCGCTCGGATTGTATGCGGGTAGTGCGGCGTTCGTGCTCGACAGCGCCGTCTTCGGCGCCACCAGTCCAGTGGCCGGTCAGCGATCACGAATCGAGCTGCAGCCGACGTTTGGTTCGATTCAATATACGAGCGCACTGGCTGACTACCGCAAATACGTGATGCCGGCCAGCTTCTACACCATCGCCGGACGCGTGCTGCATTACGGGCGCTACGGGTCGGGTGCCGAGGACTTTCGACTGGTGCCGCTGTTCATCGGGTATCCCCAGTTGGTGCGTGGATACAACGTCGGCTCGTTGTTGAACGAAGAGTGCGCGTCGACGATTACCGGCTCGTGTCGCGAGTTCGATCGTCTGGTGGGCTCGCGAATGCTCGTCGGCAACCTGGAGTTCCGTTTCCCGCTGCTGCGGCCGTTCGGTGCGACGGGTCGGATGTACGGGCCTGTGCCGACCGAGGTCGCGTTCTTCGCCGATAGCGGCGTGGCGTGGAATCAGGGTGACAAGCCGTCGTTTGCAGGCGGAGATCGTCGGCCGGTGTCGAGCGCGGGGGTGAGCTTCCGCATCAACGCGTTCGGTTTCGCCGTCGCGCAAATCGATTTCGCGAAGCCATTTGAGCGTCCCGGCAAGGGATGGGTGTGGGGCTTCAGCCTCTCGCCGGGCTTTTAACCCACGGAGGCCACGCAGAAAACAGGCCACTGAGAACACTAAGGACACTAAGTCTGATCAGGTTGCGTCGTGTGACCTGGGTGGCTCGAAGCGCCCGGCTACCTTAGTGCTTTTCGTGTTCTTTGTGGCCTAGTTTCTCCGTGGCGTCTCATTTGGGAGTTGACTCTTTTCGACGTGGAAGTCTCCTTTCGGTTTTACGGCCGCCTGAACGACTTCCTCCCCACACGGCGACGAGCGGTGCGATTTGCGCATCGTCTCGCCGGGCCGGCCTCGGTGAAGGACACGATCGAGGCCCTCGGCGTTCCGCACCCCGAAGTCGATCTCATTACCATCAACGGTTCGCCGTGCCCGTTCAACGCGCGCGTGCATGACGGCGATCGCGTCGCCGTCTACCCGGCGTTTCAATCCATCGTCATCGATTCGGCGCAGCGCGTCGGCGTCGATCGCCCGAGGCCGGCGCGGTTTGCCCTCGACGTGCATCTGCAAGCGCTCGCCTCGCGTCTGCGCCTCGCCGGCTTCGACTCGATTGTCATCGAAGACGATGCCCGGCTGGCTCAGGAGGGCCGCGAGCGCATCGTGCTCACACGTGACGTCGCGCTCCTGAAACGCAACGCCGTGCGATGCGCACACTGGGTGCGACAGATCGATCCCGATGCGCAGCTCGCGGAAATCCTCCGACGGTTCGATCTGACATCCGAAATGGAGCCGTTCGCCCGCTGCCTGCGCTGCAACACGCCGGTCGTGCCGATTGAGCGCGACGCGGTGCAAGCACGGGTGCCACCGCGCACACGCGCCTGCGTCCGCGAGTACCACTGGTGCCCTCGATGTGAGCAGGTGTACTGGCGCGGATCGCATTACCCTCGGCTCGCGGAGCTCGTGGCTCGGGCTCGATCGAGGGCGGATCAGCGGCCGGACTGAGCACGTCCGCCAGCGCGCCCCCGTCACGCCTCCGTGCCGTGATCGCCCTTTCATCCGACACGTAACGTAAGAACGGGGCAGGTCGCCTGCCGGACGACTGCCTGTGTCGTCGAGCCGAAGAACAGAATATCTGCCGCGCTGCGACCGTGCACGCCAATGACGATCAGGTCGCTCGCCTGCGTTGCCGCCACCTTCAGAATCTCGTGGGAGGCTTTGCCGACGGTCTGAACCGTCTCGACCTGGCAGAACTCCCGGACGCCCTCGGGGATGGCCCTCTCCAACCGAGCTCGTGCTTCCTCCTCTGCTGCCGCTGCGAGTTCGCGCACGAGCTCCGCACGACCAAGAGCCGCTTCCGACTCGTCGCCCCGCAGATGAGGGAGTGGTTCTACGACGTGGAGGACCGTCAGCTGTGCATTCGCCTCCTGGGCGATCGACATCGCGTAGTCGAGGGCGCTCATCGAGCAGTCGGAGAAGTCGATCGCGCAGACGATACGCTTGAAGATCACCGGCGTGAAGGGAACGGCGTCGACGGCACGAGGCGGTACCGTGAGCACCGGGCAGCCGGCGTGACGCAACACCCTCTCCGTGACCGATCCCAGCACGAAGCGCTCGAACCCCGAGCGACCATGAGTGCCCATGACGATCAAGTCGCTTCGCGACGCGTTCGCCTGAACGATGATCTCCCTGGCCGCGTTGCCCTCGCCGATCTCGAAGTCGATGGGGACGCTGGCGTCCGCCTTGACGAAGTCCTTCATCGCCGCGAGGACGTCCTTGCGATTGTCTCCACTGGCAAGCGTCGGCGGCATCATCGACGCAACGGTCGCGTACGCTGTGACCGGGACCGGAGCGCACACGTGGAAGACCGCGATACTCGATTCGTACCACCGGGCGATGGCGACTGCGTGGTCGAGCGCTCGTCGCGAGACCTCGGAGAAATCAACCGGGCAAAGGATGCGTCGCATCTCAATCATGGGCGTGCTCCAACGGTGTGTGGATGAGCACTGTCCATGCCAACGGCCTCAGCGGCAATCGGCGGAGCGATGGGAGCCGCGTCCGGAAGGATGGTGGGAATTTCCCGCGGCGAGCGGGATTTCGACGGCTGAACCCGTGCTGCGCGGCCATCGACGGCAGCGCCCAATCGATGTCTGTGGTGCAGACCTTGCGTCGGAAGAAGCCACTCGCACCCGCGTGATGCGGGTCGTCAGTCGGGGCACCGATGATCACAGAGGATCAGAGCGAGGTCATCAGTTTCCTGTCGTCGCCCGCGACACACGGCGGCGGCGCGGTTGAGCGCATCGAGACGCACGGATCGGTGCTGTTCCTCACGGCGTCGCTCGCCTGGAAGCTCAAGCGCGCGGTCAAGTACGACTACATGGATTTCTCGACGGTCGATCGCCGCCGCGCCATGTGCGAGGCCGAGCTGAGGGTGAACCGTCGGACGGCACCGGCGATTTACCGCCGCGTCGTCGCGATCACCCGTGAGGCGGACGGCCTGCTGGCGCTGGGCGGCACCGGCACGGCGATTGACTGGGTGGTCGAGATGATCCGGTTCGATCAGGACCAGCTTCTCGATCGGTTGGCCGTAAGGGGGGCACTCGATGTTGAGTTGATGGGCCCGCTCGCCGCAGCGATCGCCAGCTTTCACGACGAAGCGGCGCCGCGGCACGACCACGGCGGCGCCGCGGGAATGAGATGGGTCGTGGACGGCAACGGCGCCGCGTTCGAGGAACACGCCTCCGTGTTCGATGGCGACGCATGCCGTTCCCTCACAAGCGACGCGCGGACGGCGGTAGAGACGTGCGCGACGCGGCTCGATCGACGACGTGCGAACGGGTTCGTCCGCGAATGCCACGGTGACCTTCACCTGCGCAATATCGTGCGGCTCGACGGCCGTCCCACGCTCTTCGACGCCATCGAGTTCAACGACGAAATCGCGTGCATCGATGTTCTCTACGACCTCGCGTTTCTCCTGATGGACCTGTGGCGTCGTCGGCTGCCGCGTCACGCGAACGTGGTGTGGAACCGGTACCTCGAGCCGATGATGGATCTCGACGGCGTACCGCTCATGCCGCTGTTCCTGTCGTGCCGTGCCGCCGTGAGGGCGAAGACGAGCGCGACTGCGGCGAGCCTTCAGCGCGATTCACACCGGCGGCGCGAGCAGGAGAGCACGGCGCGCGACTACCTGACGCTGGCGCAACTCCTGCTGCATCCGCCGCCACCGGCGCTCATCGCCGTCGGCGGATTCTCTGGGTCGGGGAAGTCGACGCTGGCGCAAGAGCTCGCACCCGCGATTGGCGCCGCGCCTGGCGCGGTCGTCATCCGCAGCGACGAGATTCGCAAGCGGTTGTGCGGGATCGCACCGCACGAGCGTCTCGGACCAGAAGGCTACACCGACGACGTATCCCGGCGCGTGTACCAGGCGGTCTGCGAACGTGCCACGGCGGTCGTGGGCAACGGTCACTCGGCGATCGCCGACGCCGTCTTCGCGGATGCGGCCGATCGAGCGGCGATCGAACGAGCCGCGGTCGCGATTGGGGTTCCCTTCGTCGGACTCTGGCTCGACGCGCCCGAAGCGCGTCTGGTCGCCCGGGTGGAACGGCGGCACCTCGATGTTTCGGATGCCGATGCGGAGGTGATACGCCGGCAGCTGTCTCGAAGCACGGGTGTCATCACCTGGTCCCGGATCGATGCCGCCACCGATTCCGACACAGTGGCCCGAAAAGCGGGCTCCGTGCTCGGTCAGCGGCTTCCGAACGAAGCGATCCGCGAGCCTGTTGGCTCATAGCCGATCCGATTGGGCACGGCCCAGCAGCGAAAAATGCACACCGGCCAGGAATCTTTCGCAAGGCCGAGGTGGCGAGAGTTACCTGGTGGTCCAAGAGCGCCCGTTTTTATGACGCGTCGTCGCGCTGCAGCGCGGCAGGCTTTGTGCTCCTTGGCTGGTGGTCACGAACCTCAGGAGGTCGCCATGGCTCGCATCCTCGTTTTGTATGGTACGACGGAGGGCCACACCGCGCGTGTCGCTGACTCGATTGGCGCCACCCTTCGAGCGCACGGCGACATGGCGGACGTGGTTCAAGCCAGCCGGCCAGGCCCGTCACCAGAGGATTACTCGGCCATCGTGATCGCCGCTTCGGTGCACGGCGGCAGGTATCAGACTGCCGTGCGCCGTTGGGTGCGGATGCATGCGGCCGTACTTGGCTCGAAGCCGACGGCCTTCGTGTCGGTCTGCCTCGGAGTCCTTCAGCACGACCCGGTCGTCGATCGCGAATTGGCGGCGATCATGGCCCGTCTCCTCCAAGACACCGGCTGGCGTCCCATGACGACGAAGATCGTTGCCGGAGCGCTGTTGTACACCCAGTACGGCTGGCTCAAGCGGTGGCTGATGAAGCGCATCGTCGCCAAAGCCCGTGGTGACACCGACACCCGCCGCGACTACGAATACACCGACTGGAACGATCTGCGCGCGTTCGTCGAGGAGTTCGCCGAACGCGTTCGCATGTCTACTGCGGTCGCGGCACGGCCGTCGACCACACAAGTGGCATAGGTAGGTGTTCTATGACTGATCGATCCATTGCTCGTCGCGTTCGACACACAACAGTGACGTGCGCGCTCCTGGTGCTGTCGGTGGGTGTCGTCACACACCCGGCATGGGCGCAGCACTCGGCGCGCAGCGACGCTGACTGGCAGCACGGGACGACGCTCGTCGGCTTCGGTGGCGTGCAATCGGCGTCCTCGAACATCAGTGGCGCGGCAGGACTCGGGTTCGGATGGGAAGTGACGCCGCGGTTCGCGCTCCTGGGCCGCGCCACCTGGTTCAATGTGAACGACGGGATGTCCGACTTTGCCGCGACACTCGCGGCTCACATGCCTCTGGCGACGGCGCGGTCGCTCGTGCCGTTCGTCTCTGCCGGCGTTGGGATGTATCGCGCGTCGTTCGACTCGAACTCGGTTGTCTTGCCGGCGTTCTATCTGAATCGGTTGCCCGGTGGCATTCAGGGGCCTGGCACCCATACGTTCCAGGACTTCGTCGTCACGACGGGGGGCGGAGTCGACGTGTTCGTGTCGAAACACATCGCGCTGCGTCCCGAGGCCAGCCTGATGCTGGTGACGACGACGTCGGACGTTCGCCCGTTGGGGGTGTTCGGTGTGCAGTTCGTCTACCACATCGATCCGCACCCGATTGAGTAGGGCACGCACGAAGGGCCGCCGCCCATGGCGGCCCTGACGCGACTACCAGGGAGGGAGCGTCATGAACATGAACTCCTTCAGGTACTCGTCGCGCGCCTGCTGCAGCTCGGCGGCCGTCCCCTCGAAACGGATCTGCCCCTCGTGGAGCACCATGAAGTTAGCCTGAGTGGCGGAGTCCTCGGCAAGCGGCAGGATGCGATGGCCATCACCCTCGCGCACGGCCCGGTGCGTCGCGACATGGAACGCGTCTCGAATCTGGTGCGTGACGACGATCGACGTGACGTGCTCGAGGTCTCGCAGCTTGACGATCTCGTCATCGATGCTCGTGGCCGTAATCGGGTCGAGTCCAGACGTCGGATCGTCGAACAGCAGCAGGCTTGGCTTCGCCGCCATTGCTCGGGCGATCGCCACACGGCGGCGCTGGCCGCCTGACAGCTCCGACGGCATCCGATCGAGATATTGTTGCAGTCCAACGAAGCCGAGCACTTCCTCCACGCGTTTCTGCACCTCGTTCTCGGGCATCTCGGTTTCTTCGGACAGCCGATATCCGACGTTTTCCGCGACGGTCAGCGAATCGAACAGCGCACTCTCCTGGAACAGCATGCCGATGTCGGCGCGGATGCGCAGCAGCTCCGGCTCGCTCATGGTGTGGATCGGGTGTCCGTTCACCAATACCGAGCCGGAGTCGGGTCGAAGCAGCCCCAGAATCAGCTTCAGGATCACGGACTTGCCGCTGCCGCTGGCGCCAAGCAGGATCCGCATGCGTCCTTTCGGCAGCGTGAAGCTCAGGTCGCGAAGCACAACGTGATCGTCGAACGCGAAACAGACGAGGTCGAACGCCACGGCGGGCGAGGTGTCCTGTTGAGGGTTGCGCTCGCTCGCCGTCATCTATGGAGTCCAGTATAGGCCTCGAGTATGGGGAGAGTGATCGGCGTCACATATGCACGCGCAGGAGGAGGATCATGCCACGCGATTCGATGCACATCGACCCTGTCGGTGCCACTGCGACCGCTCGCCATTACATCCGGGACATCGTCTACGGCGCCAACGATGGGCTGATCACTACGTTTGCGGTCGTCGGCGGGGTCGCGGGCGGAGCGCTGTCGCCGGTGGCCGTTGTCGTGATCGGCGCGGCCAACCTGGCGGCCGATGGCGTGTCGATGGGAGTCGGAAACCTGCTGTCGATTCGTGCGGACGAACGCGCCCGCGAAGCGGCTGATCTTCCGGAACTCGAGGCCTATCCCTGGAAGCACGGACTCGCTACGACGATCGCGTTCGTTTTCGCAGGCGCGATTCCTCTCGTTCCGTACCTCGTGCCCGGTGCCGACGGCCGGTTGATGTGGTCGACGATTCTGACGTTCGGGTCGTTGTTCATCCTCGGGGCCTCGCGCGCACTCGTCACCGTCGATCGCTGGTGGCGGGCGGGGTTGGAGACGCTGGCACTTGGTGCGGTCGTCGCGATCGCCGCCTACGGAGCGGGAATGGCCGGGGCAGCGTTGGTCGCCAATCTGCAGTGAATGCGGAAATGTCCGCGACGCTCGCGGTTTTTCGCAAGCCACTGGCAGACGACAAATCGATCGGCCCGAGAACGCCCACGCGAAACACGAGCCGACCGGAACGAGAGTTGCTCTTGCGAAGTGTGAATCGCATGCTCGCGATTTCCTCCACCAAGGAGGCACCATCGATGATGCCGATCTGAAACTGCTGCTGGTGACGGACAATATCGGCGACGCGCTCGAGCACATCAGGACACGCCGTCGAGCAGTTCGGTCTCGTCGAACACCACCTGACACCGTCGCGAGTGCTCGGCGAGCGGGCCGCGTGATGGAGCAATCGAGGATGATGACGTTCCGGTCAATTTTGTGTGCCGTCGACTTCTCGGAGCATTCCCGCCATGCGCTGCGGTGGGCCGATCGACTTCGTTCGGCCGATGGCCGGCTGACCGTGGTGACGGCCGTCGATCCCCTGCTGTCGGCTGCGGCGCGCACGCGCTTGAACTTCGATCTCCTGACCGCCGTCGAGCAGGAACTGCAGGAGTTCATCTCATCGACGCTGTCGAACAGCTCCGGTCCGACCACATATCGCGCCATTATCTGCGAGGGACAGCCGGACCTCGTCATCCGAAAGGTCGCCGGTCAGGAGCAGGCCGACTTGATCGTGGTCGGAACTCAGGGGCTCGGCGGGATCCGCAAATGGCTGCTGGGCTCGACGACACAGCAGGTGATTCGCGCGACGCGAATACCGGTCTTCGCCGTGCCCCTCTTGGAATCACCCGAGAGCAGAGAGACGCCGAACGCGCGTTCGTTCGATATGACGAGGATCCTGGCGGCCACTGATTTCAGCGTCCCGGGCAACTACGCCGTGAGTTGCGCGGCGGATCTGGCGGGCGCGTGGGGGGCATCGTTGATGGTTGCCCACATCGTCCCAGCAGTCGCCATACCTCCTCGGTGGCGATCGTACGTGGAGGGCGTGGAGGAAGAGAACGTCGAGCGTGCTCGTGCGCGACTCGAGCAGCTGAAGGCCGGCCTCGCGATCGCGAACGGACTCGAGCCGATCGTGACGGTCGGGCGACCTGCCGACGGCATATCGGAGATAGCGCGGCAGCGTCACGCGCAGCTCATCGTGCTCGGAATCGTTGGTGATGCGTGGGACATGGCCCATCGTCCCGGCTCAATCGCATATCGAGTGCTGTGTCTGGCCCACGTGCCCGTGCTGGCCATCCCGCCTCCCGGGCATGCGGCGTCGCCGAGTTCAGGGCACGAGGACGGCGGCGCCTGACAACCGACCGGCGCGGAGATCGTCCAGCGCCTGGTTGGCGTCGTCGAGTGCGTACCGCTGCGTGTGCATCCGCAATGGAATCTCGGCGGCAAGCGCGAGGAACTGGCGCGCGTCCTCACGCGTGAGGTTCGCCACCGAGCGCACGACCCGTTCGCCCCAGAGCAGTCGATAAGGAAATGCCGGGATGTCGCTCATGTGGATGCCCGCACAGACAACCACCGCGCCCGGCGTCGTTCTCGATAACGCTTCAGGCACCAGCCGGCCGACCGGCGCGAAGATGATCGCCGCATCGAGCGGCTCGGGTGGTGGCGTGTTGGACGCCCCCGCCCATGTCACGCCGACCTGTCTCGCAAACTGGATCGCGCGCTCGTCTCCAGGCGACACGAAAGCGAACACGCGGCGCCCTTGATGCAGCGCGACCTGCGCGATGATGTGCGCCGCGGCCCCAAAACCGTACAGGCCCAATCGACGGCCGGTGCCTGCCGTCCGATAGGCGCGGTAACCAATCAGTCCCGCGCACAGCAGCGGAGCCGCGTGCTCGTCGTCGTAGGAGGGCGGGAGCGTGAAGCAGAAACGGGCGTCGGCGACCGCGTACTCGGCATATCCGCCGTCGATCTGATAGCCGGTGTAGCGTGCACGTTGGCAAAGGTTCTCGTGTTCACTTCGGCAGAACTCGCACTCGCCGCACGAGAAGGCCAGCCATGGGATGCCGACGCGATCGCCTGGCGATAGCGTCCGCACGTCCGCGCCGACACGCTCGATGACGCCGACGATTTCGTGGCCAGGCACGAGGGGGATCGCCGTGTCGAGGAGCTCGCCATCGACCACGTGCAGATCCGTCCGACACACGCCGCAGGCACGCACGCGCACCAGAACCTGCATGGGCCCGGGCGACGGTATCGGCACGTCGACGGCATCCAGGCGGCCGGCGCCCGACCTCGTCAGCTGCATCGCACGCATCGCGATCGATTTGAATATACAGTGCTCCTGTCGTGGGCCGACCGTCTGACGCCGACGTGTTCGCGGATCGGCTCGAAGCCGGACGTGCGCTCGCGCACCGGCTCGCCGAATTCCGGGGACGCGATGACCTCGCCGTGCTCGGTTTGCCGCGCGGAGGTGTGCCGGTGGCGTGGGAAGTGGCGCAGGCCCTCGGCGCGCCGCTCGACGTCTTCGTCGTGCGTAAGCTCGGCGTGCCAGGCCACGAGGAACTGGCGATGGGCGCGATTGCCAGCGGCGACGTGCGCGTGCTCAACGCCGACGTGCTCCGCTGGTATCAGATTCCCGACGAGACGATCGAGCAGGTGACGCGAGGCGAAAAAACAGAGCTGGAGCGTCGTGAACGTCTGTATCGCGATGGTCGACCACTGATATCACTCGATCGACGGATCGTCATTCTCATCGACGACGGCCTGGCAACCGGATCGACGATGCGTGCGGCGGTAGGCGCCGTGCGAAGCCTGGCACCGGCGCGGATTGTTGTTGCCGTCCCCGTCGGCGCGCGAGACACGTGCGAGGCGCTCGGCGAGATCGCGGACCACGTCGTCTGTCTGCTCACGCCGGAGTCGTTTTCAGCCGTCGGCCAATGGTATCTGGACTTCTCGCAGACGTCGGACGAGGAAGTTCGACGTCTGCTTGCGACGGCCGGCCGCACGGCGTGATTCGAGGCGGAGTGACGGCCTCCAGCCCTCAGTCATGCGGTGGCGTGCGTCGCCGCGGCGACGCTGGTCGTTACGACGGCCGCGCGCGGCGGCAGTGCGAGGACGGACGCCTCGGTCGTGCACAACACACGATACGTGACCGAGCCCATGCGCGGACCGAGCAGACCATTCGAGTGCAGTCCCATCACGATCAGGTTCGAGCTGCGCGAGTTGGCCACCTTGACGATTTCTTCCGACGGCTCACCTGACAGCACGAGCGATTCGCTGCGTATGGTTGATGCGACCGACGCCTGAATGTCTTTCATCCGCTGCTGCGCCGACTCGATGCGCGCCGCTTCACGATCGGGAGCCGCCCACCGGCTGCCGAGTGGAGCGACGATGGGTTGGAGCACATGGGTCAGCATCAGCGGCACCGAGAGCGCGTTGGCGATGGCGGCAGCCACCTTCACCTGGCCGGGCGATGCCGCCGTGAGATCCACCGGCGCGACGACTTCACCGATCTCGTCGGCCAGTTGTGACAGTGGCCGCGCGTCGCGTCGCGATGCCGGCGTGATGAGCACAGGAACATTGGTGTGCCGCAGGACGCGCTCGGTCGTCGATCCAAAGAACAGCTTCTGGAATCCGCGCCGCCCATGAGAGCTCATCACGATCAGGTCGGCGTGGGCTTCATGTGCCTCACGCAGGATTTCTTCGGCCGGCGTGCCGACGGCATACCGCAGCTTCAGGCTGCGTGGTCCCTTGGGCAGACGTGCGAGCGACTCGTCGCAGTACTGCCGCAGCGCCCGCTCGGTCTCCGTATCGAGCGGCATAGAGGCCTCGGTCGATGCCAGGGCGGCGACGAACGGATCGACAACGGCGAGCACCGTCAGCTCCGCACCGAAATGGTCGGCGATGGCGGCGGCGTGGCCGAGGGCGGCCCGAGACGCGTCGGAGAAGTCGACCGGGCAAATCACAGCAGGAGTTCGAGTCATTGGCGTCTCCTCAAGACGAAAGACTGTGGACCAACACTGGGACATGGGCGTGCATCAGCACGCGGGACGCCACAGCGCCGGGAGGACCATAGGAGCGGGCGTTGACGGCGCGGCCGAGTACGACGAGTCCACCTGGCTCCGCTTCCGCGGCGTGCGCGAGCGTGGTCGCGACGCCGCCGCGCTCGACGTGCACGTCGATGGTGGCGATCTCGCCGAGAGCGGCCACCAGTGGGTGCAGCCGCCGGCGGGCCTCATCGCACGGTTCGGGCGCGACCGCCTCCTCGTCGGGTTGGTCCACCGGCGCCGGTGGCGGCAGCACGTGAATCACGACGAGGCGCGTCCTCAACCGAGCCGCAATCCGCGCGGCCGCTGTCGCCGCGTCGATCGCCGGGCATGTGAAGTCCAAGCCCGCCACAATCGGCCCCAGGCCCGTCAGGCCTTCGCTGTCTGGTGACGGCGGCGTCCATCGATACGGAATCACCAGGACGGGTGTGTCGCTCTCGCGCAAGAGTGCTTCCGTCGTCGGCCCGAACGGTTGGACGAAATCGCCGGACTGTCCATGCGTGCCGACGACGATCAGGTCGCAAGATTCACGATGGGCCACGTCGCGGATCACACGGGCGGGATCACCAACGACGACGTGATAACGGGGATGCCGGTGGGCGGCAGCCGGAACGGTCCTCGAAAACGTGCGCAGGTCATCGTAGAGATCGCCTGTGAAATCGATGCCGCGTGCGCACGTCGTGGCGCCCATCGGCATCGCTGCCACGTAGAGAACGTGCAACTCGGCATCGAAATGGCCTGCGACGCGTCCCGCGCACTCGAGCGCGGCTCGGGACGACTCTGCGAAGTCGACCGCGGCCAGAACCCTCACAGGCGGCAACATCGACGCCTCCTGACCGGGCAGGAGCATCGTCCGTGCCACTCGAGCCATCGATTGTCGTGTGGCGCCTGCGTGCGTGACGTTATCGACGACGCGCGGGTTTTGGGGGATTTTGTGGGTCGCCGTGGAAGATTCCCCGCCGCATCTGCGGGAACGATACGAAACGTATGCGGACGATGGGGTGCGGGTTGGCACGCTTGGTGCCCCCGCCCATACCGTGCGTAACGGCTCGATTCAACGCGCTGGAGGTCAATCCCATGTTCGCATCACGCCTACTGTTCTGTGTAGCGGCACTGGCCCTCGCGGCGCCATCGTTCGCGACGATCACCCGACAGGTGATGACGCCCAAGGAGATGCGTGAGCATCGCGCCGTCTCGAACTTCCTCAACGCGGTTGATCACTACGTCGTGGTCCATCATCGCGTGACGAAGGCGATCGAGCCCGGGGTGATGTGCCTGCCCGATCAAACCCTCGCGGAAATCAACGAGCTCGCAGACATCCCATTCGACGCTCGCCCGATGCCGCAGGAAGGGGACATCTTTGCGCCCGATGTGGCCGAGATCTTCCGCGACCGGATTGGCGCGGCCCTTCGCCATCAGGGAATCAATGTCTGGGATCTCGTCGCCGAGATGAACGAGGACGAGCTCATGGCGTCACCGGTCATCGTCGCCACGCCGCTGCCATGGGGCGTCGGCGACAGGACGATCGGATATCTCACGGCCGGTCTCCCATCGCTGCCGGAAGAGCTCGAGTATCGGCTCGTCGCGAGGGATCTGGTGCTGTTCGACCTGCGCGCCAACATGGTCGTTGACGTCTTGCGCGCGGCGCTGCCGGTGTATTGACTACACAAGGTCCTTGGGCCTTTGTTCTTGGTGCATAGTCCGTCCTTGGGCCGTGGTCCGTCCGTGGTCCTTCGTCCTCGACGAGGGGGGACCATGGACCGAGGACCAAGTACGGACCGAGGCCAAGGAACGGACCAAGAACGAAGCACCAAGGACCAGGGACTAAGTTATTCGCAGCGAAGCGCGGTCGTCGGATTGACGGCGATCGCGCGCCGAGTGGGGAAGAACGCCGCCGTCAGCGCCACCAGGACGAACAGCGCGCAAACGGCAATGAACGTCGGCGGGTCGGTTGGCGTGACGCCCCACAGCTGCGATCGGATCAGCTCGGTCGCGACCGTTGCCGCGGTCACTCCTACCAACAATCCCACAGCGACCAACTGCATCGTCCGTCGTCCGACGAGCGCCGCGATCTGGTGCCCGGCGGCGCCGAGCGCGATGCGGATGCCGATCTCGCGCGTCCGCTGCGCCACCGAGTAGGCCATGACGCCATAGATGCCAATCGCCGCGAGCAGCGTCGCCGCGAGCGCGAATGCGGTGATCGCAAGCATGTAGTATCCGCGTTGAGGAACGATCGCGAAAAGCCGTCCGTCCATCGTTCCGACGCTGGCGAGCGGACGGTCGGGGTCGACTTCGGCGACCGCGCGACGCACGCTCGGTAGAAGGCTCAACGGGTCACCGCTGCTGCGGATCATGAACGCCATCTGGCCGAACATGTTGGCTCCCGGCAGCGGATATTTCGACGGCTGCTGCAGAACCGACGTGTAGATCACCGGCCGCATCTCTCCTTCCACGGTCAGCGGGATGTCGCGCACGATGCCGACGACTTTCCGCGCCCGTTCCTCGGGGCTGTTCAGAATCGTCAACTCCTGGCCGATGGGATTCCGACCCTGCCAGAAGCGGTGCGCCGCCGTTTCGTTGACGACAGCTACCCACTCCGACAACGCGGTGTCGCCTTCGCCGATGTCGCGGCCGGCAACGAGGGACGCCCTGATCGATGTGAAGAATGCGGGCGTGACCAGAAAGTACGCGGCCGTCATGCTGCGTCCAGGATCGACATGCGAGGCATCGCGTCCGACACCGATCGCGAGGTTCGGCGGTGGACCACTCGTGCGAAGCGCATCGAGGGTTGCGCTCGTGCGATCGAGGCTGATCGTGGCTGCCGGGATCACCAGGCTGTTCAGGAGTGGAATGGATACGCCGGCGACCGACTCGACGCCCGGCAGCACACGAACGCGCTGCCGAATCTGCTCGAGGGCCCGTGGAGCCGACGGGTCGATGTCGAAGTAGGGCAGTCCGGCGACGCTGCCGACCCGACGCATGTAGTCGTCGATAGGGAAGCGCAGCTCGAACGTGAGCATGCGGTCCGTCTCGAAGGCGAGATCGCGGGAGACGACCCGGACGAAGCTCCTCATCAAGAGTCCCGCGCCGATGAGCAGAACCACCGTGACGGCGATCTGTACGGCAACGAGCGTGCTCCGCAGCCGCGGCGCGCGGATGGTGCCGATCGACTCTTTCAGCGTGTCAGTGAAGGGTGCTCGCCCATGTAGCAGCGCGGGCACCAGGCCATAGAAGATGCCGGTGATCATCGCAATCGTGCCGGTGATCACCAGAGTACCCAGGCTCAGCGTCACGTTGCTGATCGCGACCCCGCCGGGCGGCGGCGGCAGGGCGGCGAGCGAGCGCATGCCAAGCCAGGCGACCGCCAATCCGAGCGCGCCACCACCGATGGCGAGCAGAATGCTCTCCGTCAGCAACTGACGCACCAACCGTCCGCGGCCGGCGCCGAGCGCCGTGCGCAACGCCATCTCGGGTCCGCGCACGAGACCGCGAGCGAGCAGGAGGCCCGCAAGGTTCGCGCACGCGACCAGGAGCACGAGCGCAACCGCCGCTTGCAGCGTGAACAGGCGAGGCCGGCTCCAGCCGAACATCGCGTCGCGAAGCGGTTTGACGCGCACGCCCCAGCCCTCATGACGTGTCTTGTCGATCCGCGCGAGGCGGGTCGCGATCACGTCGACGTCGGACTGCGCCTGCTCGAGGCTGATACCCGGTTTCAGTCGCGCGTTTACGACGAAGAAGCGTTGAGGGTTCGTCGTATCCGAGCGATCGAGCAGAAGTGGAATCCAGTAGTTTGTGACCTCGCTGGGATAGCGGAATCGATCCGGCATCACTCCGACCACCGTGCGATTGACGCGATCGAGGCGAACCTCCTGTCCGACGATGTCGGTTCGACCGCCGAAGCGTGTTTGCCACAGCCGATGGCTGAGGACGATGACCCGCGCCTGCGCCCTCGATTGAACGTCCTCGTCGGTGAAGAGGCGGCCGAGGATCGGCTGCACGCCAAGAGCGGCGAATGCCGCCGGTGTCATCGACTGCCCGGCGATGCGCTCTGCCGGCGCACCGCGGCTATCGGCGCCGAAGTCCGCGTTGTTGCCTAGCGCCACGCCGAGGATATCGAACGATCGGCTTTCATCGAGCCAGGCGAAGTAGTCGGCGACGAGGGCGTGGGTTTCCTGCGCCGGGTTGTCGAACGGGTACGTACGCAGGACGACCAGCCGGCTGTCATCCGGGATCGGCAGGCGAGCGCGAACGACCGCGTCGATGACGCTCAGGATGGCGGTGTTGGCGCCAATACCCAAAGCGAGTGACAGCAGCGCCACAGCCGTGAAGCCGGGATGCTTGCGCAGCATGCGCACGCCGTACACGATGTCTTGACGCAGGTCGTGCATCCAGGTGACCGCACGCGTGTCACGGCATTGCTCTTCGAGCAGTGGGAGGTTGCCGACGGCGCGCTGCGCGGCCTGGCGCGCCGCGTCCGGCGACAGGCCGCGATCGACGAGCTCCTCGGTCAGCTGGTCGAGGTGAAAGGCCAGCTCGTTGGCCAACTCCTCGTCGACGACGTTGCGGCGGAACAGCGCGCGAACGCGTTGACGGGCAATGCGCAGGAGACGAAAGACGGACATGACAACTGCTCGATCAAGCCGAGTCGACTTGCTTCAGGCGCGCTCGATCAGCAGGCCGACGGCCGACGACAGCCGCTTCCATGTTTCCAGCTCACGCTCGAGTTGCCGTTTGCCCTCGCGGGTCAACGTGTAGAACTTCGCGCTGCGCCCGAGATCGGTGTCCTTCCACTCGGCAGCAATCCAGCCCTGCTGCTCGAGCCGGTGCAGCGCGGGGTAGAGCGATCCCTGCTGCACCGCGAGCACGTCGTTCGAGAGCAGCTGGATTCGCTTCGAGATCGCCCACCCGTGAAGCGATCCACGCGAGAGCGTCTTCAGGATCAACAGATCGAGAGTGCCCTGTAACAGATCGGACGGTTTCGGCATGACGTTGACAAGCATACCTCGATTATCGACAATACGATACCTCGATCATCGACAATGGCTTCCATGCAGAGACGTCGACTCATGTGGCTGGCCCTGGTGTGGCCGTTGACGGTAACGGCCGCAGCCGATCGCGTGAAAGACGTGCAGGTCGGCGACCTCGACGGCCGTGTGATCAGACCGTTTGCGACGGGCGCCGCGGCGAGCGTCGTGTTTTTCGTCGCCACCGACTGCCCGGTGTCGAACGCGTACGCCCCTGAGATCGAGCGGGTCTGCCGCGAGTTTGCGCCGCGAGGTGTCGGATGCTCGCTGATGTACGAGGACGTCGACACCGCGGCCTCGCCGGCCACGCTCGATCGGCAGGTGCGAACGCACCTTGACGAATACAAACACAGAGGCTTGCCAGCGGCGATCGACCGAAGCCGTGCCGTTGCGACTGCAGTCAGGGCCACGATCACGCCGACCGCCGTCGTCGTCGATCGTCAGGGTGCGGTTCGCTATCGCGGCCGCGTGGACAACCTGTACGCGGCGCTCGGCAAGACGAGGCAACAGATCACCAGCCACGATCTGCGAGATGCGCTCGATGCCGTGCTCGCGGGCCGACCTGTCGCACACCCCGAGACCGAGGCGATTGGCTGCTTCATCACCGATCCCGCGTTACTGAGGACGCACGAACATGAGTAGACGGATTCTCTTGGCCTTCTTCGCCGTTGCCGTGCTGTGGCAATCGGCCGGTCTGTCGCAGGCCCCGGCTCGAGCCGCGGCGCCACAGTCGGGCACGGCTCGTGTCACGTTCAGTGAGACCATCGCGCCGATCGTGTACGAGAAGTGCGTCACGTGCCATCGGCCAGGAGAGGCGGCACCGTTCTCGCTGGTTTCCTATGAAGACGTCGCGAAACGCGGTGCGCTGATCGCCAAGGTGACGGCGTCGCGCTACATGCCGCCGTGGCACGCGACCCACGGCTATGGCGAATTCGCCGATGAACGTCGTCTCACCGACGAACAGATCGCCGCGATCGGCGAGTGGGTCAAGCAGGGTATGCCCCGAGGGGACGGCGCCAAGATGCCGCGTGTGCCCGAGTTCACCGACGGCTGGCATCTTGGCAAGCCGGACCTGATCCTTGAAATGCCGGCTGGTTATTCCGTCCCCGCCGCGGGCCCCGATCAGTTTCGCAATTTCGTGCTCCCGACGAAGCTCACGGAGGACAAGTGGGTGCGTGCCGTCGAGTTCCGGCCCAGTGCGCGAAAGGTCGTGCATCACGCCATCTTCACGTGGATCAAGGGCGGCGCCGCGGCGTCGCGCGACGGCGCCGACGGCAAGCCTGGATTTCCCGGCGTGGGGCTGCCGGGTCTTACCGAGTCCGGAGCGCTCGGCGGGTGGGCGACTGGCGGCACGCCGACGTTTCTGCCCGAGGGGTTGGCGGCGCGTTTGCCGATGGGCTCCGACTTCGTCTTGCAAACTCACTTTCACCTGTCGGGCAAGCCCGAGACCGAACGGTCGTTGGTTGGCTTGTACTTCGCCGACCGGGCGCCGGAGCGCAGGTTGATCAACATCGAGGCTCCACCCTTGTTCGCGTTCGGACGGGCGCTGGATATCGCGCCGGGCGCCAAGAACCACTCGATCGAAGATTCTCTCGTGCTGCCGGTTGACGTGCGGGCGTATGCGGTATCCGCCCACGCGCACTACCTTGGCAGGGAAATGAAAGCCGATGCAACGCTGCCCGATGGCACGCAACGGCCCCTGCTTTGGATCAAGGACTGGGACTTCAATTGGCAAGATTCGTACACGTACAAGCAGCCGTTGGATCTGCCAAAGGGGACGCGCATCGATGTGAAGGTCGTCTACGACAACTCGACCGACAATCCGCGGAATCCCAGGAACCCGCCGCGCAGGGTCAAGTTCGGTCTCCAGTCGCAAGACGAGATGGGCGCTGTCAGCTTGCTGGCTACGGCGAGGACCAAAGAAGACGAGCAAGCCTTGATGGCGCTCCTGGGTGAGCGTGCGAAGACCGCTTTGCAGGCGGCATTCAAGAACGGAGATCTCGTCCGGATGCAGCAGGTACTCCGGATTGCCGAGGCGCCTTCCCAGCGAATCACCCTCGTCGATCGACAGGGCGCAACCGTGGCGACGATGGGGGAACCGGGTTTGCTCGCGCAACCGGCGTTTTCACCGGATGGCAGTCGTGTGGCTGCGATCCTCACGAATCGAGACTCCGGCTACGGAGACATCTGGATCTACGACACCGACGGCAAAGGTCGAGCGTTGACCGCGGATGAGGAGGGCGATTCGACACCAGTGTGGTCGCCCGACGGGCGGCAGATCGCGTACGTGCGCGCCGACTTCGATACGAACGGGATCTACGTCCGTGCCGCGGACGGCGCAGCGGACGGCTCTGCGCGCGCCGAGCTCGTTTACAAACACACGACCGGCGCGCCACTCTTCCTCACCGATTGGTCCAACGCCGGCTTGCTGTGTTTCTGGACCGGCGAGTCGATTTACGCGCTTCCGCTCAACGGCGATCGCAAGCCGGTCGAGCTGCTCAGGGGCAGAGCCGGCCGAATCTCGCCTGATGGACGCTTGATCGCCTACAGCGATAACAACGGCGGCGGGCCCATGAAGACCTACGTGCGTCGGCTCAACCTGTCCGCACCGGCGACTGAGGTTGTGCAGGTGCACGATGGGACTGCACTCGGCGGCCTCGTCTGGCGCGCTGACGGCAAGGCGTTGACGTTCACCTCGCTCGCGGGCCTGCAAGTGAGCGGCGTGTGGCAGGTCGAGATCAGCGACGCCCCCACGCTCGCGGTCGGTCCACCGCAGATGCTGTTCCGGCCTGTGGGCGTCGCCACGCCGGCGCAGTTGAGCAGCTTCGCGACGCGCGATCTGGAGCGGTTTCTCACGCTGGTGCCTGTCCGGTAGACGAGTCGTTCACGCGATGTCGCCAGGCGTAAGACTGGGGTCAAGACGAGTGGACACTCTGCATTCTGCAATTGTGGCATTCTGCATTTCGTTTGACTCTCCTCTTAGGTCAGGCCTCACCCTAGAGCGGCAGAACGGATGGCAAAGTCCTATCGGGTCCACGAGTTTGCGGAACTGGCGGGTGTCACGGTCAAAGCGCTGCACCATTACGACCGGCTCGGGTTATTGAAGCCGGCCCGCACGCCAGGCGGCTACCGTGCTTACAACACCGTGCATCTTGCGCGACTCGAGCAGATCGTGGCGCTCAAGTCGCTCGGCATTCCACTCAAACAGATCAGGACCATCCTCGAACGAGATCCGTTGCCGCTGCGTGCCATGTTCCGGCAGCAGCGCGAAGTGCTCGAAGAGAAACGCCGCGCGCTCGACCGTGCCATCGACGCCCTGGCGCACGCCGAGGATGCGATTGAACGGGACGAAGCGTCGGAGACGGCGATTCTTCAACAGGTCATCACCGCCATGCACATGCAGGACGTCGACGCGATGCGACAGTACTTCAGCGAGGAGGCGTGGGAGCAGTGGAAGCAGTACTACGCCGACTGGCCCTCGCCGGAATGGCGGACGCTGTATCGCGAGGTCAGCGCCGCGCTCGGTGACGATCCCTCGAGTGATCGCGTGCAAGCGCTCGCGACTCGATGGCTGTCGCTGGCACAGAGTAAGCCTGCCGGCGCCGTCCGCACCGGGCATTTGAAAGCGTGGGCGGACCGCGAGCACTGGCCGCCGGCCCTCAAACGTCGCCTCGTCGAGTTCGACATCGAGCGCACGACTGAATTCATCAACGAAGCGCTGTGGCTCCGGTACGACCGCGAGCGTGAGGAGCGCGCGCGCAACGGCGAGGTGGCGCCGCGGGCGAGCCCGTCGCGCCGAGCGCTGTTCCACGAATGGAAACACTTGGTCGGGACCGATCCCACCGGGCCAGCCGCCCGGTCATTGGCCGCGCGCTGGCGCGACCTGCTGGACCAGGAAACCGGAGGAGATGAGGAAATCAAGGCCGACGTGATGCGGGCGTTCCGCAGACGCCAGGTCTGGCCGACGGGCATGAAACGGTACTGGGCCTCGCTCTACGAGACCGACGTCGACACATGGGACCGCGTCGCCGAATTCATCGAACGGGCTACCGCCCAGGCCTGATACCTGGCCCGGGACTGAATCCCGATTCCTGAATCCTGAATCCTTCTGGTCACTTGAGCCGATAATGGCCTGGTTCGCACCTTATCCGATATGGCAAACCAGGCGTGGGCCCCCGTGTTTCTTGCGACGGCGCTCTCATCAGCAGGGGTCATGGCGGCCGACCTGCAGGCGCGCACCGTCGCCGCGTTCGACCGATACGTCACCCTCACCGAATCCCGACTGCAGAAGGATCCTGCGTTTCTGTGGATCGACAGCCTCACAGACGCGCGCCGGGGGCCGATACGCGAGCAGCTCCGGCGCAAGGAGATGGCGATCGAGCAGCTGAAGACGAAGGACGGCGCTCGCGACATCGACGTGCCCGACGGGCTCATTCATCACTGGATCGGAACGGCCTTCGTCGAGAACGCGACGATCGAGCAGGCGCTGACGATCCTCCAGAACTACGACCAGCACCAGCAGATCTATGCGCCGACGGTGGCCGGGTCGAAGCTGTTGTCGCGCAAGGACGACCGGTTTCACTTCTTCCTGCGCTTCTCGATGAAGAAGGTGATTACCGTCGTGGTGAACAGCGAGCACGACGCACGTTTCTTCCGCCCGGTACCTAACCGTGCCGAAGGGTGGATCGCCAGTACGCGTATCGCGGAAGTCGAGAATCCAGGGACGCCGGAGGAGCGCGAGAAAGCTGTCGGCCACGATGGCGGATATCTCTGGCGGCTCAACACGTATTGGCGGTTGCTGGCGCGCGACGGCGGCGTCTACATCCAGTGCGAATCGGTCTCGCTCACGCGCGGCATTCCCTTCGGGCTGGGCTGGGCCGTCGGCCCGTTCGTGACGAGTATCCCCCGGGAGTCGTTGACGTTCACGCTGGAACGCACACGGCAACAGCTCGAGAAGTCGCGCGGCTGAGAGACGTGACGAAGAAGACCGACCTGCGCGGAGCCGATGCGGAGGTGATGCAGATCCTCGCGCTGCAGTCGGGCGACGCCCGTCGCATCCGGCGCGTGCTGAACGGCGCGGCGCTGACGCCGGCGGTGATCCCGCATCTGATTCCGCTGCTCGGTCTCGGGCGGGCGGCGGTCGATGCCATGCGCGCGCTTCAGACCATCGCGCCGCAGCGTCCCGGCATGCTCATCGACGCCCTGCTCGACGTTCGTCATCCTGCTGTGATGCGACGACGGCTGGCCCGAGTATTGTCGAGCTGCCGAACGGCGACCGTCATCGACGCGCTATTACAGGGCTGTGAGGACGATCACGTTAGCGTGCGTATGCAGTGCGCGCGAACGTTGTTCGTGATCCGCCGGGGCCGTCCCGACCTCGAGATCGACACCGATGGCGTCATCCGGTTGATCAAACGAGAGATCGCCGGTGGAATCGAGCACGTCGGTCTCCTCTTTACCCTGCTCGGGCTCATTCTTCCAGCCGGGCCCATTCGGGCAGCCTACCGAAGCCTGCGAGCAGGGAGCGCTTACGCGCGAGGTACGGCCGTGGAGTACTTGAACAGTGTCCTGCCGGCTGAGATCAAGGGACACCTGGACGAGATTCTGACTAGGATGCGGTCGCGTTGACCAAAGTCGCGCAATCGTGGATCGTCGAGAACAAATGGTTGGAGGACTTCCTCGGAGGCGCGAGGCGTTTTACCTCGCGCTGACCGCCGTACCGGCACATCCGGCCGGTGTTAGGCGGTCAGTGGAGTAGTGGCTACTCGATGTCGAGCACGCCACCACTCAAATCCTTAGCAAACGGCATGCCGGGAGAAGCGCTTTGTTTATACTTGCGAAATGCCGCTGGGTGCGGGTATCAACTGAACTCTTGTTGGCGCTGTGAACGTCAAACCGTGACGTAGTCCCGCCACATCCGCTCCAAGGAGAAGGCCATGAAAGTCATCGCTGCACTCGCCCTCGGGCTCGTCCTGTTCACCGCCGCGCCTGCGCTGGCACACGATGTCGACGGTAAATGGGCCGGCACCGTGAGCACGCCGATGGGCGACTTTCCCGTCGCGTACGAGTTCAAGGCCGACGGCGCAACGTTGACCGGGTCGACCACCGGACCGGATGGCGGGCAGATCGCCATCAAGAACGGCAAAGTCGACGGCAACAACATCTCATTCGATCTGACGCTCGATTTTGGCGGGATGGCGATCGATCTCTCGTATAAGGGTGTCGTGTCCCCCGCCGAGATCAAGATGACCGGCGAGTTCGCCGGAATGCCGTTCGAGTTCACCGTGAAGAAAGCATGACGCGAATCCCCTCGCTCCTCCTCGCCACGGTCGCACTTGCGGCGACGCTCGCCGCACAGCAACCCGGGGTGCACCCGGTCAGCGGTCGCGTCTACGCCCTGACGATGGGCGTGCAGGGGGCGCCGTGGCTCGAGCGCGCCGAGCGCGAGCGCGAAGAAGATCCTGACCTTGCCATTCGGCTCCTGCGAATCCAGAAAGGGTGGACGCTGGCCGACGTCGGAGCCGGCTCGGGCTACATCACACTCAGGCTGGCGCGCGCAGTCGGCCCGATGGGGAAGGTCTACGCCAACGACATTCAGCCAGGGATGCTCGACCTGCTGCAGAAGAACGTCGCGAAGGCCAAGATGAGCAACGTGATTCCCGTGCTCGGCACCATCGACGATCCGAAGCTGCCGGCCGGTAGCGTCGACCTCGCCATCATGGTCGACGTCTATCACGAGTTCTCACAGCCTCAGAAGATGCTGCAGGGTCTGAGGGACGCGCTGAAGCCGGACGGGCGATTAGTGCTGCTCGAGTACAGAGCCGAGGATCCCGACGTGCCCATCCTGCGGGAGCACAAGATGTCGAAGGCGCAAGTGAAGCAGGAGCTCGAGCACGAAGGGTTCAAGCAGTCGCGCGTGTTCGACGACCTGCCCTGGCAGCACCTGTTCATCTTCACCAAGGCCCCGTCGTAGTGTCCGGCTGACTGTCGTAGGGTGCGGCTTTAGCCGGACCTACACGCGGCCCCAATCGAACTTCGACGGCGACCCGGAACCGTAGATTTTCAACGCGCCAGACGGTCCCACCGCGTTGGGCCGACTGAAGACCCAGTTCTGCCACGCCGACAGCCGGCCGAACACGCGCGTGCCTTGCGTTTCCGGCAACGGAAATCGCAAGTTCGCTTCCATTCCGGTGAGCGCGTCTGGAGAGATCGCCGCTCGCGTTTCGATGGCTTGGCGCAATTCGTCATCCCAATCCAAGACATCTGGGATTTCCGTGACCAGGCCGAGCCGGAGCGCATCGGCCGGACCGAGCCGCTGTTCCAGGAGATCGCGCACCGCCTCGATCGAATTGCCGCGCGCTTCCAGCCGCGACGCTCCGGCAACCGTCGGCAGCGCCCCGACGTTCATGTGCGACAGCGTCACCGACGCGCACGGCGACGCTTCGCCGTCGTCGCGCATGTAGGCGCGATCCGACGCCAACAGCAACTCGAGCAGGGTTCCCGCGAAGCACGACTCTGGCGTGACCACGGCGTACATCGAACGCGACGACACATCGAGGCGTGCCAGCGTCCGCCGCAGCATGCCGAGTACCTCGCGCACGAACCAGTGTGCCTGATGCTCGAGGAGGAATCGGTCGCCATCGAGCACTGCCTGAACGTCTCCGCGAGTCTCGAGCAGCCAGAGTCCCAATTCGGTTTCATTGGCACGCAGATGAAGGATGGCGTCGTCCAGCTCGCGCGCCATTGCCAGCGGCCACCAATCAGCGCCCCGTGCCAGCGCTTCGTCGACGTTCGACACGGCAGCGTCGGCGGGGCCAGAGACCGTCAACGTCGCGGTGCGGCGATCTCGATCGAGGCGCGCGTCGACGTGCCGGTACTCCAGACGGTTCTCCCCTATGTTTCGGTGAATCGGGGTGAGGTTGATGCCGGCAGCGCGGTCGGGGCGTTCGCTCGTGCCGGCCAGCGCGCGCGCGCGTTCGTTGACGCTGGCGGCAAAATCCTGGGGCCGAGCGACGCGATCGACGAGACGCCAGTCCACGGCTCGCTGTCCGCGGACGCCGTCGGGGGACGTGCAGAACACGTCGGCGTGATCGCGCCGCACACGACGTTTGTCGATCAAGCGGGTCAGTCCCCCCGTCCCAGGCAGCACGCCGAGCAACGATACTTCCGGCAGGCTGACGGTGGACGAGCGATCGTCGACGAGGATGATCTCATCGCACGCGAGCGCCAGTTCGTAGCCGCCGCCGGCGGTAGAGCCGTTGCACGCCGCCAGGAATCGGAGTCCGGAATACCGGCTCGAGTCTTCCATCCCGTTGCGGGTCTCGTTCGTGAACTTGCAGAAGTTCACTTTCGACGCGTGGCTGGACTGCGCCAGCATGTAGATGTTCGCCCCGGCCGAGAAGACCCGGTTCTTGGCGCTCGTCAGCACGACGACGCGCGCCTGCGGATGTTCGAACCGAATCCGTTGCAGCGCGTCGTGCAGCTCAATGTCGACGCCGAGGTCGTACGAATTCAACTTGAGGCGGTATCCCGGCCGCAGCCCGCCACCTTCATCGACCTCCATTGTCAGGGTCGCGACCGGCCCGTCGACCGTGAGTTTCCAGTGGCGGTAGCGTGATGGGTCCGTTTGAAAGTCGACCGGTGCTTCGACCCCTGTCGTCGCAGGCTCACTCATGACGTCCTCGGCTCCCCATTGGTGACGCTGTCAATTGAAGGCTCAGCACGTTCTCGCAGCTTGAACCGTTGCACCTTGCCCGTCGCTGTAGTCGGCAGCGCGTCGACGAACTCGACCCACCGTGGCCGTTTGTACGCCGCCAGACGCGCGACGGCGAATTGCTGCAGTTCGTCGGCCAGTTCGGGCGACGGCTGAACCGTCTTGTGGGGCACGATGTACGCTAGTGGCTTCGTCAAGCCGTCCTGATCGCAGCGTCCGACGACACCACACGCCAGGACAGCCGGGTGTTCGAGCAGCGTGTGCTCGAGTTCCGCGGGGCTGACCCAGATCCCCCCAACCTTCAGCATGTCGTCGGATCGCCCGGCGAACCAGTAGTACCCGTCCTCGTCCTGGAAATAATGGTCGCCCGTCCGGATCCAGTGTCCCTCGATCGTGGTCTTGGTCTGCTCGTGCCGATTCCAGTACAACGCGCATGTCGAGTCGCCTTTGATCAGGAGGCTGCCGACCTGGCCGGCGGCCACTGGCTTACCGTGCTCGTCCAGGAGCTTCGCTTCGTATCCGGGTACTGGAACGCCGCTCGAACCGGGCCGGGCCTCACCGCGTCGATTGGAGATGAAGATGTGGAGCACCTCCGTGGAGCCGATGCCATCGAGGATCTCCACGCCGAACCGTTCGCGGAACCGGGTGAACAGGGCGGGTGGCAGCGACTCACCGGCCGACACCGCGCATCGAACACTCGATAGGTCGAACTGCCGGCCGTCGGCGTGATGAGCCAGCATCATGGCGTAGTGTGTCGGCACAGAGAAGAACAGCGTCGGCCGATACCGTTCGATCACCTCGTAGGCGACGGCCGCGGTGACCGGATGGGGCCACAGGATGCTGGTGGCGCCGACCGCGAGCGGAAAGTACATCGCGTTGCCGAGGCCGTAGGCGAAAAAGAGCTTCGCGACACTGAAGCAGCGATCGGAGGCGTCGATGCCGAGGACGCCGCGGGCGTAGGTCTCGACGCACGTCAGCATGTCGTGCTGGAGGTGCACGCAGGCCTTCGGTCGCCCAGTGCTGCCAGACGAGTACAACCAGAACGCCGGGGCATCACGGCAGGTCGGTTCGGCCTCGAGTTCCGGCGAGGCGCGACCGAGCAGCGCATCGAACCCGACGCTGCGGTCGTCAGCCGTTCCGCCGGCGACGACCACGTGCCGCACCCACGGACATCTCGGAACAAGATCGCGGATCCGCTGATACAGCGGCGCGCTGACGATCACGACACCGGCGCGCGAGTCACGAAGGACGAACTCGCAGTCCGTTGACGTCCACAAGGTGTTCGTCGGAATCGGGACGGCCCCGATCTTGATGGCGCCGAAGAAGGCGAACACCATTTCGGGGCTGTCGAGCATCAGAAGGACCACCCGTTCCTCGGGGCGGACGCCGAGCTCCTGCTTGAGCGCCGATCCGGTTCGGTTCACCTGCTCACCGAGGGCGGCGTACGAGACGCGACGGTCCTCGCACTCGATGGCGATGGCTGCGCCGCGTCCTTCAGCTACATGACGATCGACGAAGTAAACAGCCGCGTTGAAAGCCTCGTCTGAGTCCATCACGGGTTCTATCCCTCGTCGAGCCGTTCGAGAAACGCGACGACGGCCGCTTCCACAGCCTCACGTTGATCGATATGCGGTGAATGCCCGCAGTCGTTCAGGATCAGGGTGTCAGGCCTGCGGGAGATACCGTCAACGATCGCGTCGACTTGTTTCAGTGTGCCGTATTCGTCAGCACGGCCCTGGATCACCAGCGTGGGGCAGCTGATGGCCTGTAGATACTCGCGAATGTCCCAGGATCGAAAGTCATCTCCCAGCCACCGTGCCGTCCACGACCCGAACAGGGCGTCGGTGTTGGCCCCGTGATGGCGGTGAAGCCGCGCGCGCAGATCGCTGGTGCGATACGAGTCGCTGAGCGCGGCGATGCTGGCACGTGTCACGTCCTCGACGAATACATGCGGTGATTCGGCAACGAGTGCGATGGGCGCTGACCGGCTCGAGCCCGCGTTGATCAGCGCGATCGACGCGCCGTCACTGTGGCCGAGGAGAACGAGCCGCGTGATCTCGAATGTGTCGAGTACACGCGGCAGCACCTCGAGCGCCTCGCGATGCATGAAGCGCGGTGAGAGCGGCCCGGCCAACGGATCGGAGGCGCCGTATCCCTGGCGGTTGTAGACCAGCGCGCTCCATCCCATTCGAGTCGAGAGCGCCGCGGGGAAGTCGCGCCATCGGCTGATCGAGCCGAGCCCTTCGTGGAGGAACACGATGGTGGGCGTCGTGCCAGGCCGCGGGCCGAGCCACTGGTACTCAAGCCGGCAGCCGTCGATCGTGACGAACTGCGATTCGACCGCCGGCACGGATCGGGCGGGTCGCATTGGCCGCGTCAGTTGAATCGCACGTACTCGAAGTCGATCGGTTGCCGGTTGATCCCGGTGCGCGGCGCGGCGATCCAGTTGGCGAACTTTCCGAGCTCCACGACGCGACCGCTCATCAGCGACTGTACGAACGCATAGTCCTGTTCCGAGGGCAGCCACGCGCGCCGGCGCGCCTGCCACTGGTCCTCGGCCAGCACCCGTCCATCAGGGCTGATGTGATGGCCGGCGAAATTGCCGATCGCCCGATGGAAGCCCTTGTGGGGCAGCACCAGGCGAAACGGCAG
>Ga0111539_10001234_pt1 | contig 34023 bp, 23 predicted proteins | sample RhiMethybrSRZTD1_FD_79667 | JGI IMG/M metagenome (GOLD analysis project Ga0111539, IMG submission 79667) | Populus rhizosphere microbial communities from Tennessee, USA - Rhizosphere MetaG P. TD hybrid SRZTD1 (version 2) (version 2) | ecosystem: Host-associated > Plants > Roots > Rhizosphere >...
CCTCGGTCGTCATGTCCGAGGTCGCGAGTACGAACTCGAGCATGCTGGCCTGCATCGGCGTGCCGCAACGCTCCCGCAGCGAGGACACGCTGCTCATCGCGCAGTACAGATGATCGACGTGCCGCAGGCCGAGCTCGTACGCCGCGGCCATCTCGCCCCATGTGGCGTTCGAGTGGCCCGCATTCAGCCGGACGCCCTTCGAAGCGGCGGCCCGATAGAAGCCCGCGGCGCCGGGCAGTTCCGGCGCGCACGTCGCGGTCAGCATCACATCAGCGAACTCGAGGTACTGGCCGTACTCCGCGGGCGTCGGCGGACGCGCGGGATCCTTGGGGTGGCATCCGACCTTTTCTTCGTTGAAGTAGGGGCCGTAGAGGTGGGCGCCGGCGACCCGGCCGAGGCCGAGTGACGGTTGCGGACCGCGGCGCTTCAGGGCTCTCGTGCTCTGCAGGAAGGCGAGCGTCTGCTCGTGCCGGGCGACCGTGCTGGTCGGCACGATGGTCGTGGTCCCGTGGCGCGTATGCGCGCGCACAACGGTCTCGAACGCGTCGCTCGTGGCGTCCATGAAATCGGCGTTGTCACCGCCGTGCACGTGGACATCCACGAAACCGGGGCCGACGATCTGACCGGCTGCGTCGATGGTCGGCCCTGACGGACGGCCCAGCTCATGTTGCGGCCCGAGCGCGGCGATTCGTCCATTGTCGACGTCGATGGCTCCGGCCGCGACCAGGCGGTCCGGCAGAATCAAAGTCGCGTTGACGATTCGCATAGTCGGCCGTCGGCCGCGCCGATCCCGCCTAGCCCTTTATGTCATCGGGCGGTTCCGGCTCCAGGACCGAGTCATCGTCCGGATTCGGGTCCGATGAGGGCGGGTCGCTCGCCGGGAACGAGTCGGCAATGGTGTGGTCGAGCGACGCTTCGCGAATCCGTCGTTCTTCTTCCGGCGTGTGCTGGTGTTCAGGTGAACGTGGGTCCATGACGGTGCTCCTGTCGAGATCTTAATCCCAGATCGCTGATCCATGGTCCAGCGTCCCACGGCTGCTCATCTCATCAAAATCTCGAGCAGCGCTCCTGCGAAAGTGCGCACCTTCTGAATCTGTTGCGTTGTCGAGATGAACTCGAACGCGGTCGGACTGATCGCCCTGGTGCGGCGCTCGAGAATCGCGGTCAGCGCGTCGGGCAACACCGGGCACTCGGCGACCAGCGCCTGGAGACTCACACACACCGGCATGTCGAGCATCGCCATGACCTCGAGTGACGCGTGGACGCGCCAGGGCGTCCCGTTTCCGCACTCCCGTAACAACTCGCGCCGCAGCGACTGCAGGCCCGCCTGAACCTCGTCATCGACCGATCGCAGGTCCGCCAGTGCGTCGATCAACCGCCTGGCGACGAACATGCCGAGCTCATGCAGCGTGGCCCAGCCGGCTTCGAACGGGGCGATGAGATCGTTGTCAGCCAGAAAGGAATCTGGTACGGGCCAATGCTCGAGGCCGAGGTTGCAGATTGCGATAGCTGCCTCTGATGCCTCCTGTGTCGTGAACGCACGCGCCTGCACCGGGCAACCGGCCGCCAGCACATTCGCGAGGAATGCCAGCTCACGGCTGCGGGCGGCGAGCGCGATTTCGTCGCAGTCGGCGAGGTGCCGAAGGAGCGCCTCCATTCGGGCCGGCCGCGGGGAGTCATCCTGTGATGCCGGGAGCAAGCCGCGCGGTCGACCGGTCAGGAGGCCCGCATCTTCGAGCAGCGCGTCGAGAGCTTCGAACGACTCGCGTGATTCGGCATCCGAGCTCTCGGTTCTCCCGACGGGTTCCTGCCGATTCGTGCTGACGGGCTCCGCGTCCTCTGCCGCCGCCCGAAAGGACGCGGCAACAATCGGATTGGCCGTTCCTGGTACGTCGGCCGGGTTCCGCTGCTGCCTGGCCATTTGCAGAAACGCGCCCGCGTCCGCAGCGCTGACGTATCCCTGCAGCGAACGGCGGCGATCCCGCTCGGCCGCGACGTCGTGCAGGACCTGCTCGGGGGCCATCAGCAGGTCGTCGAGCCCGTCGATCTCCGGCCTGGAGTTCGACAGCCGCCGGCATCCACACATGACATCGTTGAAGCGGGCTGGATGATGCTCCGCGAGCGCGAACAACAGCGCCACGATCGCATCCCAGGTATCAGTTCTGCTCGCACGGACGACGTAGCCGCATATCTCGCGGGACAGTCCGGTGAAGGCGGGCAAATCAAGGTCGGCAGCCTCGTCTTCGCTGACCGGCATGAGCAGCGTGGCCGGGTCGAACACGCGCACGTAGCGGGAGAGCCCGGTGATCACGAGGCCCTCGTCCAGGGCGGCGATGGTTCGTGCTGCGAGGACCTCGTCGGAGTCTACGAGCGCCTCGACCCATTCCCCGAAACGGTCCGCGTCGAATCGTTCGTCGTGTCCGGATGAAGACGGCCGCCACAGGTCGATGTCGAAGACGGCCTTCAGCTGCTCGGGCGTTGCGGCGGCGACCAGATCGGCGGCGGCGTCCAGCCCTTTGTGCCGTACCAGGGCGTGGAGCGTTTCCGGCGCAAGGTGCGGAACGGCTTTGGAGAGGTGCTCACCGCCTTCTCCTCCGCCTTCGCGCTTCGCGCTACGGCGCGACAGGCTCCATCGGTGAGGGTGGCTTCCGCCTTCAGGCGGAAGTGCGGGCCTGCGGACACGTTTCTTGGGGCGCGGTTGCCGTCTACGAGCACGATGTGCAGTCTTCGGCATGGGCCGGTGATGATACCGGCCCCTTCGTGCAACTAACAGTCTTGAAGTGCGCGCCGTGAAGCTCGATAATATTAGTGGGCCACAAACGATTCCTTCCTGCCGGCCCGCGAATCAATCGCAAGTTGGCCGCTGTTCCCGCCTCCAAACGCTGGAGGCTGATGGGCCCATGGTCTATCCCGAACGAGATTGGCCGCGTCCCGAGTGGCCCAAGGTCCACCCTGAACGCGAGCGGTGTGAGTTGCGCGCTACTGGCTCTTCAGCTTCTTGAGCATCATCGCGGCGTTGGTGTTGGTCGGATCCAGCGACAGCGACTTCTCGTAGTTCTGGATGGCCAGCGGCCTGTTGCCGCTGACGGAGTAAGCCTCGCCGAGGCTGTCGTAGACGTTGGCGGAGGCTGGATAGGCCTCAACGTTCAGCTTCAGGATCTCGATCGCTTCCGGGACACGCTTCCGGCTCAAGAGTCGGTATCCCAAGGTGTTGATGTCCCCCTCGCTGGTATAGAGATCGCCGAAGCCGCGCTCCTTGCGGCTCCGATACTCAGCAACCGCCGCGTCGATGCCACGCTCGTCGATGATTTTCAGCAGCATCTCCGACAGTGCTTCGCCCTTGATGTCGACCAGGGTGACCACGAACACCAGCGTCGCGTTCGGCGGGATGACGCCGCCCGCGCCTTTCTCGCCGTAGCCAAGCTGCGGTGGGATAATCAGCACCGCGCTGTCGCCGATTCCCAGCTGCGCGATCCCCTCATCCCAGCCTTTGATCACCGCGCCGCGGCCCAGCGGAAACGCGATTGGCTCCTTGCGTTCCTGCGAGCTGTCGAACTTGGTGCCGTCGGTGAGCGTGCCGGTGTAGTGCACGAGCACCGTCTCGCCGGTCTTCGGCCGCCGGCCGTTCGCGTGCGACGTCACTACATAGGTCAGTCCGGACGCCGTAGTGACGCCCAGCTGCGTCGGTTTCGGCGGCGCCGGCTTACCGACTGGGCGTGGGACGGGCTTGGCCGCTGGCTTGGACGGAGCAGGTTTTGGTTTGGCTTGCGCCGCCGCCGTAGTTTGCGCCGCCGCGCCGAGCGGCATGGTGCTTATGACGGCAATGAGAGCGGCCATTCGGAGCGGTCGCACGTTGGCGCCGAACGCGTAGCGGTATACCTGGAACATCAAGTGGTCGAAGAGATGGTGACGTCCGGTGTTATATCACGACAGGATGAGCCGGATAGCGGAGCTGAGGCAGAACCGCTGAACGGTTACACGGGCGACGCGCCCGTCATCTGAGTGGGCAGAATCCGCTGTCGTGAGCTTGTCGTTGCCGATCTTGCACCTTAGTAGACATGACGCCTTGCCGGCCGGCGCTTGCGATCATCGCCGGATGCGCGCTCTTCGTCCTGTTCACGGGCCAGGACCTCAACGCCCAGCCTGTTGACGCACCGTCCACCCAGCTTGGCGGCTCTGCCGGCGCCGTGTTCTTCCTCCCGACGTTCGGCGCGCGGCTGAGCGTTCCGCTCAGTCCGCCTCTCGCCCTCGAAGGCCTCGGTGAATACGTCCCTCTGACATTCGACGACGACCGCGCGTCGTGGTTTCTCGTCCAGGCGCAGCTTCGGCACCGGTTGAGAAGCCGACAGGCCTGGCGAATGCACGCGACGTACGGCGTAACGCTGTTCGGGAAGTACATCCATCGGCGCGAGTTCCGTGAGTCGCGTCCGGATGGTTCCGTCCTTGTCTTTCCGGAATACCGGCGGACGCACATCGTACGACCGGCCGGCGTTCATGCCGGCTTCGGCGCCCAGCGACTGTTGTCGGATCGCGTCGTCGTTCGGTGGGACGTGCAGGTCCTGGTGGCCGCCGGCCAGACGTCGATTCCGATCCCGCGGGCCGTTCTTGGTATCGCGTGGCAGCGCGGGACCCGCCGATGAGTAAGTACCTGCTCGGGTTCGTGATCGCGACGGCGGCCGCAGCGGGTTGCGGCGATGTCCCGGAACCGCTCGTCATTCCGGGGCCGACCGCGCCAAGCCGCATTACGACAGACGAGCCGTTCGTGTGGGACTCGCGCGAGGAGCTTCTCGATTGGGTGGCGAACGCGGTCACGCGTGGTCCCATTACCGTCGAAGGCGACGGCGCTGCAGCGTTCATCCGTGTGAGGCTCGACTTCAATGATTACGTAATGCGCGGGCCGGATCTCGTGCCGCCGGTTGCGGGCGTGCGCGGCGCGCGCATTCGAGCGCGGCTCCGCCCCGATCGATCGAGGTCGCCAGTGGCGCAAGCCGAGGACGTCCATCTGTATTTCGAGGTCGTCGATCCGGTTGTTCCCAATGCTCAATCGTCCATGCGGGTGAGCCTTCCGTCCGGCGAGGAGTGGCTGGATCTCCAGCTCAAGCCCGCTCTGTACTGCTGTCTTCAGCCGCTCACAGTCAAGTATGGCTACGTTCCTTTCCGCAGTACATCGCCCGCCACGATGGAGATCGACCGTATCGAGTTGACGAAGTAAGTGTGCCCGAGTCCCGTTCTTGCATCACTTCGTGTATCGCAAACGCACGCCCGCAGAGCCGGGACCTCGAGACCCCGGCTCGCGGCTACTGAACCGGCGGGCCGTGCACGGTACAGGTGTAGGAAATCGAATCGGGAGCATCATGGATACGAACACGCTTCAGGGTAAAAAGGTCGCCATTCTCGTGGCTGAAGGGTTCGAGCAGGTCGAGCTGACCGAGCCAAAAGCGGCGCTCGAGCGCGCCGGCGCACGAACCAGCATCGTGTCTCCGTCGCGAGATCGGGTACAGGGCTGGAAGCATTTCGACAAGGCTGATCAGTTTCCGGTGGACGTCCCCTTGAACAACGCGAAATCAGAAGACTTCGACGCCCTGCTTCTGCCGGGCGGCGTGGCCAACCCTGATCAGTTGCGAATCATTCCAAGAGCTGTGTCATTCATTCGCGAGTTCTTCGAGACGGGCAAGCCGGTCGCGGCTATCTGTCATGGCTTGTGGCCGTTGATCGACGCCGGCGTGATGAAAGGGCGCACGGTGACGTCATGGCCGTCGCTGAAGGCCGACCTCATGAACGCGGGTGCGACCTGGGTCGATCAGGAAGTCGTCACCGACAACGGGTTCGTCAGCAGCCGGAAGCCCGACGACCTTCCCGCGTTCAACCGGAAGATGATCGAGGAGTTCGCGGAAGGGAAACATCTGATGGCGGGCACTGCGAGCGCGCGTTCGAACGCACGACGCTAGGACCGCAAAGACCTCAACAAGAGGGCCAGGAGTTCAGGAAGAAGCTCAAGGAACCTCCTGATCTCCTGGCCCGCCTGCGATGAAAGTATTCACCTTGCTCGCAGCGCCACCGCTGGATCGATCCGCGCCGCGCGCCAGGCCGGGCCCGCTATCGCGAGCGCTGCGGTCACGCCGAGCACCACCGTGACCAGCGCGAACGTCACGAAATCCAGCGGTCTCACGCCGAACAGCATCGTCGTGATCAGGCGGCCGAGCAGGGCTGAAAGCACGAGACCAATCGCGGCGCCGGCGACGACAACGCGGGCCGCATCGCCGATGACTAGCCGGAGCACGTCGCTCGTGGTCGCGCCGAGGGCGCGGCGCACGCCGAAATCACGAACGCGCTGCTGGACCGAATACGCCAGGATCCCGAACACGCCGACCATGGCCAGGACGAGCGCCAGCGTGGCAAAGGCTCCGACCATCACGGCGCGGAAGCGATGGCGGCCGGTCGCGGCCCAGTCCAAGTCCTCCAGCGTGGTCACGTCGCGGATACTGACCAGTTGCTCCCGGTCGATGCGTGAAATCGCCGCGCGGACGGCGGGCGTCAGGGCTTCGGCCCGGCCGCTCTTCGGGCGGACGAGGATGAGAATGTCGTCGGACAGTTCCTGCGTCAGCGGCACGTAAATCTGCACGTAGTCCTTCGGTTCGTCCGGGCGCGCCTTCACCTGCTTCGCCACGCCGACGATTTCCCCTTCGTTCGGCTGATCCTGCGGCGATCCCGCGACCTTGAACGAGACCCGCATGCCGATCGGCGATCGTCCGCCGAGACTCCGGGCGAACGCTTCGTTGACGATGCAGACGGGAGGACTGGTGCGTGTGTCGCGGCGATCGAAGGCGCGGCCGATGACGATTGGCAGCTCGAGCGTCGAGAAGTACGACGGGCTCACCACCTGAAGACTGGTGCTCGGTCGCTGCGCCTCCGGAACCGGCGGATCTCCCACGACCTCGTAGATGAGCGCGAAATCGCCGTACAGGGACCCTCCCAGTGGCAGCGCGCTGCTCCAGGCCACGTCCTGAACTCCAGGCACGCCTCTCACCTCGGTCTCGACCTGGTCGTAGAACTGGAGCAGCTTTTCTGGGGTGGGATAGCTGGATCCCAGTGGATCCACCATCATCGAGAGCACGCTCTCGGCGCGATACCCACGATCGTAAGACCCGACGGCGATCAGCGTGCGCAGCAACAGGCCGGCGCCGAACAACAGCAGCACTGCAGTGGTGACCTCACCAGCAACGAGCAGGCTGCGGAGTCGACCACCGCCAGTGACGGTGCGGCTCTCCGACGCCAGGCTGACCGGCGATGAGAAGGTCGTGGCCTGCCATGCCGGCGCAACACCAAACAGAAGGCCGACGGCAAGAGCGGCCAGCGCGCAGAACGCCACGACCCTGGCATCGAACTGCAGTGTGACCGTGCCCGGCAGCAGGTCTTCGGGAATCAGGGCCGGCGCGGCTTCGAGGATCGCCCAGCCGACGCCGATGCCGAGCGCGCCGCCGACAAGAGACAACACGACGCTTTCCGTCACCAGCTGGCGAACGATCCTCTGGCGTCCCGCGCCGAGCGCGGCACGCACCGCGAGCTCGCGGGTGCGTGCCGTCGCGCGCGCCAGCAGCAGGTTGGCGACGTTCGCGCAGCAGATCAACAACACGAAGCCGACGACGCCGAGAAACAGCATCGACGTCAGCTTGAGGTCGCTGCCGATCATCGTGTCGTGCATCGACTCGAGCCGCACGCTACGGCCGGTGTTGGTCTGCGGGAACTCGCGCGACAAACCGTCAGCCACGGCCTGAAGATCGGATTGCGCTCCGGTAATGGCGACGCCGGGCTTCAGCCGGCCGACTGCCTGGAGCACGAACGCACCCCGCGCCCGCGGTGGCAGGTTGGTCGTCGACCGCATCGCCCATATCGAAGTACGCCCCAGAATCTGAAAATGCTTCGGAACGACGCCGACCACGGTCCAGAGCGATCCGTCCAGCTTGATCTCACGGCCGACGATGGCCGGATCGCGATTGAACCGTGACTCCCAGAACGCCTCGCTCAGCACGACAACGTTGGCGCGCTGCTTGTCGTCGCTCGGAAGAAACGTGCGACCGGCAATCGGGTGAACGCCCAGCACGTCGAAGATGCCGGCGGTGACCCATTGCCGGGAGACCGTCTCCGCATTTCCGTCGGCACCGGCCATGACCATGCCGCCGACGTTCGGGATAAACGCGGCGATCGTCTCGAACGAGCGGCTGCGCGTGCTCCAGTCGAGCATGTTGAGCGGAGACGCATAGCTCCGAGGGTTCGAGTCGGTCCGTTCCCAGATGGTGACGAGGCGGCCGGGATCGCCGTATGGCAGCGGCCGGAGCAGCGTTGCATCGACAAGCGCGAAAATCGCGCTGTTGGCGCCGATGCCCAGCGCGAGCGTCAGCACCGCCACGATCGCGAAGCCGGGCGCCCCCCGCAACTGTCGCCAGGCGAACTTCACATCGTCGCCGAGCTCTTCGATCCACTGTGCCACGCGCATCTCTCGATCTCGCTTTCTCAAGGCGACTCACGCCGGGGCTCGGGACTGGGGACTGGGGGCTGGGGGAGGGCGGCGGTAGTCAGACGCAACCGGCCAGTTGTCTCTGAGTACCACCGGCTTCGCCCAGCCCCCAGTCCCCAGCCCCGAAAGGTTGGCCGGACGGGCGGCTCACCATACTACTCCCACCGTTCGCCGCCAGCAGAACCCCGCTGGCTGCAAAGCCGATTGCGGGTCGGGTTGGAGAGCGCGTACTGTAGCCTGACGACCGTGGTGAATCAGCCGATTCCGGCCTCCGGCGATCCCGCAACGGACAGCCTTGGTGTCGACGCCCGATGGGTGACGCTCGTCGGCTGTGGCGCCGCCGCGGCGATTGGCACGGCGATCGCGGCCCAGGTGTACCTGTCGATGCTCAATCACGGGCATGCGTTCACGCGCATGCTGGCGTGGCAGGTGGGCAGCTGGTGCTTCTGGGGACTGGCCGCAGCGTTCGTCCTGCGCCTCGGCAGTCGGCTATCGATCGAGAGCTCGATCGCCGGCCGCCGCGGCCGCGCGATTCGGGTCGCGCTTATCGGCGCCGCACTGTGCGTGGCGCACACGATCGTCACCGCGCAGCTCACGGTGTGGATACAGCCGTTCCTGCCGCTGCCACCCCCCACGTTTGGCGACGCCTTCGCGGGGCAGATCGCCTCGACGATGGTGATCGATCTGCTGATCTTCGGGCTGCTTCTGGCGGCCGGCGGCGCGATCGGCGCCCGGCATCGCACGCGCGCGCTCGAGCGTCGCGAGGCGCGGCTCGAAGTGGAGCTCGCCCGGGCCCAGCTCGAGGCGCTGCGCCTCGAGATCCATCCTCACTTCCTGTTCAACACGCTCAACTCGATTGCTGCGCTGATCCGGGTGAAGGACAACCCGCGGGCGCTCGAAATGCTGCTCGGCCTGAGTGAGTTGATGCGGGCGACGGTGGACGGACCTCGTGACCATCTGGTCCCGCTCTCGACCGAAATCGACTTCGTGCGCCGGTATGTCGACTTGCAGCGGGAGCGCTTTGCCGATCGGCTCGACATCCGCTGGGACATAGACGAGGGTGCGCTCGCGGTGCCGGTACCGACGCTGCTGCTCCAGCCGCTGGTCGAGAACGCCATCCGTCATGGTGCAGCGCCCCAGCCAGGCCGCTGCGAGATGACGATCTCCGCGCGTCTTGCGGGCAAGCGTCTTCACCTGTCTGTCTCGGACGCCGGCGCGGGCTTGCCCGCTGGTTTCGACATCGCCCGCGATGCCGGCACCGGCCTCCGCAACAGCGCGTCGCGGTTGAGGCAGCTGTATGGCGACCAGGCCAGCCTGGAGGTCCGTCGAGGCGATCGCGGCGGGACGGTCGTCGAGGTGATCGTGCCCCGCACACCGGTGGTCGAGCTGGTCCGGACGATTGCATGACCCAGTTTCGCGCGCTTGTCGCAGACGATGAGCAGCTGGCGAGAGAGATGGTGGCGGCGCTGCTCCGCGCCGATCCGGACTTCGAGTCCGTGATCGAGTGCGGCGACGCGGCTTCCGCCCGCGACAACATCGCGCGCCTGCGGCCCGACATCGCCTTCCTCGATATCGAGATGCCGGGCTCGAACGGTCTCGAGGTCGCAGACTCGGTTGACCCTCGGGGACCGGTCGTCGTCTTTATCACCGCGTACAGCAGCTACGCCACGCAGGCCTTCGACGTCAGCGCCGTCGATTACGTGCTCAAGCCGTTCTCGGATCGGCGATTCAGTGAGGCAGTCGAACGCGCCAAGCGCCGGGTGCGTGAACGCCGGCTCGGCGAGCTTGCGAACCAGGTCGCCCAGGTGTCAGCGGAACTTCGGCACGAAGAGGGGGGCACGCCCACGCCTTCGCCGGGTCAGGCCAGCTATCTGCAACGCCTCGCATTCAAGGAAGGCGATCGCTCAATCGTTGTCAAGACTGCGGATGTTCTCTGGATAGAAGCCGAGGACTATTACGTCCTGATCCACTCGAAACAGGGGCGCCACATGGTGCGGGCATCGATGGCGTCACTCGAACAGCGCCTCGACCCGCACCGTTTTCGCCGCGTGCACCGCACCGCGATCGTCAACCTCGACGAGGTCCGGACGATGCACGACAGCGGTGGGTTGCAGCTGACGTTATCGGACGGGTGCGAAGTCTCGGTCAGCCGATCGCGACGCACGCAGATCGAGCAGCTACTCAGGCCACGGCTGCGGTAGCCAGCTAGCGGGGGGTTAGGGAGGCACAGCTAACGGAGGTTAGGGAGGCAACGGATTTCGAAACGGAGCAACGGAGCCAACGGAGAAAACGGAGAGGCTCTGTGGTCGTGACGCTCTGACGGTCCGCCGCTGGGCGCGCGCTTTGCGCGCGCGAGGGTGGGAGATCCGATCCCGAAGATCACAAGCGGCTCAGCGGTTTTCGGCCGCTTGTGATCTTCGGGATCGGATCTCCCACCCTCCAGCCGGGGCCAAAGGCCCCGGCTGCCAGTGGCACAGCCGGCAAGCGATTCGGCCAGAGCGAAGATCTTCTCCGTTTTCTCCGTTGACTCCGTTGCTCCGTTGTTGAGATCCGTTGTCTCTTACCCTCCGGTGGCTCCATGCCGTTCGCCGCACTACCCGCCCCCACTCCCGGCACTCCGCGGCCTCTCCCTGCAAACTTATTTAACATCCGGCCCCCGCCCCGCATGATGCCGTGAAGGAGCGCGAACATGCGGAGTCGGACACTTGTCCCAGCTTTTGTCACCCCCCTCATCCTGACGGCGTCACTGGCGAGCGCGCAGACTCCGGCGCCGCTGCTCGTGGATGCGGAGTGGTTGTCTCAACACCTCACCGATCGCGATCTCGTCGTCCTGCACGTGGGTGACGAGGGCGAGTACCGGCGCGAGCACATTGCTGGCGCGAGGCTGATCACCGAAGAGGATCTGTCGCAGCCGCACAATCACAGCAACATGAAAGACATGATGCTGGAACTGCCCGACGCGCCGACGCTGCGATCGAAGGTCTCCCGGTTCGGCATCTCCGACACCAGCCGCATCGTCGTCTATTTTGGCAAGGACGGACTGGTGCAGTCGGCGACACGAATCGTCTTCACGCTCGATTACCTGGGCCTCGGCGCGCGGACGTCCTTGCTGAACGGCGGGCTGCCCGGGTGGAAGCGCGCCGGAAAGCCGGTGACCGCGATGATTCCACCGGCGGCGCGCGGGACGCTGTCGATGCCGACGCAGGATAACCTCGTGGTCGACGCCGCCTTCGTCGCGTCGGTCCCCTCCCGCCAGGGATTCAAGCTGATCGACGCGCGCGCGCCGGTGTTCTACACGGGCGTCGAACCGACGATGAACGGCAAGGCCGGGCATATCCATGGCGCGATCAACATCCCGTTCACGGATGTCACGGACACGAACTTCATGTTCGACCGTGCCAGGCTCGCGGCGTTCTTCGAGCGCGCCGGCGTGAAGACCGGCGACACGATCGTCGCGTATTGCCACGTCGGTCAGCAGGCGACCGCCGTGATCTTCGCCGCCCGGCTGCTCGGCCATCCGGTGAGGCTTTATGACGGCGCCTTTCAGGACTGGGCGGTCAACGACCGCGGGCCGGTGGAGAAGTGAAGCGCTACGCCGATCCCTACGTTGCGGGCGTCGGGATCGGGCTCGTGTTGCTCGCGGCGTACGCCATTGCCGGCCGCGGCCTCGGCGCCTCGGGCGCATTCGCCAGCGTGGTCGCGACCGGCATGGCGGTTGTCGAAGGCAGTGCGGAGGCCGCGAAGTCCCCCGCGACAGCGCCCTATCTGAGTCATGGCCTGGCGAGCCCGCTGCACGACTGGCTCGTGCTCGAGCTCCTCGGCGTGATCGTGGGCGGTTTCGCATCCGCGTGGTTCGCGGGCCGGACCAGAGCCACTATCGAACGCGGTGAAGGCGTCTCGACAGCACGGCGGGTGACCGCCGCAATCGCCGGAGGGGTGTTGATGGGACTCGGCGCAAAGCTCGCGCGCGGATGCACCAGCGGTCAGGCGCTGACCGGCGGCGCCCTTCTCGCAACCGGAAGCTGGATCTTCATCGCGACCTGTTTCGCGACCGGCTATGCCCTGTCGCCGCTCGCACGGAGGCTCTGGCGATGATGCCGCTCGCCGAGAGCGGCGCCCTGGGCCCGAACGGTACGCTCATCGCGGCGCCGGTGCTCGGGTTCGCGTTCGGATGGTTTCTGGAGCGCGCCGGGCTCGGCAGCGCCCCCAAGCTGGCCGGCCAGTTTTACCTGACCGATCTCACCGTCTTCAAGGTGATGTTCAGCGCGCTGCTGACGGCAATGCTCGGGGCTTTCTGGCTGGACCGGTGGAGTGTTCTCGATCTGCAGCTCGTCTACCTGCCCGAGACGTTCGTGCTGCCCCAGCTCGCAGGCGGCGTGTTGTTCGGCGCCGGATTCCTGTTCGCGGGGCTGTGTCCGGGGACGTCGTGCGTGGCCGCCGCCACGGGCCGTGGCGACGGGTTCGCCGTCGCCGGCGGGATGTTGCTTGGCGTGCTCCTGTTCAACGTGGCCTACTCGCAGCTCGAGGGCTTCTACAGCAGCACCTCTCTCGGCGGCGTCACCCTGAACGATCTGGCCGGGACGTCGAAGGGGGTAATGGTCGGTCTCGTGACGACTGTCGCTCTCGCCGCATTCGCGATCGCGAGCCGACGCGTTACAGCAACGCCGGTGCAACGGGGGTTCGCTGTCGCTGCCGCGGCGCTTGCGTTGGCCGCGGTTGCCGTCGATCTGAAGAGTGCCGATCCACGATCGCTGGCTGCGGAGATCGAAACCGAGCGCGATCACATCTCAGCACCGGATCTCGCGGGCCTGATCATGGCCGGCGATCCCACGCTGCGCGTCTTCGATCTTCGTACGCCTGCCGAATTCGGCCGCATGCACATCCCCGGCGCACGCCACGCCACCATCCAGACGCTCTCGCGCGACGTCCTGCCCCGGAACGCGACGATCGTTCTGTATTCAGAGGGCGGTGCACATGCAGCGCAGGCGTGGGTGCTGCTGCGCATGCGCGGTCACGGCCGGGTCTTCTTCCTGCGTGAAGGCCTGTTCGAGTGGCTGTCGCGCGTGATGGAGCCCCGGCTGCCAGCGGATGCGGCTGAGCGCGAGCGCGCCGACTTTGCCCGGGCGTCGGAGATGAGCCGGTTCTTCGGTGGCATCGCCCGCGAAGGGGTTCCGCGCGCAGAAGTGCCGATCGGCTACTGGAACGACGGCCGCGCGGATGACGCCGGTGGTTCGCGAGCGGACGTGACGGCGCGCAAAACCTCGACAGGTCAGATGATCGCCGGTATCCGGAGGCGCGGATGCTGATGCGCGCCGGCGTGGGCATCGCGGCGCTGCGCCGGCAGGAGTTCACGCGTCTCGACCGAACCGGATGCACGTATCTCGACTACGCGGGCGCTGCGCTCTACCCGGAATCGCTCGTCAGGCGCGATGCCCGGCGGCTCGCGACACAGGTGACCGGCAATCCTCATTCCGAGAGCGCGCCGTCGCGCAAGGCGACCGCATCGCTCGACCAGGCGCGCGCGCTCACCCTCGGGATGCTCGATGCCGATTCGCGCGACTATGAAGTGATCTTCACGCCGAACGCCAGCGGTGCGCTGCGCATTGTGGCCGGGTCATTTCCGTTCGGTTCCGGCTCGCGGTTCGTGTTGACGGCCGACAATCACAATTCGGTGAACGGGATCCGCGTCCGGGCCCGGCGGTGCGGTGCCGCGATCATTTACGTCCCGCTCGATGCGGACCTCCGCGCCACCGATCCCGTTCCATTTCTGACCGCTACGGCGTCGCCGTCCCTCCTGGCATTCCCCGCGCAGTCGAATTTCTCCGGCGTCAGACATCCGCTGGCCTGGGTGCGGGCGGCGCACGCGCGCGGGTATCGCGTGCTGCTCGATGCGGCCGCCTGCCTGTCCACGAGCCGGTTGTCGCTGGCGGACACCCCGGCGGACTTCGTTGCGCTGTCGTTTTACAAGATCTTCGGCTACCCGACCGGTGTGGGAGCGCTGGTCGTCCGCCGCGATGCGATGACCTTGCTTCGGCGTCGCTATTTTGCCGGTGGGACCGTGCAGTTCGTCTCTGTCCAGAACCAGCGCGCCCGCCTGCGGGACGGCGCCGCCGCGTTCGAGGATGGCACGCCGAACTTCCTGGCGATGCCTGCGGTCTGCGATGGCCTGAAGTGGTTCGAGAGACTCGACGTCGAACGCGTCGGCGATCATGTGGAGAGCCTGACGGCGTCGCTGCTGGACCGGATCACGTCACCCGGCAGCGGCGTCATTGTTTATGGTCCCCACCAGATGAACGCGCGCGGGGGCACCATCGCGTTCAACGTCACCCGCGGCAATCAGGTCGTCGGCTACGAAACGATCGAAAGCGCTGCCCTCGAGCGCGGCATCGCCATGCGCGGAGGCTGTTTCTGCAATCCTGGCGCAGCGGAGCATGCCTTCGGCATCGACGCGGCCCGGGCCCGTGCGTGCCTGAAGGGCCCATTCACGATTCCGCGGTTTCGTAGGTGTCTCGGCGATAGGCCCGTGGGCGCTCTGCGGGCCTCCATCGGAGTGGCCACGAGCTCCCGCGATGTCGACCGGCTGGTCGTCCTGCTGAGTGAGCTCGCGCGCTGATCGCGGCCGGCCCCCATCAGCTGATCGATTGGTTCGCTACCACAATCGCTCGAGCTATCCGGCTTCACCGGGCACGGCAAGCGAATTGCTCCCCCGGGAAATATGACTGGCGAACTGTGCGGTGACATCCTCCAGATTGACACCGTGAAGCCGCCTCGTGTGCACGAATGCGAGGCATGCGTGAAGACCGGCGATCCGTGGGTACATCTCCGCACATGTCAGGCATGCGGCGTCACACTGTGTTGCGATTCGTCGCCGAACCGGCACGCCAGCGAGCATGCGCGCACCAGCCGCCACCCGGTGGTCGCTTCCGCCGAGCCCGAGGAGCGGTGGCTGTATTGCTACCTGGACGAGGTGTTCGCGGAGTACTGAGGCGCCGCCGCGGGTTCGCGGGTCGGGGGTCGCGGTTCGTTAATGGCTGGCTAGAACAGCCGAAATCGATCCCAGTGCGAACCCGCGAGCCGCGAGCCGCGAACCCCGATCAGAGCTTCAGCGCGACGACTGGATCGATACGGCTGGCGCGCCGGGCGGGCGCGATCGTGGCCAGCACTGCCACCACTGTGAGCACCGCGGCGACGCTGGCGTAGGTGGGCGGATCGATCGGTGTCACGCCGAAGAGCATCGACGCGACAAGGCGGCCGGCACCAAGGGCCAGCGCGATTCCGGCCAGGACCCCGACACTGGCCAGCAGCAGGCACTCGCCAAGCATTATCCGCAGCACCTGACCAGGCTGCGCCCCGAGTGCCATGCGCAGGCCGATTTCGCCGGTGCGCCGCAGCACGGCATGCGACATGAGGCCATACAGGCCGACGCAGGCGAGCAGCAGGGCCACACCACCGAACACTCCCGACAGCCTCGCGAAGAGCAATTCCTGGCCATGCAGTCGATCGATTTGTTCATCCTGCGTGCGGAGGTCGAAGACGGGAAGCGCCGGATCGACATCGCGCACTGCCGATCGGATGGCAGGGAAGATCGCTCCGGCGCGATTCGAGGCGAGCCGGATGGCGAAGTTGGCGTTGCCGTCCACCTGTTGCAGCGCCGGCAGGTACACCGTCGGCGGCGCGGCGCCGCGCAGGTCGGTGTACTTCGCGTCTGCGGACACGCCGACCACAGCGACACGTTGGGCGTAATTGGGGATGACGAGCTGTTCTCCGATCGGATTCTGCCCGTCGAAGTACTGCTGCACGAAGGCCTGGTTGACGATCGCTACCTTCGGCGCGGCGGCGTTGTCGAATTCGGTGAAGTCGCGGCCGATCACGAGCGGCAGCTCCATCGCGCGGAAGAAATTCAGGGCGAGCCCGTTGGTGTTGACGATTGGCAACGGCCCCGTTGCCGCCGTATGTCCTGGAACCGAGATCCGTTTGTTCTGGCGGACCCGGGACAGGAGCGCCGTGCTCGAAAAGGTGACCGCATGCACGCCGGGCAGTCTCTCGAGCGCCTGCTGGAGACGCGACTGCAGGGTTGTGAACTGATCGAGGCTGTAGCCGGCAGACGCGGCATCGATGCGGAACAGAATCAGGCCCTGTCGATTGAACCCGGCATCGACGCGCTGCAGGTTGCCGAGCGTGCGGACGAACAGACCGGTACTAACCAGGAGCACGAGGGAAAGGGCGATCTGGACGACCGTCACGGTGCGGGCGAGGCGGGAGCGTCCGCCACCGAGCGTGCGGCCGCCGCTCTGGAATTCTGCATTGAGATTCACGCCACTCGCCCGCAGGGCCGGCCAGAGGCCGAACAGCAGGGCAGTGCCGATGGTCGCAGCGGTCGTGAAGCCCAGGACTCGCGCATCGAGCGGCAGGTCGAGCACGACAGCTGTGTTGCCGAACGGCCGCATCGCCAGCAGCAGATCGCGACCCCACCACGCAAGGGTCAGTCCGAGTGCCGCGCCGGCGACCGCCAGCAGCAGCGACTCGGCGAGCAGCTGACGAACGATTCGGGCGCGCCTCGCCCCGAGTGCCAGCCGGACCGCGATCTCGCGCCGGCGCGCCGTCGCGCGTGCGAGCAGCAGGTTCGCGACGTTCGCGCACGCCGCTGCGAGCAGCAGGCCGACGAGTCCCATCAGCGTGCCGAGCGATCCCGCAAACTGGCGCCGCACGTCGTTCTCGCCGCGTCTCCCAGCGTCGGCGACGAGGGCCGGCAGATTCGGCATCCGCTCGTCCGGTGAGCCGAGAGACCTCCCCGCGATCCACCCCTCCCGTGCCGCGTCCTGAAAAGCGGGCTCGAGCGCGGCGGCAACCTGCGCCGCCCTGGCACCAGGCGCAACCCTGCCCATGACCCGCACCCACCAGTAGAACGGCTGCGCTCGTCCGCTGCGGTTCGGCTGAAACTTCAAATAGTGGGCAAGCGGAACCGTGATGTCCGGCGACTCTCCGGCCTGCATGGTCCCGTCGAAACCCTTCGCGGTCACTCCGACAATCGTGGTCGGGACCTTGTTGATTGCGAGGGTCCGCCCGAGAACATCGGGGCGACGGCCGAAGCGGCGTTCCCAGTAGCGGAACGAAATCACCGCCACGGGCGTCGCGGCGGGCTGATCGTCCTGTGTCGTGAGAACGCGGCCGAGCGCCGCCGAGACTCCGAGGCCTCCGTGGTAGGTCCCCGAGACCAGCTGCGCGGTGACCGCGATCTCCGGCTGGCCGAGGACGAGGACATTGACCTGCGAGAACGGTGCAAAGGCGAACAGGTCGGACAGTGGGGCACGCGTCGCGCGCATCCGCTCGAACGCCAGCAGCGAGAACGACGTGCTGGCCGGGCGTCCGGTAAGAGGGTCGATCGACCCGTTGTTTTCGCCGCCGCGCGACATTCTGCCGCCGGTGCCCTCGACGTTCCTGAGCAGCAGAAGCTCGTCAGGGTTCCGCACCGGCAGCGGGCGCAGCAGAAAGTCGTTGACGAGGCTGAAGATTGCGGTGTTCGCGCCGATGCCGACCGCCAGCGAGAGCAGCGCAACGATGGTGAACCCCGGACTCTTCGCCAGGTGGCGGACGGCCATTCGAAGATCGCTCATGACCGTTCCCGTTCCGCGCGGATGTTGTCGGTGTTTGCCACGGCCCTTAGACGTGACGCGCACCCCAAGCGTTTGCATCACATGCGAATGTCACCTCGCAATGCCCCGGCGTCCTTGGCGCGCGACAGCTCGTCCGCAACCTGCCGCTGCCTTCGTCAACATTGACTGCGAAGTCGGCGGATGGCGCATTGGCGCCCATTTTGCCCTCGCGCCTGTCGCGAGCCCCATCCTGTCCCACCCAAAGCAGGTCGCCGTGACACTACGAGTCGCGTACGCGATACCTCTGTCTCTCGCGGTCTTCACTCTTCCTGCCTCGGCGACGGATGCCGTCGGCATCGCCGCAGGCCTGATCGGCAAGCCGTACGTCTGGGGCGCGGAAGGCCCGCGCTCCTTCGATTGTTCCGGCCTGACACAGTACGTCTACCAGCAGGTCGGCATCGACCTGCCGCGGCGCGCCATCAGCCAGTCGCAGATCGGCGATGCCACCCGCCGGCTGCGGCGGGGCGATCTCGTTTTCTTTTCAACCGACGAGCAGCGCGCGCTGGTTACCCACGTCGGCATTTATGAAGGCGGCGGCGTGATGATCAACGCGAGCAAGCGACACGGGAGAGTTCGCCGGGACGATCTCGGCGAGGAGTACTGGGCCGATCGGTTCATGTTTGCCCGCCGGGTGGGAGACGGGTCGCTGGATGACAGAGACGATGGCCCTGTCGCCGCAGAACAGCCGCGGCTGCCGCGTGGTGACAAACGTAGAACCGCCACACGGGTCCTCGGGACGATAGCGGATGTGTTGTTGCGGCGGGCCAGGCGGTAATCAGGGCGCTGGATGCGGCTGTCGAACAAACTCTGAACGCCTCATGAGGAGTGGCGCAGCTTGAACCGCTGAATCTTCCCGGTCGCGGTGACCGGCAGCGCATCGACGAACTCGATCCAGCGCGGACGCTTGTACTCCGCGAGCCGCTGGCGGGCGAACTGCTGCAGTTCGCCGCCGAGGTCGTGGCCAGCGACGCTCCCGTCCCGCAGGACGACGTGCGCGACGGGCTTGATGAGGCCGTCCTGGTCCTCACGTCCGGTGACCGCGCACGCCTGCACGGCGGGATGTTCCAGCAGGAGGTGTTCGACTTCCGCCGGGCTGACCCAGATGCCTCCAACCTTCAGCATGTCGTCGGAGCGTCCGGCAAACCAGAAGAAGCCGTCCTCGTCCTGCTGGTACTTGTCGCCAGTCCGGATCCAGTGTCCGGCGATGGTCTCCTTGGTCCGCTCGTGCTGATTCCAGTAGAACGCGCACGTGGAATCACCCCGGACGATGAGGTCGCCGAGCTCGCCCTGCGGGACCGGTCGGCCATCCTCGTCGACGAGCCGGGCCTCGTAGCCGGGCACCGGGACTCCGCTCGATCCCGGTCGAGCGCGCCCGGGCTGGTTCGAGATGAAGATGTGCAGGACTTCGGTCGAGCCGATTCCGTCGAGGATCTCGACGCCGAAGCGCTCCCGGAACCGGTGGAACAGCGCCGGGGGAAGCGCCTCGCCTGCCGACACGGCCGATCGGACGCTCGACAGATCGAACTCGCGATCCGGCGTGGTGTGGGCCAGGAGCATTGCGTAATGCGTGGGGACCGAGAAGAACAGCGTCGGCCGATAGCGCTCGATGATGTCGAAGACGGCCGCGGGCGTGACCGCGCCAGGCCAGAGGATGCTCGTTGCTCCCACCGAGAACGGGAAGTACATGCTGTTGCCCAGGCCGTAGGCGAAGAAGAGCTTCGCGACGCTGAAGCATCGATCCCGTTGGTGGATGCGGAGCACGCCGCTCGCGTAGTTCTCGGCGCAGACGCCCATGTCGTGCTGCAGATGCACGCAGCCCTTCGGACGACCTGTCGTGCCGGACGAATAGAGCCAGAACGCCGGCGCGTCCCGGCTGGTCGGCTCGGCCTCCAGCACGGCCGACGATTCGGCCACCAGCTTCTCGAAGCGCATCGCCCGAGCGTCGTCCAGGTCCTGGCCGGCGACGACGACGTGGCGTACCGACGAACAGGCGCGGATGGCCCTGGTCGCTTCAGCGTGCAGGGCGCCGCTCAGAATGATGACGCGCGCGCCGCAGTCCCGCAGGACGTACTCGTATTCCGGCGCGGTCCATCTCGTGTTCAACGGGATCGGGACGGCCCCGATCTTGATGGCACCGAAGAAGGCAGCGATCATCTCGGGGCCGTCGAGCATCAGCAGCGCGACTCGTTCTTCCGGCCGGACGCCGAGCTCGTTCCTCAGGGCGCTGCCTGCGCGGTTCACCTGTTCCTGCAGGTCGCGATAGGTCAGCCGGAGGTCGCCGCACTCGATCGCAATCGAGTCCGCTCGTCCTTCGTCGAGGTGCCGGTCGACGAACCAGGCGGCGGCGTTGAGAATCATCGCCCTCAGGCGCCGCGGAGGATCCGCACCGGATCGACGGTAGCGGCCCGCCATGCAGGCAGCATGCAGGCCAGCCCTCCGACCGTGAGGAGCACCACAGGCACGGCGATGAACGTGAACGCGTCGTGCGGGGCGACCCCGTAAAGCTGCGTCGAGAGGAAGCCGGTCAGCCAGATCGACGCGAGCATGCCAGCCGCAAGGCCGGAGACGACCACAGCAAGCCCCTGCCGCAGCATCAAGCGCAGGATGCGGCTTCGATCGGCGCCGAGCGCCGCCCGCAGCGCGAGCTCGCGCGACCGCTGCGACACCGCGTACGACAGCAGGCCGAAGAGCCCGACCGTGGCGGTCAGCAGCGCGAACCCGGCGAAGCTGCCGAGCAGCACCGAATAGAGCCGCGGGCGGGCAAGTGTTGTCAGGAGGCGCTGTTCCAGCGGCAGGATGACGTCAGCGACGAGGCGGTCGTCGGTCTGACGGATGAGGGACTGGAGCTGGCCGGCGATTGCAGCAGGATCACCGGGCGCCCGAACCAGCAGCGTGACCGTCTGCACCGGCAGCCTCCCGTCCATCTGCCGGTACGAGTAGAACATCTCCGGCTGGGACGCTCGATCCTGCGCCGACACGTATCGCACGTCGTCCAGCACGCCAATCACGGTCGCGGTGAGATTGTCGTCGCCTCGGTTGGCATAGCCCGCAACCGGGAGCTTCGATCCGACCCACGAGTCGCCAAGGTACCTCCGCGCAAAGCTCTGGTTGACCACGACGACCCGTTCGGCCGATTCGGTATCACCATCGGTGAAGGTGCGCCCGGCAACCGCGCGCATCTGAAGCGTGGAGAAGTAGCCAGGGCTGACGATCCGTGGTGACGCCTGCGCGGTCACGACGCCGCCCTCGGCCGCCGGTGACTTCATGGTGAAGGCTGCCGTCGATCCACCGCGGGTCAACGGCAGTTCTGATGTGAACGACGCCTCCGTCACGCCGGGCAGGGTCCGAAGCCGGTTCAGAATCTCGTCGATCAGCGCGAAGCGCCGTTCCTGTGACGGGTACAAGGCCTCTGGCATGGTCAGCCGCGCCGATAGAACATCGCCGGTGTCGAACCCGCGATCCGCGCCGAGCAGGGCAATGAAGCTGCGCCCGAGCAGTGACGCTCCGATCAGCAACACGCAGGCAATCGCGACCTGTGCAGTCATGATGGCCATCCGCACGCGTGCGGTTCGCGCCTGGATGCCGGTTCCAGCCGGCGCGGTGCCTTCGCCGGCGAGGGCCTCGACCAGGTTGGTCTTTCGCAAGTTCAGCACGGGCAGGAGCCCGAACGCGATGCTCGTTCCCAGTGTCACGATCAGCGCGAACGCAATCACTACGGCATTGATGCCAAGATCGTCGACTCGTGGAAAATCAGCCGGCAGTATCGAGGGCAGCAACCGCTGCAGCGTGACTGTCAATGCCACACCGAGAAGACCGCCCGCGATCCCGAGCAGCAGGCTCTCGGCGAGCAGTTGACGGCTGACGCGCGGGCTGCCCGCGCCGAGCGCTGCCCGGATGGCCATTTCGCGGCCGCGCGTCGTCGCGCGGGCAAGCTGCAGGCTGGCGACGTTCGCCGTCGCGGTTACAAGCAACAATCCCACGGCCGCCAACAGCACGATCAGCGGCAACCGGACATCCGCTGTCAGCGCGGCGGCGATGGGCAGTGCCGCGACTTCGATCGGGCCGGTGCTGCCGAACACCGCCTGGGTGGTCATGCCGGTATCTGCGGCCAGCCGGCCGCGGGCCGTCCCTTCGGCCGCCGCCTGCGCTGCGCTGGTGCCGGGACGAAGCGTTGCGATCGCGTTGAACACGGACAGCTGATTCCCGGAAGCGGAAGGAACCGCGAACGGAACGATGGCGCGCGCCTGCCGATCGGGATAGGACATCGCGTCGGGGAGGACGCCCACGATCGTATGGGGCCGTCCATCGAGCTGCACGATCTTCCCGATTGCGCCAGGGTCGCCGCTGAAACGCTGCCGCCACAGGCTCTCCGACAACAGGATCACTGCCGATGTTTCGTCCCGCTCTTCGAACCGGCTTCCTATGAGCGGGTGCACTCCCAGTGCCGGAAACAGGGAAGCGGTTGCGGCGGTGATGCGGATGCGCTCGGGTGCAGTGTCGCCGGAAAGCGTCACGACCCGCTGCGACCATGCGGCGATGCTCTCGACGGTTGCTGGCTGCTCGCGCCACGCGAGATAAGCGGCATTGCTGAATGCGCCGAATCGCGGCGGGTTGCCGCCACGGGTTTCTTTCAGCAGGACGACACGGTCGGCGTGCGGCCACGCCAGCGGCTTCCACAGCACGCCGTAGGCGACGCTGAAGAGCGCGGTAGTCGCGCCAATTCCTAGCGCGGTCATCCCGATGGTGAGGAGTGCATGCCGCGGCTGGCGCCGTGCGAGCCGGGCGGCGTAGCGAATGTCGTGCAGGAATCCGCCGGTCCAATCCATATCGCCCTCCGGGGGTCAGATCTTGTATTTCAACATTTCTCGAGATGTTGAAATACAAGATCTGACCCCCTCAAATCTACAATGCCGTTTGTGAACGGGCTTCGTCAGGACCTTCGCTTCGCCGTGACGGCGATGCGCCGCGCGCCGGGATTCACTGCCACCGCGCTCGTCACGCTTGCGCTTGGCGTTGGCGCAACGACGGCCGCCCTCGCGGTGGTCAACGGCGTGTTGCTTCAGCCGCTCCCTTACGCCGCGCCCGGGCAACTGGTCCGAATCTGGGAGGAACGTCCGCCAGGCGTGTCGCCGGCCGGCAACCGGTGGTTGAGCCGTGGCGCCTACCTCGCGTGGCGGCCCCGCACCCGGACGCTCGATGCGCTGGGAGGGTACGGGCTCGTTGAGAGCCACGTCAGGCTCGGCACCGAGCACGTGAAAGTGCCCGGCGCGCGCGTCTCCGCACCGGTGCTCGCGACCCTCGGCGTCGCCCCGGCGACCGGCCGCCTTTTCACCGAGGACGACGACCGGCCGGGCGCTCCGCCAGTCGTGATCCTCAGCGACGCACTGGCGCGCGAACGCTCCGGATCTTCCGCTGACGGGCCTGGCGCGGCGCTCGTCATCGACGGCGTCGCACACACCATCGTCGGAGTTCTGTCTCCCGCGTTCGCGTTTCCGGAACCGGGCGTGCGCTTCTGGATTCCTTACGGCATTCCGCGATCGGCGACGGAGGCGGGACCGTTCGTCTTTACGGCACTGGGCCGATTGAAGCCTGGTCTCTCCGCTGCGCAAGCCGAGGCGGAAGGTACCGCGGCAGCACGCGCGGCGCCCGCGCACAACCTGACCGAGTTCTTCTTCGGGAAGGGCGGCGCGCCGGTCGTGCACGCGCGGCCGCTGGCCGAGGACATGACCATGACCGCCCGGCCCGCGTTGTCGATGGTCGCGGCTGCCGCGGCGCTGGTCTTGCTCATGGCGTGCGCAAACATCGCGAGCCTGGTGCTTTCGCGCGGGGTCGCCCGGCGGCGCGAGCTCGCGATCCGTGCGGCCCTCGGCGGATCACGCGCGCGGCTGCTCCGCCACCTGTTGACGGAGAACGCGCTCATGGCCATGGGCGGAAGCGCTCTTGGCCTGCTGCTCGCGGCTCTGCTGGTGCGATCGCTGCGGGTTGCCGCGCCGGCGTGGTTGCCGCGAGTTGACGATCTCGCGTTCGACGGGCCTGCCCTCGTCATCTGGGCGATGACGACGATCGTCGCCGTCGTTGTGGTCGGCGTCGTCGCGGTCACGGGCGCCGCCCGCGTCGATATGGCTGACGCGCTGCGAGGTGCGGACCGATCGGCAGCAGAGGCCCCCCGCGGTGTTGCGGCGCGGCGATTGCGCGACACGCTGCTCGTGCTCGAGGCGGCGTTCGCCGTGATCCTGATCGCCGGGGCCACGCTGCTCGCCCGCAGCTTCGTGCGCCTGATGGCCGTCGATCCCGGCTACACGGCCGACGCTGTGCTCATCGCGACGGTGGAGCTCCCGGACGGCGCGCCCGAGGCGCGGATCGACCGTCTCATCGACAGTACGCTCGAGCGCCTGCGGGCGATGCCCGGCGTGATCACGGCAGGCGCCGGCGCGATGATCCCGCTCATGCGGCAGACGGCGATGACCTCGTTCGCGGTACCCGAAGCAGCTGGCGGTGGAAAGCCGGCCCGCGGGCGGGCCCTCGTCTATTGGGTCACAACCGGCTATGCCGAGGCGCTCGGATTGCGCCTGCGTGAGGGCCGGTTCTTCGACGCGGGCGATCGCCGTGCCGCCACGCTCCGCACGATCGTGAACGAGGAGTTCGTCCGGCAGCACCTTGCGCCCGGACGGGCCTCCGGGCTGAGGCTCCCGGGCCTCGTTCAGGCGGAAGGGAAGCCGGACGTGGAGATCGTCGGAGTCGTTGGCGATGTACTCAAGGACGGTCTCGATCGTCAGCCGCAGCCCGCGCTCTACTTCCTCCACGGAGCGCATGGGATGAGAATCCCGGAACGGGTGCAGCTGGTCATCCGTACGGCCGGCGGCCCAGCCGCCTTCGCCCCGGAAGTCCGCACGCTTCTGCGCGCAATTGACAGCGACGCGGTGATTGCGAAGGTGGAGCCGCTCACCGTGAGTGTCGCAGCCTCGGTGGCCGCCCGACGGCTCGCCGCGCTGATCATGTCCGGCTTCGCGACGCTGGCAATGACGCTGGCAGGCATCGGCCTGTTCGGCGCGCTCTCGTACAGCGTGGCGCAGCGGCGCCGCGAGCTCGCGATTCGCGCCGCCCTCGGCGCGCGCCGGGCCCACATCGTCCGCCTTGTGCTCCGTGAAGCGCTCGTCGTGACGCTGCCAGGGATCGTTGCCGGGATCGCCGGTGCGGCGGCTTTCTCGCGTTTGATGCAGCAGCTGCTGTTCGGGGTCACGCCGAACGATCCGATCACCTATGCGGCTGCTTCGTTGGCGCTGGTGGCCGTGTCGCTCCTCGCAATCGTGCCGCCGGCGTTCCGTGCAGCGGCGGCCGATCCCGCTTCCACGCTGCAAGCGTGATCAACTACACCGACTCGGTGACCCTCGCGCTGTTGGCCGGCGAGCTCCGGACGCGACGCAAACCCTTCCATATTCGTGGGAGCTGCTGCGGAGGCGCATCGCCGAGAAACTGGATGAGCGGGGCATTCGCTTCGTTTATGGTGACGCCGCTCGGTCGGTGCCATCCGGGCGGGACGGGGAGCACGCAGCTTAGAAGGGACGAAAGCGAAGTCGTTAGTGTCAAGGCAGAAGGCAGAAGGCAGAAGGCAGAAGGCAGAAGGCAAAACGTTCGGCCAAGGTAAAGGTTTTCCCTTCTGCCTTTTGCCTTGTCCAGATCCCAGGTTTACAGCCGCCGCCAGGCTGGACGGTGATCACGGCTCGACACGCTTGCCGGTCGATGCCCTCACCAGAAGCGGACAAGAGTCGGGGATATCGCAGTTCACTGCGCCGCCCTCGAAGCGCCGTCATCCTCCGGCGCTGCGGGTGGTTCGGCAGCCAGCAAGGCTGACGGGTTGAAGACACTGTCGGTGTCAAGGCAAAAGGCAAAAGGCAAAACTCGCCAGGGCCGGATTTGTGGTTTCCCTTTTGCCTTCTGCCTTGTCAGCGCAAGCGAAGCTTGCGTGCACCTACTCCGCTCTGAGCACCGACATCGGCGTCATCCGGACGGCCCTGAGTGCCGGGACGAGTGTGCCGGCCAACGTCATGAGGAGCACCACGGCGACGGCGGTGGCGAACGTTGCCGGATCACCCGGAGCCACACCAAAGAGCAGTGCGCTCATTCCTCTCGCGGCCAGGTAGGCACCCAGCATGCCCGGGACGATACCGAACACCGCGAGGCGCATCCCGTCTGCGAGGATCATCCGTCCCACGCGCGCAGGCTCGGCGCCGAGAGCGAGCCGTACGCCGATCTCCTGCGATCGCTGCGCGACCGTGAAGGCCAGCAACCCGTAGATGCCGACAGCAGACAGCAGGATCGCCACGACCGCGAACACCCCGAGCACCTGAAGCTGACCCCGCCTGGTGGCGGTCTCACGCGCGAGCACGTCACCGAGCGGACGCACCTCGGAGATCGGCTGCTCGGGATCGACCGCACGAACGATTTGCCGGACCGCGGCGACGAGCGCATCGTCCGGACCTGAATGACGAATCACGAGGTCTTTTGGATCGCGGCTGGAGGGGAACTCCTCCGGCGCCTGCCGTGCCGGCAAGTACATCTGCGGCTCGCTGGTCCGTTCGAGTCCCCGGACCCTGACGTCGCCGACGATGCCGACGACGGTACGGGTGCTACCTTGATGTCCGAACGTCCGGCCGATGGGATCCTGACCGGGCCAGTAATGCTCGGCGAACGACGCGCTGATGACGGCGACCCACGCGCGATCGGCGGTGTCGCTGTCGTCCAGGTCGCGGCCGCGATGAAACGGAATCCCCATGGTTCTGAAGTATTGCGATGTTACCCAGCGATGGCTGACGCCTTCGGTACGGTAGCTCTTCGTCTCCCGCCCGGGGATCTCCACAGCGGTGATGATGCCGGTCATCACCATCGGCAGGCCGCTCGTGAACGCCGCGCTCCGGACGCCGGGCAGGGCGCGCACCTGGGCCAGCACCCGCTCGTAGAACTGGCCACGGCGCACCGGGTTGTCGTACTTCGGTCGCGGTAACGCCGTCTGCAGCGTCAGCACGCTGTCCGCAACGAATCCCGGATCGATCGCCTGCACGCGCCAGACGGCGCGAATGAGCAGGCCCGAGGAAATCAGAAGGATCACCGACATCGTTACTTCGACGGTGACGAGCACGGCACGGAGGCGCTGCTTCGCTCCGCCGCCGGCACGGGCGCCTTCGCGAAGCGCGTCGAACCCGGTACGGCGGCCGGCCCGGATCGCGGGGAACAGGCCGAATCCCATCGCCGTGAGCCCCGTGAACATCGCTGCGAAGGCGACCACGCGCAGATCGACACCAGGCTGCGTGGCGATTGGCAGAGTGTTCGGAACGAGGCTGGCGAACAGCGGCACGCCGGCGGCGGCCACGGCAAGACCCACGGCACCCCCGAGCAGCGTCAGCACGACGCTCTCGGTCACGAGTTGCCGCATGAGGCGCTGCCTGCCCGCGCCGAGCGCCGCGCGGACCGCCAGCTCGCGTTCGCGTCCGGCGGCCCGTACCAGCAGCAGGTTGGCGAGATTGGCGCAGGTGAGGAGGAGGAGGCACAGGCTCGCACCGCCGAGCGCAAGGAGCATCAGGCGGAATCGCGGGGACATGTTGTCCCGCATGCGGAAGTAGCTGATGCCGGTTTCCTCGTTGGTGTCGGGGTAGGCGCGTGCGAGGCGGTCCGCGATCAGCACCAGCTCAGAGCGCGACTGCTCGAATGTCACGCCCGGCCTGAGGCGTGCCACCCCGTGAATGTAGTTGTTCGTCCGGTCCGCGAAGTCCTCGTCCCGGAACGTCAGCATCGTCCAGAGCTGAATCTCACGGTTGGGAAAGTAGAAGGCGGGCGGCATGACGCCGATGACCGTGTGGGGCACGCCGTTGAGACGCACCGTTTGCCCCAGCACCGACCGGTCACTGGCGAACTGCGATTGCCACAGTCCATAGCTGATGACCACCGCGCTCCGATCCTCCTGGCGATCGAGGAAGACGCGGCCGAGCACCGGCTGCACACCGAGCAGCGGAAGCACTTCGGGCGTGACCGGCGTGCTTTCGAGACGCCGCGGTTCACCGATGCCCACGAGGTTGACCGCGCTCCAGGTGAACGCACCCATCGCTTCGAACGACGAGCTCGCCTTGAAGTCGCGATAGTTGGCCGGTGAGAGCTCGTTCATGCATCCCCATCCCCCGCCTTCGCGCGGTCCTTCGCAGAGCCGGACCAGGGCGTCGGGGTCGGCAAAGGGCAGCGGCCGCAGCAGGACGAAGTCGGCGACGGAGAACGCCGCAGTATTGGCGCCCACGCCAAGCGCGGTGACCAGGATCGCGGTCAGCGCGAAACCGCGGGCGCGGTTGAGGGTGCGAACGGTGTAGCGCAGATCCTGCTTCAGGATGTCCCAGTGGACGGCCGGTGCATTCATGATGACCTCGTGAAAAACGGCGAACCACAACGCGAGGCGCGCCACACCGCGGGTGGTGCGCAGCTCGGCCTCGAAGATGGCCGCCATCTCCTCGCCGTATTCCGCACGGAACGAGGCGGGATACAGGTAGAGGAGGAGGCGGTAGATCCGCATCACGCCTTTCGAGGCGCAAGGCCCTTTGCCCGTGCGAGATCGAGCATCTGCGTCAGCCGCCGCGCTTCGGCCATGGCGACCTCGCGGCCGAACGGCGTGATCCGGTAGTAGCGCCGACGCTCGTCGTCCATGTTCCTCGCCAGGGGCGAGCCGATCTCGCGAATCAGCCCCTGCTGCACCATTCGATCGACCGACCGGTAGAGCGTCCCGGCACTCAGCTTCAGCCGGCCGCCGGTGCGGGCCTCCACGTCCTTGATGACGGCATAGCCATGACGATCCTCATCGGCCAGGGCCACGAGGATGTGAAAGGTGGCTGGTGGCAGGGGCAGCAGCGATTCGGCTTCAGTCTTCACAGGGTGAGTATACCCACAGTGTGCATAGTTGGACGGGAGATTGGGCGGGCGGTTAGCTGGATACGGGGAAGGGCAGGCCGGCGTCAGACCAGGATCAGACCTCCCGGCCGGGAGTTACACGGCGGGATTGTGCCAGCCCTCCAGATTGGAAACCAGACGATCGGCTTCAGGCGGCCCCCACGTGCCCGGCTCGTAGGGATACACGGGCGCGGCGTCGCCGAGGATGCCTTCGACGGCTTTCCACGATTCCTCGACCGCATCCGCCCGAACGAACAGCGTCTGATCCCCCTTCATCGCGTCGGTCAGGAGCCGCTCGTAGGCAACGATCTCGTCGCAGACTGTATCGCGGACGACCACGAGCTCCTCGGCGGTCGAGCCAATCTCGGCACCCGGTTTCTTGACCCGCGCACCGACGGAAATCTTCAGCGTCGGCCCCAGCCGGAAACGAATGTAGTTGCTCTCTTTGGGCGACAAGTTCGACAGCGGCGGCCGCTTGAGGTCGACGTGCACGTCGGTGACGGTCACCGGCAGACACTTGCCGGCCCGGATGAAGAACGGTACGCCCGCCCACCGCCATGAATCGATATCCAGGCGCATCGCCGCATATGTTTCCGTGGTCGAATCGGGCGCGACGCCCGCCTCGTCCCGATAGCCGCGGAACTGGCCGCGAACGACGGCCTCCGGTTGGAGGGGTGAGATGGCCCGGAAGACCTTCACCTGCTCGTCGCGGATGCGATCGGCCTCGATGGCATTCGGCGGTTCCATCGCGAGGTAGCCGACGACCTGCAGCAGGTGATTCTGGATGACGTCGCGAATCGCGCCGGTCTGGTCGTAGAACTTGCCCCGCCCGGAGATGCCGAACTCCTCGGCCATCGTGATCTGTACCGAATCAACGTAATGCCGGTTCCAGATCGGTTCGAGAAAGGTGTTGGCGAACCGGAAATACAGCAGGTTGTCGACGGCTTCTTTTCCGAGATAGTGGTCGATCCGGAAAACCGCCGTCTCCGCCAGCACGCGGCAGATCGTGTCGTTCAGCGCCCGCGCGGTCGCCAGGTTGTTTCCGAACGGCTTCTCGATGACCACCCGTCCATCGGCAAGGCACCCGGATTCATTCAGCTGCGTGGTGACCTTGTCGAACAACACCGGCGGTATAGCGAGGTAATGAGTCGGTCTCGTGGCGCTGCCGAGCGCCGCGCGGACCGCGGCGAACGTCGAGGGATTGGCGAAGTCGCCGTCCACGTAACCCAGCAGCGAGACGAGCCGCGCGAACGCGGCCTCGTCGACGCCACCATCGGCGTACTCCTGCAGGCTGGCTCGCATCCGGTCCCGGAGCTGTTCGATCGTCCAGCCCGAGCCGGCCACGCCGATGACAGGAACGGTCAGGTTTCCGTTCTGCACCATGCGCTGCAGCGCCGGAAAGATCTTTTTGTAGGCAAGATCGCCGGTCGCGCCAAAGAAGACGAGTGCGTCGGAGGTCGTCATCGCGGACATCTGCGGGCGGTGAGCTGTGCAAAATGGACGCCCGGCCGGATGGTGATTCATCGGGCATGCCTCGGCGTGAGTGACCGTGGACCACGGAATCCTGCCGTCCGGCTCCGACATGCCGTGGGTTGCTCCAAGTCTCGCGAAACGCTCCGCCTTGTGATTGAATAAGCCGCACTCATCCCACTCTGGCACGTCGCGCTGGATCCGGAGCAGCGCATGCGCGAATGACCCTTGACGCGGGAACGAATCTCGGTCCGTACAGAATCGTGTGCCCGCTTGGCGCTGGTGGCATGGGGGAGGTCTATCGCGCCCGCGACACGAAGCTCGGGCGCGAGATCGCCCTCAAGGTGATCCTCGAGGCCTTCGCTGCCGATCGCGAGTTCCTCAACCGCTTCGAGCGTGAAGCGAAAGCGCTCGCGACCCTCAATCACCCGAACGTCGCCACCCTTCATGGCATGGAGGAGGCCAATGGGCGCCACTTCCTCGTCATGGAACTGGTCGAGGGACAAACCCTCGGTGAGCAGATTGCAAATGGCGCGATCCCGCTCGAGCGAGTGCTCGCCCTGGGCCGTCAGATCGCCGAGGCGCTCGAAGCGGCGCACGAAAAGGGCATCGTCCACCGCGATCTCAAGCCGGCGAATATCAGGATCACACCAGAGGACAAGGTCAAGGTACTGGACTTCGGACTCGCGAAGTCCGCTGCCGCCACGGATCACGCGGCACCGTCGGGGAGCCTTGCGAACTCGCCGACCTTCACCGCTATGGGCCACCTTCGCCAGGGCTACGGTGCCCGAGGGACAGAAGTCGGCGTCATCCTCGGCACGGCGTCCTACATGTCGCCCGAGCAGGCCCGCGGGCTCCCCGCCGATCATCGGAGCGACATCTTCTCGTTCGGCGTCGTCCTCTACGAGATGCTCACCGGGCGTCAGCCGTTCCAGGGCGAAACCGTGTCGGACGTGCTCGCGTCGGTGCTCGCGCGCGAGCCGGATCTGTCATCGCTTCCGTCCGATCTCGCGCCGCGTCTGACGGAGCTTCTCAAACGCTGTCTCGAGAAACATCCGAAGCGCCGGTGGCAGGCGGTCGGCGACCTGCGTCATGAACTCGAAGTCGTCGCGCAGAATCCGCGCAGGCTCGAAGACACGGCGAACGCGGTCGCGCTCGCGGCGGCGGCGCTGGCGACGCCGAAGCCCTTCTGGCGCCGCGCTCTTCCGGTTGCCGGCGGAGCGCTCCTCGCGGCCGGCGTGACGGCAGCTGGCTTCATCGCTGCGCGCCCGCGATCTGCTGCCCCGCTTCCCGTGCAGCGGTTCGTGATTCCGTACGGCGAGGGGCTGTCGCGCACGATCAACATCCGCACGGCTGTCGCGATTTCGCCGGACGGCACGCGCGTGGCCTATGTCGCCAACCGTGACATCTATGTCCGCGCCCTGGACGATCTCGAATCGCGCAAGCTCGAACGCGGCGCCGCTGCGAACCTGGCATCCGTGCCAATGAATCTGGTGTTTTCGCCAGACGGCAAGTCCATCGCGTACTACGACCTCGGCGACGGCACGATCAAGAGGCTCGATCTTGCCGGCGGGCCCGCCGGCCTGGTGTGTGCAGCGCGCAATCCGAACGGCATCACGTGGTACGGCAACTACCTCTACTTCACCGGGCCGGGCGGCATCCACCGGGTGCTTGCGGCCGGCGGCGACCCCGAGATCATCATCAGGAACGAATCGCCCATGCGCCGGACCGCTCCGCAGTTGCTCGACGACGGGCGCTTGCTGTACTCGGTGACCCCGGCGGGCGACGAGGTACAGGAGCAGTGGACGGCAGCGAAGATCGTCCTGCAGCGGCCAGGCGATGCCTCACCGACGACGCTCGTCGAAGGCGGCAGCGACCCGCGGTACGTGCCCGGCGGTCATCTTGTGTATCAGAGCGGCGGCGTGCTGTTCGCGAGACGCTTCGATCTCCGCAGCGGGGCGCTCGGCCCAGCCACCTCAGTGCTCGAGGGAGTGCTGCGCAGCTCCGGACCGATCAGTGCTGCCACCGCGTGGTACGGCGTGTCGTCAACTGGAACCTTGATCTACGTGCCGGGTCCCGTTGGCGCCGGGCAGCCGGATCTCAAGCTCGCGTGGTTCGATCGTGACGGCAAGCCGGAGGTCCTGCCGATTCCTGCGGGCCCATACACGCACCCGCGGGTGTCTCGCGACGGCAGGTGGCTGACGTTCGGCCGTGTGGACACCAGGGACTACAGCGTCTGGGTGTACGAGCTGGACGGGAGCGCATCGGCCCGGCGACTGACGTTTGGCGGACGGGATCGCTATCCGATCTGGTCGGGGGATAGTCAGTGGGTCATCTTTCAATCCGATCGCGGCGGAGACCTCGGGATCTATCGCCAGCGGGCCGACGGCTCGGGGACAGCCGAGCGCCTGACCGCCCCCGGGAAGGACCTGGCGCACTTCCCGGAAACCGCATCGCCGGACGGGAGTGTCCTGCTGTTCAATCAGACCGGCGCCGGTGTGGCCGGCAGCCCGAACGAGGCGTCCGTACGAGCCACGTTGATGGCCTATTCCTTCAAGGACAAGGCAGCCACTCCCTACGCCGGGATCGTCTCGCAGTTCAAAGCGGGAGCGGAGTTCTCACCGGACGGCAAGTGGCTCGCCTATTCGAGCGTCGCCCCCAAACAGACGCAAGCTATCCCGTACATCGAGCCGTACCCCGCGACCGGCGCGAAGTATCAGATCTCGACGGAACGAGAGGGGGGATCCAACCCGATGTGGTCGCGTGACGGCCGCGAGGTGTTCTATGTCCCAGGACCTGGCACCATCCTCATGTCGGTCAGCGTGACACCTGCACCGTCGTTTTCTTTTGGTCCCGGCAAACCGGTTGCTCGCCCGTTCACGAACTCCCCGCCGATCGCGGGCCGGATGTTCGACACCGCACCAAAGCATGAGCGATTCCTGGGCCTGCTGCCCGCCGGTGCCGCGGATCCATCCGCGATGAGGCGCGAGGAGATCCGCGTCGTGCTGAACTGGACGGAAGAGCTCAAGCGCCGCGTCAGGTAGCGAGACGATCGTGTACGATCTTCCGGCTCGCCCGGGCTGCCGCCAACGGCCGTCCGGCCGAGGGGCCATCCGGAGGGGCTCCAGTTGTCTCGACCTGCGAGCGTCCACGGGCGGCAGGCTGCTCTGCGGACTCTCGCGCCTTCACCCCGAAGGAGGCCGCATGAACAATCGTCTGGGCCGACTCTCGCTCGTCTCCCTCGCGGCGCTGATGTTCCTCCTGGCGCCGGGTCACGCACAACAGGACTCGGCGCTCGGGCAGGACACTCAACGCAGTCCCAAGCTCCATCGCAAGGGTGCTCGAGCTGTTCCCAATCACTACATTGTCGTGCTCGACCAGGACGCCGCTGGCGTCGTCGGCGATGTGGCTGCGGCCGAGCGCCGCGCCGCTGCGTTGCTGCAGCCTCTTGCCCGGTCGGCG
>Ga0111539_10001235_pt1 | contig 34018 bp, 28 predicted proteins | sample RhiMethybrSRZTD1_FD_79667 | JGI IMG/M metagenome (GOLD analysis project Ga0111539, IMG submission 79667) | Populus rhizosphere microbial communities from Tennessee, USA - Rhizosphere MetaG P. TD hybrid SRZTD1 (version 2) (version 2) | ecosystem: Host-associated > Plants > Roots > Rhizosphere >...
CGCCTCCTCGCGGAACGACAGGTGCAGCATGAGATCGGTCGAGAACTCCTCGGCCGACGGCAGCCGCAGGTCGCGGGGGTGCGCTTCCTCCATCACGAAGACGCCGTGGATGCAGTGCTCGAGCAGCCGGCGGCGGGTCTCGAGCAGGGCCGCGCGCTTCTCGAAGTACTCGAGATCGGTCAGCAAGAGGCCGACGTTGTCGATGACGACCATGCGCACGGGGCTGACGAGGCATTGGTTCTCGATCTCGGCGAGGATCCACTCGATGTCGACCATCGTGCCGCGCGCGCTCTTGCGCTGCAGCGCGGCGGGCCGGGCCTGGGTCAACGCGAGCTCGCTGCGGCCGCTCGGGCCCGTGGCGGTCAGCACGAGCTTGCTCGGGATCTCGCGCGGCATCGCGGTGACCTGCGCCGTGGTGCGGAACCAGTCGAAGTCGAAGGCCAGTTTCTTGTGGATGCTCTCGGGTGTGTGCTCGACGGAGTAGTAGAGGAACTTCGTGCCGTCCTCGGCCGCGAGCCAGGCGCGCACGATCATCTCGAGCGCGAGCATGGTCTTGCCGGTGCCGGGTCCACCCGCGATGCAGAGGAACGCCGCGGCGTTGTCGGGGTATCGGATGCCGCCACCGAGGATGCCGTCGAGGCCGTCGATGCCCGTCTTCAGCGTGGCGAAACTCACATCGCGCAGGCTACTGGTGTGCGTGGTTCCAGGCCACGATGGAAGTGGCGTCGCGGCAGCGCCAAGATGCGCCCGTGCTCGCCGACCCGACCGACTTCTGCCGCCTCTGGCTCTTCCGTCATCCCGAGCTCGACGTTCCGCACAGCGAGCTCGCGGTCGGGGCGGGGCCTGCCGACCTGGGCCGCCGCGGCCGGGCGCAGGTGCTGCGCATGCTCGAGCTCTGCAAGAACGCGAAGCTGGCCGAAGTGCACTGCAGTCCGCAACCGCAGTGCCTCGGCCCCGCGCGCGCGATCGCAGAAGCTCGAGAACAGGAAGCGCGTCCCGACGAACGGCTGCGCGACCAGGAGATGGGTCGCTGGCAGGGTCGCAGGTGGAGCGAGATCGCGCGCGACGAAGACGCCGCGGTGCGCACGTTCTTCTCGGAGTTCGGCGAGGCCAAGGCTCCGGGCGGCGAGAGTCTCGGCGACGCCGTGGAGCGCGTGTTGTCGTGGTGGGTCGAGTTGATGCCGAGGGTGCTCGGCAGGTCGCTCGTGGTCGTGATGCCGGGAATGGTGCTGAGCGGATTCGCCGCGGCGATGCTCGGCATGCGGCTCGCGCGCAGCATCTCGCTGAACCTACCGGTCGGTGGACTCGGTGTGCTCGACGTGTTCCAGAACGGCGCGCGCGTCATGGCGTGGAACCCCGATGCAATGGCATCCGACTGAAGCATGAGCGAGACGATCACGATCGAGCGCGCGGAACTGAGCTCCGCGACGAGCCGCGGCCTGATCGCCGCGTTGAACGCCGAGCTCAGCGGTGCCTACGCCGAACCGGGAGCGAACCACTTCGCGCTGGACCCAGCGCAGGTCGCTCCTGGGCGCGGTGCGTTCCTCGTCGTGTATCTGGACGGCAAGCCGGTCGGTTGCGGCGCCGTGCGGCTGCTCGACGACGAGGCCGGCGAGCTCAAACGCATGTACGTGGCACCCGAGCTGCGTGGCCGCGGTCTCGGCCGGCGCCTCGTGGCAGCGCTCGAGGCGGAGGCGCTCGCGTTGGGCGCGCGGCGGCTCGTGCTCGAGACCGGCGTGCGGCAGACCTCAGCGCTCGCGCTCTATCGCAACACGGGCTTCCACCCGATCCCGCTCTACGGCGAATACTGCCTCTCGCCGGCAACCAGCGTCTGCCTCGGCAAGGAGCTGCGTCGAGGCACCTGAGGGGCGGACCGTTCGTTCGCGACGCGCTCAGTCCTTCTTCTTCTTCTGCTTCGGCATCTTGCAGTCTTTCGGGGCGGCGTCGGTGCCACACGTCGGCGTGCAACCGCCGTCGCTGCTGGCCGCGTCCTTCGTGTCCTTCTTCGCGTCGCTGGCGCCTTCGTCCTTCTTCGCGTCGCTCGTGTAGGAGCTGCCGCGGTAGTCGGTCTGGTAGAAGCCCGAGCCCTTGAAGATCACTCCCGCGCCCGCACCGATCAGGCGGTCGAGCGCGTTCTTCTTGCACTCGGGGCACTGGCGCAGCGCCTTGGCGGACATGCTCTGGAACTCTTCGAAGCGATGGCCGCAGGCCGAGCAGAGGTAGTCGTAGGTGGGCATGGTCAGCTTGCCTTCGGTGGTGTCGTCGGGTTCGGCGTCGCGCTGCCCGCGACGACCACCTTGCTGTGGCGCACGACGCGGTCGCCGAGCATGTAGCCCGTCTGCAGCACACGCAGCACGCGGCCTTCCGGAACGGATTTCGTCGGTTCGACGGCGACGGCTTCGTGCCGCGCGGGGTCGAACGTTTTGCCCTCGGCCTGGATCTCCTGCAGGCCGTGGCGCTCGAGCGCGCCCGACAGCAGCGTGCGCACGAGGCGGACGCCTTCGACGAGCGACTCGGGGTCGTGGCCGGACTCGTGGGCCTGCAACGCCATCGTGAAGCTGTCGAGCACGGGCAGCAGCTCCTGCGTGAGGCCTTCGAGCACGCGGTTGCGGCTCTCGTCCATCTCCTGCTTCTGGCGCCGCCGCATGTTGACCGCGTCGGCCAGCGCGCGTTGCAGCTGCGCCTCGAGTTGGTCGCGTTCGGTCTTGAGGCGAAGCAGCTCCGCGTCGCGAGCGGGGATCTCCACCGGGGGTTCACCCGGCGGAGTGTTCGCGTCTTGGTTCTCGTCTGGCTGGTTCACTGGGCACACGGAGGGGTTTGGGTTCGCAGAGGTGTTTCTGGTCACGAGAAAATGTCCTTCACCTTTTCGAAGATCGTCTTCTTGCCGGACTTCTTCCCCTTCTTGCCTCCGTCGAGCTCGTCGAAGCGGCGCAGCAGCTCTTCCTGCTCGTCCGAGATCTTCTTCGGCACGTCGACCTGGACCTGCACGACGAGATTGCCGCGGCCGTAGCCGTCCGCGCGCGGCAGACCGTGGTTGCGCACGCGCAGCTTCTCACCGGGCTGCGTGCCCGGTGGGATCTTCATGGAGACGGTTTCGCCGGTGATCGTGGGGATCTCGATCTCGTCGCCCATCACGACCTGGCGGAACGAGACGCGCGACTGCATCAGCAGGTCGTCGTGGAAGCGCGTGTAGACATCGTGCTCCTTCACGTGCAGCACGACGACGAGGTCGCCCGGAGGGCCGCCGCCGTCGCCGGGCTCGCCCTGTCCCGCGATGCGCTCGGTGTGGCCCGATTCGATGCCGGCCGGAATCTGGATGTTGATCGGGGCCACCTTCGGCACGGCGCCGCGCCCGTGACACTTCGGGCACGGATCGTCGACCATTTCGCCCTGGCCCTGGCAGGTGGGGCAGGCCTGCCGCAGCTGGAAGAAACCCTGCGAACGGATGACCTGGCCGTGGCCGTTGCAGGTGGCGCAGCGCTTCTTCTTGGTGCCGGGCTTGGCTCCGGAGCCGCTGCAGTTCGTGCAGGTCTCGGCGCGCTTGATCTCGATCGTGCGGCGCACGCCGGTCGCGACTTCCTCGAGCGTGAGCTCGAGGTCGACCTTGAGGCTCGCGCCGCGCCGGCCGCGGCGCCGGCCGCCGCCGCCGAAGAACTGTTCGAAGAAGCCGCCGCTGCCGCCGCCGAACAGGTCGCCGAACGCGGCGAAGATGTCCTCGGCCGAAGCGAAGCCACCACCCTGGACGCCGTCGACGGCCGCATGGCCATACTGGTCGTAACGCTGCCGCCTCTGCGGGTCGCTGAGCACGGCGTAGGCTTCGGCAGCCTCCTTGAAGCGTTTCTCGGCGTCCGCGTTGCCGGGGTTGCGGTCGGGATGGTTCTCGAGCGCCAGCTTGCGATAGGCTCGCTTGAGACTTTCGTCGTCCGCGTTGCGGTCGACGCCGAGCACTTCGTAGTAGTCGCGCTTCTTTGACATGCAGTCGGGACCGGAACCCCCGATACCAAGGCCGGGATGGTCGACTTATCGGTCGGCCATCCCGGAAAGCTACAGCATGGCTGGGTCGCTGCCGGCGCAGCCGGCCAGCGTGCTCAACTCGTGCTGCCCTCCACGGCTTTCTGTTCGTCCTTGATGGACGTGACCATCGTGTTGGTCGTCAGCATGAGGCCCGCGATGCTGGCCGCGTTCTGCAGCGCGCAGCGCACGACCTTCGTCGGATCCACGATGCCGGCCTTGAACATGTCGACCCACTCGCCGGTCAACGCGTCGAAGCCCTCGTTCGGCTTGCGCGACAGCGCTTCGTCGACGATGACCGAGCCGTCCTCACCCGCGTTCTGGGCGATCTGGCGCATCGGTTCCTCGCAGGCGCGCTTCATGATCGCGACGCCGAACTGCTGGTCGCCCTTGAGCTTCAGCGTGTCGAGGACCGCGCTCGCGCGCAGCAGCGCCACGCCGCCGCCCGGCACGATGCCTTCCTCGATCGCAGCGCGCGTCGCGTTGAGCGCGTCCTCGATGCGCTGCTTCTTCTGCTTCATGTCGGCTTCGGTCATCGCTCCCGCGCGCAGGATCGCGACGCCGCCGGTCAGCTTGGCGAGGCGCTCCTGGAGCTTCTCGCGGTCGTAGTCGGACGTCGTCTTGTCGATCTGGGCGCGGATGCTGTCGGCGCGGGCCGTGATCTCGCTCTTCTTGCCGCCGCCGCCGATGATCGTCGTCGCGTCCTTGCTGACGCGGATCCGCTGGGCCGTGCCGAGCTGCTGCAGCGTGACGTTCTCGAGCTTGATGCCGAGATCCTCGCTGATGCACTGGCCGCCCGTCAGCGTCGCGATGTCCTGCAGGATCGCCTTGCGGCGGTCGCCGAAGCCCGGCGCCTTGACCGCGCAGACGTTCAGCACGCCCTTGAGGCGGTTCACGACGAGCGCCGCGAGCGCCTCGGACTCGATGTCCTCCGCGATGATCAAGAGCGGCTTGCCGCCGCGCGAGACCTGCTCGAGCAACGGGATCATCTCGCGCACGTTCGAGATCTTCTTCTCGTGCACGAGGATGCTGACCGACTCGTAGCTGGCCTCCATCGTCTTGGGGTCCGTGATGAAGTACGGCGACACGTAGCCCTTGTCGAACTGCATGCCGTCGACGTGCTCGAGCTCGGTGACGGCGCTCTTGCCTTCCTCGACGGTGACGACGCCTTCGGCGCCGACCTTGATCATCGCGTCGGCGAGCTGGTTGCCGATCTCGGTGTCGTTGTTGGCCGAGATCGAGGCGACCTGCGCGATCTCCTCGCGGCTCTTGTTGTCGATCTTGCGCGCCATGCCGGCGAGCTGCGTGGTCACTGCGGCGAGCGCTTCGTCGATGCCGGCGCGCAGGTGGTTCGGATCGACGCCCGACGTCAGGTAACGCTGGCCGATCGTGAGGATCGCTTCGGCGAGCACGGTGGCCGTCGTCGTGCCGTCGCCCGCGACGTCGTTCGTCTTGCTCGCGACCTCGCGCACGAGCTTGGCGCCCATGTTCTCGAACGGATCCTCGAGCTCGATCTCCTTCGCGACCGTGACACCGTCCTTGGTGACCTGCGGCGCGCCGAAGGACTTCTCGATGATCACGTTCTTGCCGGCCGGGCCGAGCGTCGCCTTGACGGCGCGCGCGAGCTTCGTGACGCCTTCGACTGCCTTACGGCGCGCGACGTCGTCGTAGATGATCTGCTTGCCCATGCTCACTCCTCCACGCGCGCGAGGATTTCGTTCTCGCGCAGCACCTTGTAGTCCTCGCCGTCGACCTTGACGTCGCTGCCCGCGTACTTGCCGAACAGCACCACGTCGCCCTTCTTGACGTCGAGCTTCATGCGTTTGCCGTTCTTGTCGAACTTGCCTTCGCCGACGGCAGTGACCTTGCCGCGCTGCGGTTTTTCCTTCGCGGTGTCGGGCAGCAGGATGCCGCCGGGGCTCTTCTCTTCGGCGTCGAGCACCTTGAGCACGACGCGATCGTCCAGGGGTCTTAGGGAAGCCATTGTGTGTGTCTACTCCAGTTGGGAATCGGTTGTGGGAATGGGAAGGGGACTCGGATGGGGGCTGGGGCGCTCAGTCGTCTTCGGCGTCCTTGCCGGCCTCGTCCTTCTTCGCGTCGGTGATGATGCAGTCCGTCGTCAGCAGCAGCGTCGCGACCGACACGGCGTTCTGCAGCGCCGAGCGCGTGACCTTGGTCGGATCGACGACGCCGAACTCGTACATGTCGCCATACTCGCGCGTCAGCGCGTTGAAACCGAACGTCGGGCTCTTGTTGGCGAGCACCTTGCGCGCGACGACCGCGCCGTCGACGCTCGCGTTCTCGGCGATCGTGCGCACGGGCTGCTGCGCCACGGACTTCATGAGATCGACGCCGAACTGCGCGTCGCCCTTCATCTCGAGCTTGTCGAGCACCTTGCTTGCCTTCAGCAATGCGACGCCGCCGCCCGGCAGGATGCCTTCGGCGATCGCAGCGCGCGTCGCGTGCATCGCGTCCTCGACGAGCGCCTTGCGCTCCTTCATCTCGGTCTCGGTGTGGGCGCCGACGCGGACCTCGGCGATGCCACCCGTGAGCTTGGCCAGACGCTCCTGGAGCTTCTCGCGGTCGTAGTCCGACGTCGTCGCGTCGATCTCGCGGCGGATCTGATCGGCGCGCGCCTTGATGTCCGCGGTCTTGCCCTTGCCCTCGACGATCGTGCAGTTGTCGCCGTCGACGAGCACCTTCTTGGCCGAGCCGAGCTGGCGCAGCTGCACCTTCTCGAGGTCCTGGCCGAGGTCCTTGAAGATCGCCTCGCCGCCGCACAGGATCGCGATGTCCTGCAGCATGGCCTTCCTGCGGTCGCCGTAGCCGGGCGCCTTGACGGCGCAGACCTTGAGCACGCCGCGCAGCTTGTTGACGACGAGCGTCGCGAGCGCTTCGCCTTCGATGTCCTCGGCGATGATCAGGAGCGGCTTGTTGCTGTCCTTGAGCTTCTCGAGCAGCGGCAACAGCGAACGCACGTTCGACAGCTTGTCCTCGTGCACGAGCACGAGGCAGTCGCGCAGGTCGACGGTCATGTCTTCGGGATTGGTCACGAAGTGCGGCGACAGATAGCCGCGGTCGAACTGCATGCCTTCGACGACCACGACCTCGGTCTCGAGGCCCTTGCCCTCCTCGACCGTGATGACGCCGTCCTGGCCGACCTTCTTCATCGCGTCGGCGATGATCTTGCCGATCTCGGGATCGTTGTTCGCGGCGATGGCGGCGACCTGGATGATCTGCTTCTGGTTGGTTCCGTCCACCGTCTTCTTCACGCGCTGCAGCTCGTCGGTGATCGCGGCCGTGGCAGCGCGGATGCCCTTGATGAGCTCGGCGTGGTTCGCGCCGGCCGTCAGATACCTCATGCCCCCTTCGCAGATCGCCTGGGCCAGCAGCGTCGCGGTCGTCGTGCCGTCACCCGCGGTGTCGGACGTCTTGCTCGCGGCCTCCTTGACGAGCTTCGCGCCCATGTTCTCGTAGCGGTCCTCGAGCTCGATCTCCTCGGCGACGGTGACCCCGTCCTTCGTCACGGTCGGGCCGCCCCAACCCTTGTCGAGCACGGCGTTGCGGCCGCGGGGGCCCAGCGTGGAGACGACGGCCTTCGCGAGCTTGCTGACACCGCGAAGCACGGCTTCCCGTGCGTCGTTTTCGAAAACGAGTTGTTTGACCATCACAGCCTCGGAGGGGTATCTGGATACTTCGTGGGAGGTGGCGCACGGCCACCTCGTCGAGGCGGCGTCGCGCGTGGAACCGCCGCACCGGTGGGTGCGGTTCGGCGAACGAGGCGCGCCGCAAGGCAAACCTGGTGCCGAGTTCCGGCAGCCCCGGCCCCCGCTTGGCTGGTAAGATGCAAAGATCTGTGATGGACAAGCTTGAGTGCGAATCCCCGATCGTGACGCGCGGTCCGCGGCGCCTCTTGCCGCGTCATTCTGGCAGCTGCCCCGGTTCGGCTGGCTGCAGCGGGCGCCATTCTGGCATGAGCGCCCTCGCTGCTGGCGTGCTCGCGCTGCTCGGCGCGCTCGGTGCCGTGCCGGCTCAGGCTCCCACGCTCGAGGTCGCGCTGCGCGACGGCACGACGCTGCTCGCGACCGAGCTCTCGGGCGACCCGCAGAAGGGAGTCGAAGTGGTCGCGGCCGGCATGCGCCGGCGCGTGGCCCCGGGCGAGCTGCTCGCCGTGCACGGCGTCCCCGCGAAGATCGCGGAACTGCCCGCTGCCTACCTCAGCGGCGGTGAGGTCGTGCGCGGCGCCGTCGCGGGTGGCGATGCGACGGGCGATCACCTCGACCTGCTTTCCCCGGTGCTCGGGCGCGTCTCGATCGCCGTGGATCGCATCGCCGCGCTGGCGGCGGCCGGAGTCGCGCGGCCGATGCTGCTCGTGTTGCCCGAGGGCGTCGGCGAAGCGCTCTACCTGCGCGCGCAGGTCGGCTACGACCTCGTCGCAGGCACGCTGCACCAGTTCGGCGAGCAAGGCCTGAAGTTCCAACCCGCCTCCGGCCCCGCGCGCTGGTATGCGGCCACGGACTTCGTGGCGTTGCGCATCGCCGACGCGGCCGCGCGCAGCACCGCGGCTCCCGTGCAGCTGCTGACGCGCACCGGCGACCGGCTCGGCATCACCGTGCGCACCTTCACTGCCAAGACAGTCCAGTGCGAGCTCGAAGGAGGTGCTACCGTCGACCTCCGCCTCTCGGACCTCGCCTGCCTCTCGTTCGCAGGCGTCGGCACGTTCCTGTCGGACCTGAAACCGAGCGAAGTGGCGGAGAGCGGTTTCGAGGGCGACGTCGTGTATCCGTGGCAGCAGGACCACTCGGCGTTGGGAGGGCCGTTGCTGGTCGGCGGCCGCACCCACGGCAAGGGTCTCGGCGTGCACAGCCGGAGCCGCCTGTCGTTCCTGGTGCCCGAGGGTTGCGAACGCTTCTGGACGCGCGTCGGACTCGACGACAGCGCCGCCGAGCTGCGCGTGCAGGCCAACGCCGACGTGCGCGTGCTCGTGAACGGCAAGCTCGTCTACGAACGGACCGGGCTCGGCGCGGGCCACGCACCGCAGGACACGGGTGCCTTGCCGGTGCGGCCCGGCGACACCGTGACGCTCGAAGCCGACTTCGGGCGCGGGCGCGAGCTCGGTGACCGCGTCGACTGGTTGTCACCGGTGTTCCTGCCGGGCGGGCGGCGGCCGTGAACCTTGTCGCCGCAGCGCTGCTCGTCGCGGGCATCGGCCTGTTGACCGCGCGTACGCCGGCCGCAGCGCGTCTTTGCGCCTGGTGCGTCGTGCTCGGCTTCGCCGTGCTCGCGCTCGATCCGCAGCAGGTGCACTTCGAGCCGCACGCACCGCGCACGGCTGCCGCTGCGATCGGCCAGGGTGATGCTGCCCCTCGCACCCATGCGCTGGCCGCGGCCGCGGCGGCCGGGCCACGAGCCGCCGACCTCGAGCTCACGTGGTCGGACGCGCTCGGCGATGGCGTCGGGCGTGGGCCGCTCGGCGCCACAGCCCGCCTGAAGGTCGCTGCGCTGCCGCTGCAACCGGACCTGCTGCAGGTGCGCGCAACCGGCGCGTGCACGGTCGATCGCCCGCTGCTGCTGCAGCTCGAAGCCCCGGTCCTGCAGCACCCGCTCGACGGCATCCTGACCGTGTACTCGGGCGAACGCGAAGTGTTCCGCGAACGCGTCTCGCTCGGCAAGAGCCCGCCGGCCGAGTGCACGTTCACCGCGGCCGTGCCCGGCGACCACCGCATCGAGCTCACGGCCGAGGTCAGTGGTCACCGCGTGGTCTGTCGCGGAGCTCTCGCCGTCGCTGCTGCACCGCGCGTGCTCGTGCTCGAACCGAGCGGGACCGCCGCCGCGGCGCTGCGTGCGCAGGGTGTTGCCGTCGAGGAAGCCGCGAGCATGCCGCCGGACTGGCGTACGGCTGCAGCGCTCGTGGTGGGGCAGGTCCTGCCGGCCGCCGACCAGCAGGCGATCGTCGCCGCGGTGATCGACGGCATGGGCCTGTTCGTGCTCGCGCCGGGTTTCGGCGCCGCCGAGGAGCCGCTGCGCGCGATCCTGCCCGTGCGGCCGCTGCCCATCGAACCGAAGCCCGACGGTCCTGGTGCGGGCGGGGCTCCGGGAGGCGAGCCGCCGGTCACGCCGCCCACGCCGCCGCCCGAAGACGAGCCGCCGAGCGGCGACACGCGCGGCGCGAGTCCCGTGTCGAAGGACCCGATCGAAGTCGACAAGCGCGCGATCGCGATGGTCCTGCTCGTCGATCGATCGGGCAGCATGGGCACGGTGCTGCGCGACGGCAAGACCAAGATGAGTTACGCGAAGACGAGTGCGCTGCGCACCGCGCAGGCGCTCGACGAAGGTGACCAGGTTGCGATCGTCACGTTCGGCAACAAGGACGCCGGACGCGCGGAGCTGCCGTTGACCGACGCCTTGAACACGAAGGCGGTGCGCGCCGGCATCGATCTCCTCGCGCATGCGCGCGAGGAGACGTTCCTGCTCAGTGGCTTGCGCGTGGCTCACGATCTGCTGCGGCCGAGCCGCGCCGCCGTGAAGCACCTCGTCGTCATCACGGACGGCGAGTTCCGCACCGAAGAGAGCATGGCGCTGCGCAGTCTCGCGCACAGCATGCGCACGGGCGACAAGATCACGCTGTCGATCATCTCGATCGTCGACGCGCAGACGGATGTGCAGTTCACGAAGGAAGCCGAGCTGCTGACGCGCGACGGCGGCGGCCAGTTCTTCCCCGTCGAGGACGTCACCGCGGTGCCCGTGTTCGTCACGGCCGAGGTCACGCGCTCGTTGCAGCGCGTCGGCCGGCAGCCGCGCAATGCGCCGGGATCGAGCAACACGCCGCCGGCGCAGCCGCCGCCGCAGAAGCCGAAGGCCGACCCGCCGAAGCCGGCCCCGGCGTCGCCGCCCGAACCGGTGGTGCAGCGCATCGCGGTGCGCGCCGTCGCCGAGTCGAGGTTGCTCGAACCGCCGCCCGCGGCAGCGTGGCCGACGCTGGGCGCCGCGGTCGCTGGCACGGCGCCGTTCGACGCGCAGGTCCTGCTCGTCGCCGGCGAGAACGGCTGGCCGCTGTTGTGCTACGGCAACCGCGGGCTCGGCCGCGTCGGCGCGTTTGCCGCCGATCTCTGCGGCGATCCCGGCAGCGAGTTCCGGGCCGAGCGCGCGTTCCCGGCTCGCCTGGCCACGTGGATCCAGGGTGTGCTGCCGGCCGAAGGCGTGCGCACGCCGAAGTCGCTGCTCGATGCGTGGGAGGTCACGCCGATCGCGCCGACGCCGCACGACGTCGAGTTGCTCGCGGGTCTCGCGGGGCAGGCACCGGTTGGCCCCGACAGCCCCGCAGTCGCGCCGGCGCCGGCCGTCGTGCGCACGGTCGTCTCGGCGGTGCCGGGTTGGGCCCTCTGGGCCGTGTTGGCGCTCGTCGTGCTCGCGCTCTGCGAACGGTGGACCGGCCTGCGCACGTTCCGGCTCGGCCGGGCCTGAGCGCGTGCGCAGAGCGCGCGCTCAGCGGCCGCCGAGCACGCGCGCGTAGCGATACTGGGCTTCGAGGATCAGCGCCATGATCGCGGTCGCGTAGACGCGGCCGCCGTCTTCGCCCCATGCGTCGACGGGATCCCACGAGCCCTTCGCATTGCCGTCCTGCCGCTGCGTCTTGACGCCAGCCGCGACCATCTTCCTGGACCACGTGTCCCACGGCCTGCCGCCCACCTGATACAGCGCGTAGCTCGCGTAGTACCAGTAGTACATGTCGATCGAGCCGTCGGCTTCGTTCCACACCGGCGGCTTCTTGAGCATCGTCTCGGCCGCGAGGCTCATCGTCGGCACGTCCTTCGGTTCCTCGTGCATCAAGTAGCGGCACAACAGCACCGCGGCCGTCAACGCCTCGCTGCGCGCCGATGGAAACTTGGTCAGCTTGCCGACGGGCCGCGAACTGCCTTCGCCGAGCTTCGTGTAACCCGACGCACCCGTCGCGGTGTCCGTCACGCCGTCGAACCACACGGTCGCGGACTTCAGCGCGGCGTCGTCGACGATGAGTCCGAACTCCTTCGCCGACAGCAGGGCCTGCACCATCCAGGCCGTGACCGAGGTGTCGCCATCGGCGCTCCTCGGCTCGTAGCGCCACACGCCATACGGGTTGCGCGACAGCACGATGAAGTTGATCGCGTTCTGCGCGGGCTTCTTGAGCCTGCTGTGGTCGGAGAGACCGTAGGCTTCGCAGAGGGCCAACGCCGCGATTGCGTGCGAGTACATGTAGCTCTGCGAGGCCGGCTCGCCGATGCAGCCGTTCTCGGCCTGCTGCTCGACCAGCCAGCGCACACCGCTGCGAACGACTTCGCGGAACGGGCCGAGTCGCAGTGTGTTGCCCCGGCCGAGGAAGGCGAGCAGCGCGAGACCCGTCACGCCGACGTCGGTGCCGCCGTTGCCGGGGCCGGTGCACGAATCGCCGTTCACGTCGTGCTTCATGAACTGGTCCGCATCCCAACGGCCGTCCGCGTCCTGGTGGTTCTTGAGCCACAGCAGGGCATGCATCACGGCGTCGTCGGTGGGGTAGGTGCCCCCTCCGTCGCCGCCGGGGAATCGACGGCGATACTTGCCCGGGGCGCCGGGGCGGCCACTCGTCGTCGACGGCTTCTCCCCGCGATACCCCGTGCCGGGACCGATGGCCGACCCACTGCCGTCCTGGCCGTTGAATCCGGTCAGCACGGCGTCCACATCGGCTTCGGTCGTGCTCTCCGACTTCTCGTCTTGCACCGCGTTGAACAGGTCATCGTTCCGTTGCAGGTCGTCGACGGCGATCTTCGGTACCGTGCGATCGACGATCACGGGCGGCACGAAATCGGGCATTGCCGGCGGCCGCGTGGTCAGCGCGATTTCGGTCGGCATCGTGTCGTCGATGGCCGAACCGTGCGTGTAGTAGAGGATGCTGGCGATCGCGACGGCGGCCACGTGCAGCATGATCGCGGTCATCAGCCACGGCGTCGCTGCCAGTCGATTGCCGTGACTGGCGGGTTGCTGGGACTCGTGCATTTGCGTCTCCTTTGCGAGAGCGGCTTCGCGCAGTCGCGCGGGGGCATGCGCGCTGCGCATTCAGAGAGGTTGCCTGCACTACCGCGGACCGCTCGGCAGTTACCTCGCCGACAGATCATGGCCGCGTGAAAAACACGCGCGTCCCTGTCATGGCCGCGTCAAAACGCGAGCGGCTCGGTCGAAGCGACGCGCGACCTTGGTGCGTGCGTGCCGCGCTTCGCGTCGAAAGGTCATGGCCGCATCAAAACGCGCGCGACTCCGTCATGGCCGCATCAAGAACACGCTGGCTCGTTGTTCAGTCGCGGCGCCGCGCGACGAAGCAACGGCGGTCTCGCCGGGCAGCGCCTGGCACTGGGCCGCGAAACCGACGCCGTGCAGCACTCGAGCCACTCGCTGGTCGAGAACAGGCCCCACTCGTGGTGATCGTGCACGAGCGGGGTGGTCGGTTGCCTTGGAGCGAGCGTACCCCCGCGGCGATCACATCCAGTCATGAGTACGCGGCGGGGGCTGCTCGCGCTCCCTCATGGGTGGACCTGCACGTTGCCGCCACCGAGCGTCCCGCTGGCGTTGTAGCCACTCGAGAGCGAGATCGAGAAGGTGTCCGCGGTTCCGGGCTCACCATTGTCGACGACGGTGCAGGTGAAGGTGAATCCACCGACTCCGTTGATCTCGCACGTGCCCGTGAACGTGCGCGTCGTCGGGTTCACGATGGTGTAGCTCGTGATCGAGGTGGAGTGGACGACGAGCTTCGTGGGGGCGTGATCGACGTAGGTCAGGTGGCCCGTCAGGGGCGAGCTGTTGCGTGCGTTGAGACCGAAGTTGGCCTTGGAGTTGGTCGCCGTGACGGTGATCCAGCCTCCCGCAGTGACCGTGTCCACATGCTGGGCCACGGCAACACCCGCTGCTGCCGTGAAGAGGAACAGGGACGAAACGAGGCGTGAGATGGTGTTCATCATTCTTCTCGGGAAAGTGAGAACCAGAGGCAAGGGTCGCCGGGACCACCCCGGCGACTGGTTTGCGGACGTGTGCAGCCGCATGGCAGCCGCACAGCCGCGCAGTCCCTACGAGATCCCTCTAAGAAGCGGCTCGGTCAACCGCGTCGAGTGTTTCCCCTAGAGTGAAACGCGCAGCGGACGCACGTCGACCAGACTCGCCGCCGCCGAGTCCAGGGGTCCAACGCGAAAACGAATCGGCCCGCTCAGCCGCCGGGTCGTGCGAGCAGCTTCTGCACTTCGCCCTCGATCCAATGCCGCCACGGCTGTTCGAGCGTCTCGACCTTCCTGCCGAGTTCCTTGTCGAACGCCGAGCTGCTCTCGCCCTTGCCGATGCGCAGCGCCTCGAACAGGAACTGCAGGAACGCGTCGCGCAGCGCGGGTTGCCGGTCCTTGTCCATCAGGTAGGCGACGAACAGGTGCGCCGAAGCCCAATCGAGCGGCGTGTTGTCGGCGACCGTGACGAAGAACTGGCGCGCCTGACGGTGCGTCAGGATCTCGAGGCCGTAGCTGCGCTCGGCGAGCACGAGCCGACCTTCCTCGAGCGTCATGCGCCACGGCTGCGGCTCGGCGTGCCCAGGCGGGCCCTGGAACAGCCGGTCGACATACTGGCCGAGCCCGACCTCGCCCCAGGCGCAGAGTCGTTCCTTCTGCGTCGGGAACGGCGGGTCGTCGGCCACCGTGCGGTAGAGCAGGTGTTGCACCGCGACCTCGAACAGACGCGTGGCGCGCGGTGCCGAGTTGTTCTCGAAGAACGTGTAGCTCGTCGACTGCTCGGTGGTGCCCGCGACGTCGACACGCGGCTTGAAGTAGGGCTGCACGATGCTGCTCCAGGCCGGGAAGTGCTCGCGGTCGCGCCACACCTGCACGAGCATCTTCGGGTCGACGACTTCGCGCAGGTGCAGCGGCTTGCCGAACGTGTCGAACCACCAGACGTAGAGCCGCTCGAGGTCGAACACCGTGCCGATCGCCGCGCGCAGACTGCCGTTCGTCTGTACGACGAAGTGCTCGCCCTCGAGCACGAACGCATGGCCCCACTCGGCGCAATACGCCTCGTACTCGGCCAGCGTGAACCACTGGTCCTTGCGCGGCCACAGCCAGTTCTTGCCGCGCCGGCGATGGCCGAGCATCGCGCGGGCGGCTTCGTGGTCGGGCTCGTGCAGCACGACGTCCATGGCCTGCAGCCGCGCGAGCGCGTGCAGCCCGCGGCTCTCGGCCCACTCGGCGAGCCACCAGCGATAGCGGTCGTTGCCCTGGAGCCGATCGTGCCGTGCGAAGAACTCGCGCGCCTCCTCGCGGATGGACTGGATCGAAGCGATCTGCGATCGGTCGACGCGCACGCGCTGGCGGCCCTGCAGCAGCGTCACTTCGTCGGGCTCGAACGCTTCGTAGATGCGGCCCCGGACCTGCTGGCCGTGGTGCAGCGTGACGACGTCGCGCAGGTCGTCCTGGGCGCACAGCGGATTGCCGGCGCCAAGGCACAGCAGACCGAGCACGAAGCCGGTCCCGTATGTCCGCCGCACTACCATCACGGACATAGTAGTTGTCTGCGGCGGCATGGTCACCGCCATCGCGGGTGATCGACCCGATCGACCCAGAGCGTCGACCGCAGGCGATGCGGTAGGATGCACGGGTGCACCGCCTGTTCCTCGTCGCGTCGTTCACCTGCTGCCTCGTCGCCCAGAAACAGCCGCCGGGCACGATCCTCGAAGGCGACAAGGGTCTCAAGCTCGACAGCGTGATCGCGAGCAAGGCGTCCGGCTACTGGGGCGCCGTGCTCGTCGCCGTCGAGGGCAGGATCGTGCTCGCGAAGGGTTATGGCATGGCGGATCGGCTCAAGCTGCTGAACTCGCCGCAGACGCTGTTCGACCTCGGCGGCGCTTCGCAGCAGCTCACGCTGCTCTGCGCGCTGCGGCTCTGCGCGGACAAGAAGCTGCGTCTCGAAGATCCCGTCGGCAAGCTCGTCGCCGACTGGCCCGCCGACAAGTCCGGCATCACGCTCGACGACCTCGTGCGCCACGTGTCCGGCCTGCCGCCCGAAGCCGCGTGGCAGAAGGGTCCCGTCACCAACAATCGCGTCGCGCTGCAGACCATCGCGGCGACTCCGCTGGCGCAGCGCACGGGACGCGTGGTTGCCTACTCGCCCGTGAACAGCAGCCTGCTCGCGCTCGTGCTCGAGGAAACCACGAAGTCGCGTCTCGAGAAGCTGCTGTCCGACTCGGTCACGAAGCCGTTCGGCATGAGCACGGCCGTGCTCTGCACGGCGCGGCCCGACTCGAAGCTCGTGTCGTCGCGCCGCACTCCGCAGAACGAACGCGGCGAGCCCGCGACGTCGTTCGAGCTCAACTGGGCGCACCGCGGCGCGCGCGGCGTGCTCGCTTCGGTGCTCGACGTGCATGCGCTGCTGCGCGGCCTGCTGTCCGGCTCGTTGCTCTCCGAGGAACTGCTGCAGGTGCTGTGGCGGCCGTTGCCCGGTGGGCCCGGCTACGAGGTCTCCGAGCTGCCCGGCAACGGCGAAACGCTCGTGCGCGTCGCCGGCGAGACGGTCGGCTACCGCGCGGTCTGGATCGTGAACCGCAGGACGAAGAGCTGGATCGTGATGTTGAGCGAGGACTGGGGTTCGCTGCAGGACCTGCAACAGGCGCTCCTGGCCGAGTGGAACCAGCTGCTGCCGCGCGCGGGGGCACCGGCCGCGGCGAACGGCACCCCTGCACAAAGCACCGCGCCGGCACCCGGCACGCCGGCCGCTGCGCCCACGGCGGAGGGTGCGTTCAGTGCCGCCGAGGCCGAGCGGTTCGCCGGCACGTTCGTGCTGCCGCGCGGCGGCGGCACGTTCGTGATCGAACGCCACGCGGGTGGGCTGCGCCTGTCGGGCTGGGGTCTGCAGGCTTCGGTGCGCGTGGGCCAGGGCTACTGGCCACCGCCGAAGGAAGAGCTGTTCCGCCACCACGAGGATCGCGGCCTGCGGCTCGTCGAGCAGTTGCTCGCCGACGCGGCCACCGTCGATGGCGAGGCATTCACCGCGCCGAGCAACGGTGCGGCGGCGCGCGACCTGCTGCGCGCGTGGAAGAAGGAGAACGGAGCACCCAGCTCGATCGAGTTCGTGGGATCCGCGATGCTGCAAGCGGGCGAGAGCTGGTACCGGCTGCGCACCGCGACGAAACAACTCGTGTTGCACATGGTGTGGGCCCACGAGACGAAATGGCGGTCCTGCGAGGTCGCGACCGAGCCGCCGTTCTCGGTGGCTCTGACCTCGGTGCGGCCCGATTGCGCGATCGCCGAGACCGCGGAACGGCGGCGGCTCGTGTTGACGATCGAAGGGACGGCGGCGAATCGCTGCCTCGTGTTCGAGGACGCGTCGGACAAGGGCGGTCTGTTCGAGTGCAGGCTCGCCGACGGCAAGCAGCGTTAGCTGCTGCCTACAACGACATCAGGAACGCGACGAGCGCGCGCTGGTCGTCGGCCGACAGGTCGATCGCATGCACGCGCGGATCGAGGTGGGGGTTCGCATTGCCACCACGCGCATAGAAGGCCACGACGTCGTCCAGCGTCGCGAGCGAACCGTCGTGCATGTAGGGCGCCGTGAAACGCAGGCCGCGCAGCGTCGGCGTCTTCCACTGCCCCGTGTGCTCCTCGTCCTTGGTCACGCGCGCGCGTCCGCTCTCGGGCACGCCGTCGCGCACGCCGATGCCCGTGTTGTGGAACCTGTCGTCCGTGAACAGCGGCGGCGTGTGGCACTTCCAGCACGCACCCTTGCTCTCGAAGATCCACTGGCCCGTGCGCTGCGCCTTCGTCAGCGCATCGGCGTCGCCTCGCAGGAAGCGATCGTAGGGCGCATCGCCCGCGACGATGCCGCGCACGAACGTCGCGAGGCTGCGTTGCAGGCCCTCCGCGGACGGCGCTGCACCAAACGTCTTCTCGAACTGCTGCCGGTATTCGGCGTCGCTCGCGAGCCGCTCGAGCGCCTGGACCAGCGGCAGGTCCATCTCGTTGTGGTCCGCGATCGGCTCGAGCACGAACGCTTCGAGGCTCGGCGACGCGCCGTCCCAACGCTGCAGCGTGCCGTAGCCGCGGTTCCACAACGCCGGCGCATGGCGCAACGCGCGCCGGCCCTGCACACCGGCCGGCAGCGGCTCGGCGCTCGCGAAACCGGTCGCCATCGGATGGCACGTCGCGCACGACACGGTGCGGTCGCTGCTCAGGATCGGGTCGAGGAACAGCCGCTTGCCGAGCTCGAACATCGGTTCGGTCGGCGTGTAGCCGTCGGGCTTCGGCATCTTCGGCAGGCCGAGCTGCGGCTTCTCGAGGAACGCGAAGGACGGCTGTGTCACGGCCTGTTGTTGCGCGAGCGCCGGCAAGGCGACGCAGGTGGCCGCGAGCACCGTGAGCAGTCGGGCGAGCATGCGCGGACGATACCAGGATCGCGCGCGCCTGCGCGCGCGCCGCGGCGAAACCCCCGTGCGTGTTGCGTTCAGCGGTTTCAGGGCAGCGGCTTCACGAGGATGGCCCGGGCATACAGCAGCGAGAACCCTTGCCGTTGCGCGTTCGCCTGCGACTTCGAGCCCGGCTGCGTCGTGATCACGGCCACGTCGCACCCGGCCTGTGCTGCATCGGCGAGGCGCGCGCGCAGCAGCGCGGCCTGGATGCCCTGTCGCCGGAACCGCGGCGCCGTCGCGGCCCCGCACAGCTGCGCGACACCCTGTGCGTCGACGTTCATGCTCGCGCCGCCCGCGATCGCGCCGTCCTTGCGCACGGCGTAGCGGCGCAGGCCCGGCAGCGACATCGTCTCGTGCATCGCCGCGACGAGGTCCTCCCGCGCGAACTGGTCCGCCGTACCGGCGCCGCTGCCGTCGCCGTGCAAGAAGCTGTCGACCATGAAGTCGACGAACGCGGTCCGGTCGAGCCCGTCGGCGTTCTCGACCGCGAAGGCCGCCGAGACCGCGGGCTGCAGGCTCGCCGGCGCACAGCCGAGCACGTTCTCGAACGCACGCAGCTCGTAGCCGCGCGAGGCGAGCTGCTGGGCGACCTCGCAGCGCGCCAGCGTCGCGAGCTCGACCTGCACGGGAGCACCGCGCTCGTGCCAGGCACTCTCGATGGCCGCGAGCCGGTCTTCGTCGAGCAGGCCCTCGAAGCCGAGCCCGATCGCCTTGTTCATCGGCGAAGCCGGCCGCAGGAGCACCGCGACGCCGCCATCGATCGGCTCGAGCAACACGGTGCCTCGCGGCGCCTTGACCTGCGCGAGCTCGGCGAACGCCGTCATCATGCGCACTTCGGCGGCTTCGATGCGCCGGCCCAGTTCGACACTCGCGAACATGGCCGCTCAGTCGGCGGCGAACGTGATCAGCATCGTCGACGAGTAGACCTTGCCGGGCTCGAGGATCGTGTTCGGGAACTTCGGCTGGTTCACGCTGTCCGGGAAGTGCTGGGGCTCGAGGCAGATCGCGCTCTGCTTGCCGTAGGCCTTGCCGTTCTTGCCGCGCTGCCCGTGCAGGAAGTTGCCCGAGTAGAACTGCAGCCCGGGCTCCGTGGTCTGGATCGTCAGCGAACGGCCGCTCGCTTCGTGCGCCAGCACGGCTGCCCGCCGCAGGCCGTCGGCCTCGGTCAGCACGTAGTTGTGGTCGTAACCACGCGCGGGCGTCCCGGTGAGCTGGTCGATGCGCAGTCCGATGAGGACCGGCCGCGCGAAGTCGAGCGCCGTGCCGAGCACTGGCGCGATCGCGCCGGTCGGGATCAGCGTGTCGTCGGTCGGCGTGTAGCTGCCCGCATCGATGCAGAGCTTGTGATCGAGCACCGTCGGGGAGCCTGCGCCGGCGAGGTTCCAATACGCGTGGTTCGTGAGATTGACGGGCGTGCGGCGATCTGTCGTCGCGGCGAAGTCGATGCGCAGCGAATCGTCGGACGACAGCGTGTAGGTCACGGAGATCTTCAGGTTGCCCGGGTACCCTTCTTCGCCGTCCTTGCTCAGGTAGGTGAAGCGCACGGTCTGGCGCGCGCTGCCCGCTTCCACGGCCTCGCCCTGCCAGTGCACCTTGTCGAGGCTCCGCACCGCGCCGCCGTGCAGGTGGTTCGGCTCGTTGTTCGTCGCGAGCACGTAGGTGTAGCCGTCGAGCTTGAACTCGCCCTTCTTGATGCGATTGCACACGCGCCCCGTCGTGCAGCCGAAGTACTGGTTGGCACCCGACTCGTAGCCCGTGACGTCGTCGAAGCCGAGCACGATGTCTTCGAGGAAACCCGCGCGGTCCGGCGCGCGCACGGCGACCAGCGTGGCGCCGTAGTCGCTCACGTCGACCTCGACGTGGCCCGAGCGCAGGGTCCAGAGCGTTGCGGGACGGCCGGTCTTGTCCACGCCGAAGTCACGCGATGGGATGGTGGAATGTGAGCTCATCGAAGAACAGGCGGCGAGCAGCGCCAGAGCAAGCAGGGAAGCCGGGAGCATGCCATGGTGGGGGTTCATCCGGCGGAGGCTACCGAGCCAGTTCGAGGCAGGCCAGCGCCTCGGCGGGCCGGGTCAGGGGGACCGTGTCGAGCAGCGCGTGTGTCATCGTCGTTCCTCGAGGCTGCCCCGCGTCAGGACGATCGCCAGGATCACGACGACAATGACGATCGCCATCGCCAGTGCCAGGTAGGGCACGAGGTAGCCAGAGCTCTCGCTGTCCTGCGCCAGACCTGATGCACCGCCTGCGCCGTCGCCGCGAGGGCTTCGAAGCCGGTCCTGCCCTGCTCGATCGAGTGCGAGTTGCAGGATTGGCCATCGAATGCACCGGCTGCGCGTCGCTGAAATTTCTTTCGCCGACCAGTTAAGAAAGCGGCCCCCGCGAGTGTTGAAGAACCAAGGCACCCCATGCGAATCCCCTGCACAGGCACAGGAGTTTCGTCATGGGTCGGTCAGCCAGCCATACGACGCAGCACTCACCAGCACGCGCTGCCGGTCGTTCTCGCCCCGGTCGGTCCTCTGTTCGCAGCCCGCGAGCGAGGGCGCTGCGATGAGTCCCTTCACCAAGACTCGTCCGATCGACACGATGGGCGTGGGGCACGTCGTGAAGGCGCTCCGCGTCGACGAGTTCGGTCCCGTCTACAAGCTGGCGAAACGAATGCCGTGGCCGGTCCCTGGTGGGCTCACGAAGCTGCCGTCCTTCCGAGGGCAGTCGTTCGTTCTCGCGGATCCGGTCGCGGTCTACGTGTTCACGGTCGCCAAACGCTCGAGGCTGGGGAATGCGCTCGTCGTGGGCATCTACTCGCCGACCGGGATCACGATCGACGAGGGGTTCCTGTTCCAGCGGTTCCTCGCGTGGCTCGAGGATGGCGAGCTGAAAGTGACACCGCAGGCGCCCGTCGAACACACCAAAGGCAGGCTGGAGCCGAACAGAAGTGCGGTTGGCCCGGCCGGGACTGCCGCGGGCCTGGCGGCCGAGGTCGCGCATGCGATCGCCGGCCTGCACCATGCGACGAAGGGCGGTGCCTCGTGAGAGCGTGCCGAGGGTAAGGAGCAGAACCGCGCGAACTACATTTCCGTGCCGGGCGGCTCTTTCGTCGTGGCAACTCCGTCGGACGCCACGCGCACATAGCCGGGCCTCTTCGGTGGCATGCCGTGGCAGTTCGTGCGGATGTGCTTGCGGGCAATCTCCTGTGCCCAGGATCCCGACTTCCCGACCGCGCTGGGGGACAGCCGCAGTTCGTATTCCTGCCCCTTGTAGTCGTCGAGAAACGCTTCGTAGTCACCGAGTTTGCCGAGGCTCTTCATGGCGCGATCGTGGTACGCGTCGGTGCGGCTGCGAGCAGAAAGCTGTCCGCAAGACGATGCACCCGCGATTCGATATCGGCTTTCGGCGCTGTTTCTCACGAGCCGCGTTCGAGACACGCCACGGCCTCCACGTGGCAGGTCTGCGGGAACATGTCGATCGGCTGCACGGACCGCGTGCGGAAACCAGCGGCCGCGAGCGCCTGCAGGTCGCGCTGCAGCGCGCGCGGTTCGCACGAGACGTAGGCGATTCGGCGGGGCCGCAGCTCGCGCAGCTCGTCGATCACGGCGGGCTCGAGCCCCGTGCGCGGCGGATCGATCGCGACGAGGTGGGGGCGTGGCAGCTGGCCGCGCCGGCAGGCCCGTAGCCAGCTCTCGACGTGGCCCGAGCGCCACTGCACGTTGCGCAAACCGTTGGCCTGCGCGGACGCATCGGCGTCGCGGATCGCCGCGGTCCTCAGCTCGACGCCGAGCGCACTCCTCGCGGTGCGCGCGAGCGGCAGCGTCAGCAGGCCGCCGCCGCAGTAGAGATCCGCGACGTCGTCCTGGTTCGTCGGCGCGAGCCACTGGTTGACGAGGCGCACGAGGTGCTCGGCGCCTTCGGGCGAGGTCTGGAAGAACGTGTCGGGCGACAGCAGATACTTCGTGCCGAACAGCCGTTCTTCGATGCGCGGTGGTCCCGAGACGACCGTCGTCTGTGGACCGAGCAGCCGCGAGAACTCGCCGTCGTTGCCGTTGCAGCTGATCGTCGTTGCGCCGGCCGCGTGCAGGTCGTCGAGCACGCGCTCGAGCCCCGGGATCGAAGGCTGCCGCGCGACCAGCACGACGTGGGCCTGCCCCGTCATCGTCGTGCGCACGAGCACGCTGCGCAGCAGGTCGTTCGGCGCGAAGTCGGGATCCCACGCGCCGTGTGGCAGCTCGTGCAGCAGCGCCACCGCGGCCATCGCGATCGCCCACGCGCGCGGCTGGCTCGCGGGGCATTCGCGCACGGCGACGAGCTCGGGGCTGCGCAGCCGATGGAAACACGCTTCGAGGCGATCGTCGCGCGTGTTGCGCAGGTGCACGACGACCTTGTGGCGCTGGCCGAACGGCGGCTCCGCGGCGATCGGCGGCGCGACCGTCGGGGCTTCGTCGCCGAGCGCCCACGCAACCGCGCGCTGCAAACGCTCCCGCTTGTCCTGCAGCTGCGCCTGGTAGTCCTGGTGCTGGCGATGGCAGCCGCCGCACGCGAGGAAGTGTGGGCAGCGCGCCGCGACACGCTCGGGCGCGGCCTTGCGCACGGCGAGCAGCTCGCCGCGGCCGTGTTTGCGCGCCGCCGACGTGATGCGCACGTAGGCGCGTTCGCCCGGCAGCACGCCGGGCACGAAGATCACGTAGTTGCCGATGCGGCCGATGCCGTCGGGTCCGTCGCCGAGGCCGTCGATGTCGACCTCGAGGCGATCGTCGCGTTCGACCGGGATGGTGCGTGGGCTCGACAAGGGTCCGATGTGCTTCAGGCGCGCAGCAGCATGGTGACATTGGCAGGAGGCGTGAGCTCCTGCGCAGGTTCGTCGCGGCGGAACAGGTGCGCGGGCACCGTTCCGCGCAGCGTCATCTGCGCGCCCTCCACGCGCAACAGGCAGCCTTCGCGCAGGCCGAGCACGGGAGTGTCGTGCTCCTCGAGATACTGCCGGATGCGCTCTTCGCTCGTCGCGCCCACGTGACTCCGGTTCACCTCGGGATCGAGGTAGTGCGGATCCATCTGGAACGGCACGAGACCCATCGCGGTGAACGACGGCGGCTGCACGATTGCGATGTCGTGCGCCGTGCGGATCGACGGCGCCGCGACGTGGCAGCCGACACCGCTGCCGACGTAGGGCACGCCCGCGAACGCGCGCTCCCGGATCGCGCCAAGGAGCCCCGTGCGGTAGAGCGCGTTCAGCAACCGGAACGTGTTGCCACCGCCGACGAAGACGGCGTCGGCGATGTGCACGGCCGCGACGGGATCGTTCGCGGTGTGCACCGGCACGAGCTCGTGGCCGAGCACGGCGAACGCCTTCTTCGCCTTGGCGGCGGCCGCGTCGTGGTTGTGCAGCGCGTAGGGCACGAACGCGATCGTCTTGCGCGCGCCGAGGAAGTCGCGCATCTCGCCCGCGCAGTGCTCGAGGTAACCACCGCCGCGCATCGCCGAGTTGCTGATCAGCAACAGGCGCAGCTTGCTGCGGTCGACGGGGGGCAATCCGGCCCGCAGCGGCAGGCGTAGCTCCGTGTCGCCCGCGTTCTCGGACTGCATCGTGTACACCGCCTGTTCGAAACGCTCGGCGTCCAGGCCGCTCGCTGCGAGCTCCTTGGCAGCGAGGCTCTCGCTCTCGCAGAGCAAGCCCAGGAGCACGTGCTCGGTGCCGAGGCGGAGGGGCGCTCCGCGAAGATGGGCCATTGCAGCGGACTTCTCGAGCGTCAGCTCGAGCACCTTCTTGGCTCGCGGCGTGAACGGGAGCGGTGCCATCTCGCTGACCGGGTCGGTGCCCTGCTGCAGCTTGCCGTGAACGCGCTGGTAGAGCTCTGCGGTGTCGACACCGCACTGCGCGAGAACGCCGAGGGCGCGGCAGGACCTGGTCTGCAGCAGGCCGAGCAGCATGTGCTCGGGGCCGATGGTGCCGTGTTGCAGCCGGATCGCCTCGCGGCGGGCGGACGACAGCAGTCGCTTGGCGTTGTCCGAGAAGCGATCGAACATCGGGAGCCCGCAGCATACGGCGCGGCATGGGCAGCTTGCGCGCGCCGCATCGCTCGGCGGTTCTCTCTAATGGGCAGGCCCGTATTCGCCAAACGCGAAGTGCTGGCTTTGTGCGCGATGTCGACGCGGCACACCTTCGCTGTCATCGCTCTGGTGTGTGCCCTAGCGACACTCTGGTGATCGGAACGGAGAGCACGCAGCGGGTCGTGCTGCAGTGACGCGTCGTCCCGCCGCGGCAGGGTGATCCTTCTCCCGCCTCATCCACCTGTGAAGAATTGCGGGTCGGTCACCAGGATGATCCCTGCGATGATGGCCAGCGGGATGGCGAGCACGACGTCGATGGCGACGGCGAACGGCGTCACCGCGACGCGCCATGCAATGCCCCCGTAATCGGTCGTCGTCGTGGTCGTCGTCCCGAGCACGGTCCACTCGACCGTGTGCAAGGTGACCTGGATGCCGTCCGTCGGTGGCGGTTCGTAGATGGGCGTCACGTGGAACAGCACCCGCGTGCCGAGTGGTTCGGCGTCTTGCTCCCTGTCGAGTTGGACCTGCCACTCAGGCTGACCTTCCGCCGGCCACGGGCGGTGGAGGACTCGCAGCGCGAGTTGCGCGGGTGGAACGAGGTTCATCGTCTCGTTGAACCGTTCGACGAACGCCTTTTGCGGCCGCAGCGCGAAGGCGCGCAGCGGCCGCCCATTGACGTCCAAAGACACGTACAGAATGTCGTCCTCGAGCGTCTGCAGCAGGCGCGCGTCGTTTACCCGTGCAGGCACCATCACCGTTGTGGTCTGGGTGTCTTCGCGCTGCAGTGGTCCGCGCCACAAGCCGCTGGTGGCGATGCACCCCGACAGGCTCATGAGCAGCAGGGCCGAAGCTCCGATCATTCGTCGCCAGTGGCACATTCAGTGGATGCTGTGCGAGTGAGGATGCTGACTCAGACCCCCGAGAGGCACCCGCGCATCGTGCGCACGACACAGGACCGCTGCAAGGGGCCGCGGACTACCCGCACTCGTCGACGACCTGCTCGACGTCGAACCACGGCGGCCCGCCGCGACGGCGTTCGCGCGCCTGGGCCTCCGCCTTCGCATACCGTTCCCGATTCGCGCGCACGGTCGCGACGGCCTTCAGGAAGTAGTCGGTCGCCGACAACATCACCTGACCCGTCGCCTTGCCGTGCGCGAACAACAGCTTGCCGTCCGCAACCAGCTGGCGCAGGTCGGCGCCGGTCAGGCCTTCGCTGGCCTCGCTGATCGCGGCGACGTCGGCCTCGCCCATGTCGGCGGGCAGGTCCTTCATGCGCCCGCGCAGGATCGCCTGCCTCGCGCCGTGGTCCGGCAGCCGCGTCTCGAGCCACAGCTCCACGCGTCCCGAACGGATCAACGCCGGCGGCAGGTTGCCGACGTTCATCGCGGTCATGATCACGCACACCTGTCCGGCGCTCTCGCTCTCGAGTCCGTCGAGCATCGTCAGCAGATACCGATAGAAGCCGGTCTCGTGACTGCTCTCGAACATCACGTCGCTGTCGTCGATGAAGATGATCGACGGGGCGTTCCTCTTCGCCGCTTCGAAGACGCGGCCGATGCGCTCGTAGAAGCTGCGCGTGCCCGAGATGAACGTGCCGTCGACGAGGAAGAACTTGCTCTGCAGCCGGTGTGCCAGCGCGCGGCCGACGGTCGTCTTGCCCGTTCCGGGTGGGCCCGCGATCAGGACTCCGCGCTTCGGCTCGAGGCCGTACTTGGCGGCCAGCTGATCGTTCTCCATCGGCAGGATGATCTTCGCCTCGAGATCCTGGATCAGGTCGTCGACGCCCTGCAGGTCGCGCAGATCCACGGCCTCGACCTCGCCGAGGTCGACGTTGCTCGACATGCCGCGTGCACGCAGGTAGTCGATGACCTGCGTCGTCGTGGGCTGTGCGCCGTTGCGCCCGAGCCACACGAACGCGTGCGTGAGCTGGTGCCCGTTGAGCCGCGGCGCGAAGCGGTGAACCTTGGTCCAGTCGATCGACTTGCTGCGTTCGCCGTCCATGTAGCTCGCCGCCACGAACTGGTAGTCCGCCGGCTGCAGCTCCTTGATGCCGTTGGTGAACGCGCGGTCCGCGATCGACCCGGGCAGTCCCCCTTCGTTGCCGAACACGAGCCGCTTGCCGGCGGACGCCGCGTAGGTCGCGAGCGTGTCGAGCACGCCGTCCATCATCCCGCTGCGCGGGTAGCCGTGTCCGTAGAGCGTGAAGTTGGTCAGCGCTTGCAGGTCGTCGACGAACACCGCGTCGTGCTGCTCGAGCGCCGCACCGACGAGCCTCTCGAACGTCTCCTCGAGCGCGAGCGGATGCCGCGCGCGAGAGGCGTCCAGCAGATCGCTGAAGCCGAGCAACGCGCCGCCCATGCGGTGGTGGAGGTTGCGCAGGATCGTCGTCTTGCCCATGCCTGCGGCGCCGAACACGCCGAGCACGTTGGCATGCGGCCAGTACGACTCGAGGGCTGCGAGAACGCTCGCTTGCGAGGGGCTCGGTTCGAACAGGGTGCTCATCATCGGTGAAGTCATTCGTGGAACGGGGACGATAGCCAGCAACTGCGCTTGTTGCGTCGCTTGTTCGAGCCGGCCGTGCCAGGGCGGACGCAGCGGCCAAGGAACGCATCCGCGCCATGCGAGGCAAGCCGCTGACGGCCGAAGGACTGCTGGAACTCGTGATCGACACGGCCGGCGCGGCAAAGGGCCGCGGCGTCTTCGGTGCCTGCGAGCGAACGGGCGGAGGCGACGGTCGCTGTTGAGAACCGATGAGCTCGCGCACGCTTGCGGTTGCGATTCGCCGGCGATGTGCGCGCGGCGTGAAGCCTCGCTGACGCACGCCAGCGCCGTGGCTCACGGCAGCTTGAGCACGGCGCCGCTCTCGAGCAGCTTGACGTCCTTCTTGGTCACGCTGCCGCCACTGCCGCTGATCGTCGCGACGTAGTCGCCGGGTGGCAGCGAGACGGAGTAGCCGGCGCGATTGCCCGCTTCGCCGCGATACACGAGCAGACCGCGCGTGGTCGCGAGCTCGAACTTCACGAAGGTCGGGACCCCGGCGTTGTCGATGCGCAGCGATGCACTCGGGCTCCACGGCACGCGCAGCGGCTGCGGCGGCAGCGCGTTGGTGTCGAGCTCGAGCAGCGCGACGCCGTTCTTGCCACGCACGAGCAAGGCATAGCGGCCGGGATACAGCGAAGCCTTCGCAGTGGGCCCGTTCTGCTCGCTGAAGTGCTGGTCCGTCGACCGCAGCCGCGACTCGCGCGGCGCGTCGAGCCAATACGCGTACGCACTGCCCGCCCCGCCAGAACCGGCGAACGAGATCTCGAGCTCGACTCCGGGCCGCATCGCGAAGTCACCGAGATCGACAGCGGTCCCGGGCGGGATCTCGTGCTCGAGCGGCGGCATGCGCAGTTCCTTGGTCCACACTCCGAAGTCGACCCGTCCGGGCAGCACGTTCTTCGCGGTGTAGCGGCCTTCGGCATCGGTCATGGCCTTCTCGCCGAACGTTCTGCCGCTGCCGCTACCCATCGAGACATGCGCACCGACGACGGGTGCACCGCTCGGATCGAGACAGCGGAAGGTCACGGTGCTCGTCTTGCCGACGATCGCGTCCGCAGCGAGCACGAACTGGACCTTCTCCTGCCCGGGCGTCGCGAGCTCCTGCGCGATCAGTGTGCCGCCGAGCAGCAGCGCCACGTGGACCGGCTGGTCGGGCGGCAGCGCGAGCACGCCGAGCGTCTCCTTCGGCAGCAGCTTCGCGCCATCGCGGCCGAAGGTCGGGTCGTTGGGGCGGAACGGACCCAGCCCCGCCTCGAACTCGCTGCTGCGACTGCTCACGAGATCGCCGGCGAGCGGTTGCGCGAACGCGAGAGCACGCAGGCTCCGCAGACCAAAGGCACCGAAGGCCGGCGTGGCGTCGCGCAGCGGTTTGCCGTCGGCCGTCGTCGCGTTCACGGTCAGCAACCACTTCGGCGCGAGCTCGATGTCGAGGCGCGTCTGCGGCGCGACGACGGCGATCTCGCGATCGATCGCGAGCTCGTCGGGGATGCGCGACGTGAGCCGATGCACGCCGGGTGACAGCCCGGGGAACGCGAACGCGCCGCGGCGCAGGCTTGCCGTGCCGACCTGCTTGCCGTCGCGTTGGAGCCAGGCGAAACCGTCGGCGACGAGCGTGCCGTCGGCGCGCTTCACGGTGCCGAACAGCACCGCGGCATTCTCGGGCGGGTTCGCGGCGTCGTCGTCGTGCGACGCGGCGGGCGCAACTTCGCGCGCCGCGGTTGCGTCGCGCGGGCCGGTCGCGGGCAGCGCCGGCGAAGCGTCGCGGGAAGGGGTGGGTGCAGGGGCGACGTCGACAGGCATGGGCGGCTCGAGCCGCACCCAGGCGACGAACAGCACTGCGATCGCGATGCCGAGCAACACCGCGAGGGCCTGCAGCGGACGCGACGCAACGGCGGGTGCGTTCATCGGATCTCCAGGGTGCCAGGTGCCTCGCCGAACTCGAGTGTGCCACTCTGCACGAGCCGGAACCGCTCGTCGTGCACCTCGAACGCGTAGCGGCCCGCGCGCATCTTGATCGGCCACTTCGTCGAACGCGGATCGAGCGTGATGCCCGCGATGGCACGCCGTGCCTCGTCGAACAACGTCAGAATGAACGAGCGCGCCGGATCGGCCGGCCGCGTGACAGTGCACTCGCACGGCTTGCCGAGATGCAGCACGATCGGCTGTTGCGGCGGGTTGTCGAAGACCCCGTGCGCGAGGTTGCCGTCCTTGTCGCTGGCCCTCACGGCGATCGCGCCGGCGCCAGTGCCCCACAGCGTGAACGTGCCGTCGGCCTCCGTGCGCGAGCTGCGATTCGTCGCGAACGCGGCGGGCGTGATGCGCCACTTGAGCTCCGCCCACTGCAGGTTCGCGTTTGCCGGTTTGCCGTCGGCGTCGAGCACGGTGCCCTGCAGCTTGACCTGAGGGCCGAGCCGCACGTCGCCGAGGTCGAGACGCTGGCCTTCCTCCACCTTCACGGTCGTGTACATGGTTTCGTGGTCGGCGGCCGAGGTGTCGCAGCGCAGCAGCCCTGGCGACAGGCCGCTCAGCTCGGCGCGGCCCTGCGCATCGACGGGCTGGCCGCCGCCGCCGCGGTTCGACGTGGTGAGCGACACGCGCGCGGTCGTCAGCGGTTCGCCGCTCGCGGCGTCGAGCACGCGTACGGTCGCGGAGCCGGCGAGCTTCTTCAGCGCGTCGACGTCGACGACGAACCGCACCTCCTGCTGTCCGGGCTGGACGACCTGCTGTTCGAGCACGAGGTGGCGCTGCAGCAACGCGACGTGCGCCGGCAGTCCCGAGAGATGCAGCGTGCCCGCGAAGCCGTCCTTCGGGTTCATCTGCGCGTCCCACTTCGCGTCGCCGACGAACACCCTGTCGTAGTCCGTCGGCGCGAGTTGGTCGGGGAAGCGGTCGCGCTGGCCGGCGACCGAGAAGTCGCTCATGCCGAACAGCGTCTTGCGCAGCGCCATCGTCGCGTCGGCGCCATCCGCCGTCACGATCGACACCTTGACCGGGAACGCCGCGTCGAGCACGAAGTCGCGGTGCTGCACGGCGTCGTCGGTGATCGTGAGCGAGGTCGAATGCTCGACGATGCCGGTGCCGCGCACGTCGACCTTCCATTCGCCCGGATGCAGGCCGAACATCGCATAGCTGCCGTCCTCGGCGGCCGACGCGTCGCAGCGCTCCTTGTCGAGGCTCGCCATGAGCGACGCGTCCGCGGGCTTGCCGTCGCGCTGGCGTACGGTGCCGGTCAGCAGCACGCCGATCGGATCGCCGCTCACGTACTTCGCGGCGACCTCACGGCGCACGGGCAGGTTCGCGTTCGGCTGCGCCGCCGGACTCGGCGCGGCCGGCGGCACGACCGGGTCGGCGGCAACGGCACGCGGCGCAGGGGTGGTGGTGGGCGTTGCCGCGGGTTGTCTCGAGGTCGCGGGTGGCGCCGCTGAACCGCACACCTGGACCGCGAGGACGACGACGATCGCGGCTTCGATCGCGCACACGGCAGCGAGCGTCTGCACCACAGAGCCTCCTTCACGCGCACAGGCGCGTGGATTCCATGCTGCCTCCTGGACCACCCGAGAGGCAGCGGCGCATCGTCTGCCACGTACGCGACCGCGGCAAGGGGGCCGCAGTGCACTTCACCAGCGCATCCGCATCCTGCGCAGCTCGTCGAGCACGACGAACGGCAACATCGCGCGCAGGAAGAACGTCATGTAGATCGCGGCAAACGGTTCGAGCAGGGCCAGAGCCGGCCGGTCGCGATGCGTGCTCGCGAAACCGATCGTCGTCAACATCCCGGTGCCGAGCCACGCGAGCAGCAGGATGCCGGCGGTTTCGCCGAAGTTGTGCGGCAAGCCGTTGCACACCCAAACCAGGGTGCCGAGCACGACGAGCGCAGGCGTCAACAAGAAGTCGACGCCGTAGGTCACGAGCAGCCACATGACGAGCGTCGGCCGCGACAGCTCGGGGTCGTTGGCCGTGCGCCGCACGAACTTGCGCAGCACCTGCAGCGAACCGCGCAGCCAACGATACCGCTGGTTCATCAGCCGCAGCGCCGTCGCCGGCCCCTTCGTGTGTGCGACCGCGCGCGGCTCGTAGACCACCTTGCCGCCGAGCGCGAGCACGTTCAGCGACAGATCGAAGTCCTCGGCGAACGTGTCGCCGTGCACCGGGCCGTCGACCGCGACGCCGTGACCGCCGGCAGAGCTGCCGCCGAACCGGTCGCGCACGGCCGCGAGGGCTTCGCGGCGATAGAGCCCGATCGGACCAGGAACCACGAGCACCGTCCCCGTGACGTGCTGGGCCGCGCGCACCGCGGACTGGCATGCGAGATACTCCAACGCTTGCAGCCGCGTCAGCAGGCCTTGCCGGTTTCGCACGCGCACCTGCCCCGCGACTGCGTCCGCGCCGCTCTGTGCCATCGTGCGCACGAGCCAACGCACCGAGTCCGGTTCGAGATGCGAGTCGGCGTCGACGAACAGCAGCAGCTCGCCGCTCGCGTGCCGCCATGCCAGATTCAGCGCGCTCCACTTGCCGCCGTTCTGCTGGTGCAGGAGGCGGATCGGCACGTTCCCGCTGCGATCCGCGATCCGACGCGCCAGCTCGAACGTCCGGTCGCTCGAGCCGTCGTCGACGCAGACGATCTCGAGGTCCGGATAGTCGACCGCGAGCAACGAGCGCAGCGCGCGCTCGATCGTCTGCTCTTCGTTGTAGGCAGGAACCAGCACCGACACGCGCGGCCACCGCGCGGGATCCTTGGCGGGACGCAGCGTACGCTCGACGTGGCCGCGCATCGCGAGCCAGAGGATCACGGCCCACCGCCCGGCCAGGACGACCGCGGCGAGCAGCAGAGCGCACGTCGTGGCGGCTAGCCAGACGGACCGTTGCGCCTGCTCCGGCAGGTCCCGCAACAGTATCGCACCCGCGTACAGGTGCATCACGGCGACCGCTACCGCGCCGATCGCGAAGGTCGCTGTTTCGAGCCCGAGGCGGACGGGCCGAACGGCCTCAGACGGCACGCGACCACCACTTCCGCTCTTCGCGGGCCTCGCGCGCGGCGGCCAGCCGCGGCGACCACCACACGAGCAGACACCCGGCGCACGCGATCAGCAGTCCGAACTGGACGAGCGGGTCGAGCCAGAACGGCGGCAGCCACAGCAGCCGAGCCGAGGCACGACCGTCCTCGAGCCCGTTGCGCAGCACGTCCCAGCTGGGCTCGCAGTCGAGCCGCACGACGGCCATCCCGGGCTCGTGCGCGATCGCATTCCAGCCCGCGACCCTGGCAACCACGCGCGGTTGCAGGGGGTCTTCGCTGCCCGCGATCTCGAGGCTCACTTCGCCGTGCGCCGCGAGCGACCGGGCCTCCGGCTCGCTCACTCGGAACCGGGCGACCATCGCGCTGCCCGAGGCGACCGCGAGCAGCGGCGCTCCCTTCGGCGCGGCGGCGGGGGCAGGGCAGCGGTAGACGACCGTTCCAGCGCTCGCCGCGCGGGCTTCGCTGCGCTCGTCGATCTGCCGCAGCCGCGCGCGCAGGCCCTCGATCTCGTGGTCGAGCTCGCGGACCCGCAACTCGCGGGCGCGCGCCGTGCGATCGACCTCTGCGGCGTGCGAGCGGTCCGCGGCTTCGGACCGGTTCACGGCGGCAGTCAGCTGCTGCTCGACGCACGCCAGCGAACGTTCGGTCTCCGCGTTCATCGATGCCAGCAGGCGTTCGAGTCGCTCGACGCCCGTCACGAGCTCGTCGATGCGACGTTCGTTCTCCGCGATCTCGGCGTCGTAGCGATCGATCTGCGCGCACAGAACGTCGCGCTCGCTGCGGCGACCCGCGACGTCGATCGAGGACACGATGCGGTCGTCTTGCAGCTCGGATCCGGCTGTCAGCAGCTGTTCCGCGTACTCGAGGCGCGCCGCGGCCTCGACGCGCTGGCCGCGCAGCTGGGCCAGCTCGCCGCGCGCCGCCGGCAGCGCGATGCGGTGGGCGACCAGGTCGAGCTCGCCCTGCTGCACGAGCCGGTGTCGTTCGACGGCGAGCCACTCGCGCCGCTGCTCGAGAGCCATGCGTTCGGACGCGGCCTGCTGCCGGGTGCGGACGAGCTCGGCGTCGAGGTCGAGAGGCTCCTCGGCGAGCCGCTGCCGCTGCGCTTCGAGCCGGCCGACGCCGTTCGCGACGAGCTGGCGTTCCGCGCGGTCTCCTGGCTGTTCGAAGTGCACGAGCACCGAGCCCGCAGAACACGCGTCGGCGGCGACGAGGGCCGGCACGCCTCGCTCAGGATCGGCGCGGACGATCTCGACGCCCTGGACCTCGAGCTCGCCGCGGCGCGGCACGACGAGCACGGCCGCCGTGCCACCGGCCGCGATCAGGATGCCGATCGCAGCGGTGGATGAACCGAGCAGCTTGCCCAGGCGCGCGCGGGACGGCGGCAGCGGGACGGCCGCGAGTGCGGCATGACGCCGCCGCCAGACGGAGAAGGCGAGAGCCAGGCTACCGACTACGACGAATGAGAGCGCGAGGACGCCGAGTACCGGGAGTTGGGGCAGGACCATGGTGCTGGGGGTTCGAGGTGCATGGCAGAGGGGGAGCCCATGTGCCGCTCTGCTCCGAAAGACTCGGAAACACCCCGCGACGGCCTTTGGTGACGGCTGCCACCATTGCTCCGCGCGCAGGCGCGTTGGGACTAGGCTCTCCCGGACCCCCTGAACGACACTGACTCATCCGAAGGATAACACGAGGCTGTGTCGAGGCTGCCTCGTGGTGACCAGCAGCGGCGCGCCATCGGTTTGCCTTCGTGAATCGGCAGCCGGTGTGAGTACCGCGATTACGCGACGCGCCCGTCGCACCGGCTCTTCGGCAGTCGCGATCGATCGGTGGCGCGTGCGCGTGCTTCGAACATGAAAGTTCGACCAGGACCGCCGCGCCGCTCGCGAGCACGGTGCCGTGGGCTCAGCGAGCCGGCCGCGCCCAGGCGAACTCGATCGACAGGCAAGGACCGATCAGTTGCAGGCAGCGATCCG